>Ga0181520_10007596_pt1 | contig 15877 bp, 11 predicted proteins | sample PEATcosm2014_Bin_29_FD_132451 | JGI IMG/M metagenome (GOLD analysis project Ga0181520, IMG submission 132451) | Peatland microbial communities from MTU Mesocosm Facility, Houghton, MI, USA - PEATcosm2014_Bin02_30_metaG | ecosystem: Environmental > Terrestrial > Soil > Wetlands > Peat | place...
CCCTCCACCATGATGATGACGTCGCTGAGGGCCGGCAGATAAGCGCCCCCGGCGATGCACGGTCCCATCACGGCGGCAATCTGCGGAATCCGCAGCCGGCGGCGCATCAGGGAATTGTAATAGAAGATACGCCCCGCGCCGTATTGGCCCGGGAAAATGCCGTCCTGATACGGCAGGTTGACTCCCGCCGAATCCACCAGGTAGACGATGGGGAGCCGGTTGCGCATGGCGATTTCCTGCGCGCGCAGAATCTTGGTGATGGTTTCGGGCCACCAGGCGCCGGCTTTCACCGTGGCGTCGTTGGCCACCACCACCGCCGGCCGGCCTTCGATGCGGCCGATTCCGGTGACCACGCCCGCTCCGGGCGCTTGGCCGTCATAGCGGTCGTACGCCACCAGCAGCCCGATTTCGATAAACGGTGCGCCTGGATCGAGCAGGCCGGCGATGCGCTCCCGCGCCGTCATCTTCCCGGCGCGATGCTGCCGCTCGATGCGCGCCGGACCGCCGCCCTGCCGCAGGCGATCTTCCAGCCTCTTCAACTGTTCGACGAGCAGGCGCATCTGGGTGGCGCGCGCCGGATGCGAGGGAGCTTCAGTTTGGGAATCCACAGTCTCGGATTATTGTCCCACGAGCACGCCGCGCCCGGCCTAATGCGCGCGATGCGGTTCGAGCCTCCCGCCCAACGGCTGCGGCTGCGAACGCTCGATGGCGCCATCCAGCGAATAAGCGCCGGCGCCCTTCACGATGATGACAAGCCCAATGGCGATCGCCAGGATGTGGTATTCGAATCCTTCACCCTTCTTCGCGCCGGCCCAGTTCATGAAAAACCCGTTGGCGAGGTGCACGGTCAGGATCGCGACTAGCATGTTCACGACGATGCCGAAGGCGCCGATGCGGGCGAGCAATCCCAGTATCAGGCCCAGGCCGCCCAGGAATTCGGCGCAGATCGCCAGGAACGCGAAGGGCGCGGGTATGCCCGAGTGAGTGAAGAATCCCATGGTGGCGCTGAAGCCGTTGCCTCCGAACCAGCCGAGTGCTTTTTGGGCGCCGTGAGCGAACATAACGATGCCGAGCGCCAGCCGGAGCAGGGTGAGGGTGGGGTCGTTGGGGGTGGCGAGCAGTTTACGAAACATCGTCTTCTCCTTCTACCTTCAATAATGGGTCCGTTACGACAATTGTTGCACCCGATTTCGCCCTTTAGCGTGCACCTTCGTGTGTATGTCGGCTCGCTGGGCGGCCTTCCTGGTAGCTTGCACCACGACCGCCACCGTTCCCGGTACGCAGCCGAACACACCGCTGGCCGTGGATACTGCTCAGATCGGCAGCCCCAACCAGCCGGAGATCCACTCTGCCGATAAAGGGCTCGGCCGTGGTGCGGGCGGAAATTCTGCTCGCACGTATGTCGCGCAGTCTGTGACGCCGGCGCGGGCGGCTGCGGAGGGTAAGGTGATTAAGCTTCCACAGCCAAAGGCGTGGTCTGACCGTTTACCAGTTCGACGATTCGCCGGACTATCGCTACCACTACGCCCACCTGGATCGTTACGCGACCGGCCTCCGGCACTCTGCTGCGCTGACGATTGCGCCTATTCCACAACTACGTGCGTGCCGGAGGCCGGCTTCGCTTTGGACAGGTGCGCGATGCGATCGTCGAGCAGGCTGCGTATGCCCTTCAGAAACTCCACACGAGAGTTGCGGAAATGTTCCCGCGTGGCTTGCGGCCAGCAGCGCTCGAGTAGGGGCAGCGCCGTTTCGCAGAAAAAGCAGCCCATGCGGGGGGCCTCTCCGGCCGGCCCGCCGGTTGCAGTATTCTCTTCCATCTCAGTTCTCCTTCATTTCCACGGTCAGAACTCGATTTTCCAGCCTGGCGTGGCCGGGCGTCAATGCCGCCATCGAAACCGGCAATCCGATGTGCCGCCGCAGCGTGCCGATCTCCACCACCAGTTCGTCGCCCTTCTTGAACAGCCCCACCTCGCCCTTGGCGGCGAAGGGAAGCCGCAGCCGGATCTCGTAATGCCCGTCGCGTTTGGCGAACGTGTAGGGCGCCTCGGTGCGCGTCACCGCCGCGGGGTCCTCCCCCTCGCCATATAGCGTGCTCGCCAGCTCCTCCAGGCGCGTGCGGCCCAGCACCTCGTGCGTGAACAGCGGCACGCGTTTCACCGGAACCGGCGCGAAGTAGGCCTCGATCTCTTCCAGAATGCGGGCTTGCGACGAACGCCACTCCTCGAACCAGGCGTCCTTGATCTCCGCCGGCAGCACGCGGTTCACGATCACTCCATCCACCGCCAGCCCGTGCAGCGAGAAATACACAAACGCGCGCTGCGTTTCCCGCAGCACCATTTTCTCGGGGTTGGTTACCAGCCGGACGCTGGTTACGCGCGGATCTTCCAGCAGCTCTCCGATGCCATCCAGCTTCCCGAACAGATCCTGTATGTTGACGAAGTAATTGTCGGTGGGCAGTTCCACCGGCGACATGCGGTTGGCGATGGGCCGCACCGCTTTGAGAATGCCGCGCTGGAACGGGAATATGTGTTTCATATACCATTCGAGCGTGGTCGGCATGCTGACGAACCGCATGGATTCCGCCGTGGGCGCGCAATCGAGCACGATCACGTCGTAGCGCTGCTCGCGCCGGAACTGGTTCACGTACATCATGGCGCTGAGTTCTTCCATCCCCGGCAGGATGGCCAGTTCCTCGGCCTCCACATCGCTGATGCCGGTGGTGCGCAGCACCGAGACGACATAGGAAGAGATCTCGCGCCAGTGCCGCTTGATCTCCTTCTGAATGTTCACTTCGTGGATGGCCAGGTGTTCGTCGATGGCCAGCGGGTCGCCGGTCTGGCTGTGGAACAGGCCGGTCTCCAGATCGAAAGCGTCCGCCAGGCTGTGGGCCGGATCGACACTCATTACCAGGGTCCGGTACCCCAGTCGCGAAAGTTGCAGGCCGGTGGCCGCGGCAAGGCTCGTTTTCCCCACCCCTCCCTTGCCGCTGAAAAGGAGAATTCGCATACTCTGCTTCAATTCTACCGTCATCCGTGCTCCGTTCCGAGCCGGGCCCAGAGGGCGGCCCATGTGCGAGCGGTTGCCGATGCGTCCGGAAATACGCTTGTCTTTCCGAAACTGCGACAGCCGAAACTGCGCATCTACTCTGCCTCCCGCGTTGTGTGGTAGCATTCCGCTGATGTGGTGCAAAGCGCGTCGGGCTTGCGGCCGAATCCCAAGCCGCGCCGGAAACCGTTCGCCGAGATGGCCGGCCAGCGGAGTTCCGTCCAGCACCACGCCGGAGACGCCCGCCGCGGCCGCCTGTCGCGCCGCCGCCACCTCCGCGCGCCAAAACAGAGCCAATGAGGTAAGAAAAGGAATATGAAGCGACTGAATGGATTCTTTCTAGCTGCGTGCCTGGCTGCCCTGCTCGCGCCCGCTCTCGCGCACGCGCAATTGTGGACCTGGACGCACGAGCAGATGCTCGACTACACCAAGGCCTGGACCGGCGACCGTTTCCCCGACGGCCGGCCCAAAGTCCCCGACGCCCTGCTGAATCGAGCCCGCGGCCTATCCCAGGAGGAGGTCATCGTCAACTTCGGCGGGGACGCGGGTTCCGGCGGCCGCGGCGGACAGGGACCCCGTTATAGCCAGTTCACCGGCGGCTGGCAAGTCCTGCATCCTGGCAAGATGTTGGTGGGCAGGGCCGTCACCGCGGCCTTCATGCCGGCACGCCCGGATCTCGATGCCGTGGTCACGGCCAAGGCGAAAGAGAAGGGCATCGACACCTTGAACAACCAGCACGTCATAGACATGCTGCAGCCCGGCGACGTGCTGGTGGTGGATCTCTACGGGAAAGATGAAGGCGGCACGATCGTCGGCGACAATCTTTTCTACTACATTCTCCAGACCACCCAAACCGGCGGGCTGGTGGTGAATGGCGGGATACGCGACCTGCAAGGCATCGCCGAAATGGACATGCCGGCCTACTACCGGACCACGCACCCCAGCGCGATCGGCGGCGTCACGCTCGCGGCGGTCAACGTCCCCATACGCATCGGCGATGTCACGGTCATGCCCGGCGACGTTGTGGTGGGAGATCGCGAGGGCGTGGCGTTCGTTCCTCCGCATTTGATGGAGCACGTTCTCGACGTCGCCGATACTACCCACATACACGACGAATGGACCCGCAAAAAATTCGCCGAGCACAAATATAAATCCAGCGATATTTACGGCTCGCCGAAAGATCCCGAGCTCAAGAAGGAATACGAAGAGTACCTGAAGAAGCGCCTGGCGGAGATTCGTAGCCAGCGGTAAGCGGACGGTTGGCGGGCAGCTCGCGACGGCTCAGTGGCCGTCCGTCTGCCCGCGGGCGTTCTGCACGATCTTCGAGAAGCGGTGCGCCAGTTCGTAGATCCAGTCCGCCTGGCGCAGCCGGATGGCTTCCGACGGGATCAGGTCGTGGCCGATTCCCAGCGCCGTCGCGCCCGCTACGATGAAATCTGCGGCCGTCCGCTGTGTGACGCCCCCCGCCGCAATCAGCGGTATTTGCGGAAAAGGCCCCTTCAGGGCGCGGATGTAGCGGTCGCCGCCCACTTCCGCGCAGGGATAGACTTTGACCAGATCCCCTCCGGCCTTCCACGCCGTCAGGACCTCGGTCGGTGTCAGCGCTCCGGGAAGCACTAGCAAGCCTCTCTTCTGCGCGAAGTCCACCAGCTCCAGATCGAGTCCCGGGCCGGTCAGGAACTGCGCGCCCGCGTCCACGCAGGCGCGCGCCGTCTCGCAATCGAGGACCGTGCCCGCCCCGACGATCACCTGGGGGCTGCTGCGCACCAGCTCGGCGATGATCTCGAGCGCCCCCGGCACCGTCATGGTCAGCTCCACGATGGGTATGCCACCCGTCGCCACCGCTTCCGCCGCAAAGCGTGCGCCTTCGGCGGACGAGATGCGCACGGCCGGAATGATGCCGATTTGTTCGATGCGCGACCGGATCTGCCGCTTGTCCATGGCCATACCTCGGCTCCTCACGCTCGCGGCCCGGATTTCCTTGCCGGGCCGCGACCCCGAGTGAGCGGTTAGATTCGCCCGAACTTGGCCACCGCTTCCTTGATGGAGCGGTACTTCTCGATGAACGGCATCGTGGAATGCTCGGTGAAGTCCAGTTCCTGGGATTTTTTCAGAACCTCCGCCGCTTTCGCGCGCGGTATCACCACCACGCCGTCTTCGTCCGCTGAGATGATGTCGTTCGCGCTCACCTTCACTCCCGCGCAGTTGATCGTGATGTTCGACCCGGCGAAGCGATAGTGGTTGACGGTCGTGGCCGGCGAAACGCCCAGGCTGAAGACCGGGAACTGCATGCGGCGAATCTGCGGCGTGTCGCGCACCGACGCATCCACGATCGCTCCCACCATCCCCCGGTACTTCATGCCGGTCACCATGATCCCGCCGATGCCGGCGTAATCCGCGCCGTTTTCCACCTCCATCACGTATACCGACCCGGCTGGCGCCGTGTCGATCGCGTCCAGCATTCCTTGCGATGCCGCCCCGCCTTCCTTGTGCTCTTCCTTCTTCAGCAGCACCGTCACCGCCGGTCCGGCAAACTTTGCGGTGCTGAGCGGCCGCATCTCATGCGACATGTAAGCCCGCGTTCCATAGAGCTGCTCCATGGCGTCCGCCACGGAAGACACTTCCACTTCCCGGAACCCCGCGATCAGGGGATCGCCGGCAGGCTGGGCGAGCAGCCAGAATGTAGCCACCACAACCGTGATTGCGGCCAGATAAATGATCCTTTTCATTCCAGTTCCTTTCCTCTCAAATTCTAATAGGCGGACCAGGCCAAAGTCGAACCGGGCCTCGCGTGTCCCGCTGGTATTATAAGTGGATGAAGTTCCTTTCCGGCCTGATTTGTCTCGCACCGGCCTTTTTATTGGCCCAGGCGCCTCCCCAACCCGCCGCGCCGGCGTACGTTCCCGAGGTTCGCATGAGAGCCGAGAACCCGCCCGAGCCGAAATATGTGGAAGTGCCTCCCGATCGCGTCGTGGTTGCCGTCGGCGATATCAAGATCACCGCCGCTCAGTTCGACCAGATCGTCGATTCGCTGAACGGCCAGTACCGCGCCATCGCCCGCGGCGCCGGCCGCAAGCGGTTCGCCGAGAACCTCGCGCGCATTCTCTCGCTGGCCGAGGAGGCCCGCCGCCGCAAGATGGAAGAGGCCCCCGGCTTCAAGATTCAGGCGCAGTTCGCCGCCGATACCGTGCTCGCCAACTCGGTTTACGAAGACGTCTCCAAGAATCTTAAATTGGATGAAATCGAGCTGCGGAAATATTACGAGGATCACAAGAGCGAATACCAGCAGGTGCACGCACGCCACATCCTGATCCGCGCGCAGGGATCGCCCTCTCCCGTAAAGCCCGGCCGCAAGGATTTAACCGACGCCGAAGCCCTGGCCCGCGTCCAGGGAATCCGCAAGCGCCTTCTGGCCGGCGAGGATTTCGCCACCGTGGCCGCCGCCGAATCCGACGACACCACGTCAGCCAATGGAGGCGACCTCGGCTTTTTCGGCCGCGGTCAGATGGTTCCCAGCTTCGAGGAGGCGGCCTTCTCGCTCACGCCCGGCAAGGTCAGCGAACCGGTCAAGACCCAGTTCGGCTATCACATTCTGCGCGTGGAAGCCGTCAAGTACAGGACGTTCGAAGAGGTTCGTCCGGAAATTGAAGCGCATCTCCGCCCCGACCGGCTGCAAAAGGCTGTCGACGAGATTCTGAAGAAGACTCCCGTGACTCTCGACGTGGATTTCTTCGGCCTCAAATAGCCTCCCATGCCGTCCGATCCCTTTCTCACCCGCGCCGCCCGTTGGCTGGCTTTCGCCTCCGCCGTCGCCATCATATTCTCGATCGCTATCTCCCAGATCTTTCTGGCGCTGGCTCTGGCCGCGTTGCTGCTTTCCGGTGAAAAGCTGCGCCTGCCGCGCATCTGGCTGCCTCTCGGTCTCTTCATGCTCGGCACCCTGATCTCGCTGGCTTTTTCCGGCGACCCTACGGCCGGCCTGCCTCAAGTCCGCAAGTTCTATGTGTTCAGCGAGCTGCTGGTGGTCTATTCGTCGTTGCGCGATTCCCGCATGGTGCGCTGGCTCTTCCTCACCTGGGCCGGCTTCGCCAGCATCACCGCAATCCGCGGTTTCGTGCAGTTCGCCTCCAAGATTCAGGAAGCCCATCGGCTGGGCCGCGACTTCTACACCTACTACGTCTCCGAGCGCATCACCGGCTTTATGAGCCACTGGAACACTTTCGCGGCTCAGGAGATGTTCGCATTGCTCATGCTGGCCGCGTTTCTCTTCTTCGCGCCCAGCGCCCGCCGCCGAACTTGGATTTGGATTCTCTGCGCCGCGCTGATGGCCTTCGCCGCCTTCCTGGGCATGACCCGCGCCGTCTGGATCGGCATTGCCGTCGGTGGTGTCTACCTGCTCTGGTTCTGGAAGCGTTGGTTCGTGGCCGCCATCCCGGTCGTCTTCGCGCTGGCCTTCGTGCTTTCGCCCCACGGCGTCCGCGAGCGCTTCACTTCCCTGGTTCGGCCTCAGAAAGACGTCGATTCCAACCAGTTCCGTGTGGTCACCACCCGCACCGGCCTGGTCATGATCGCCCGCCATCCCTGGCTCGGCCTCGGCCCCGAAGGCGTGAAGCTGCATTTCAGCGACTACGTCCCCGCCGACATCCCCCGCCCGCTCCCCACCGGCTGGTACGGCCATCTGCACAGCATCTACCTGCACTATGCAGCCGAACGCGGCATCCCCACCGCGCTGATGCTTATGTGGATGCTCGCCCTGATCCTCTACGATTTTCTCCGCGGTCTCCGCTCGCTCCCGCCCGGCCGCGGCGATCGCCGATTCCTCCTGCACGGAGGCGTCGCCGTTCTTCTGGCCACCCTGGCCGAAGGCTTCTTCGAGCTGAACCTCGGCGACAGCGAAGTCCTCACCATGTTCCTGGTTGTGGTCGCCTGCGGATACCTGGCCCTGGAAAAAGATGTTTTCGGCGCCGCGTAGCCGCGCTCGTGCCGCGCAGCGGCGCCCTTACTCCCCAACCTGCCACCGAGTCACACCGCGCCAGCGCCACGAATCTCCGCTCCCTCCGTGCACTCAGGTTTTGACTTTTGGTTTGCGCTTCCCTCCAACCATCAGGGGCCGAATCACTTCAATTATCTTCTCCGCGAACCTCCGCGACTCCGCGTCTCCGCGGTGAGTTCAGTATTTTCGTTCTACCAACAACCTCCGCCTCACTTCCCCACGAACCGCGCCGTCCGCATCCCCCGCTCCAGCGGCAGCCCATACCCGACCAGGCAGAACTGATCCAGCGCGAACAGCACCACCGATTCCATGCCCGCCGCCAGTGCCAGCCTCCGCTCCTTCTGCCACGGCGTCGTCGGATCCGAGATCCCCACAAGGTGGCTCGCCTGCGCCGGTGGAAATCCTTTCTGCCCCGGCAGCGCGATCGATTGCCGCGCCTTGTCCAGGTCCCGATCTTCCGTGTAGGTGAAGTTTTCCGTCTTCAGGCACGCCAAGTTGTCCGGCGTCCATGTCGCACTCGGAAAATTCACCAACAGGTTCACCGTTCCCTCGTTTACATCCACGGGGTACAGCACTTCGAAGCGCGCGTCCGCGTACGACGCCCGCACGAAATCCATCACCGTCTCCGTGAACTGCCCGATCAGCCCCGCCAGGAAGCTGCATTCCTCGACCAGCGGCCCCGTGTCCGCGTCCGGGCTCGTAATCGTCGCCATCGCCCGCCCGTAAGCCGCCTGGAACGCGCCCGTGGTGTAAGCGTCGTAGTATGGCATACCCGCCGCATTGGGGCTGTACCACCACTGTGTCTCGCCGAACTGCAAGTACGGTGTCATCCCGGCGCTCGCCATCAGTCCCGCCATGTCCAGGAATACCTGCTGCCAGAACGTTGTGCTGGCCGGACTGAAATTCGTTTGCAGCGACGGCGTATTCAGCCACGCCGCGCTGCCGTCCGGATATCTCTGCGCGATCCCCGCCTCTGTGCTGTCGTCCCCATTCTGCAGCTCCATGCTGAACGCCGCCGTCGCTTCCATCCCGTACCCCTGCAGCGCCGTGAAGAAACCCGTGCTCCAGTCCCGCGCTGCGCGGTTCAGCCGCGGCATCGCCTCCAGGTCCGTCGTCCAATATCCCGCCGTGCCCAACGCGTTCATTCGGCTCGTCGAAATCGCCCGGTCCCCGCCGCCCTCGAGCGCCGTTCCGCTCGCCTGGGCCGTGAGGCCGCTGCTCACCGTACTCACTCCGATCGCAAAGCCGTTGCCGTCCGTTCCCATGGTCCGCGACGTGATCGTCAGCACGGCTCCTTGTGCCTGCGCCCACACCGCGTTCGATCCCGCGTTGATCAGCAGTGCGAAACAGGTTGCCACGCTTTCTGCCGTGTCGCCGATTAGGCACACGTGCTGGATCGCCGTCTGGTCCAGGCTCACCTGCGCCGTGTCTCCGAATTGCGGCGTCCCCGCGAATGTGATCGTCGCCGAAGCGTATTGATGTCCCGGCCTCGACAGCTCGTAGAACCACAGCGCTCCCGCGTAGTGATTCTCCCGCGCGCCGAATCCCAGTGTGTCGATCAGCCATGCCGTCCGCTCCGGAGCCAGCGCCTGCGAGTGCTCCGTGTCCCAGTCCGTCGCCAGGCTGGTGTTCCATTCCGTGCCGGCGGCCGGCAGTTCCGTCGTGGGAATCGCAATTTCCAGAAAGTCGAAGTACAAGCACTCTCCGGCGCTCCCCGCGTGCGTCGCCGTAACCGTGTGCGCCCCTGCCCCCCATTGCCCCAGCGGTACGCGCACCAGCACGTCGTCGTCGTCCAACGCCAGATTCACCGGCACCGGCGCGTTGCCGTCCACCTGCACCGTGATCGGCGCCCCCGTGTCCGCCAGGCGCGTCCCCAGGTACAGCGAGTGCGCCGCTTCCGCCGTATAGCTGCACTGGACGCTGGCTGCTGGCGTGGTCGTCCAGTGAATCGATCCTCCCGAAAAATTGCCGCTGCCCGGATTCCAGCTTCCCTGGTACACCGCCGCGTCGTCCTCGATCCTCCGGCTCCCCGGCCCCGCCACATTGTAGGTCAGGTTCGTCCCCGTGACGTTCCAGTTCGTCACCGCCACTGAGAACTCGGTTCTTTGGAAATCCCCCATCTGCATGTCCGCCGCCCACGTCCAGCGCATCTTGCGGACATTCGTGGTCGGCACCGGCACCAGCGTCGTGAGATCCGGGAACTGGTACCCTTCGAGCGCCGAGAAGTCCAGCTTGATCGCCCATTTCTCCGGCGACGTGCCCCCGCTGAACATCGCCCATTCCGGCGACCACGATTCCGTCGCAGCGCCCGAAACGATCCCGTACACCCCGATGCGGTTTCCGTTCGCTCCCGGCAATCCCAGGTACGTCAGTTCGATCTGATCCCCCGTCGCCGTCGCGCTCACCTGGCCCGTCGCCTGTCCCCCGTTGATCGCCGATGCCAGCATGCTCAGCGCGTGCGCCGCATTATCGCTGCCCCACATCTGGAAATAGAAGTGTTGCTCCAGCCAGGCCAGTTCGATGTAATCCCCCTGCGTCATCGTCCCCTGCAATTGGAAGCAGCACGTCGCCGGTGTCGATTCGCCCTGCGTAGTCGCGTAACTCTCGAGCGGCACGAAATAGATGTTTTCCTCGCCGTCCGCCCCGGTCGCCCAGATCCTCAGGTACGGCCATTCCACCGTCGGTTTGAGCGTCGAATCGAGCGGAATGCACCCCGTGCGCACTTCCTCGTAGGAGAGCCGTACGCCGCTCAGATCGCCATCCGGCAGGTTGCGCAGCGTGGGATGCTCGAACACGTTATCCCGGTTCCACTCCACCACGGCCCAGTCCGACGCCTGCCGCCAGCACCCCGATACCGTGAAGCCGTTCGCGCTCGTCTGGCTCAGCGCCGCTACCGCCGAGGGCGTCTGGAAGTAGCACTGCAAGTCCCGGTCCGGCCGCAGCTTGGTCAATTGTTCGGCCATTAGAGTCGGATCACCACCGTCAAATCGGCTCCCGGATACGTCTGCCCTACCGCCGTCACCGCCAGCGTCACCTGCGACCCTACCGTTAGCGGAGGCAGTGTGCTGCCGTCGATCGCAGTCTCCGTCGTGGTCTGTCCGGCCGCAAATTGCAATGCGCAGTATGGCGCCCCGTTCACGTTCAGTGTCAGGCCCACCACCGCATCGGCCGAGGACCCCAGCACCGCGTAAACATCCCGCACCGAGTGCGAAGCATCTATCGACAGCGCCGGCGCCGCCATCGCGTCCACCGCCAGGTATCCCTCTACCTGGATCGTGTATTGCCCGCCCGACAGCGTGCGCAGCCCTCCGTCCTGGAATTGCGTCATCGAAATCCCGGTTGTCGGGCTGTTGCCCTTCTGGTTGGTTACGAACAGCTCGGCGCTCGCCACGCGCACGTCTGGCAGCGTCACCGCCTCGCTCCAGCTCCCGCAGTACGGGCTTCCGAAGAATTGCGCCGGAAACGCCGCGATGCCCGTCTGTTTCAGCAGGTGATACACCACCGCCCCGGCATTATGTCCCGCCGCCAGGCTCCCGTCGGTTCCCCGTGTCACCGCGTACTCTATCCCTCCGTTTCTCGCCGCGGTCACCTCCAGGATCTCGCCGTCGATCTGCAGGATGCTCCCCGCCGCGCCCGGCCCCGCCTCGTTCAGCGTCAGTGCCCCGTCGCCCGCCGCCATCGCGCTCGCCAGCGTCGTTGCCGGCGTGCCCTGCAATTCATCCCAGTAGTGCAGCGTGAATGTCGCCGATGAAATCGTCTCCGTGTTTGTCAGGCTGGTGAACGAGATCCCGCTCAACTCCACCGTCCCTTCGCCCGCCCCCACGTTCAAACCGAAATACGGCGCCGGCGGTACGTCGCTGTCGCCCGTCCCCGCCCCGCCGATCTGCCATCGCGTTACCGGCGAGATCCCCGCCGCGCACTCCTGATCGTTCACATTCGCCGACCGGCCCGAGATCTGCACCGTCTCTCCCGGCCGGTTTGGAATCGCGAACGTCACCGGGCTCGATTTCGTAGTCGCCCCTAAATTCCACCCCGCCTCCGCCACCGTGAAGTAGCTCCCCGCCCCCGGCCCCGTCTCCCATGGCGGCGAAACCGTCAGTGTCGTCGCGTCGTTGGCCGTGATGGCCGCTTCCTGTCCCGCTCCCGGTCCCCTCGTGATCCGCGCCGTCATGCCGATGTACGCGTTCGCCGTCATGGCGAGCGACCCGTTTCCCACCAGCGTCGCCGCATACGCCGTCGTTTCCATCTCCGGCACCAGTTCCCGCCGCCAGTAGAAATCCGCGTGATCGAAATTCGCGTCCGGCGGCAGGATCGCTTCGGGCGCCAGTCCCATATCCGTGAACTGCGCCGCCACAGCTTGGCTGGACGCGATCTGCATGAACTGCGCCGGCGTGTTCCCCCGGTATACGTTGAACGTGCTCGCCGCGGCCGTGAAGCTCAACCCCGTCAGCGTGACGCTGCGGGCGTCCTCCGCCACCACGGCCAGCACGCTGAATGAAAGCGCGCTTTCCGCTCCCGTCGCATCGCACGCCGAGACCGCGTAGTAATATGTGCCGGCGCCCAGCGTCCCGCCGCTCCCCACCGTCGCAGCCAGGCTCACCAGCGGAATCCCCGGCCCGCTCGCCGCCACCGCCCCCGGCGCGACGAAACTCACCGTCACCTGCGTCTGCTCGGTCCCGTCCGCCGCGCTCCAGGAGCTCTCCGCCACTCCGAACTGTGCTATGCCCTTCGCGTCGATCGTGTTTCCCGCCAGCGGTCGCGGCATGCCCACTCCCGCTCCGCTTTGCAGACCCACCCCGCTTCCCCCGCTCTGCCCGTTGCTGTCCGCGTACCAGGCATCGTCGTGAATCTGCGCCGTGATCGTGCACGTCCGGTAATTCGTCGCCGGCGAGATCTTTGTTACCCGGAAAGGCTGCTGCGAAAACCCCTCCTTCGCATACGTGACCGTGATCAGGTCCCCCGGCCGTATGCCGAACCCCTTCACGCTGGTCTCGAACTCCAGGTACGTGTTCCCCTGAATCGTTTTGTTCAGATTGAACTGTAGAAGCCGTCCCGCCTGGTCGAAATTATCGATTCCCAGCGCATACAGTGTCCCCGTGACGATCTGCCCCGTCAGCGCGATATCGTCCGGGTCCGTCATTTCATAACTGTCCTGCTGATATCCGTTCAGGCTGTCCTGAAATTCCACCGTCAGGTCGTTCGGCGTATCGGCGATGCTCCGCGCTATCACCGTGACGCTGGGTTCCCCGCTCGCGCTTCTCAATATTCCCGAACTGCCGTCCGTGCCGTCTCCGAATGCGTAGACCGTCGGCGCCGGCCCCTCCACCTCCAGTTGCAGCACGCCTCCCGGTCCGTACGTTAGGTATAGCCGCGCCGCGTTGCGTACTCCGCGAATCACATCTCCCGCGCTGCGCCGGTTTCGCAGCACCAGATTGCACCCGAACCGCGGAACCTCGATGGCGTTTCCGTTCACGTCCACCCCGGCCACCATCTGGTCGCAGTACGCCGCCGCTGCCGTGAAGCTGGTCAGGTCGATTTCGTCCATCCCCCAACCGATCCGCCGCAGCACGTCCAGCAGAATCCACGCCGGGTTGCTCGTGAGCTGATATCCCACGTACGTTCCGTCCGCCGCCCACACCGGTACATTCAGCCCCTCGATCAGCACCTTGACTCTCGGCATGTGCGTGCCGTTGTTGATCGCGTTCGGCACCACCACCGACAGGTACGCCATGCTGCCGTACGGATCTCCCGCCGGCTGGCCGCTCCCGTCTGTAAAGTTCAGGTCGAAAGCGCCGTCCCTGCCTCCCAGCGTCGGCAGGTTGTACCACCCCGTCGCGCCCATGTTCGCGCCGGCCTGCCCCAGCGGGATCTCGTAATCGCTCACCAGCACCGTGAGCACCCCGGTAATTTCTCCGATGCCCAGCAGCACTTCCATCCGCGTGAAGTTCCCGTCGTTGCGCGCGAACACCACCGGAGGCTCGTACCACGCCGTCCCATACACCATCGGAACGAAGTCGTTGTACTGCCCCTGGTTCGCCGGCATCGCCGAGGTCGTCCAGTCTTTCCCATACGCCCGCACATTGATCGACGGCGGCAGGTACTCCAGCCCGCCGAATCTCGTCCACATGCCTCGTGCCTGGCAATCCGTCCGCGTGTATCCGCAAGACGTGTACGGCATGCCGCCGTTCAGATTCCCCGTTCCTCCCGCGATATCCGGCGAGTACCCGCAACGGTAATACTGTGAATACGCTCCGTCGACCCCGCCGTCCACTGCCTCCGTCCGCTCCTCCACCGTAGCCGGAAAGTCCCACGGGCATCTTCTTTGAATGCGGATCTGTGGCAGCAACACCCGTTGCAGGCTCATCCGGTTCATCGCCGTCAGCCGCAGCGTCGCTTCTTTTATCTCCTGCGGCGGGTTCGCGACTCCCTGAAACACCACCGCCGTGTCCGTCAGCGCCGCCCCGTTCCGCAAATCGTAGAACACCATCGACACCGTCAACTGCGAGCCCTTGAACCCGCAGCTCCGCTCGATCTCCGAAAAATGCGAATCCGCGTTCGCCAGGGTCACCGTAATCGTGGGGCTCCCGTCCACGCCCTGATCCGATGCCGTCTGGATATCGAACGCGCTATGCCCCACCACCCGCGCCGCATACGCCGTCCCGTTCACCGTCACCGCGTGCGTGCTCCAGTGCTCCGTCTGCCCGTTCGCCAGCGCGCAGTCGACGAGCACCAGCGGCGTGTCTGTCACGGCCTGTTCTTTGAGATCAGAGATGGTTGGCATAAATGATGTTGACCGTCGCCGAGTGTTGGTTCACGTCTGTCGCCGTGATCGCCAGCGTATCGTCCCCCAGCCGCGCGTTCTCGTAAACGCCGCCCGTGGTCGTCGCCTTGTAAACCGAAGCCCCCGGCTGCGCTTCCACTTGGAACCCTTGTGCATCCACCGCCGCGCCCGCCGGAAGTTGCAATCCGAAGGTGGTGGTCTGTGTCGCTGCGTCCACGCTCACCGTGTACTGGAACCGCTGCCATGCGTTCCCCACGCTGATGCCGCGGCTTCCCGCGCCCGCAACCAGGCTCGCCGAGGTCGTCTGTGCAGCTCTTAGGTACACGCTCAACGAGCACACGTACCCGCCCGGCACCGCCAGTGTCTGCGTGATGCCCTGCGCCGCCGCGCCCGTATTGGCCAGGTGCCACACGCCCGGATCGCCCGCCGTCGCCGTTAACATCGGGTCCGCGCTCCACGCCGCGTCGTTCAGTTGCTCGCTATAAGCCAGCAGGTTCCCCACCGGATCCACGAACGTGAACCCATTCAGCGTCCCCTCGGCCGCCTCGAAAAACTGTTCGAGAGCCGCCGCCTCGGCGTCCGTCAGCCCCGCGTACTCAAGCCTCCACTCCGTTATTTCCGCCGCCGGATCCGCCAGTTTCACCGCGCTCCCATCCGCCGCCGGATTCACCACTGTCCGCATCTGCCGCCGCTTCCTTACTGGAAACTGTGTCAGCGCCCCCGTAGCAAGTTGTGGATATACCAGCATTCTCTTTCCTCATGTGGGGCATGCTTTAGCTTGCCCACCCCCTTCCGCCCCCTCACCCGCGGTTCTCCGCCACCGTCAGCCCCGTCTGCCCGCGCATCTCCCCTACGGACGTCAAATCCGCCGCATCGCTAGCCAGGCTGCAATTCGCATACACCGCCCCATCCCACGGATCGGTGAAGGCGAAGCTCGCGAAACTCCCTTGGTTATCCGCGAAGAAACTCTCCAGCGCCGCCATCTCTCCTTCGTCCAGCTCCGCCAGTCGGATCTCCCACCGGTGCAGCGGCCCCGCCGAGTCCCTGTACCGCTGTTC
>Ga0181520_10007598_pt1 | contig 15876 bp, 8 predicted proteins | sample PEATcosm2014_Bin_29_FD_132451 | JGI IMG/M metagenome (GOLD analysis project Ga0181520, IMG submission 132451) | Peatland microbial communities from MTU Mesocosm Facility, Houghton, MI, USA - PEATcosm2014_Bin02_30_metaG | ecosystem: Environmental > Terrestrial > Soil > Wetlands > Peat | place...
CAGCCTAACTCTGTTCGAGAAAACGCCCATTTTACAGGTACTTCAAGAGATGGGATGCGAAAACAACTTAGGCGATATTTGCAACCAATTGAATCTGTTCGACTTGTAGCCGGACAGCAGTGGCTCATGCCATTTGAGCTAATTCTTGATTAAGAGCATATTTCGAAAATGGACGCCCCGCCCTGGTTGCGGTTTCTCTGGGGTTAAGACCCGTCACTCTTCCTGTCCTTTTCGGCACGACGGAGGTCGTGCCCTGACCCAAAGCGGATTCTTGAGACACTCTTGAAATAAGGGTGAGGCTATGGCCGCCGGAAGGGCATTTTCGCAGGAAAAGGCCGCACGCAAGACTCCCGTCCTCCGCAGTGTTACTCTGACGCCATTTTGGGAGGCCTTTTTGCCCTCCTGCGGCGGGGTCGAATTTCTCACCAGGTTTCAACCGCCAGAATGTTGGGCGGACCAGAGTGACTCTGAATGACCTGGGTCTCGATCACCGCTTCCATATTCATCTGTTCCCAGTTGCGCGGCAGTTTGGCCAGCAGCGAATCGAGATAGATGGGGTCGTACAGAATCTCCCCGGCAGCCTCGGTGCCTTCTTCAGAGACACCGGCGGCGATGATGACCGGCTGGCCGGTGATGCTGTCGTGGATGCGGGCCACAATTGCGTAATCGCGTGAAAGCTTTTCATAGGGCAAATCCCAAGCCGTTGCCCAGGAGGTTTGCTTGTTGCTCTTGCGGTCGACAATCAGGGCGACGCCGTCCTTGGATTCGAAGCCGAAGCGCAGTTTTTGCGTTACCCGCAGCGTCCAGATGTTGTCGAAGCCTCCGATCAGCACGATGGGACCCTCGCGGAGCTGAGTGAATGTTGCCTCGGATGCGGGGACCACGCGAAAGGCCTTGTGCTGCGTCTCAAGCGCGGCCGCGGTGCGCGTCAGGGTGATGACGTCGGCCAGGGCCAGATGCCCCGACAAATGCAGACGGAAGTAAAGCGGCTCCTGCTTGGCCCCGGCTACGGGCGCGTCGAAAGCGTTGATGGAACCCACTTCCAAGGTCTTGGCCGGCTCGCCGAGACAATAGGTCGCGGTGCTCGTGCCGGCGGTGATGGGCGCCCAGAAGCGGTCGATATTGGAGGGCGGCTGATAATCGCGGAAGCTGCGGTACCAGAATCCAGCACCGAGACCAAGGATGCCGGTGAGCGCCGCCACGCCGGCAACCAGGAGCCAGCTTGTGCGCCGCTCGGCGGGCGGGGCGGGGAGCATAAGCGGGTCGGGCGGCGGAGGCAGACCCGGTTCTTCCGGGACATCGGGAGCATGAAAAAGAGGAACGTAGGAGCCGGTGGGGAGTTCAATCACCACCTCTCCGCCGTGCGTGGAATCGTAGTAGTACTGGATCAGCCGCTTGCGCACTTCGCCGGCGGTGATGCGCACCACCGGGTCGGCGTTGGCGTCGTAGCTGGGGGAGCGGCCAAACACCTCGATGCCGATGCTGCGCTCCTTGAGTTCAGCGGCGTTGCCCAGCAGCGTTTGTTCAACCGTGTAGGCCAGCAACGCGGGATAGCGCTTGCTGTTGGCGAAAAGAGGATGGATGAGCAGCCGCTCGACCTGTTCGCGGATTGCTGCAGCATCCGGGGAAACACCGGGACTTTCGGTCTCCGGCCCGGACTTCGGCGCCAAGGCCATTGCAAAACTCCTTCAGTCCGCAACATCCGTGGGGAGACACCGTTCAGCGTGCATTCCCGGCAGATGTGGATCTCGAGCCATGCGTCCGTTGGCTGATTCGACTGCGGGGCGCTGCGAGAACGAAAGCGCCTTGGTGAACGCGGCAGGCGTTGGGCCGGTTCCGCTCATCCTGCGCGGAAAACTCAGCGCAACGGGCAGATCAGACCAACTATATTGCGTATCATACGTTCCCGTAGAACGATTGTCCACAGCGGATTAAACCACGCAAACGTTTGGCCTTAGCGTCAAATTACGACAAACACTACCCGATCAAACCTGTTGCTCGGCAGTCTTTGCAAATACATTTGTGACGGTCCAGAAAGTGTGCCAAGAGCATCTCCTTTCCGGTGAAGCGATTCGCCTTGAAGAGCCATGCTGGACAGCCATTTTCTTGTGATTGCGGCTCCTCGCCCCTCCGGTTTGCCAGATCTGGATTCCATTCAGACAAGCGTGACCGGCGGGGCGTTTTTTATGGGCGCCGCCCGGCCATACGCACACCTCCGGTTCAGCCGGAAGGCGCCATTGTCCAAGAGCAGCCCAATTGCAACCGGCAGCTCTGAGGTTTTGTGGCTTTTGCGCGGCAAACTCCCTCCTCTGCTGGATAGCCCTCGCCTGCAACCCGCCCGTTTTGATTGCTTGACAGTTGTCAGCCGGTATGACAACTTGGGGGCGCCATTCGAATTCGCCCTCGCGGCTCTCCAGTGGCGGCATGCAAGCACTCCTTTCCCCCAGATGACCCATCGAAGGCGAAGGGTCCGCCTGCGGAGTGCCGGTCCGACCTTTTGCCTTGAAGACTCCCCCGCGCACCGCAGTGAGCGCAAACCGACTGCAATCCAGGAGGGTCAAAGATGCAAGCGAAAGCAATGATGAAGAACTGCATTGCGGCAGCGCTGCTGTGCGCGGTTCTGCACCTTCCAGCCCAATCGGACGGCAAGCAAAAAGCGGCCTCCGGCGGAGACTCATCCAAATCGGCGGACAAAGCGGGGGCCAGCGCGTCGGGGGCAGGGTCGGCGCCAGCTCTGTGCACGGCCGAACCCGGCAGCAGCCCAGCGGAGGCTGGAGGAAAATCCGGCAGCGGAAAGGAAGGCGGCTCCGCCACGGCAAGCGAAGCCGGCCAGACCCCGGCTGTACAGGTGACGGTGACCACCGCGGGCGCGGCGGGGGCAAAGCAGGCCGGCAAGCCCCAGACCGGCGGCTCAAAACCTGCGGCGGTCCAGGTGGAAACTCTGCGCCTGCCGGATGGAATGACCAACGCGGCGCAGATCGCGCCGCAGCTTTCGAGCCTCTCAGCCAATGTGGCCAGCGCCAGGGCCATCAGCCCCTCGGAGATTGTGGTGGTGCTGAACACAACCGCCAAGCCGGCCCCTGCGCCGAGTCCCGGCAAACCCGGGAAGAAGACCGCAGCCAAGACACAGTCAGCGCACAACGCTCCGGCGCCCAAGACGGCCGGGACGAAGGGGGACACGGCCGACACTACGGCCCTGTTGCAAAACTTCATCAACCATGCGGCCCAGCCCGACCCTTCTGTCTTCGCGATCCAGTTGCCGGCGGGGGCGGGCAACGCGTGCGGAGTGGCCCATGCGCTGGTGAATGCGGTCCCCGGCATCGCGAGCATTACAGCCGTGGGAGACACGCGGTTGCTGGTGACGGCCTCGCAGGAGCAGGGCCCCGTTTCCCCGGAGCTGGTGGCGCTGGTCGGCAGCCAGCTTGCGCCCAAGGTTCACACGGAGCTTGAGGCCCTCCGGCGGCAGCCCACCGGGACTGTGGATACAACCCAACTGAGCGGGGTGCTGCAAGCCTGGAAGCCCGTTGCCGCCAATCGCCAGGCCGCCGGCGTGAGCGAGTTGGCGGCAGCCGTTCTCGCTCCGAATCCAAGCCTCGATGACAGGAAGCGGCTGGTCAGCGCTCTGGAATCCGCAGACGAACCGCTGGAGACGCGCGTGAAACGGCTCGCCGCAACGCTGGCCACTCCCCGAGAGCCCGCGGCCGCCAAGGTGGGTGCGCGGGTGCAGCGATTGTATTACCTGCACGACCCGGAATCGGTAGCCACGCTGATCAACGGCATTTACCCCGATGTACATGCGCAGGCCCTCCCGCCAGACGCCGTGGTGCTCTCCGAATCGGAGGCTGGGGGCGGCAATGCGCTGGGGGACGCCGAAAGGACCATCACGCAACTCGACCAGCCGCATCCGCAGGTTTCAGTGGATGCCTGGAGCCTGCAACTGGCGACGGATAACCCAGACAGCCTGAGCAACGTGATTCCGCAGTTGGAGGACATTGCAGGCGCATATAACGAAGCGCTCGATGCCTCCATCGGAGCCGGCTGGAGCTATCTTTCAGGAAAGCTCGGAGAGCCAGGCGCGCTGGATCCGCTGCTGCGGGAATATCTGACTTACACGACGCGCGTTTCCAGCGACGGAAGCGTGCAGCGCTGGGAGAAGCCGTATTCGTCGCCGGCCATTCCACCAGCCAAAGCGTCAGCCAGGCCGGCAGAATATGGGCTGGGATTCGCCACGCTCTACTATCCTCTGACCCCCAGCCTTCTGGATATGCTGGTGACGCTCGCCTCCATGAGCCGGCCTCAAGACGTCGCGCAAGAATTGCTGAAGCGGATGGAGGGTCCGGCGAAGCGCGATCATAACGAACCCGCGCCGATGGATTCCCAAGGCAAGAACGGCGTCCCGCGCAAGGCTTCCTGCCGGGAGCGCGACGGGCTTTACTACGGCATCAAGAAGGCGAACGGCGTTCGCTCGGTCGAAGCGGGACACCCGGCAAATCTGCAACTGGAGTGCCTGTATGAAGCGCTGGTCGGCACCGGAGGCGTGTTTGCCGCGTCCCCCACAGCCCAGGCTACGAGCTCCCTGGGGCAACTGCGCGGGGCGCTGGCCGACTTCCTCTTCCACTACAAGCTGGAGGTGGAATACGCCGACGAGTTTCACTTCTACCTGGAGCCGATGGCCGCCGACACCCTGGACTCCGCTTTTCAACCGATCATAGACGCCTTCGACGAGGACCTGTCGGTTTTTCAGGACCGGTTGCAGCTTGAAATCTCCGACACTCTGAAGGAGGACAAGAGCATCAAGTACGGCTACGGGGGCCTGGTGAGCGTGAAAGTGCTGGGCAGCCGGGAGGGCGCTGTACGCACGTCAACCCAGAACTACTTCGACACCACGGCCACTCCTTCGCTGGGCGACCTGTTTAGCAAACTGCAAGCAGGGAGCGGATCGAGCGCGTCTTTGCTGACGACGAGCCTTACGCCAGCCGCCGCCGCGCAACTGGCCATGGCGCTTGGGCAGGCGCTCACTCCCAAACCCACCACCGCTCACCTGGGACGCGGGCTGGACCTGGAAGTCACAGCGCACACCCTGTCTGGAGCTTCGGGCGCGGAACTCGACCTTTCCGTGCGGTCCACGGAGAACGGGGCGGGCGTGGTGCAGGCGGATGGGACGAAGACCGACGACCTGAACTCGCGCGTCTCCCAGCACACCGTAGACACGCACGTCCGGCTCGACTCCATGCGGCTCTTCAAGGTTTCCACACTCGGTTCCACGCTGGCGCGGGGACAGGGCCCGTGGAAGCCCTTTGATCCCTACATTCAGATTCCGCTGCTGGGAGAGTTGTTCGCGCGTCCCCGTCCGCCCAAGGAGATCTACACGCAGAGCCTGGTGTTCGTGGATGCGGTGGTGGTTCCCACCGCGGCCGACCTGGGCTTTGGAGTGCCCGTGATCTACGACGAGATGGAACTGGAGGCCGGACGCTACAAGAAGCTGACCCGGTTTGAAGATTTTCCGAGTCATCTCGGCGACCGGATCTTGCAATATCACCAGCAGGTGGTGGACTGTCTGAATCGCGAGTACATCAACAGCCAGGGCAGCGTCAGCAGTTGGGCCGACGGGAGGGAGCAGGCGGCGTGCGACCTCGGTAACTTCAATCTCAAGCAGTCGGACGCGGTGAATTAGCGGTGCTGATCAGGATTGACATGTGTCAGCTGAAGCTTTTGAGCCTTCCCAGGTCCCCAAATGCGAGACCTGGGGCACCCATTCTTTTGATGGGGATTTAGATGCGAGCCACCCGGCAGGAGCAGAGTTTGGATATTGGCTTGGACCTCTAGCCAAAAAGTTGGGGCTTAGAATCCCTGCCTTGGCGTACGTTTCTCTCCGTTTCGTGAGCCGACCCTCTTTCACCGACTGGATGCCATGACGTACAGTACTCAATAGAGACTAAACATGCAACAATTTTGTACCGATTGCGGTAAGCCGTTGGCTTCGGGCGCACGGTTCTGTGGCAACTGCGGAGTCATGGTTGCCGAATCGAGTTCGGCCCCCAGTACCTTTGCAGCGGCACCCAAAGACAGTGAACCGCCGCTCACCTTGCAGCCGTCCCCAAAGACATCGCCGACTTATAAGAGCTACTGGTACATAACTATTCCCATAGCTCTCCTGTTTCTGGCCTGGCCCAAAGGAAGGGAGTATCTACACATGGTGGACAGTTTGCCAGTACCAGTGTGGTTGAGGTGGGTTGTGCTGGCTATCAGTCGTGCTCTGTAGGATTGCTCTGCATAGGGCGTCAACACCTGCCAAACTACGAAATGCTTACGCCGCAATCGGCGGGGAATCAGACCCGAAGAGATTCAATAGAGGATACACATGCAACGATTTTGTACAGATTGCGGTAAGCCGTTGGCTTCGGGCGCACGGTTCTGTGGCGACTGCGGAGCCGTGGTTGCCGAATCGAGTTCGGCCAGTGCGCCAGCGCCGTCCGTCGCACCGGGGCAAGTTCAGCAACCGGCAATGCCGAGCGAGAGTGCCACGACCATCATTGTTGGCCGAAAATATCGCTATTACGAAGCAAAGTGGGCTACGCCTAAGTTTCGAAGAAGTAAGCAGTCCTGGAATTGGGCGGCATTCTTCGGTGGCGAGTTATGGTTTGCCTACAGGAAGATGTACGCCTACGCATGGGGAATGATGGGTCTTTATTTCATTGATGAACTCTGTCAAGCCATCTTCCACTATGACGGCTCACGGACTCTGCCTTTGTTCTGTGTCGTCATCCCTATAGCGGTCGGGAGAATGGGAAATTATATGTATAAGCTCCATGTCAATAAGCTCACTGCCGAGATCGTGGCGACCCAATCAGCAGACTATGCCCAGGCCGAGTTGGTGCGGCAGGGTGGAACCAGCATTGGCGCCGCTTTTGTCTTTCTCGTAATACCAATTTGCATCGGTTGCGCTTTCCATTTTGACGAAATCAGAGCATTGTTCCAATAGGTGTACACCGGGTCGGCTCAAATGGATTGATTTTGTAATCACCCCGAAAGGAATTGATTGCGAACTGGAAGTCGTGCGAGATCGAACAGAAAAGCCCCAGGACGAATGTCAATCGTCAATTAACGCATAAATAGCGGCAAACACAGCAAGGAAAATACATCCCCTTAATTCAAAGCCGTAAGGTATCGCGATTATGAGATTTCCGGTATCGATCCAATGCCAGGAAATGTCAAGAATAAAGAAAACTGGCAAAGCAATGATAAACATAAGCACAGACAGCGCAACTCTTTCACCCATCTTTGTAGGCTGGGCCTTTGGGGACGGCTGCAAGGTGCGCGGCAGATCATGGTTTTTGGGTGCCGCAGCAAAGGTACTCGCTATGGATGCGCCGCAGTCGGGGCAAAAGCGATCAGAAGGACTAACGGAGCTTTGACACTTAGGGCAGGTTGCCATCGAGCCTCACAGAACGGAAAACCCAGCACCATTTTTGCCTAGGGGGCGGGCGAGGTGCTACCCGCCAGATTGGTTCACTTGGGAGCTACTTTGGTCAGCCCGAAGCAGCCATGCCGCATGAAGCACAAAAGTGTGCTCCTGAGAGCATAGGCTCTCCGCAATTGGAGCAAAACGACGGCGTTTGCGTTCTTGGTTCTGTCGCTATTTGCCGTGACGGAACAAAACTCGCCTCGCTAAACACTCGAACATTTGTTCCCATCTGCCGGTAGATTTTCTGACCCGCTTCGGGAGAGTTTGTCGTCGGGTCGTTCGTCACAACATCAAAGAATGCCGTTTGCTTAGGCCAGACCCCCCAAACAAAAGCCGCAAGATAGCCAATACCTGTAAAGCCGAAAACAACATTGATCCCGCATATTACCCACTTGTAATGGTGCTCACGCCCAAAAGCAATGATCGTGGGAAGAAGATACACGGCTAAGGCCAACAGGCCACAGATGACAATAAGGGCAACTGTAGATGAATCGGTATCGTTCATAATCTCGCAACTCGCGTTCACAACCCTTAGACCGCGCAATGTCTCCGGGCCTGATTTTTACTCGCTCCGGCACCAGTGTCAAGGGTCAAGGCAGGTGGCCCACTCATGAGGGTATCGGGACTGTGCCCCGTTCATCGCAGTCTCATCGCGATGAGCGGGTCTTCGGACAAGCTCGGGAGGGTATTGTGATGACGGAATGCCCTATGGCCTGAAGCGGTTCTATTACGCGACCGGAATGCGAGGAGTGGTTGAAATCGAGTTGGAGTGGACGGCGCGGCCTCGCGGCCCACTCATCGCGATAAAGCTGCGATGAATGGGGCACAGATTTACCTCTCGGGAAGGAAATGCAGAGGGCAGAATCAGGGAGTGGGGCACCTGCCTAGCTCAGGCCGGACATCATCAACATGCGGGGCTCGGTCATTTCTTCAATCGCCGAGCGGATGCCCTCGCGGCCCAGGCCTGAGTCCTTGATGCCGCCGAAGGGCATGGGGTCGAGCCGCCAGCTTGGGGTGTCGCCCACGATCAGCGCGCCCACTTCGAGCTCCCTGTAAGCGGTGAGAATGCGGCCGGCGTCGCGGGTGAGCAGGCCGGCTTGCAGACCATACTTCGAGTGGTTCGCGTCGGCCAGCGCCTGCTCGAAATCGTCGTAGGGCTCGATGACCACCACCGGACCGAAGGCCTCCTCGTCGCGGACCTTCATGCCCGGCTTGGTTCCGGTCAGGATCGCCGGAGTGACCATGGAACCGCGGCGCTCGCCACCGGCCACCAGCTTGGCGCCACCCTCGACGGCCTCCTTGATCCAGCTTTCCACGCGTTCTGCATCGCTGAGCCGGACCAGCGGACCAACCTCGGTGGCTTCGTCGGAGGGGTCGCCGGCCACCAGCTTGGCGGTCACCTCGACCACCTTCCACAGGAAGGTCTGGAAGATGCGGCGCTCCACAAAAACCCGCTGCACGCTGACGCAGGACTGGCCCGCGTAGTTGAACGCCCCATGGGCTGTGCGCACCGCCGCTTCGTCCAGCTCCGGCCAGTCGCCGTGCACGATCATGGCCGCGTTGCCGCCCAGTTCCAGCAGAACGCGCTTGCGGCCGGAGTGAGCCTTCAGCTCCCAGCCCACCTTGGCCGAGCCGGTAAAGCTGACCAGCTTGATGCGGTCTTCCTTTTCGGCCAACCAGGCCGTGTCCACGTTGCTGAGCGGCAGCACGGCCAGAGCCTCTTCAGGCCAGCCGGCCTTCAGAATTACCTCGCCCAGGGCCAGCGCGGTAAACGGCGTCTGCGGCGCGGGCTTCAGGATCACGGGACAGCCGGCGGCCAAGGCGGGCGCAACCTTGTGGGCCACCAGGTTGAGCGGAAAATTGAACGGGGTGATGGCCAGGACAGGTCCCACAGGAAAGCGCTGCACAAGGCCCCAGCGGCCCTCGTTGCCCTCGGTCAGGTCCAGAGGAATGCTTTCGCCGCCCAGCCGGGAGGTTTCCTCGGCCGCGGTTTTGAAGGTGAGCACGGCGCGATCCACTTCAGACCGCGCCAGCCGCAGGGGCTTGCCCGCCTCAGCCACGATGAGCTTGGCGAACCGCTCCTTCTGCTCAATGAGCGCGGCGGCCACGTCCTCCAGAATCTCGCGCCGCTTCCAGCGCGGCAGGGCGCGGGTGCGACGAATGCTGGCCACGGCGTGGTGCACGGCCTGGCGCGCATCGGCGCGGGTGGCCTGGGTGACCCGGCCCACCAGCCCCTGGTCCCAGGGCGAGCGTACCTCCAGCGCCTCTCCCTCAGTCCACTCCTTGCCGCACAGCAGAAATCCCGTTGGCGATCCTGGCCGCATCTTCATGGCTTTGGCGCTCCTGTTCCAATCCTGCTCTAGAGGATACAGGCGTTGGGCGGGGGTGGAACATGGTTGAGGGAAGCGTGCCCGCCGGCGGCCCGGCTTCCGTCACGCCCTGAGGACGTAGCGGAAGCGCATATCCTCGCCGTACCACATGATGTAGTTAGTGCCCCAGGCGTTGTTGAAGAGGCTGGAATGGACGCCGGCGCTCAAGTCGGGTTGCTCGTCGCTGAAACCCAGTGGCGTTCTTGCGCCAAGGGCGACGACCGGCGCGTCGACGGTCTCCACGGCGAAGGTGTGCGCGGCCTCCCGGTATTCGAATCCCTTGGCAAGTGCATGCATGTGGCGATTCCCGGACGCAACGACGTCGAAGGGGGAGACGGATTCACCAGATTTGTCCAGCGTCCAGCCTCTCTGATCTTTGGCGATGGGGTTGAAGGTGAGCCAGAGGGCTTCCGGCATGCGGGTCGCGGGCTTTTGGAACCAGGACAGGTTGAGGTGGATTGCCGGCTCGGCCTTGGGCAGCAGCAGTTCGACGAAGACCTTGCGCGGAAACGCGGCGCGGCCGGACTGAAACGCTTCCTCGTCCTGGAATTCGAGGCGGGCGACGATGCGATGAGCGCTGGCGGTCTCCTCCACGGTGACGTCGGCCGACGCCGGGTGCCAATCCTGGCTGACGGCGCCGAGTTTTTCGATGTTCGGTTTGCCGAAGTCCTTCAAGGCCCAATCCGCCCTGATTTGGAGGTAGGCGGCCATGAAACGGTCGTAGTCTCCCTTGGAAAGCGTCTGGTAGGTAACGAGGCCGATGGGGTGGTCGTGGCTGGCCCATTCGCGGCCGGTCGCCTTGTTGCGGAGTCGGGTGATGGCGCCCGTTTGGGGATCGATTTCGAGGAGAAAGTGAGCGGATTCGATGGGCTGCCCGGCTGGATGCGCCTGGGCGTTGGCCGGAAGTCTCGGCTCGACCGGGTTCAGGCTCTGGATGGCCTGAGTGGCCTGCGTGCGCAGAGTTGCGGGCAGCGTGGCGACGGCGTCCAGCAGGTCCTGACGCTTCTCGGCCCAACTGAACTGGACGACCTTGTAGTTTTTCGTGTTTAGCATGTGTGCCAGGTCGGTGGGCTCGAGGTTGTCGAAGTCCAGCCAGGTCTTGGTGTCGGTGCCCCAGGTGTGCTCGGGCTCAAGCAGCAGGCGGCGCAGCAGGGCCAGGTCGGTGGGGTCGCCGGTTTTGAAGGCGCCCTGGGCGAGCCAGGATTCGCGCAGGCGCGAGACTTCGCGGAAGCGGGCGACTTTGAGCGGGTCGCTGGGGCATCCGTAGATCCAGGTGTCGCCGATCTCCTGGGTTACGACGGGCAGGTTGGAGCGATGGGGCGCGAGGGCGTTGGCCACGTCGGAGAGTGTGCCGGCGGTGATTTCGGCGTTGGGGAACCTGGCGGCCAGATCGGCGTAGATGGCAGCGATCTCCTCGGGCGTGTGCGGGCCGCTGTTATCGTTCCGCACCACGGTCGCCAGCGCCAGATCGGAGCCGGGAACGCGCGTGATTCCGCCGTAGCCCAGGTGATACATCACCGGCAGGCTTTGGCCGCCGGGGCTTTTCCAGAGAAAAATGGGCGGCACCTGTGCGGGCGCGGAGGCGTCGTTGACGCCGATATCGAGGAAGCCGATGCCGTGCTTCGCGAGCGGCGCAATGATGGCCCGCGTGTGGCCCGGAACGTCGGTCATCTTGGCGCCGGTGGTCACCTTGCCAAAGCGGCGGTCGAGGGATTGCGACAGCGCCAGGCTGCCTTCGATCATCGACTGGCTGAGCATTTCGGTCTGCCAGGTGAAGGGCAGCGCGTGCCAGGCGATGTCGCCGCGGGCGATGGCCTGCTCCATGGCCTTGCGGTCGGACGGCGAGGCCTGCTCAAGATATTCAAAGAGCAGCCAGGAACCGGTGGTCCACACGTAGCGGCGCTTGCCCTGGGCGTTCTGCGCGCGGGCAATCTCGATGGCGTTGGGAAAGTACTCGGTGAAGTACTTATGGACGACGGCAGCCTGGGTGTCGATGAATCCCGCATCGAAATGGCACTTGAACATGACCAGGACACGTTTTACTGCGGGGTCCGATTGCACCTGCTGGGCATGGAGCGAGAACCGGGAACCTGACTGGAGCAGCAATCCAGTTCCCACGGCGGTCATGGTCTTTACAAAATCGCGACGTTTCATGCAGGACTTCCTTTTCCGGGATTGGTTCGCTCAAAGTGTACCGCTCTCAATGGCATGTGCGGGTCGAGCGCCACCTCGGGAGCAGGGCAATCGCATGAACACGATTCAGTGCCGGCGAGAAGCTCGATGCGGCCCTCCGGGGCGCCTGCATCTGGCTGGAATGGCTCCCCAGGCTTGCGCTGCGCTCCAGTCTGGGCTAATTGCGCTCGAGCCTGAGCTATTGATCCGGCCCCTAAATAATGTCATGCCTTCCCACCCATTTCGCGATGAAACCTGCGAAATGGATAGGGCACGGTACTTCTATTTCAGGGCCGGATCAATAATTTCGTGTTTTCCCGCCGGGAAGACTGCTGTTGATTGCGCGTGACGGCGGCGGAGAAGGGAATGGGCTCGATTGAGAAAAGGCGCACATGCAATTGCTGTGTGGGTGTCCATTGCGCAAATCAACCGAAGCGGCTGATGCGTTAAACTCCTCCCATGATTCACGATGGCCGCAGTAGAAAACTTCCATTTGACCCCGCCGAAGCGCTTGCGCACCTGCGCAAGAGCGATGCAAAACTGGGCGCTCTGATCGACCGGGCGGGCGCGTTCACGCTCCGTCTCGACCCGCTGCCCTCGCCCTTCGAATCGCTGCTGGAGTCGATCCTCTACCAGCAGCTGCACGGCAAGGCCGCGGCCACCATCCACCGCCGCGTGCGCGAGTACTTTGGCGGCGATCCGGCACCGCAACTTTTGTTGGACACGCCTGACGAACCGCTGCGCGCGGCCGGCGTTTCCGGCAACAAGATCAAGGCGCTGCGCGACCTGGCCACCCGCACGCTGGACGGCACCGTCCCCACCCACGCGGCCATTAACAAAATGAGCGACGCCGAGATCCTTGAGCGGCTTACCGCGGTGCGCGGCATCGGTCCCTGGACTGTGGAAATGCTGTTGATTTTCCGCATGGGCCGGCCCGACGTGTTGCCAACAAGCGACTACGGCGTGCGCAAGGGATTCGCCCTGACATTTCAACGCTTGCCCAAGACCCGCGCGCTGGCGGCCGCGGATCTCCCTAAGCCCGAAGTTCTCATCAAAAGGGGAAAGCGCTGGGCGCCGTTCCGTTCCGTGGCCAGTTGGTACCTGTGGCGGGCCTGCGATCTGGCCAAGGGAACACCGCCGGCTGGGCGGTCGAGCCTAACATAACAAGGAGAGGTTACCGGATTTCCGGCAAGGCAGCGCTTCGCCGAGGAGAAGAGCCGCATCGGACAATAGCAGAGAGGTTACCGGGTTTCCGGCAAGGAGCAGGGACTTCATGGCCCCAACTAAGCGTTTCATCTGCATTCATGGTCATTTCTACCAGCCGCCCCGCGAGAACCCGTGGCTGGAGACGGTTGAAACGCAGGACAGCGCCTCCCCCTATCACGACTGGAATGAGCGCGTTTGCGCGGAATGCTACGCCACCAACGGCGCGGCGCGCATTGTGAACAACGAGAACCGGATCACCCGCATTATCAACAACTACGCGCGCATCAGCTTCAACTTCGGGCCCACGCTGCTGAGCTGGCTCAAGGAGAACGCGTCGCGCACCTACCGCATGATCCTGGACGGGGAGCTGCGCAGCCGCAAGATCTTCAAGGGCCATAGCTCGGCCATGGCGCAGGTCTACAACCACATCATCATGCCACTGGCCAGCCACAGGGACCGCATCACCCAGATTCGCTGGGGCATTGCCGACTACCAGCAGAACTATGGCGTGCCGCCTGAGGGCATGTGGCTGCCGGAGACCGCGGCCGATACGGAGTCATTGGAGCTGCTGGCCCAGCACGGCATCAAGTTCACAGTCCTGGCGCCTCACCAGGCGAAGCGAATTCGCCCGTTGAAAGCCGCCGCGGACGGAACCGAAGCCGAATGGACGGAGACTCCCAACTCCACGGTGGATACCACGCACCCCTACTTGGTGCGCTTTGAATCCGGCGTTTCGATCGCCGTCTTTTTCTATGACGGTCCTGCGTCGCGGGCCATTGCCTTCGAGGGCCTGTTGAACTCCGGCGAGAGCTTTGCGTCGCGGCTCAAGGGGGGCTTCAGAGATAACCCTCAGCCGCAATTGGTGCATGTGGCCACCGACGGCGAGTCGTACGGACATCATCACAAACATGGAGAAATGGCGCTGGCGTACGCGCTGCGCCTGCTGGAAAAGGACAAAACCCTGAAGCTGGCCAACTACGGCAGTTATCTGGCGCAGTTTCCGCCCGAGTACGAAGCGGAGATTGTGGACGACACCTCCTGGAGTTGCGTGCACGGCGTGGAGCGCTGGCGGTCGAATTGCGGCTGCAACGGCGGCAAGCCGGGCTGGAACCAGGCCTGGCGCACGCCGCTTCGCCAGGCACTGGACGAACTGCGCGACGCCGTGGCCCCGCTCACCGAGCAGGAAGGCGGCAAGCTTTTCATCGATGTGTGGGCCGCGCGCGACGGCTACATCCAGGTGGTCCTCGACCGCAGCACGGAGAACGTGGACAGCTTTTTCGAGGCGTACCAGAGCCATCCGCTCACGGAAGAAGAGCGCGTGCGAGCCCTGGAGCTGATGGAGATGCAGCGCCACACCCAGCTCATGTACACCAGTTGCGGCTGGTTCTTTGACGACATCTCGGGCATCGAGACCGTGCAGGTGATCGCCTATGCCGGGCGGGTGCTGCAACTGGCGCACGATCTGTTTGGCGAGCAGGCCGGGGCGCTGGAGCCGGCGTTTCTGACGCGGATGGCCGAAGCGCATTCCAACGTGGCCAAGGCCGGCGACGGCGCCCGCATCTACAAGGAGCAGACGCGCTCGATGGAACTGGGCCTGGAGAAGGTGGCCGCACACTACGCCATCAGCAGCGTCTTCTCCTCGTTTGCCGAAGAGACCGACCTGTTCTGTTACCGGGTGCGCCGCCAGTCCTATGACATCTACACCTCAGGCCGCGGCCGGCTGGCGCTGGGCCGGGCGCACATTGCCAGCGCCATCACCGGCCAGCAGCAGAGCTACTCGTTTGCGGTTTTGCACTTTGGCGACCAGAACATTACCGCCGCCGTCAAGCCGTACGTGGACCCCGATGCCGCCGAGTTCGAGGCCTTTGCCACAGAGGCCGAGGGGTATGTCCAGCGCGCCCTCTTTCCTGACGTGATTCGCCTGCTCGACCGCTACTATGGCCGCGCGGACTATTCGCTCACCTCGCTGTTCATGGACGAACAGCGGCGCATTGTGCAGTTGATTCTCAACTCCACGCTGTGGGACATCGAGAACTCGCTCACCACCATTTACGAAGACCATGCCAGCCTGCTGCACTATCTTTCCCAGGCCGGCTTGCCCAAGCCTCCGGCGCTGGCCCTGGCCGCCGGATTCGCCATCAATGCTGGTTTGCGCCGAACCATGGAGGGCGATCCGATCGACCAGGCGCAACTGCGTTCCTTCCTGTCGCTGGCCAAGGCCGACCAGATTCAACTGGATTCGACCAACCTCTCCTACATTGCCGACCAGCGCATGAAGCGCGCCATGGTAGAACTGCAAATGTCCTCCGGGTCGCTGGAGATGCTGGAACGGGCGCTGGCGCTGGGCCACACCCTGATCGAGCTGCCTTTCGAGCTGAACCTGTGGCAGGCGCAGAACATCTGGTATGAAATCCTGCGCACTTCCAGCTATGGACTCACATCGCTCGATGCGGAGGAGCGCCCGCGCTGGGACAAGAGCTTCGCCGAGCTGGGCACTTGTCTGTCGATCGATTGCGCGGCCATGAGCGCCCAGGACACTGCGGTGGTGACTACGGGAGATTAGAGCATTTTAGCAATTAGTGTAGACCGTTGATGCAGTGATTGAACCAGGCCTTTGCGTTGTCTGGAGTGATCAGGCGGATGGCTTCGGTGATAGCGTCTTCA
>Ga0181520_10007600_pt1 | contig 15871 bp, 7 predicted proteins | sample PEATcosm2014_Bin_29_FD_132451 | JGI IMG/M metagenome (GOLD analysis project Ga0181520, IMG submission 132451) | Peatland microbial communities from MTU Mesocosm Facility, Houghton, MI, USA - PEATcosm2014_Bin02_30_metaG | ecosystem: Environmental > Terrestrial > Soil > Wetlands > Peat | place...
GTACTGATCCGGAACGGTAAACGTGCTCGTTGTGCCGGCTGTCGTCAATACCCATATTTGCCGGTTCTGCAATGGCTCGAATCCAGGATTGACGGCCCCGATCAGGTTCTTGAGAATCTGACCACTATCCCAGTAGTCGATGGCTCCAATGTTCAATCCGATGCGACTCGTGTTGCTCTGAATGACTGATCCGTCGTTGAGCGACAATGTTTGTGCGGAAACGGATAAAGAAAAAAGGACCAGAACACCTAAAACAATAATTGCAACGGCATAAGACATGTGCCTTTTCATGATTACTGCTCCTGGATGGGAACCGCAGAGAAGCGGGCTTCGGATGCAGTTTGCCTGCACCCTCCTAGGGTTTGCTCAGTGACGTTGCAGGCCGCGCAACGATTGCTTGGCCACGTCCTAACGCACGCGATTATTCAAATGTCACCCAACGCAATCGCAGTGAAGCAAATCCAAAGGAGAATCAGTAAGAATGGCGCTATCGAGAAGTGCTAATGTGTTAATCACCGCATTCTCTCCAACTTTGGCTCTTGACCAGGCTTCCTATCAACCGGAGCCTTCTAAGTCATGCCTAAGTGCGGCCTTGTCTAACTATCTTGCGGGCCGCAAAAGCGAACATAGTTAACTCTGAGATTGAGATGAGGCGGAGCCGATCTTCCGGCGTCTGTACGCCCCAAGCTCCAATTGGCATAGCTACCCTCTAGCCTGATGGGCAACGATGCCAACAGCGCCGCAGTCTTGTCGACTGCTTCCAATCAAAACTTTCAGATTCAGCGAATCCTTGATTGCATCTTCCGCCGCGGTTCTCTAGGGGGCAGTGATCCTTGTCACAGTCGAACCTCTCGCTAGATTCCGTTCTCGATCCAGCAACGAAGAGAAAGTACATCGCAAGGCGTAAGAGTAATAAGATTCAGGCGGTTACTAGAATACAGATTTTCTTGAACCTGCTTCCAAATCGGCCTGCACCTGTGACGCAGGTCACAAGCTTTTCTTCTAATAATACCAGCGACTGATCGTCATGCGGGGTTGGTTGTGAACTCTATGAATAACCGCATATCCGGTTATTCCGTGGCTCAATCTCCGATTCAATGAATCGCCCGCCTCCATCGAGTCAAAGATGAGGGCAAGCCCAATCCTCAATGCATTTCGCGGCTCATTCCAACTCTCGCAGCAGGAAAGGAATGCGCCTAGGTGAAGATCCGTCGGAAAATAAACCGGGATCGCACTGCGCTCTCTGGCGCGACTGCCGGTTCTGTGGAAGCTGGAAGGATGGACTGACTCCAACCGATCACAAGGAATGCGATCTGCGGAGTTTGTTCGCCCATAAAGACTGTGGAGATGGATATCCAGAACACCGCCATGGCTGCCAAAAGAGCAACAGCAAAGGCTTGATCCTCAGGCGCTTGAAGTTTCCACGAGCGAACAATCAAACGCCGGAAGGTTTCCACGGCAATGAGTACGAAGAGGATATAGCCAGAGTGTCCATAGGCGAGGTGAACGAGCAAAAACTCATTATCAACGGAGAACATGCCGGGAAGGACTGGACGGCTTAGAATGCCCCAGCCGAAGAGACCGCCCTGTTTCACGATTGGCTGGTAGAGTTCGTTCATTTGCCGCCTGTACAGCGCGCTGCCCTGTTGCTCATTCACAATGGCGCCAGGGTCGACGATGTTTGTGTAGTGGGCGAAATACTGGTATGCGGAAAGAGCGGCCGCGGCAATCAAAATGGCCACCAAAGCGGTTGCGGCTTTCTTGTTCTTGAACTTGGGAATCTGGAGAATAAGGTAACCGACGCCCACGGCGAGCATGGGTCCGCGAGATTGCGTAAGAAAGACGTATAGCAAGAGCAGAAGGCCGGGAATGTGGTACTTTTCAACCCACCCTAGCCGCTTTCCGAGATTCGCAGCCGAACGCCATTTTTGAATATAAACCAGCCAAACATTCAAGGCGGCGGTCATCCCAAAGACAATTCCAGCCAACTCGGCATCATTGAAAGATACCGCCGCTCTTCCACGTCCCGATCTGAGTTGAATAAACGCCCGGACACTGTCCAGATTGAAATATCGAATCCCAATGATCCCATAGAGACTCTGTCCCATTCTCCACTCGTACAACGCGATAGGGCCCAGCAACAAAATCAGCATCACAAATCGCCGCACGGTAACCAACCGTAGTCCGGGCTCGATGATCTTGCGCCCCACCGCATAGGCGAGGAAGATGGATATGAAAGAGATCAGAGCAGAGAAGATGCCATCGTTCATGACACGTTCGCGAAGAACCTCGCTTGCGGTGGAACTTATGATGAACAACGTCACCAGAATATCCATTAGCGAAGGGATGCCGCTCCTCAAGAGGCGAACCAATGCCACTGCGCCAATCGGGATCAATGCCGACTGGGCCGCGGAGATTGCGGGCAAATGTGGGAATTTCAGTGCGTATCCGTCGGGGAGCAGCAAGAGCGCGGGAAGATATACAGAAAGGAACGCCGTCTCGATTCGCCCGCGGATCACAAGATAGAGCGAGAGAAGGCCGGGGACAAGGAATATCGCACTCATGAAACTAGGTTAGCCTATTCAAGCGGCCTGCAAGATAGCAAACGACAGCGCATGCGCCAGGATCGGATCGCGATACCGCCGAAAGACGAAATACACCAGCTAACGGGCTATAAAAATTCACGCTCATCGTCGGTGTGAGCTTCCCTTACAGAACTCTCCAGTCCCTGCGACAAGTCGACCACAATCATAGGTACAGGCTGTTTATGAAGATATATCTCTTCTTCTTTCTCTTCTCTGCAGTGCCGCCTCTGTCCCAAGCTCCAATCAGGGAGAATTGCGAGTAAAAGCGATGCAATATTCCCAAAAACGCTATCACGCTACGAACCTGATGAATCACGGCGCTGAGTAAGTCCACGAGAGCACATTCTGCGTTGCAGTCAGGCCGCCCGTTGCGCCGGTGAATCCGACATAGGCTGTGCTGCCTCCCACGATGCTGGGGATATTAACCGGGAAGACCTCCGTCACCGTTCCATTGGTGACCGTGTCGGTCAGCGTCAGCGTCAGGTTGGTCCCGTCATAGACCATTTGCGCGTTCATGATGTCGCCGCTGTGCAGGTTGATCGCGGTGGAACTCAGATCCACAGAAGGCACTGTCGGTATCGCACCGTCGGTATATAACCCCGTGGAGTCGCTGCCCTCTCCCGAGTTGTTGTAGAGGTCAAACTTGACTGCCACGCTGTTTGTGATTCCTTGATAACCCAAACCTCCCCCAGGATCACCCAGCGCCCAGACATTCTCTCCCTGGATTGCAAATGTCATGCCGTCTGCAGACGCATTCAGTTGCTGGAAGGTGAAGTTGGTGGTGAAGGCCTGCACCGGCACTTCGGATGCAAACCATGCGGATCGATCTTCTCCGACCCCTCCGTCTGTTATTTGCAGCAGTCCCCCGGTGACTTTCGGTCCATTGTTCAGCGAAAGACTGCCGGCTGTAAATCCACTGCTTGGATAATTGACGTAGGTAGTAACAGCGCCAATGGTATAGGCGGCTATGGCAACAGCGCTGTTAGTGTAGCCAGTTTCGACTGCGAGGGCTTCGAGAGTCTCTGTTGCGCTCACCGTAATCGGTCCGCTGTAGACGGTCGACGATGTGGTGGGCGTAGTCCCGTTCGTGGTGTAGTAGATGGCAGCCCCACTGGTTGCGTCGCTAATCGTTACTGTTTGCGAAGTGGCGTAAGAACCGGCAGAGGGAGAAAATGTGGGTGCGGGCAGCGCTGGAGTGATGGTGTAAGCGGCTGTTGCAATAGCGCTGTTGGTGTAGCCTGTTTCGCCTGCGATGGCTTCTAGCGTCTCCATCGCGCTCACCGTGATTGGGCCGCCGTATACGGTCGACGAGGTAGTAGGCGTCGTTCCGTTGGTGGTGTAGTAGATGGTGGTGCCGCTAGTCGTGTCGCTGATCGTTACGGACTGCGATGTGGCGTAAGTGCCTGCTGCTGGCAAAAACGTGGGCGCGGGCAAGACCGGAGTGATGGTGTAGACAGCCGAGGCGACTGCACTATTGGTGTATCCCGTCTCGACTGCGATAGCTTCCAGCGTCTCTGTCGCGGTCACCGTGATCGCACTTGTGTATTTGGTGGACGAAGTAGTCGGAGTGGTTCCATTGGTGGTGTAATAGATGGTCGTCCCGCTCGTCGCATCGCTGATGGTCACTGACTGAGAAGAGGTATAAGTACCTACTGCTGGCGAGAAGGTCGGGGTGGGCAAGACAGGAGCAATCGTGTAAGCGGCCTTGGAAACGGCACTGTTGGAGTAGCCCGTTTCAACTGCGATGGCTTCCAGTGTCTCTGTTGCACTCACTGTGATTGAGCCGCTGTAAACGCTGGACGAGGTGGTAGGCGTGGTCCCGTTCGTGGTGTAGTAAATGGTCGTCCCGCTGGTTGCATCGCTGACCGTAACTGATTGAGAAGTTGTGTACGTGCCCGCTGCCGGCGAGAATGTTGGTGCAGGAAGTACTGGATTGATTGTGTAAACCGCCGTGGCAACGGCACTATTAGTGTAGCCTGTCTCGACTGCGATGGCTTCCAGCGTCTCTGTCGCGCCCACCGTGATTGCCCCTGCGTATTTAGTGGACGAGGTAGTAGGCGTAGTTCCGTTGGTGGTGTAATAGATGGCCGTTCCGCTCGTCGCATCGCTGATCGTGACTGACTGAGAAGCAGTATAAGTTCCTGCAACCGGCGAGAACGTGGGAACTGGCAACACCGAAGCGATCGTGTAAACGGCATTGGAAACGGAACTGTTGGTGTAGCCTGTCTCGACCGCTATGGCTTCCAGCGTCTCCGTTGCACTCACTGTGATTGGGCCGCTGTAGACGGTGGACGAGGTAGTAGGCGTCGTTCCGTTGGTGGTGTAGTAGATGGTCGCACCGCTCGTCGCATCGCTGATGCCCACAGATTGTGATGTGCTATAAGTCCCTGCCGCAGGCGAGTATATTGGTGCAGGCATTACAGGGTTGATTGTGTAAGTTGCCGTTGCTACAGCACTGTTGGTGTAGCCCGTCTCGACTGCTAATGCCTCGATCGTCTCATTTGCTCCCACTGTGATCGCGCCGCTATACACACTCGACGACGTGGTAGGCGTAATTCCGTTGGTGGTGTAGTAGATGGTCGTCCCGCTGGTCGCATCGCTAATGGTCACAGACTGCGATGTGGTGTAGATCCCTGTTGCAGGCGAGAATGTGGGCGCCGGAAGCACCGAAGGTATCGTGTAGGCCGCAGTGGCTACAGTGCTGTTGGTGTATCCAGTTTCAACTGCAATTGCTTCCAGCGTCTCTGATGCGCTCACCGTGATTGGGCCGGTGTACACTGTCGATGATGTGGTGGGCGTCGTCCCATTGGTGGTGTAGTAGATGGTTGTCCCGCTCGTCGCATCGCTGAGGGTCACAGACTGCGATGTGGTATAGGTTCCTGCTGCGGGCGAGAATGTGGGCGAGGCCAGCGCCGGAGCAATGGTGTAAGCCGCCGTCGAAACAGCGCTATTGGCGTAGCCTGACTCTACGGCAATGGCCTCGAGCGTCTCTGTTGCGCTCACTGTGACGGGGCCGCTGTAGAGGGTGGACGATGTGGTCGGCGTTGTTCCGTTGATAGTGTAGTAGATCGCCGTCCCAGGCGTCGCATCACTTATCGTCACCGTCTGCGATGTAGCGTAAGTGCCGGCCGCTGGCGAGAATGTGGGCGAGGCAGCAACATTTCCTGCCGGACTCACATATGTCCACGACAGCACATTCTGTGTCGCTGTCAATCCGCCTGTTGCGCCGGTAAATCCTACATATGCCGTATTGCCTCCCACCATGCTGGGGATATTCACCGGGAAGACTTCAGTTACAGTGCCATTGGTCACCGTGTCGGTCAATGTCATGGTCAGATTGGTTCCATCATAGACCAATTGCGCGTCCATGATGTCGCCGCTGTGCAGGTTGATTGCCGTGGAACTCAGGTCCACCGCAGGCACCGTCGGTATCGCGCCGCCCGTATACAACCCGGTTGAGTCGCTGCCCTCTCCGGAGTTGTTGTATAGATCGAACTTCACCGCCACGCTCTTGGAAATTCCCTGATATCCCAATCCTCCTCCAGGGTCACCCAATGACCAAATGTTGTCTCCCTGAATCGCAAACGTCATCCCGTCTGCCGAGGCATTGGATTGCTGGAAAGTGAAGTTGGTGATAAAGCTCTGCACTGGGATCTCAGTCGTGAACCAGGCCGATCGATCTTCTCCAACTCCTCCGTCGGTAATTTGAAGCACTCCGCTGGCCACCTTCGGTCCATTGTTCAGTGACAAGCTGCTGGCCGTAAATCCGTTGTTTGGATAATTGATGTAGGTGACGCCAGGCGTGCTGATTGTGTAGGCTACCGTGGCGATAGTGCTGTTCGTATAACCTGTTTCGATCGCGATTGCCTCAAGCGTCTCCGTCGAGCTCACCGTGATTGGGCCGCTGTAGACGGTCGACGATGTGGTGGGCGTCGCCCCATTGGTGGTGTAGTAGATTGTGGCGCCCGCCGTCGCATCGCTGATGGTCACAGCCTGCGAGCTACTGTAAGTGCCGGCAGCAAGTGAGAATGTTGGTGCCGGAAGCGGAGCCGCGATGGTATACGTGCCGCCTGCAACCGGGCTATTGTTGTACCCTGTCTCCGCCGCGAATGCCTGTACAGTCTCGCTCGCGCTCACCGCGATTGGAGAGCTATAAATGGCAGACGAACTTGTGGGCGTCGTCCCGTCGGTCGTGTAATAGATGGTGGCGCCACCCATCGAGTCACTGATGGTCACCGTCTGTGCTGTTGCGTAAGTTGCAGGGGAGGGAGACAGAACCGGCACAGGCAGGATGGGCGCTATGCTATATGCCGCCGTTCCCACTGCGCTCGGACCATAGCCAGACGCAACAGCGATCGCTTCCAGCGTTTCCGAAGCGTTCACTGTGATCGGGCCGTTGTAAACGGTCGAAGCGGTTGTTGGCGTAGTTCCGTTTGTCGTGTAGTAGATCGTCGCACCTGAGGATCCGCTGGCAATGCTCACCGATTGTGACGCGGCGTAGGCTCCGCCAGGTGGGTTAAAAATTGGTGAAGTTGTAACTGGCAAGCCGTTTGATACAGTTGTATAAATCCACGTTTCGATCTTTTGGCTGGAAGTAAGTCCACTCGTTCCTCCGGTAAATCCAACATAGGCAGTATTGCCGCCTACGGTAGAAGGAATATTCACCGTCCAACTTGTGGAGTAAGCCGCACCGGTAATCATGTCAGAAATAACCATCGACAGAATAGTGCCGTTATAAGTCAGACTCACGTCGAACGTATCGTCACTATGCAAGTCGATGCCGGTGGTGCTCAGGTCAATGGCGGGAACCGTTGGGCTGGCGCCGTTGGTGTACAAGCCGGTTGAATCGGCGCCTTCCCCTGCTGCGTTATCGAGATCAAACTTGATTGCAATACTGTTGGCGATTCCTTGATATCCCAGCCCCAATCCTGCAGTACCCAGTGAGGTGTTGTTATCCCCCTGGATTGCGAAGGTAAATCCCTCTCCAGCAGGATTGGATAACTGGAAACTGAATTCGCTTGTGAATGCCTGGATATTGATCGGCTGGTAGTACCATGCCGATCCAGCTTCACCAGTTAGCCCTGTTGTCAGTTGTAAGCGCGAGTCATCCAGATCCGTGCTGCCGTTCAGGATCATGATTCCCTGAGTCCCGGCAAACCCCAGCGGGAAGTCGATTCCCGTTTGTCCTGTATCGATTGTGTAGGTTGCGCTCGCTACGTCACTCGCGACAAACCCGGTAGCCACTGCAATTGCATTTAAGGTCTCGGTAGTGCTGACTGTTACCACCCCGGTATACAACGTCGAAGAGGTCGTCGGCGTCGTCCCGTTTGTCGTGTAGTAAATCGAGGCTCCCGCCGTGGAATCGCTGATGGTCACCAAAATGGGTTGTGTGGAGGTGCTGCTCGATGGGTTGAAAGTTGGTGTGGCAACTTGCAATGAGTCGATATAAGTTGCGGAGGTTGCCCCGCTCTGCAGGTAGCCGGGAGCGCTAGCAATGGCTTGAATCGTAGTTGTTGCCGCGACCGCGATTGGGGCTGTATAGACCGCGGATGCCACGGTTGGCGTGCTGCCATCGAGGGTGTAGTAGATTGTGGCTCCCGCTGTTGCGTCCGTGATGCTCACGGAGACACTGCCGCTGAAGGTCTCCGCACCTGGGCTCAAAACCGGCTCCGAAGCCAACTGTTGTCCGGTCAGCAGGCCATACACGCTCAACTGGTATTGGGCGCCAACATATACTTTCCCATTTGCCACGGTCGGCACCGTGAACTTGACCGCAAGACCGGGATTGTCGCGTGAGGAGTTCGTGCTGCTTGAGTAGAGAGTGGTGGCCACATTGGTCGCGTTGTGGGCCATCAAGACGGAAGGATCAGAGGACATATATCCATCGGTCTCGAGACTCCAGACAATTCCCTGCGTATTCCCGTTGGCCGAGACCACCGGATTCGCTCCGGGATAGCCGTATTTTTCAGAAGAGGTCGCGGTCGGGCCGGTAAGTAGTCCATTCACAAGCGGAAACGCCTTCAGCGTATCAATCTGCCCCCAATAATAAACAGTTCCATTCCAATACGCAGGCGTGCTCCAGGCACCCGTGTTCCCAACTCCATTCGGCAACTCCTGTACGACCTGGTCGCCAGCGGTATTGTACCCACCAAGATTCTGGCGATTGAGCAGGTATACTATGCCGGTTTTTCCAGTTTGGATCAATAGATATGGATTGCTTCCAGAGGTTTGGGTAGGAACGATCATGAGGCCCCCGGATGCTTGGTCCATGTCCCATAAATCCTGTTGGGCCTGTCCTGCTGGGGTGAAATCGTCCTGAATGGTCGGCACGCCATTGGTCAGGTCGAGATTGAGGATGCTGTCTCCAAAGTCCATGCTGGCGGCATACGGTGTTTTCGCCGTGAAGTCGCCGTTTCCAGTGGCCAGGAAAATCCGGCCATAAGGATGGTTGACCGGATCGAGTACATCGGCTGCCAAGCCGGCTCCGCCCATCCAGATACCGGCGCCGACACCGTTCGGAGTGGTGCAGAATGCGCCTGTCTGCTTGAGAGTCTGTTCGTTGTATCCCAAAAGCCATCCATGCCAAGGGCCGTTGTCGCCATGAGAACCGAATGCAATATAGATAATGCCGTTCAGCAGCAGAAGCCCAGCGCGCTGATTGGCCCACTCTGGGTCCAAGGAAAGCGTGCCGCCTGTGCTGCCATTTCCGGTGCCAGGAACAGATGCAGTAATCACTACCGGGCCGCCGAGCTTCTCCGCACCCGAAGTGATATCAAGAGCGTGCAGACGTAGAAAAAAGCTGCTGCCCTCCTGGGTAAAACTCACCACGTATAGCGTCCCGTTTGCCGGATCGATCACCGGGGTTCCAGTGATTCCCAGCTCCGGAATAATATCTGTGCCTACGGTATTTGAAGAAATGGTGGTAGCCCCCGCCGCCGCGCCGTGCGCCGAGGTAAGCATCGAAGCAGACCAGAGTGGGTTTGCATTGGCGCCGCCATTGCTATCCGCATCGAAAGCATAAACGCTGTCATGCTCGGTCGCAACAAACACCACATTGTGCGACTGTCCGCCGATGGTCACGTTTGGAAGATAAAGCGGCTCAGCGTAGACATACCCATCCACGGCCTGCGAGAAGAGCTTGCCAAACTGTGTGGCGTTCACATTCGATGGATTCAGGACGGTCTCATTGAGGTTCTGTCCGGTCCGTGCAATGTCATTGCGCCAGGTAGTTACACTGACCTGAGCATTCATCGCAAGACTGCCGGCTACCAAAAAACAACCCGCTCCAAACAGCGTCCTCAGGACGCTGCTCACTTGCGCCGCTGCTCCACGTACTTCGTGCAGACCTGACATGAACGCCCCCTCTTACCGGTTACCGGTTCACGTTTCATACGAGCGAGTAGCATACCCCACTTCGCCGAAACACACATTGCGTTGCGGCAAAGCAGGCCTCTCCCCGTTCTTCTCCAGTTTGCCGGCAAGCCGGCTATGTGGAGGGTCCACCTCTCGCCCGTAATCGAACGAGCCAGACGACATAAAGGCCTATGGAGCGTCCAAATGACGCCGGAGGCCAAGGATATCGACTTGGCCCAATCCAGCAATCTCCGCGGCGGCTTCACACACGAACATCCTGCCTGATCGAAGAAAAGAAAGATTGGCCCGCAGCAGCTTCTGGTTTGTGTTGTTGACTGATGTTGTCTGAGAATTGGGGAACCCAGACACCTGCATTATAGAACAAAGACAAAGCTATAAATGTAAGCCATTGTAAAAAATCTGGAAGATACTCTTCAATCTCGTTATCTCCGTTGTCCGCGCAAGAATTTTTTTACTTGTCACAACTCCTGCAAAGATATGCAAAGATACAAGTTCATGGAAGGAGCGTCGGGATTAGCATGGTGATCGGGGAGACTTCGCGACGATTGATTCTCGCATTGGCTTCGCTGTCTCTGGCGGGGATAGCTGGAAGGTTGGCTGCGCAGCACTCGCCAGTGGCTGGATCTCTTACCATCGAGCGCATTGCGCAAGAGCGTGAGCTGGAGAAAGCCGGGCCCGCACGTCTAACCTGGAGCCCCTCCGGCAAGAGTCTCAGCTTCATTCGGACAACTCCCCGAGCGAGCAAAGCCGCAAATAGTTCCCCGGCTACCGAGATCTGGAACATCAATGCAGCGAGTGGCGAACAAAAGCTTCTTGTTTCCGATCCCGAGATCACTGCCGCAATCGGCGGCGATCATCGTCGCCATGCAGCAACGAACGGCTACGAGGCCCAAACCGCGGAAGAGCTACGGGACTATGCCTGGGCTCCAGACGGACACGCTCTGTTGCTTGCCACCAGCGCCGAACTCGCATGGTTTGATCTCGATGCTCGTTCTTCCCGGCCCCTCGTGACAGATCGAATTGGTCTTAGCAATCCTCAGATCAGCCCTGACGGGCGTTTTGTAAGCTTCCTTGAGGACCACACCCTTTGGGTAACAGATGCTGCAACTGGCGCCGCTCGCGCGTTTGCACCTGCGGGAAGCAGCGATCTGCGGGAGGGCGAACCGGATTGGATTTATCTTCACGAACTGGGATTGCATTCGGGATATTGGTGGTCGCCGGACTCGTCCTCCATCGCCTGGATCGAGACAGATGATCGCGCAGTCGACAAATACTCACTCCGTGGTTCCGATGGAGATGAACGCTCAATAGCGTATCCCAAACCTGGCGGGACTATTCCGGCGATTCGCCTCTTCTTGAAAACGGTGCATGGCAGCAAGACGCTCCAGATCGACCTTGGCTCCGACACAAATGTGTATATTCCACGTGTGCAGTGGCTGCCAGATGGTAACACCTTGCCATCGAGCGTCTCAGCCGCGACCAGAAGACTCTTGATCTTCTCCTGGCGGACACAGCGACAGGAAAGACGCGCGCGATTCTTGCCGAGAAAGACGCCTACTGGCTCAACCTGAACGACTGCCTACATTTCCTCAAAGACTCGCGCCGCTTTCTCTGGGCCAGTGAACGCTCAGGTTATCGCCATCTCTATCTTTACGACATTTCCGGCCGTGAACCCGCCCAACTTACAAAGGGAAACTGGGAAGTTACTTCGCTGGTGGGGGTTGACGAAGCCACTGGCGTTGTCTACTTTACCGCGACCGAAGCGAGCGCCTTGGAGCGCCAACTATATCTCGTGAAGTTGGATGGGACTGGGTTTGCTCGCATCACGCGGGACAAAGGCACACATAACCCGGTACTTTCGCCTACCAGCGATGCTCTTGTTGATACATGGTCCAACCACGCCACTCCACCCTCCTGGGATTTGCTCCGAACCGACGGAAGCAGGATTGCATCCCTCGACGGAAAGGTGACCGCCGAATCGACAGAGAGTCTGATCGGCTCCATCGAGTTCATTACCGTGAAGACACACCTGGGTACAGATTTGAATGCCTGGATGATGAAACCCGCGGAGTTCAATCCCGCGCGGAAGTACCCAGTCATTCTCTACGTTGCAGGCGGACCTGGTGAGCAGATCGTGCGTGAAATCTGGGGCGGGGATATTTCTCTTTGGTTCGCTCTGATGGCGCGGAACGGCTACATTGTGTTTGCTGTCGATAACCGTGGCTCCGCCGGACGAGGCCATCTCTTTGATGAGCCGGTTCATTTGCGGCTCTCCGCGGCGGAAATGGCAGACCTGCGGGACACAGTCCTATATCTGCGCTCTGAGCCCTGGGTGGACAAGACGCGTATCGGGATTTGCGGATGGGGGTACGGAGGATTCCTGGCCCTCCATGGCTTGCTTGACCGCCCCTTGCTATTCAAGACCGGGTTTGCCGGTTCCCCAATTACGGATTGGCATATCTATGACGCGGTCTTCGCCGAGAGATACCTGGAAGACCCGAAGCGCAACCAGGACGGCTGGCTAAATTCTTCGCCACTGGACAATGCCAAGAATCTCAGTGCGCCGCTGCTGCTCGCACAGGCAACTCTAGATGAAACAGTACATCAGGAGAACTCCCTGATGCTGCTTGATGAGCTTCTGGACAACGGAAAGTATGCCGACATACTGCTGTTTCCCGATCGCCGGGATTTGTTTGAGGATCATGGGGCTCGCCTGATCCTCTTTCAACGGCTCACAGACTTTTTTATCAAGAATCTGTGAGGGGAGAGAGCGCCTTCCCAGTGGGCTTCGCACCCTGTTTGACATGAAAGCGAGCCTCCCGCGCATCCCACAGAATGCCGAGGACAGTCATCAGGGAGCATGTGAGCCAGCACAAGCTCACGAGCTTGGCTTCGCCAATTCTCAAGTAAAACACTGTATCGGTGGCGTGCAAGGAAATAACTTCGGAACACCAGCAACTCAATGAGAGAATGACACCACAAGCTGCCAGAGTCGCGCCCGTCCTTCCCCGGAAGCGCTTATAGGCAAGCCCCATCGTGCTTGCCGCGGATACAACCAAAAGACCGAGCACGACAAGCTGTGGGCCAACGCGCCGGGAGTACAGATTCTCACGAATCGCTTCGCCTTCCAGCAGGTCATGCAGTTGCCAGCGAGTGTTGAACGCCATGTCCAGAAAAAGCGCCGCTTCCAGCGCAGCAAGTAGCACGGCGAGCCGGCTCGCGCGCGGAATTTTGCGGTTTATGGCCCATGCGATGCCGCAGGCTATGGCCGCGAGGGAGTAGGAAAATAGCCCGATGATTCGCGTCGGGGCCGGCCATCCGCCGAGAGATATCATCGGCTCCGTCCTAGTTGTTCGGTTTAGGACTGGGCGTCGGCGATAGTTGCGAACCGGTGTACGACGGTGCAGACATAGTCATCCCCGTGTAGCCGGGCATACCGGCCAGTTGTTCCTGCCGCACGACAACCGGGCGAGAAAGGACCATCTCCAATGTTGTGCCTTGAGCGAATACGATATCGTTGCCGCGTGTGAAAAGGGTGGTTATAACGCCCGCAGCCGCCCCGGCGCCTGCGCCGATTCCAACCGCCCTCCCAACATCCCCCGTCCCCAATCCAACGAGCCCGCCAACGCCTGCGCCCTCCACCGTGGTGCCGGAGACCGTCTGCACATCGTGCCCCACGGATCCGGCTTGCTCGACTGTGCCCTCGGAGTTTTTCACCTTAGCCCCGGTTGAGCCAGGAACATTGTTGAGCGGGCCCGGAATTGCGACCTCTACGCCGTTAGGAAAGATCATCGTCGTAAGGTGCATTTGAAGCTGCGCGCGCCCTTTTACCTTGCCGGGCCGCTGGACGCGGTCGATGGTTCCTTTCACATACATGCCGGCGGGAAATACCACCGCCCCGCCTTCGACCACTGGGAAATCGGAGACTAGATATACCGCGTCGCCGGGCTGCGCGACCCGTGTGCTGATTTCATGCTTCAGTGAAAGCAGAATCTTGGTTCCAGCAGGAACTGTATAAGTCTTCCACTCGGTTTCCGAAGCAGGGGCAGCACTCCCGCCTGCTGCTGAGCCCGCGGCGCCCGGTGCCTGCGCCAATAGGCCTGTAGCTATGCAAACCGACAGAACGAAAGAAATCGCTACGCAGCGCGCCATTGAAACCCTCCGATTCAAACCCGAATGTTCACCAGGATCATGCAACCAAATACAGGTTCGAACACAGCTCCAAAATATGCTTTCGCACCCGCCCCACACCACTTTCGATTCCGCTCGTTACAGAAACGATGCAGGTAATTGTTGTTTTCCTCACCATGCTCCACAACGACGGGTCGTGGCCGCTGGGAAGGAAGTAATAACCCGCATAGATTCCAACCTAACCGGTAAAACATGCGCTAATACGATACTCAATTCTCTGCTTGCCATAAGTCGGTTGCGGTGCAAGGCGCCAAAACAAAGGGGCTCCGGGCGCAAGAGCTATTTTGCGTGAAAATCGACCGTGAATACACAGAACTCCGAATCGTCGTCGAACCAGTGCGTTGTGTCGTCAAACTCAACTATTTTCACAACTACCGCTTCGCCGGTACGATGAATATCCACAGATTCAGGCGCCAAATCCCAGATGAACACTTTTTTCTTGCCGGAATTCAGGCCCTCTTTATACGCTAGGTCATACGGGTACGGTCGTCGATAGCCACCGGCATCGAGCAATGACAAACTGAACCTGACGTTTGAGATTTTCTTACCGGAATGATTTTCAAACTCTACGCTGAGTTGGGGCCTCGATACCCCGCCTTGATGGTTGTAAATGAGCTCAACACTGTTGATGACGACAGGGCAATAGCGCTCAGGACTCTCGGCCTCCATCCGCATTGTTCTGCAAGCTAGACAAAGCACCAAAACCAGCAATGCTGTGCGTGTTCTCATAAGAATTTTCTCAAAGATTCGCGTTCCCGGCCTGCACCGTTCGCGAGGACTACAGTGTGTATGCTTGAGATTTCGCTGTCAACGGAAAAATCGCAGTTGTTTGTTGTCAGCTGCCTATTCTCCTGAACCAGAAACCGGCCGGAACAACTGCTGCGTTGGACAACAGCGATCAAACGAGGTCTAGAGTCTGTTAGCACCGCTTCCGATTGGGCGGTCATGTGAAAAATCGGTGAAATGGCTTGCGTTTTCGACGGCAAGTGCGGAATGGAGTTTGCAATTGTCGTCGGACACGATAAAATCCGAGACGGACAGCAATTGTTCGGACTGAATGGTCGGTTTGGTCCTACTTGAAGAAATGGCGAAACGGTGCGCCACGGGTGTAGTCTCCCCTTCGTGCAATCGGGTAAGCCGTGTTTTCCCAGGCGTGGAGCGCAGAGATGCCGGAAGATCGGTTCCGCTTCAGCACGCTGTTTGAATTGAGTCAGCTGGTTCGCGATCCTCGAGCCAGTCTTCACGGCATGCAAGACAAGATCGAGAAGACCGTTGAAGCATATGTTCTTAACGGAGAATTCTTTTGTTTGGTGATGGCCAAACGCAATTCTCGTGCAGGTTTGACCATTTGCGATTGCCGAGGTTGACGGTGTAGCTTCCCCTCCCCAGAGTTACCGGGAGCCACCGTCAAAAGAAATCCAAAACCGCCGAAGGGTTCATCCATGAAGAGGACGTTTGCAGTTATTTCGACGTGTATCCTAGCTTTCTTCTCCGTTTCCGCTAAGGCACAGACCTTGTCGCTCAACGATGCATCCATCATTCAAAGCCACACGAATCGTATTGGATTAAACATTGGATCCATCGACTATTGGGGCAGCGGTCAGATTCTCAAGAACCTGATCGGGGCCGTCAATCCTGGATTCGAGCCATTGCAGAACCGGCAAATATGGGTATTGACGACAGCCGGCACAACGAGCACGTTTACCGTTCCGGATCAGTAC
>Ga0181520_10007601_pt1 | contig 15869 bp, 13 predicted proteins | sample PEATcosm2014_Bin_29_FD_132451 | JGI IMG/M metagenome (GOLD analysis project Ga0181520, IMG submission 132451) | Peatland microbial communities from MTU Mesocosm Facility, Houghton, MI, USA - PEATcosm2014_Bin02_30_metaG | ecosystem: Environmental > Terrestrial > Soil > Wetlands > Peat | place...
ACAACCTGAAGATTGACATCGTCTCCCGGGGAAAACTCGTTGGTCCCCGCGATATACGTGCTCAGGTCGGGGCTGCCGGTCATGAATTTCGTACCGGCCATCACCGGGGAAACGGCGAGCAGCACAAGAACCAAAAAAAACAGGCCTGCTGTCTGCAGGTGTTTCAGGTGGGCACACCTCAACGTGCAGGCCGGGGTATTTGTCGGTTCATTGAAAGATCTATGGGGAATACTGTTCTTCATGAGAATCCTCGATACTGTTTCAAAACTTTGTACTTGTTAGAACTTTTAATATATAATAATTCGCTTTATTGGTCATACATAACAACTATAAATACATCCGCTCTACAATCCGAAAATCCACCGTATCCCAATACGAAAAACAAAAACCGGAATAACTTCGGGGCTTAGTGGCCTGATAATTTTTAAGAAAATCAGGATTTTTATATTAGTCTCTAATACATCCTATAAAACGCCGTTCCTTTGTGAATCGGGATCTACAACGTCAGGGAATAAAACAAATTGAGGCTATCAGAATGTATCTTTCATATGTCGTTAAAAAATCTGATAAAAGGGACAGTCTCGCACATGTTGGGGAAGCATATTTCCCATTTTTGTGAAACGTTTATTGTTGAATGCAGGCTCCGGATGTTTCCAGTGCCTTAATCCGGGCCAGTAATTCCTGTTCACGCTGTGCGAATTCTGTCACATCGGTAATCGTGATGTAGGTGCTGACGGTATCATTATGTCTCACCGAATTGATATGGCCGTATATACATCGCCTCTCACCATTTTTGCAGAGTATCCAGCTCTGGAATGTGACAGGTGGTCCTGAGCATGTTATGGATTTCTTTAGGAGTCCCATCATCTTCTGAAGTTCTTCCGGAGTTATGAGATCATGTGTGTTCATGGAACGAAGTTCATCTAAAGAATATCCACTGATCTCCGAAAGGCGGCCGTTTGAATAAACAAACTTTTCATTCTCCAGGATAAGCAGGCCGTCCTGGATGTTTTCTGCCATCATCCTGAATCTCTGCTCGCTTTCAAAGAGAGCCGCATCTTTTGACACAAGTTCGGTGACATCGGTCATGATGATGAAGCCGTACATGATGCTCTCATGCTGGAGACTGGTGATCCGTACGTACACGTGACGGTATACGCCATCTTTTCTCCGGACGTTGGCCTGGAACTCAAAAAGGCCCTGTTGGGGTTTATTGCGAAGTTCCAGGATTGGCTTTAACATGTCCCGGTCTTCCGGCGCGATGATAGTGAGGGGGTCCATCGCCCATAATTCTTCAAATGAATACCCGGTAATTTCCGCAAAACGGTTGTTCACAAAAGTGTTTTTATCATTCTCAAGGATAAGCAGGCCATCCCGGATGTTCTCCGCCATCATCCTGAATCGCTCTTCCCGGTCCCGAAGTTCCCGTTCCCGGAGGATATCTTCGGTGACATCGGAAAGGATGATCGTAACTCCTCTTGCCCCATCGTCAAAGACCGTGGGGATGGATTTTTGTTTGAAAATACGCTCACCGGTACCTTTTACCTGGAACGAAAGTGTGTTTATTTCCTCTTCTGAAGGTGTTGTTATAAGTGAATTGACAAGCTCGTGCACATCTGCCCCGGGAGATTTGAGATATTTGATATTTTTTCCGACCGCATCCTTCCGTGTAATGTTCAGGAGATTGAGGAAATTGTCATTGATCTCTGCAATACGGGACTCCTTGTCAAGGACCATGATCAGGTCTTTTGAATAACTGAGCACCGCCGAGAGCGGAATCCTCTGCGAGAGGGTGAAGACTTTTGCCATCCCGTATGTCCGCATGTCAACCTGCCCGGAGATAAGAAGAATATCCAGATAACGGCCGGTCGTATTCTTATTCTTCTTGAGTGCCTTTGCTATGTCGGTAACACTCATCCCTTCCGGGTTCTGCCTGAGAAGGTTCTTTATGCTGGCAAGTTCCTGCGGGTAATTCAGCATCATGTGAAACGAGTTTCCTTTTGAATTATATAGTCAAATCTACATTTATAATTGTTGTTAATCACAAATATGTATAATTAATAAGAGAAACTTCTATATAGAAAAAAGTTCAATTTGATTTTGTAAATTGTTATCGATGAAAAGAGGAAAATTGTATGGATCCTGTATTTGGTAGTCTGTTAAACCGGTGGTATGAAACCCTTATGACGTACGTCCCCGGTATCGTGGGTGCACTTGTTGTTCTTATCATCGGCTGGATCGTCGGCCGTCTGCTTGGCAGGGCAGTCCGGATTGTACTGGATAAACTCAGTGAACAGCATATCGTGGAAGAAGGTGCTGATGTAGTTTCGATCCGGGGTTCGTTCAAGAACGCCGGGCTTACGGTTGGTTATGTCGGTGACATCGCTGTCCGTATCGTTGTGTACCTCATTGCTGTTCTCGCCGCTGTAGATATCCTGAAGATGGACTATCTCAGCCAGCTGATGATGATGATTGTCGAGTACATCCCGCATGTTGTGGCATTTGTGATCATTTTCGTCGTGGGTTTCATCCTCATCGACGCGTTTATCGATTTCCTCAACCGGTACTACACCCAAAAGGATGTCCAGTTTATCTCATCAGTTCTGGTTCTGCTTAGAGTCTTTTTGTATTTTGTAACAGCCATTCTCGCCCTCTCGCAGCTGGAACTTGATCTCACTATCATCTACACGTTTGTGACACCGATTGCATGGGGTATCGGTATCGGTCTTGGCGCTGCAATTGCGATCATCGTCGGGTTCGGGCTTAAGAACCGCAGCGAAGCGATCATGGACAAGGTCCTCGATTCGTTCTCCAAGAAACAGCAGTAAAGTATCATTTACTTCTGGAGAACCCCATTTGTTCATGGGAAGTGCGGGGGGTGTCCGGGGCGGTCTGCTTACCGGGCACTCCTTACTCTTTTTCATGATCATAATCTCTGTGGATTGCTTTCCTCCAATAGGAGCATATTTGCACATGAAAACAAACCCGGCCTGGAGATGAAACCCTTTCTTTAATCCGGCTGGAATGCACATGAGATCACACCCTTTACCGGGTTTCCGGTCCCGGGGTGGAAGATGAAATTCCTAAAACTGTTATAAAGGAGATCATACCGTGAAGAAAACGCGTGCGCAGTTCATCATTCTCGTTATGATTGCGTTTTTCGTAATCCCTGTTGCTGCAGACAGCCAGAATACGACAAACTCAACGACCATCCCGACACTTGCGGAAACCAATCTGACGATGGCAACGACGTATCCCATAACTGCCGCCCCAATGGTGATTCAAACGAATGCAACCCCCGGACAGATAACAACGAACAGCGCGGTGTCAAATGTAACTACAGTGATCGCCGTACCCACTGGCACTTCGGTTGTCCCGTCATCGACCGGAAATCTTACGGTCGCATCTTCTCCGCTTGGTGCAAGCATTCTCATTGACGGAGTCCTCTATGGGAACACTCCGGAGAATCTTACCGGCATTTCAGCGGGAAATCATATTGTCAGGTTGACTCTGAGCGGTTACTACGATTATGAGGGAACTGTTTATGTCGTTCCCGGTCAGATCACAGATGTATTCGGGACGCTCCCGCCTTTAAGCGTGTCTTCGTCCGGGTCATCCACGGGATCGACAACCCAGACGACGACCGTTGCTCCTTCATCGGTTGCCACGGTGCAACCAACTGCGACATCGTCGGGAGGACTGCTGGATAATCCGACGATTGTTGCATCCATCCTTGGGATCGTTGCAGCAAGCATTGGTGCAGTTGCTGCGATATTCCCGCATCTGTCGAAAGCTAAAAAATGAAAATAGTCAGGGTAATGAACCGGATGTGAATATGATCCCGCGGTAATTCTCTGGAGCAATATGCAACCTGGAGTATCCTCTCACACATCTATAGTCATCCCGTCTTCGGATACTACGAGCCCCGGGCACTCCACCTCGAACCGCTCCTTTAAAGCCCGGCGTTCCTCAATGGTCTTGTAAACCTCCGCTCCGAAATGCATCAGTGCGAGACGCTTTGCCTTTGCCGCCTTCGCAATGTTGATTGCATCTTCGGGATTGAGGTGTGGCCAGCCGGGGCTTTTCTGCCCGGGTTTTAACCCGCATTCGGTGATGAGGAGGTCGGCTTCACGTGCGAGCGTGATCGCATTGTCGCAGACGCCCGTATCGGTGCAGTAGGTGATCACCTTCCCGTCAATCTCGAACCGGAAGCCCCGGCAGGGAACTGGGTGGACAAGCGGCAGGCTGGTAACTTTAAAGGGGAGTTCGTGGGGGCCGTCTGCCAGTTCGGTCACGGTCACCGCGAAGGGGACCTGTTCAAGCGGGACCGTATAGGGTTCGCGGACAAGGCCCGCAAGATCGGCCGTGGTGCCGATCTGCCCGCAGATGGTCAGCCCCTTTCTGAACCGGAACTTCACCAGCGTATGGAGCCCTTCTGTATGGTCGAGGTGGAAATGGCTGATAAACAGAAAGACCGGCTTGTCCTGCGAGATGTACCGGTCTGCCTTTGCGATGCCGTTTCCCGCATCGAGGATGATATCGTAGTCCCGTGCCGTGATCAGCGCCGAGACCGTGTTTCCCGTTGGTGAATCATACCAGCCGTTTGTCCCAAGGAAGGTAACCTGCATACCCGTAAATTTGTCCTCTCTCCTCTTCAAGGTGCAGGAGTCCTCTGTCCCGGTGATCCCGGATGTGCAGGATTTTTATGATGCCGGGTCGATGAAGGCATGATAATTCACAAAATCGGATGCGTGAACCATGAAAAACATCCAGTGTCTCATTCTGTGTGCCATCCTGCTCTTCCTTGCCATCTGTGCGATCCCGGCCGGTGCGGTTGTCCTTCAGGTGACTGTCAGGGGAACAGTGACCGATGTTTCTCCTGCGAATAACACACTGACTTTGTCAGATCCTCAACAATATGGCTGCGATTACGGATTGGGCACGCTATCCCCGGTCTGTTCGTGGACGCCGCTGAATGCCTCCACGCTCACCGGTACTGTTCCTGATGCAGCGGCTCTTTCTGTGTTTGCCAAAAACGATCAGGCCGTTGCAGTAAGTCTTGGGGGGACCGGCGGGACCTGGATCGCACTTGCAAAACTGTACGGCTCCGGCGCCAGCGCAGATAACGCGACCGATGAAGCCGGCGATATCGGGAGCCTCCCGGTTGCTCTCATGGGCGACTATGCGGTCACTGCCACCACGGTTCCGAACTGTTCAGCCTGCACCGGGACGACCTGCACCGCCACAGGTTCGAATGTGACAATCACAAGCGGCACCATGACTGTCGCATACAAGACCCTCTTACCCGGCGAGGCACTCTTTTTTAACGGCAGGAACGATGCCTCAAGCATTAATGTCAGCTTTATGAGCGGTGAAGCAGTATCGGATTCGTGCCCCGGTTACACCGGCCTTATCGGTGGGGTCCAGCCGGTCTCAGATTATATCGTCCACGTTGTTCCCCCGCTTGGGATGACAGTAACAACTCCTCCGGCCACGCCGTCCAATGCGCACGCGACAACAGCTGCTCCTGTGACAACGACGCAGAAATCCGGCCTGCCGTTTGGTGCACTGGGGGTCCTCGGTGTCGGGATTGCTATTCTTGCAGTTCGCCGCCGCGGAGATTAATTCCCTTTTTTGTGCCCGTCCAGTCGATCACAACTTCCATGTACCGGTACGCCACAATGGTGATCTGATGCAGATGATCCTCATTCTGGAGCGTGGCTTCTTATGGCACAGGTAAGAGTCGGCGTGCATGTGTCGATCGCCGGTTCGCTCGATCTCGCTGTCGACCGGGCAAAGGATGCCGGCTGCGATGTCTTCCAGCAGTTTACCCGCAATCCCCGGGGCTGGGGGTACAAGCCGCTCTCCGATGATGACGGCGCCCTCTATAAAAAAAAGTGTGCCACCACCGGCCTTCTCCCGGTCGACCACATGCCCTACCTTCCGAACCTTGCCTCGCCAAAACCCGAAATTTATGAGAAGTCCATCCAGACGCTCTCGGCCGAACTTGACCGGTGCGGTCGGCTCGGTATCCCCTATCTTGTCACCCATCTCGGTCACCACCTTGGGGACGGTATGGCAGGTGGCAGGGCCCGGGTGATAAAAGCGGTGAATATAGCGCTCGAATCCTCCGATGCGAAAACCATGCTGCTCCTTGAAAACACCGCCGGGGAGAAGAACAGCGTCGGCAGCAGTTTCGAGCATATAGGGGCCATCCTTGCCGGGCTGTTACAGCCCGAACGGATCGGCATCTGCTTTGATACCTGCCATGCGTTTGCCGCCGGCTACGAGCTGCGGACCGAAGAAGGTCTTGCCGCAACCTTCGCGCAGTTCGACGAACAGGTTGGACTCGACCGGTTAAAAGTGATCCACCTCAACGACACCAAGGGTGATCTCGGGAGCGGGCTTGACCGGCATGAGCATATCGGCATGGGTTTCATCGGCGAAGATGGGTTCCGGCGCATCCTCCATAACCCGGTCTTTGCACACCTTCCGCTGGTCTGTGAAACTCCTGTTGATGAACGGCGGGATGACCGGGGCAATATCAGGAAAGTCCGCGAGCTTGCGGCATGAACAAATAAAAGCGGTATGATCCCTAAACGGGAGACCGATGTATCATATCGTAGTACTTTCCTCTTCCCGGGAGGGGGATATTCCGGGGGACGTGCACAAAAGTCATACGTATGGGATACAATCTGGCTAGAAATGTTGTTTTTTCCGGGTCATATACATATGGCTCATATCGTGTGCAATCCCTATGAATCACGCTGCGTTGGCAAGGTATTTTTGAGACCCTTCCTCCCACCCCGGAGCCGGCCTGCGCGGCCCGGCTTTCTCCCGCGCCCTTATTATCCTATACTCCCTATAATTCCTTCACGTGAAGGCGATATTTGACGGCACTTCGGTGCTTATCGGCAGGGACGGGAGGACGCTGTACGACCAGAGCGGGTACGGGCGTCCTGAAGGGGAAGGCATCAGGCTCGCGCCGCAGGAAGCCCTCTACCTTCTCCATCGCCAGAAGATCGATATTCCGGGTTATACGTTTGATACACTGCTTGCCGAGTATGCCGACCAGCGCAACTTCCTGCGCAGTTTTCTCGTATACCGTGACCTGCGCGAGCGTGGGTATGTCGTCCAGACGGGTCCCCATGATTACCGGGTCTTCCGGCGCGGCGAGAAACCGGGAACCGGGGAGTCGCTCTACCTGGTTCGTGTTCTATCGGAGCGTGACCCGATCCGGTTTGCCAAGCTGATCGAAGAAGTCGTCACCTCCCGGAACATGCGCAAACAGTATGTCCTTGCGGTTGTTGACGATGAAGAGGAACTGACCTACTACGAGATCAAGCTTCAGAAACTCGCCGATTCCACCGCTCCGGCACCCCGGATCGGCACCTGCGATGCAGTGCTTGTCGGGAAGTCTGCGATGGTACGGGGAGCTTCGCCTTCAGAACTGGAGAAGGCGGGTTTTGGGAAACGGCTTGACGAGGAGCGGCTGATGATCTCACCGGTCGAACTTCTGTACCTGATGGATGCGGGAACCGTCCGCGCTACAAAAGACGGTGCACCGCTTACAACCGCCGAATATTTTACTTTCGCAAAGGAGAGCGACCCGGAGCTTGCCGAGAAAGACAAGGTCTATACCGAACTGCGCCGGCACGATTTTATTCCCCGGACCGGGTACAAGTTCGGCCACCATTACCGGGTCTACTGCGGAAAGAATGTGCACTCCGACATACTCGTGCATGCGGTAGAAAAAGAGGCGATCATGCCCATGAGTGTGATCTCGCGGTCGGTCAGAATGGCGCACAGCGTCAAAAAGAAGATGTTATTTGGCTGTGTACATACTACCGGTATCCAGTTTGTCGAATTTGCGCGGATCAAGTTATAACGAGTAGAGCGTTTCCATCATGACAGAGCCGCAGTGCAATCCATGGTCAAGCACCCCATCCCTTGATGTCGAGAAGACATTTGCCGAGTTCGGCATCGACCCTATAGCGCCGGTCTTGAAAGAACTCCCCGAGATCCCGTATTTCATGCGCCGGGGTATCGTGGTCGGCCAGCGTGATTATCTCCCGATTGCCCGGGCGATCAGGAACCATACACCGTTCCATCTCTTAACCGGGTTCATGCCGAGCGGCCACCCACACCTCGGGCACCTGATGCTCATGCGTGAAATAGTCTGGCATGTGCAGCAGGGCGCAAACGGGTACGTGACGATCGCTGATCGGGAAGCCTATGCGGTCAGGGGCCTTTCGTGGGAGAAATGCCGGGAGTATGGGAAGGAATATCTCTCCTGCCTGTATGCCCTCGGGTTTGAGGGGCAGACCTATTTCCAGAGCAGAAACGAGCGGCTCAAGGATCTCGCGTTTGAAGCGGCAACAAAAGTCAATTTCTCGGAACTTTCGGCAATCTACGGGTTTGGCCCGGAGACTGCCCTTTCCCATGCGGACAGCGTGATCACGCAGGTGGCCGATATCCTGTACCCGCAGGTCGACCGTGAGCCGGCACCGACGCTTGTGCCGGTGGGGATCGACCAGGACCCCCATATCCGGCTCACCCGGGGGATCGCCCACAAGTTCCGGATGTTCACGGTCGAGGAGCGCGACGGATATATCAGCGTGCGCTCGAAGAACGCCCCCGAGGAAGCGCTTGAAGCGGTGAAAAAGGCGTTCCCGCATGCGAAGAAATACGAGGGCCATGTGGATATCAGGGGCGCCAAATGCACCGATGCGAGTTCACGGGTGCGGGAGATCGAACGGGCCTGCGGCGGGTACGGGTTCTTCACTCCCTCTTCGACCTACCACATCTTCCTCCCGGGACTGACCGGCGGCAAGATGTCGTCGAGCATCCCGGAGAGTCTTATCTCATTCTACGAGCCCGAGGCAGCGGTACGAAAGAAGGTGATGAGCGGCCTCACCGGTGGCAGGCAGACGCTTGAGGAGCAGAAGAGGCTCGGCGGCGAACCGGAGAAGTGCACGCTCTATCTCCTCAATATGTTCCACATGGTGACCGACGATGCACAGCTTACGGAGATTTACCGGAAGTGCAAGGCGGGAGAGATCACCTGCGGGCAATGCAAGAAGGAGACCGCAGACCGGGTCGTGGCATTCCTCAGGGAGTTCAAGGAGAAGATGGACGTGGCAGCAGAGACAATCGAGGTGTGAGTGCAGATGGCGGAACTGACGTTAAACGAGAAGAGGCTGCTTGCCGCCCTGAAAGGAAAGGATACAAAATCGGTTGCCGTTCCACAGCTTGCGGCAGCGATGGAAGCGACGCCAGAGGCGGTTGTCCAGTGGGCGCACCTTGCGATGGACAACGGGTTCGTGCATCTCGAACGCATTGTCGATAAATCGTATGCCTACACTGAGGAAGGAACCGCATACCGGGCTGCGGGTCTCCCTGAAACGCAGCTCCTCCGGGCAATCGGAGACGCAGGTGTCCCGCTTGCAGAACTCCAGAAATGTCCGGCCTTCAAGATCGGTTTTGGCCAGCTCAGGAAGAAAGGGCTGATCACCGTTAGTGAGGGCACCGTTACAAAAACGCCGGGAGCCTCTACCGCCGCCGATGAATCTGCACTTGCAGACCCCGGTGCAGCCGGTGCCCGGGCAAAGGAACTTATCAAGCGCAAACTGCTCACTGAAGCTGAATCTGTCCGTTATACGGTTGCACTCACTCCTTCCGGTGCAGCTCTCGCAGCGCAGGGTCTTCGCCTCACAGAAGAGATCGGCACCCTCACCCGGGACCAGATCCTCTCCGGCGCATGGAAGAACGCGAGTCTGCGCAGGTACGATATCCACAAGCTGCCAAAGACCGTCTACCCGGGAAAATCCCACCCGTACCAGCGGCTCATCGATGAGATGCGCCAGATCCTCCTCGAAATGGGCTTTACCGAGATGCACGGCGGGATCGTCCAGAGCGCGTTCTGGAACTTCGACGCGCTCTTCCAGCCGCAGGACCACCCGGCCCGGGAGATGCAGGACACCTTCTATCTCAAGGAGGAAGCGCCGCTGCCGAAAGGGTGGGAACTCCTCCGCGATATGCATGAACACGGCGGGGAAACGTCCTCAACAGGTTGGGGCGGGAAGTGGAACCCGGAGAAGGCCAAGCAGTGCGTGCTCCGGACCCACACGACGAGTCTTTCCATCCAGTATCTCGTCAACCACCCGGAGCCACCGGTCAAGGCGTTCTGCATCGGCAGGGTATACCGCCGCGAAGCCATCGACCCCACCCACACGCCCGAGTTCGAACAGCTCGAAGGGATCGTGATGGACAAGGGTGTTACGTTCCGCCACCTGCTCGGGTTCCTAAAAGAGTTCTACCAGCGGATGGGCTTTGAGGATGTGCGGTTCCGGCCCGGGTTCTTCCCGTACACGGAGCCCTCGGTCGAGCCTGAGATCTATGTCGACGGCCTTGGCTGGGTCGAGATGGGCGGGGCCGGCGTCTTCCGGCAGGAAGTCACCGCACCATGGGGTGTTACCTATCCGGTGCTCGCATGGGGTCTTGGTGTAAGCCGGGTCGCGATGTTCAGGCTGGGCTTAAAGGATCTCCGCCAGTTATACCAGAGCGATCTCGAATGGATCAGAAACAGCCCGGTTCATGCCCCGGTAAAGGTCGGGAGGAAAGCGTAACATGGCAATCATCAGCCTTTCCTACAAGTATCTCGAACGGCTCACCGGGACCGACAAGGAGACGATCCTCAAACGTATCCCGATGATCGGCTCCGAGATCGAACGGATCGAGGAGGACCACGTGGACGTCGAGTTCTTCCCCAACCGCCCCGATCTCTTCTCGGTCGAAGGGGCTGCCCGTGCGATGCGGGGATTTCTCGGGATCGAGACCGGCCTCCCGAAGTACTCGGTAAGACCCTCCGGGATAAAGTTCACTATCGACCCGAAGCTGGCTGACATCCGGCCCTGCCTTGGCTCTGCGATCATCAGAAACGTTTCCTTCGATGACGAATCGATCCTCTCGGTCATGGCCTTGCAGGAGGCGCTGCACTGGGCTGTCGGAAGGGGACGGAGCAAGGTCGCCATCGGCATCCACGACCTTGATACGGTAACGCCGCCGTTCCACTACACGGCGTCGCCGAGGAGCAGGAAGTTTGTCCCGCTCGACTTCACCAAAGAACTCACGCTCGACGGTATCCTTGCCGAGCACCCGAAGGGAAAGGACTATGCGAAGATCGTGAAGGATTTTCCGCTCTTCCCCCTGATCACCGATGACGAGGGCCATGTCTGCTCGTTCCCGCCGATCATCAACGGCGAGCGGACCCGGGTGACGACAAAGACAAAGAACATCCTCCTCGATGTGACCGGCACCGACCAGCGTGCGGTCAATGTCGCGGCAAACATCCTCTGCACCGCGATGGCAGAAGCCGGCGCGACCATCGAGAGCGTTCTAATAAACGGCGTCGCCACCCCCAGCCTCGCTCCCACGGAGCGCATAGTGAGTGTCCGCGAGTGCTGCGAGCTTGTCGGCCTCGAACTGACCGCCCGGCAGATGGCGGCGCTGCTCGAAAAGATGCGGTTTGGCGCCCAGCCGGTCGGGGCGGACCGGGTGCGGGTACAGGTTCCCTGCTTCCGGGCCGATATCATGCACGACTGGGATCTCTTCGAGGATGTCGCAATCGCCTACGGATACGAAAACTTCGACGTCCAGATCCCCCCGACGTTCTCCATCGGAAAAGAGCACGCGGCCAACACGGTCGCCGGCCAGGCACGCACGATCCTCTCGGGGCTCGGGTACCTGGAGATGATGCCCTTCACGCTGACAAACGAACGGGTGCTTTCCGATTACCTCCGACGCCCCCGCTTGCCGCACGTGCTGCACCTCATGCACCCGATCAGTGAGGAGTACACAGTGGTCAGGACTGACATCCTGCCGCTCCTTCTGGAGATGCTCCAGGTCAACCGGCACCGCGAGCTGCCGCAGCGGATCTTTGCGACCGGTGATGTTGTGGCCGATCTCCTGACCATGCAGCAGCTTGCAGCGGCAAGCACCCACCCGGCAGCGGATTTCTCGGAGGCTTACGCCCATGCGGATGCGGTGCTCCGGGAGCTTGGCATCAGTTACACGGTGGAAGAATCAAAAGACGATGCGTTTATCGATGGCAGGAGAGCCGATATCATCGTCTCGGGAAAAAAAGTCGGTGTGTTCGGCGAGATCCATCCCGCTGTGCTTGCCGCATTCGAGCTGGAACACCCGGTCGCGGCGTTCGAGCTCGATCTCAGAGCCGTACCGGGATATCCCGCTTCAAAAGATACTCTTTTACGTCTCGGACAGTAAACTCGCCGTAGTGAAAGACGCTTGCCGCAAGGCAGGCGTCTGCTTTTCCTTTGGTAAATCCGTCATAGAAATGTTCGAGCGTCCCGACGCCCCCGCTTGCGATCACCGGGATATTTGCCGATTCCGAGATCGCCCGGGTGATCGCGAGGTCAAATCCGTTTTTCGTCCCGTCGGTTTCCATGCTCGTTAAGAGGATCTCCCCGGCGCCGCGTTCCTCCGCTTCCTTTGCCCAGCGCACCGCATCGATGCCGGTCGGTTTGCTCCCGCCGTAGATCACGACCTCGTACCAGCATGTCCGGCCATCGGCAAGGGTGACCGGGATCGCTGTGGCATTCTCCGTGAAGTTCCGGCGGACATCCATCGCGACCACGATGCACTGCGTCCCGAAGGACTCCGCGCCTTTCGTGATCAGGGACGGGTCATGCACGGCGCTCGTATTGAGGCTCACCTTGTCGGCGCCGGCCCGGAGGATCTGCTGGATGTCGTCAAGCGACCGCAGGCCGCCGCCGACCGTGAGTGGCAGGAAGAGCTGATCGGCCGCTCGTTTGATGAGTTCGATGATAATGCCGCGCTGCTCCTTTGAGGCGGTAATGTCGAGGAACACCACCTCATCAGCACCCTGCTCGTTGTACCTCTGCGCCAGTTCCACCGGGTCCCCGGCATCTCTGAGACCGAGGAAATTTGTCCCTTTTACGACTCTGCCATCCTTTAAGTCAAGGCAGGGGATGATCCGTCGCGTGAGCACCATTTCATTCCTGTTTTCTCCTGCAAAGGCTATTTACCTATCTGACTGACTCCTGCAACCCACACGCGGCGAAGTTTATGTGCCTTGGTCGCCCTAATGAATGGGTACGTAGTAAACTGACGCCTGCCACGGGCAGGTGCAAAAAAAAGGAGTTTTTGATGAGTACCGGGAAACTGAAAATTGACTGGGCGGCACAGTACATGCCGGTGCTTGCCTCGATTAAAAAACAGTTCGAGAAGGACAAGCCATTCAAGGGCATGACGATTGGCATGGCCCTCCATGTCGAGGCCAAGACCGCAAACCTCGTCCAGACGCTTGCTGCTGGTGGTGCCAGGGTCTACATCACCGGCTGCAACCCGCTCTCCACGCAGGACGATGTGGCAGTGGCCTTAAATGATGTTAAGAACGTGCACTGTTACGCAAAGCGCGGGTGCACGGTTGAAGAGTATTACGCGGCAATCGAGCAGGTGCTCGATGCGGCGCCTTCCATTACCATCGATGACGGCATGGACCTCATCCACTACCTGCACACCAAACGGCGCGAACTCTTAAAGAACGTGATCGGCGGTTGCGAAGAGACCACAACCGGCATCCACCGGCTCCGTGCGATGGCGGCCGAGAAAAAACTCGAGTTCCCCGTTGTTGCAGTCAACGACACGCCGATGAAGCGGTTCTTCGACAATGTGCACGGGACCGGGGAGAGCGTGCTCTCCTCGATCATGATCACAACAAATACGCTCATCGCCGGCAAGTATTTCGTTGTTGCCGGGTACGGGTTCTGCGGCCGGGGTCTTGCTAAAAAGGCCCATGGCCTCGGTGCAAAAGTCGTGGTCACCGAGATCGATCCACGGCGGGCACTTGAGGCGCACATGGATGGGTACCATGTCATGACCATGGACCAGGCAGCAGAGATCGGCGACATCTTTGTCACGACCACCGGCAACACGAGCGTGATCGGGAAGAACCAGTTCGGGAAACTCAAAGTCGGCGCGATCCTCGCAAATGCCGGCCATTTCAATGTGGAGATCGACATTGCGTGGCTTGCAAAGCACGCGGATTCGACGGTCGAGCGCGACGGGATCATCACCTATTTCCTCAAGGGAAAACCTGTCCATGTTCTTGCCGAAGGCCGGCTTGTGAACCTGGCGACGCCAAAAGGCATGGGCCACCCCATCGAGGTCATGGACTTAAGCTTCGCACTCCAGGTGCTCTGCACCCGTTATATCGCGGAGCACGGGTCCTCTCTCAAAGGCGGGGTCTACGAAGTCCCCAATGAGATCGACGAGCAGGTTGCCCGTCTCAAGCTTGCGTCACTCGGGCTCTCTATTGATGAGCTGAGTGCAGCCCAGAAAAAATACCAGTGCAGCTGGGATATCGGGACATAAATTCCCATCATTTTTGCTTTTTTTTACACCGGTCCCGATGCGGGCCTGTTCTGTCGTGACAGTGGCTGGTTTTTAAGGAATATTCGGCGATAACGGTTCTGATCCGTGGGGATATTCCCGTTTCCATTGTTCGTAGATCACGATCAGTGTACCTGCAACAAAGAGGGGAATGGCAAGCCAGAACTGGCCACCGGGAAGATCGGAGAAGACGATAAGGGAGGCGATGCACCCGATAAACGGTGCTGCCGCATACACCGCTCCCGCGCGGGCCGCACCCATGTCCCGCAGGGCCACGATAAAGAGGATAAGCCCAAGACCGTAGGAAAAGAACCCGGTGAGGAGAGCAAGCACGATCAGACCTGTGCCGGGAAGGGGTTCCCCGAGCGCGATCACGAGCACCCCGGCAATGGTTCCGCCAAAGATCACCTTGCACAGCGCGATAAGCCCGGGAGGGTATGCGGAGATATGCGCCATGCAGTTGTTGTCCACGCCCCAGAAAAAACCGGAGATAAGGATCCCGAGGGCCCCAAGCGAAAACCCAAGGGTACTCTCCCCGTTCCACCCGAGAAGGATACTGCCGGCGAAGATAAGTATGAGGGCAAGACCGGTTTTTTTGTCCGCCGGTTCATGAAAAACCAGAAACGCGAGCAGGACCGTTGCGACAATCTCGAAGTTTAAGAGAAGCGATGCCGTGGCAGCAGGAGTAACGGTGAGGGCAAAGCACTGCACGACGGGCGCCACAAATCCTCCGACAACAACCGTTCCTGCCAGAAGGTACTTCTCCCTCCTGCCTGCACAGGGCTGCCCGGTTGTAAATCGTGGTCCGCTTACCGCCCGCCAGCAGAGAATACCGGCACCCGATCCTATCGCAAGGAGGGCGATGAGGAGCAGGGGGGCCATCCCGTCGACGAGGATCTTCAGAAGCGGGGTTGCCGTCCCGAAGAGCACGGTCGCGCATGCTAAAGCGAGGATTGATTTTGGCAGTTTCCTTGTGTGTATACTTTCCATGAATATCAAGGTGGTCCGGAGAAGGTGTGGGGTGTGGCCGGTTTTCTCATACTTGTGATGACCCGGGGAGTTTTAACTGTCCCGTGCCGCATAGAGATATTCCTGCGCGTATCCGCAGTATTCACCGAAATGATGACGTGCAAACCTGCGTATCGTATCGTATTCCCAGCCTGTCAGCGCACTATCGCTTGTGAGCGTCGTGATATAGTGTTCCCGCATGATCCGCCGGATCCAGACGTCGACCGGGAACGCTTCGTACTTCTGGAACGCAAAGAGCAGGACGCAGTCAGCCGCCTTTGGGCCGATGCCGGAGAACTTCATCATCTGCCGGCGGGCCTCTTCGTACAGCAGCGCCTCAATGGTTTTTGCCCAGTCTGTTTCGGCCGCAACTTCGCAGGCCGTGCTGAACACGTAGGGTGTGCGGTAGCCAAGTTTGCAACCGGCAA
>Ga0181520_10007602_pt1 | contig 15868 bp, 13 predicted proteins | sample PEATcosm2014_Bin_29_FD_132451 | JGI IMG/M metagenome (GOLD analysis project Ga0181520, IMG submission 132451) | Peatland microbial communities from MTU Mesocosm Facility, Houghton, MI, USA - PEATcosm2014_Bin02_30_metaG | ecosystem: Environmental > Terrestrial > Soil > Wetlands > Peat | place...
CGAAAGCTTCGCCGGCAGCCGCAAGCTGGCGCCGGCGATCGTCGTCGGCGCGCCGCAAACGTCGCGACTGATGCAGGAAGAGATTTTCGGGCCGCTGCTGCCCATCGTCGAATACGAACGGATCGACGACGCGATCGCATACGTCAATCGCGGCGAGCGGCCAGTCGCGCTTTACTGGTTCGGCCGCGACGCGGCGCGGCGCGAGCGCGTGCTGCGGGAGACGATCGCCGGCGGCGTGACGGTCAACGACTGCCTGCTCCATTTCGTCCAGGAGGGCCAGCCGTGCGGCGGCGTCGGCGCGAGCGGCGTCGGCGCCTATCATGGCGAATGGGGCTTTCGCGCCTTCAGCAAACTGAAGCCGGTGTTCCACCAGTCGGACTGGAGCGGATTTCCGCTGCTGCGGCCGCCCTACGGCAAAATGACCGACTGGGTCCTCGGCGCCTTGAAGCGCCTGCCCTAGCGCCGCGGGCGGCGGACCGGCGGCGAACGCCGGCCCGCGCGCGCCCCGTCCACATCAGGCGAACGCCGCGGCCGCCGCGCCCGGCGCCGGCGCTTCGTAGCGCGGCAGGTCCGCCATTTCGGACCAGACGCCGTCGTCTTCCTGGTTCTCCGCTTGCGCCGACTTGAGCGGGGCGCCGTCTCGCCGCCAGGACTCGGCCCGCGCTTTAACCTTGTGGCCGTCGAGCGTGAGCGCCCGCGCCGCTTCGATGCGCGCGACGATCGCCTCGCTTTGCGCGCGCGCCGCCTGCGCCGCCGCCACAGCCTGGGCCCCGCCACGCCGCGCGGCGATCATCGCCCTGATCTCCGCCTGCCAGGCGGCCTCGAGCGCCTCGCCGTCGGCGATCAGACGCGCGTCGAGCGGTTGCGGCGGCGCCTCGAGCGGAACGCTGCGCGCGGCGTCGCGACGCGGACCCAATCGGTCCATACGACGCTGCAAAACCTCGTGACTCGGAAGCGGACGGGGCACGGCCGACTGTACCGACGCACGGAAGGCGGACGCCGCGGCATACCAAATCTTAGTCATACCCATTCTCCCAATATTAACCCTGCGCGCAGAGTGTTGCCGTTGCGGAAATTGAAGTCAACAGACCAATAAGTAGAGATTTGGGTAAGATAAACGCTATATTTAAGTCTCACCCGGCATTTATCATAGTGAAGCCAATTATTACAATTCTATACATAGCGAAAGCGAGTTTTACTTTGGCGGCGCCGTCTTCGCGATCCGCCGCAGATCCCGCGCCGGCGGTCCGGCGCGCCTTGACCGGGCCGCCACAATGCGATCACAACGCCCTGCCATGCAGCGGGGCGGCGCGCGCCGCGCCTCCGCCCGAAAGCCGGCCCTGATGATTTCGCTTCGACCCCTCGCCTGGTCGGCCGTCGCCATCCTCGCCTTGGCGCATGTCGCCATGGCCGGCGACGCGACCGCCGACGTCGCTCCGCCGCCGACGCCGCCGACGCGCCCCGCCGATCTCGGCGAGCCGAAGACCCCGGCGCCGGCCAAACTGGACGACGCCGCGGCGATCAAGCCGCCGGCCAAGAACGCCAATTCCGACGCCGCGCAGCCTCAGATCACGCCCGAAGAAGCGGTGTCGCGCGCCGACGCCTATCTCGACTCGGCGCGGATCATGACGGCCGACTTCGTCCAGATCGGCCCCGACGGCCAACGCTCGGAAGGGCAGCTTTACGTCGATCGCCCGGGACGGATGCTGTTCCACTACGACGCGCCGGCGCGGCTCGAGATCGTCGCCGACGGCCGCAGCGTCGCCGTCCGCGACCAGAAGCTCGACACCCAGGATCTCTATTTCATCGCCCAGACGCCGCTGAAATTCCTGCTCAAGGACCACGTCGACCTCGCCAAGGACACCACGGTCAAGCGGGTGACGATCGACGACAACGCCGCGACGATCGAGATCGAGGACAAGGCGACCTTCGGCGGTTCGGCGGAGATCGCACTGGTGTTCGACCCCGACAGCTTCGCCCTCAAGCAATGGACGGTGATCGACGCGCAGGGCTTCCAGACCGTCGTTTCGCTGTTCAACGTCGACCTGACGTCCAAACCGGACCCCGACCTCTTCCACATCCAAGAGGCGATCCCGGGCGGGCCGAGCAGCCGTCGCTGAGGCGGACGCGCGGCGGAAGAGCCGGCTGTGGGCAAGTCGGCGCGCCCGGTATGCCGCGGCGCGCCAATTGGCCATTGTCGCCGCTCCCCGACGACGAGGCTTTCCCATTGCGTTTTTCGATCGCCACTTGGAACATCAATTCGGTGCGCCTGCGCATCGACCTCGTCGCGCGCTTGCTCAAAGAACAGCAGCCTGACGCGCTCTGCTTGCAGGAAACGAAGTGCCCGGACGGGCAGTTCCCGCTCGGCGAGTTCCGCAAGCTCGGCTACGAGCACATCGCCCTCAACGGCCAGAAGGGCTATCACGGCGTCGCCATCGTCTCGCGACTGCCGATCGTCGAGGCGAATCCGCGCGGCTTCTGCGACAAGGGCGACTCGCGCCACATGCGGGTGAGGCTCGGCGGCGGGGCCGACGGGCTCGAAATCCACAATTTCTACGTTCCCGCCGGCGGCGACGAGCCCGATCCGGCGATCAACGACAAGTTCGCCCACAAGCTCGCCTTCGTCGACGAGATGGCGGCATGGTTCGCCGCCGACCGGGTCGCCGCCGGTCGCGCGATCCTGGTCGGCGACCTCAACGTCGCGCCGCTCGAACACGACGTGTGGAGCCACAAGGCGCTCCTCGGCGTCGTCAGCCACACGCCGATCGAGGTCGAGAAACTCAAACGCGCCCAGGCGGCCGGCCCGTGGACCGACGCTTTGCGCCGCTTCGTCCCGCCGGAGCAGAAGCTCTACACATGGTGGAGCTACCGCTCGCCCGATTGGGCCAAAGCCGACAAGGGCCGCCGTCTCGACCACGTCTGGGTCAGCCCGGCGCTCGCCGACAAGGTCGAGGGGATGCGGGTGCTGCGCGACGCGCGCGGCTGGGAGCGTCCCTCCGACCACGCGCCGGTGATCGTCGACCTTTCGCTCTGAACGCGAAAGCCGCGCGACACTTCCATGCATGGACAAGCGCGCGCCGAGCCGCTTGACTGGCGCTGCGCGGCGCCGCACGCCGCGCGGGGGGAGGAGCGACGGAGATGAAGATCCGGCTGTTGAAGGCGGCGCTGAAGTTTCTGGTCGCGCTCGTCGTCGTCGCGGTCGCCGGCGCGGCCTATCTCTTCTATCGCGCCATGCCGGCCTATTCCGGCTCGGTCGCCCTGCCCGGCTTGAGCGCCGAGGCGCGAGTCTGGCGCGACGGCTACGGGGCGCCGCACATCTTCGCCGCCAATCTCGACGACGCGGCCCGCGCGCTCGGCTATCTCCACGCCAGCGAGCGGCTCTACCAGATGGAGGTCAACCGCCGCGCCGGACAGGGACGCCTGGCCGAGATCGGCGGCGCCGATTTCGTCGGCGTCGACCGTCTCATCCGCACGCTCGGCCTCTATCCCCTGGCGCAAAGCAGCTTCGCCGCGCTGTCGCCGTGGGCGCAGAAGCGGCTGCAAGCCTACGCCGACGGCGTCAACGCCTTCCTCGACAGCCACCGCAACGCGCCGCCGCCCGAATTTCTCATCCTCGGCGACAAGCCGGAACCGTGGACGCCGGCCGATTCGCTGGTCTGGGGCAAGCTGATGGCGCTGCAGCTCAGCGGCAACTATACGTTGGAGAGCTTGCGCGCGCGCCTGGCGCAGAAGCTTCCCGCCGACCGCGCCGCCTGGCTGTTCCCGGCGCCGACGCCCGACTGGCCGGTGACGACCGCGCCGGTCGCCCATCCCGACCACGCCGACCTCGACGACCCGCGCGACCGGCTCGGCGCGCTGCTGCAGATGAGCCATGGCGCCTCGAACGAATGGGTTGTCGCCGGCTCGCGCAGCGACACCGGCAAACCGATCCTCGCCAACGATCCGCACCTCGCGCTCGGCGCGCCGATCCTTTGGTATCTCGCGCGCATCGTCACGCCGCAGGTCTCGATCAAGGGCGGCACCATACCCGGGATGCCGCTGGTCCTGCTCGGCCAGAGCGACCGCATCGCCTGGGGCCTGACCAGCTCCGACACCGACGCTCAGGATCTGTTCGTCGAGACGGTCGATCCCGACGATCCGGCGCAATATCTGACGCCCGACGGCGCGAAGCCGTTTCTGATCCACGACGAGACGGTTCACGTCAAGGACGCGCCCGACGTCAAACTGCACATCCGCGCGACCCGGCACGGTCCGGTCATCTCCGACGTCGACAGCGATCTCGCCGCGCTGGCGGGACCCGGCAAGGCGATCGCGCTCGCCTTCACCGGCTTAAACGACCGCGACACGACCGCCGAAGCGCTGATGCGCGTCAACGTCGCGCGCAACTGGGGCGAGTTCCTCGACGCGCTCAAGCCCTACCAGACGCCGACGCAGAACTTCGCCTACGCCGACGTCGACGGCGACATCGGCTTCATCAGCCCCGGCCTGCTGCCGACGCGCAAGTCGGGCGACGGGCTCGCTCCCGTCGACGGCGCCTCGGGCGGCGCGGATTGGACCGGCGTGACGACCTTCGACCAGGCGCCGCAACTCCACAATCCCGAGGCCGGTTTCCTCTTCAACGCCAACAACGCGATCGTCGGTCCCGACAAGGCCGCCGAATACGGGCGCGATTGGGAAGAGGCTTTCCGCGCCCGCCGTATCCAGCAGTTCTTCGACGCCAATCCCAAGCTGAGCCTCGATCTGTCGGCGACGATGCAGGCCGACCACCTTGCGCTCGACGCCGAGGATCTCATGCCGTTCCTCAAACGCGCGACGCCGAGCGACGAGCGCGCGCGCCAGGCGCTGGCGCTGCTCGCCGCGTGGGACGGCGTCATGGACAGGGACCGGCCCGAGCCGCTTATCTACACGGCGTTCGTCAGGGCGCTGCACCGCATCATGCTGGTCGACAAGACCGGCCTGTCGCTGAGCGAGAAAGGGCCGTTCGCCGCCGAGACCCTCATCGCGCTTCTGCGCGACCATCCCGAATGGTGCGACGCGCCGGACAAGCCCGATCCGGACTGCCGCGCGACGCTCGCGCGGGCGCTCGACGAGGGCCTCGCCGAACTGGCCAAGCGCGACGGCGCCGACATGAGCCAGTGGCGCTGGGGCCGCGAACATGTCGCGCTGTTGCAGCACAGCGTCTACAGCCACATCCCGCTGCTCGACCGGATCAGCGACCTGAGCATGCCCTCGAGCGGTGGATTCTACACCGTCGATCGCGGCGGCGGCTTCGCCGCGCCGGCCGATCAGCCCTACGCCCGCACGCACGGCGGCGGCTATCGCGCGATCTACGATCTCGCCGATCCGGACAAATCGCGTTTCGTCATCGCCACCGGCGAGTCCGGCCACATCTTCTCGCCGCACTACCGCGACCTGGCGTCGCTGTGGATCGAAGGCAAGACGATCACGCTCGCCGGCGACGAGGACGCGCTGAAGCGCGCGGGCGCGCAGGAGTTGATCTTCACGCCGCACTGACAGCGACATCTGCGCCTCTGGCCTGAAGGGTCAGTTGGCCCTACGCTGCGCCACAGTTTGGCGAGAGGGCTGCAGCGTGCGTCTTTTGGTGGTCGGGGCCGGTTCGACCGGCGGCTATTTCGGCGGGCGCCTCGCCGAGGCGGGGCGCGACGTCACGTTTCTGGTGCGCCCGGCGCGAGCGGCGAAACTGAGCGCGACCGGGCTCAGCATCGTCAGCCCCCACGGCGACGCGACGCTGCGGCCGAAGATCGTCACGCCCGAGATGCTCGCCGAAACGTACGACGCCGTGTTGCTGGCCGTGAAGGCGTTTCAGCTCGAGGCGGCGATGGAGAATCTCGCGCCGGCGATCGGCCCGGAAACCATGATCCTTCCGGTGCTCAACGGCATGCGGCACATGGAGCTGCTGGCGCGGCGCTTCAGCCCGCGCAACGTCGTCGGCTGCGCCTTGAAAGTGTCGACGACGCTCGACGACGACGGCCGCGTCGTCCAGCTGACGCCATTGATGGACCTCGCTTATGGCGAGCTCGACGGCGAGCGGACGCCGCGCATGGCGGCGTTGGACGAATTTATGCGGTCGGCGAAGATCAACGCGCGGCTTTCGCCGGCGATCCGCCGCGAGATGTGGGAGAAGTGGACCTTCATCGCGTCGCTCGGCGCGATCACCTGCCTGACGCGCGGAACGGTCGGCGAGGTCGAGGCCTGTCCGGGCGGAGCGGCGTTTGCGCTGCAACTGCTCGACGAAGTCGTCGCCATCGCCGCCGTGGTCGGCGTTCCGCCATCCGACGGCTTCCTCGCCGGCGCGCGAGCGATGCTGACGGAAAAAGGATCGCCCCTGGCGGCGTCGATGAGCCGGGACTTGCAGGGCGGCAAGCCGACCGAGGCCGAGGCGATCGTCGGCGACCTCATCCGCCGCGGCGCCGAGGCGGGGATCGCCGCGCCGCTGCTCTCCGCCGCCTACGTCTGCCTCGTCGTTCATCAGAACAAGATCGGCATGGCCCGATAGGGCACGCCGCTTGAGATGAAGCCGATAGCGTTCGCTCCTTTGTCATTCCCGCGAACGCGGGAATGACATCGCCACCGATCTCGGCGATTTGTGCCACGCTGTCGTTCGCAGCGAAGCGCGTTAAGCGCGCGGCCGGCACTCCTGCCCCGTGGTGACAGCGCAAAAAAGAACGGCGTGCGGCGGCGCTTCCCGCCGCCCGCACGCCGAGGGAGCGGCGCGAAGAAGCGACGCGCCGCGTGGGAGATCGTTTCGCCGGCTCAGCCGCCGGCGGTGCGATCCGGATACGCCAACTCGTGGCGGCTGCGCCATTCGGGCTTGACGTAATTGATGATCAGCGACCGCCGCACGCCGTGAATCGGCCGCCGGCGGAAGCCGTGCCAGGTGTCGCCGCCCGGCACGAAGATCAGTCCGCCGTTGCGCGTGTACGGAGCGACGGCGACGAGGTTGAGATGGGCGTCGAGAATGTCGGTGCCCCACGCCTCGCTGCCCGGCTCGCTCGATAGATAGACCAGCATCGTGAACAGCTTGGCGCCGATGTCGGTGTGCGGCTCGAGCCAGAAGCCGTCGGTGTCGAGGCAATATTCGATGCGCAGGTGGCTCTTGTCGCGCAACTCGATCGCGCACAGGCGCTCGATGCGCTCGACCGTGGCGGCGGCCTGAAAGCCGGCGGCGAGCGCCTCACATGCCGGATGGCGACGGCGATTGTCGATGCCGAAGAACAGCCGCGAGCTGTTGTGGGTCTCGCGTCTCCCCTCGGTGTCTTCGATCTTCGGCGGCCGAACCGGCAGCGCGTCGATCCCGTCGCACAAAGCGACCGGCAGAATGTCGGACAGCAGCCAATGATGGAACGGCTGGGCCGCGAATCGGCTCGCGTCGAAGCAGACGATCAGGTTCGCCGAAACTGCCGAACCGTCAGCCACGGGCCCCTCCCGCCTTGGCGGCGCGGCGCGGCGCGATGAGCCTGATCGCCTGTTTGGCGCGGGCGGAGACGCGGTGGCGGAACAATTCACGCTTCGCTGCGAAATCGCTCGTCATCCAGTTGATCATCACGTAGCGCCTGACCCCTTCGTAAGGCTCGTGGCCGTGGAACGATTTGTCGGAGCGGCGGAACGCGATCATCGTGCCGAGATCGGGCGGCGCCTCGACGATCATGTCGTTGAGATCGGTTGGCGAGCGCAACAGCCGCAAGCGACCGCCGCTCGCCTCCCATCGGTCGTTGAAGTAGATCAGCGCCGTAATCAGCTTGGTCGGGGTGTCGGTGTGGATGCGGCCGTCCTTGGCGGCGCAACGGCCGCGCACGGTGATCATCTGCGGTCGGCCGACCAGATTGACGCCGAACTTCTCCGAGAACGCGCGCGCCGTCTCCTCGCTCTCGAGCTCCTCGATCAGCCGACGGAACATCGGACCGTGACGCGTCGCCTCGACCGGCAGCAGGCCGGACTCTTCGATCCGGGGAAAGTCGTCGCGGATCGCCGCTGCGTCGGCGGGGCGGATCGCGTTCTTCACGACGGTGAACGTGAACGGCTCGCGCGACAGCGGCGCAAGCTGCAGCGATTCGAGGTCGAGCAGCGACATGGGCGATCCACTCCCCCAGCAAGGTCGCGGCTACCGTAGCCGGCGCGGGCCAAAAATGATCCGACGCAATCGCCCGCGCGACAATCGGACGCACTCTCGTGCGCTCCCGAAGACCGTCGGAAGCGCTTGGCGGATCTGACCTTTCGGCGCTGCGGGCGTCGTTCAGGCGGCCGGCGCGGCCGCCGAATCGAGCGCAGCGAGATCGTCGGCGGACAGCGCCAGCGTCGCGGCGCGAATCAGGCTGTCGACCTGCGCCGGCGTCGTGGCGCTGGCGATCGGCGCGGTGACGCCGGGCTGCGCGATCAGCCAGGCGAGCGCGACTTCGGCCGGTTTGGCGCCGTGGCGCGCCGCGACCGACGCGAGCGCGTCGACAATGCGCAGGCCGCGCGGATTGAGATAGCCGCGTACGCCGCCGCCGCGCGGACTCTGGCCGAGATCGGCGGGCGTGCGGTATTTGCCGGCGAGGAATCCTTTGGCGAGGCTGTAATAAGTGATGACGCCAACCTCTTCGGCGACGCACAGATCCCTGAGCGCGCCCTCGAAGCCGCCGCGGTCGTAGAGGTTGTATTCGGGCTGCAGGACTTCGTAGCGCGGCAGGCCTTGCGCACGCGACGCCTCGAGCGCGGCGGCAAGCTGCGCGGCGCTGAAGTTCGACGCGCCGCACCAGCGGATCTTGCCCTTCTGGATCAGCCGCTGGTAGGCGCCGAGCGTCTCGGCGTGCGGAACCGAATCGTCGGGCCAATGCGACAGATAAAGGTCGATCGTCTCGACGCCGAGCCGCTTCAGCGACGCTTCAACCGCCTGCTCGATGTAGGCGGCGGAAAGGCCCTTCTTGCCCGGCCCCATCTGCGAGCCGACCTTGGTGACGATGGTAACGTCGTCGCGTTTGCCGCGCGCCTTCAGCCACTCGCCGATGATCGTCTCGGATTCGCCGCCCTTGTTGCCCGGCGCCCAGGCCGAATAGACGTCGGCGGTGTCGATCGCGTCGAGGCCGGCGGCGCGGAAGCGGTCGAGCAGGTCGAACGCCGTCTTGGCGTCCGCGGTCCAGCCGAACACATTGCCGCCGAACACGACGGGGGCGATCGAAAGGTCGGTGCGGCCAAGTTGACGCTTCATCATCCCCTCGTCTCCTTACAGCGGGCGAGATCGCACATTATCGCCGTCGGGCGCGCGACGAAACCGCGTACGTGATTGACACGACTCGATCGCCTCCTATTATTCACACGGCAACGCCGCCTTTTATCGAAAATGCGAGCGATCATGCGATCACTTTCCCGCTTTGTCGCCGATTCCGGCGAATTCGAATCCGCCCTCTGCCCTTGCTGCGCCGGCGCGCGCATCTTCCGCTCCGGGCTCGCCCAGCCGTCGCGGCGGGACGTGATGCAGGCGATGATCGCCGCGGCGGTCGCCGTTGCGACGCCCGCGATCGCCCAAACGTCGCCGGCCGCCGACGCGCCGATCAAAATCTTCGTCGCGCGCAAGATCATCACGATGGATCGCAGCTGGCCCACGGCTTCGGCCGTCGCCGTCGAAGGCGGCCGAATCGTCGCGGTCGGCGCGCTCGACAGCGTGAAGCTCTCTCTCGGCGGCAAACCCTATCGCGTCGATCGCACGTTCGAAGACGCAGTTCTGACGCCGGGGTTCATCGATGCGCATGGCCACCCGGTGGTCGGCGGCACGGCGATGACGCGGCCGCTGCTGACCTACCTGCCGACGCCCAACCCCTACGGACCGGCCTTTCCCGGCGTGAAGACCAGAGCGCAAGCGCTCGCCAAGCTGAAGGAATACGTCGCCCGCGCCAAAGCGCCCGACGAAACGGTGATCGCCTGGGGCTACGACACGATCGCGCTGGGCGGCGATCTGCTCGACAAGACCGACCTCGACGCTATCTCGGCGACCCAACCGCTGTTGGTGTGGGACGCGTCGGAGCACTTCGTCTTCGCCAATTCGGCTGCGATGCGCAAATACGCGATCACGCGTGAAGCGCTGTCGGTCAACGGCGTGCGAGCCGGCGCGGACGGCGAGCCGAACGGTCAGTTCATGGGGACCACCGCGGCGCAAGTGATCATGCATCTTGCGGTGGCCGAGATCCTGACGCCGCAAGCGACGCTCCAGAACATGCGGTTCATCGCCGACCTCGCGCGCAAGAACGGCGTGACGACGATGAGCGAGTTGGCCTTCGGCGTCGTCAATTTCGACTTGGAACGCTTCGTCTTCGACAAGTTCTTCAACGACCCCGCGACGCCGGCGCGCTGCATCGCGGTGACCGACGTCGCCTCGACCGTCGCCGCTCACGGCGACCAAGCGATCGACTTCGTCCGCTCGTTGCGCGGCAAGTCGACGGAGAAGCTGACCTTCAACGGCGTCAAATTCTTCTCCGACGACGCCTTTCTCAGCCTCGGCATGGCGATCGAAAATCCGGGCTATTCCGATGGGAGGAAAGGCATCTTCATCACCCCGCCGGACAAGCTGAAGGACGTCATGGCGCCGTGGTGGAACGCAGGATTCCAGATCCACGTCCACACCAACGGCAACGGCGGCAATCAGGCGACGATCGACGCGCTGGCGGCCTTGCAGGACGAGCGCCCACGAACCGAGCATCGGTTCACCTTGCAGCACTATGGGATCTCGACGCCGGAGCAGACGCGGCGCGCGCAGCGGCTCGGCGCGATCGCCAGCGTCAATCCGTACTACCTCTACTATCGCAGCGAATTCAACGCGCCCTATATCGGCGCCGAGCGGGCCTATACGGCGGCGAGGCTGAAGACCCTGGTCGACGCCGGCGTGCCGACCGCGTTGCATTGCGACACGCCAGTCGCGCCGCCGGTGCCGCTGGAGATGGCCTGGATCGCCGTCAACCGCTTCGGTCTCTCCGGCAAGGTGCGGGGCCCGGAAGAGCGCGTCAGCGTCGACCAGGCGCTGCGGATGATCACCGCCGACGCCGCCTTCACGCTCGGCGCCGAAGACAGGATCGGCAGCATCGCGCCCGGCAAGCACGCGGATTTCACCGTGCTCGAACAAGATCCCTACGCGACGCGCCCGGACCGCCTGCGCGACATCAAGGTTTGGGGAACTGTCTTCGCCGGCGAGCCGCACCCCGCCTCGGCGATCAAGGCGTAGTCGCTCGCGTCGCCACGCTCGGCGTTGGCGACGCGAGACCCCTCGCCGCGTTCGATCAGCGCGGCGCTGCTTACGGCACTTCGCGCACGGCGCCGCGCGCGGCGCTGGTGGCGAAGGCGGCGTAGGCCCGCAGCGCCTTCGAGACCTTGCGCGCGCGCGGCGCGGCGGGCTTCCAGGCGTCCTTGCCCTTCGCCTCGGTCGCGGCGCGCCGCCGCTTGAGTTCCGCTTCGGCGACCTTGAGTTCGACGGTGCGTTTCGGAATGTCGATGGCGATGCGGTCGCCCGGCTCGACCAGCGCGATCGCGCCGCCTTCGGCCGCTTCGGGCGAGACGTGGCCGATCGACAAGCCCGAGGTGCCGCCGGAGAAGCGCCCGTCGGTGATCAGCGCGCAGGCCTTCCCCAGGCCCTTCGACTTGATGTAGCTCGTCGGGTAGAGCATTTCCTGCATGCCCGGCCCGCCGCGCGGGCCCTCGTAGCGGATGACGACGACGTCGCCGGCGACGACCTCGCCGGCGAGAATGCCGCGCGAGGCGTCGTCCTGGCTCTCGAACACCTTCGCCGGCCCCTCGAACGTCAGCAGGCTGGCGTCGACGCCCGCCGTCTTGACGATGCAGCCGTCGCTCGCGAGGTTGCCCTTCAGCACCGCGAGGCCGCCGTCCTTCGAATAGGCGTGGCCGAGGTCGCGAATGACGCCCTTCTCGCGATCCTCGTCGAGCGACTCCCAACGCGCCGCCTGGCTGAACGCGACCTGGGTCGGCACGCCGCCCGGCGCCGCGGAGAAGAACTCGCGCGTCGCCTTCGACGCGCCGCGTTTGACGTCCCAGCGCGCCAGCGCCTGCTCGAGCGTCTCGGCGTGGACCATCTTCACGTCGCGGTTGAGCAGATGGGCGCGGTCGAGCTCGCCGAGAATGCCCATGATGCCGCCGGCGCGATGGACGTCCTCGACATGGATGTCGAGCACCGACGGCGCGACCTTGCACAGCACCGGCACGCGCCGCGACAGGCGGTCGATGTCTTGCATGGTGAAGTCGAGCTCCGCCTCGTAGGCGGCGGCGAGCAGATGCAGCACCGTGTTGGTCGAGCCGCCCATCGCGATGTCGAGGCTCATCGCGTTCTCGAACGCCTTGAATCCGGCGATCGCGCGCGGCAGCACGCTGTCGTCGTCCTGTTCGTAATAGCGCTGGGCGAGATCGACGATCAGATGGCCGGCTTCGACGAACAGCTTCCTGCGGTCGGCGTGGGTGGCGACGACCGTGCCGTTGCCGGGCAGCGACAGGCCGAGCGCCTCGGTCAGGCAATTCATCGAATTGGCGGTGAACATGCCCGAGCACGAGCCGCAGGTCGGACAGGCCGAGCGCTCGAGCGTCTTGACGTCCTCGTCGCTGACCTTGTCGTCGGCGGCGGCGACCATCGCGTCGATCAGGTCGACGCGCGAGGTCTTGCCCTTGAGCGTGACCTTGCCCGCCTCCATCGGCCCGCCGGAGACGAACACGGCGGGAATGTTGAGCCGCAGCGCCGCCATCAGCATGCCGGGGGTGATCTTGTCGCAATTGGAAATGCACACCATCGCGTCGGCGCAATGGGCGTTGACCATGAACTCGACGCTGTCGGCGATCACTTCGCGGCTCGGCAGCGAATAGAGCATGCCGTCGTGGCCCATCGCGATGCCGTCGTCGATGGCGATGGTGTTGAACTCCTTGGCGACCCCGCCCGCCGCTTCGATCTCGCGGGCGACGAGCTGGCCGAGGTCCTTGAGATGGACGTGGCCGGGCACGAATTGGGTGAAGGAATTGACCACCGCGACGATCGGCTTGCCGAAGTCGCCCTCCTTCATGCCGGTGGCGCGCCAAAGTCCGCGCGCGCCGGCCATGTTGCGGCCGTGCGTGGAGGTGCGGGAACGGAGAGCGGGCATGGGCGTCGCCTTAGGCTGAGAATGTGGGGCGAGGTTGTCGCAAATTGACGCGGCGGGAGCAAGGCGGAAGCGATTCCGGCTGCGATATCCGCGAATTGCGAGGGGGAGCGGCAGCGAAGCTAGGCGAAACGAAGCGAAATAGCGCGGCGAGGAGCAACCGAGCGCTTCGGCGGCGTGCCGCGCCGTCAACTGTTTGGGGAGCTTCCCCGATCTGAGGAATGAGCGAAAAAAGTGATATAATCCCAAGATTAAACAATTGCGAAGCCGGCCTTTCGGGAGGGGAGAATGACAAGGCGACATCATAGATATACGAGGCACAGTTTGGTCACGCGAATGAGAGACGACGTATACATTTCCAGACATCCAGGCTTGGCACTCGCGTATGTAATTCCGTCATTGATTTTTGCGTTTTTGTCCCTCGCTTACAATTTGCTAAAGGCAATCGCCGTGCTTGCGTTTGAATTGATACGAGTGCTCTTCAAGCTTGGACAGGTTGTGTTTTTGTACATTCGTGAAGCCGCAGTAACCTCTTTACGCCGAAAGCCGCCGCTCGCTTGAGTTCCCGGCTCTTTATGAGCTCCGGTTGTCTTCCATCAACGTTTCCGCCGGAGGTGCGCGCGGGCGGAGAGCGCCGTCAGCCTCATGGCAGCGTCTCTTTCCGAAATCGAGAGGCCGTCAAGGGCGCGCTTTCAGCGCGCCGCCGAAGGCGGGCCTCGCCCCTTGACGACCTCTCGACTTCGGAAGTTTTGGCCTCCAATAGGTCGACGGCGCGGTGGGTCGGTGACTTTGGATTGGCGCGAATGGCGCTAGGAGCGGGCGACAAATGCCCTGTCGCAGCTACATCTATCTACGACTGACGCCTCGCCGCCGCCCAGAACATATTAGAGCCGATTCTTCGCGCCGACACGCAATCGGGCCTTGAATTTCCGATCTTCACATTGACAGGAAACGGTTCCGAACTCGCGGGCGCAAGCCGTTTACTTCTTATACAGATCAGCGATTGTCCGGGCGCGCGGCTTCGGAACCGTTTTGTTCGGTGCCGGGGCATTCTTTTCGTCATTCAGAATACGCGCACACAGCCGCTTGATATCGTCCGGCGTAGCAGACTGCGGCTCCCTGATGAGATGGGCGGCACGCTTAACTACGTCATATTCGGGCTTCTGTTTTTCAACCATTTCGCCCTCCGGTTCGCGGACGCAATACTATACCTATTGCAACAACGCACCAAATGCCTGCTCCAGCGGCCGGTAAAAATCTTGCGTCGCGTCGCCGCGCTGCGGGCGGCCGAGACGATCGGCCGGCCTGGCGCGCCGGTCTTCCTCGACTGCATCACCGCGCTGACCGGCCACGACCCCCGAGCCGACAAGCGCGGTGGCAAGCCGCCAGGAGGAAAGGCCGTGGGGCGACACATTGGAGGTCCAACAGGCGTCGCTGTCCTGGCGAATTGGGGATTGACGCAGGCGCCGCTATAATCCTGCGGTCATCCCGAACAGAAGGACTTCCCGACGATGCGCAACTCAGTGTTTCGCGCCGCGGCTTTCTTCGCTTTGGTCGTTTCCGGCGGCGCCGCGGCGGCCGACTGCTACGACGTGTTCGGTTGCACCGATCGCGATCGATTTCGCGTCGGCGATCTGACGAGCGGGCCGAATTGTGAGTTTCTCTACGTAATGCGCAACCGCATCTATGCGCAGCACGGCTATTGCTTCCAGACGCCGCGCGCCATCGCGACGTTCGGCAACGCGGGCTGCGTCAGCGGCAACGCCAATGCGCTCGGGCTTAGCCCGATCGAACTCGTCAACGCCGCGACGATCCTCCAGGCCGAGCATGCGATGGGGTGCCCTGAATGAAGGATGACGGGCTTCGGCGAGCGTTCGTGCGATCGCCGGGTTCACGGCAATGAAATGCGAGGCTGCCCGCCCGTCATCGCGAGCGACAGCGAAGCGATCCAGACGAAGCCGCAGATGCAATCCTCGAGCCTGGATTGCTTCGCTTCGCGCGCAATGACGGTTGGAATCGGCTCGATCGAAATACGAACTGCTCCGTGCGCCGCGTCCACCGCTCACAACTTATACCCGATCTGCCGCAGCAGATCCTTCCGCCACTTCACGTCCTCCTCGCCTTCGACGCCCTTCGGCGGGAAACCGTCGATCACGCCAAGCAATCCCCGGCCCTGGTCGGTCTCGGCGACGACGACCTCGACCGGGTTGGCGGTGGCGCAGAAGATGCGGCAGACCTCCGGAACCATCTTCAGCGCGTTGAGGACGTTGACCGGATAGAAGCCGTCGCCGAGGAAGACGATGAAGCTGTGCCCGGCGGCGAGCGCCGTCGCGTACCTCGCAGCAAGCTCGACCATCGCCGCGTCGGTGCCGGACGTCCGCACCAGGCATTTGCCGGACGCCTCGCAGAAGGCGAGGCCGAATTTGATCCCCGGAACGGCGCCGACCAGGGCCTCGTGGATGTCCTCGACCGACTTGATGAAATGGGTCTGGCCGAGAATGAAGTTGGTCGCCTCGGGCTTGTCGATCCGAACCGCGGTGAGTTGCATCGCCCTCTCCTCGCGCCCGCAATGAACGGCGGCGCAATAGGCCCTACGTCTTGCTCTTGTCCTCGTCGTCCGGCAAATCGTCGTCGGAGATGGCGCGCCAGGCGGCGCCGTCGAGGTCGTCGAACTGGCCGCTCTTCATCGCCCACAGGAACGCCAGCAGCCCGATCAGCCCGAGGCCGATCGCCAGCGGCACCAGATA
>Ga0181520_10007603_pt1 | contig 15865 bp, 18 predicted proteins | sample PEATcosm2014_Bin_29_FD_132451 | JGI IMG/M metagenome (GOLD analysis project Ga0181520, IMG submission 132451) | Peatland microbial communities from MTU Mesocosm Facility, Houghton, MI, USA - PEATcosm2014_Bin02_30_metaG | ecosystem: Environmental > Terrestrial > Soil > Wetlands > Peat | place...
ACGTCTGACGCAACATGCCTCCGCTGCGCTCCGGGATTGATTCATCCCCGGGCTCGGGCGTGAGATAACCACAGTATACCCGTTTTCAATGGCCCTCGCCCGGGGTTTCCTCTAATAGAAAAAGCCGTCCCGCCTTGGCGGGACGGCTTTTTCATAGCATACTTACGGTATGCCGATTGCCGACCTCATCAAACAGAATCCCAACGGCCTTGTCGCGCGAGCACTCGCATTTGCGGAAAAAGCGCACCGCGGGCAGACGCGGAAAAGCGGCGGGCCGTATTTCAATCATCCTCTCGCCACGGCCGAGACGCTCGCTTCCTGGCACATGGACGACGCAACTATCGCGGCCGGATTACTCCACGACACCATCGAGGACACCGGCACACCGATCGAGGCCATTAAAAAAGAATTTGGCGACGAAGTCGCGTTCCTCGTCAACGGCGTGACGAAGCTCGGCCATTTTAAATATCGCGGCGAGAAGGCGAGGAAACACGATGCAAAAGATCAGGCGGAAAACCTGCGGAGAATGGTCATCGCCCTCTCCGAGGATCTGCGCGTCGTATTCATTAAACTCGCCGACCGGCTGCACAACATGGCCACACTCGCGGCCCTGCCGCCCGCCAAACAGAAACGGATAGCACTCGAGACCGATGAGATCTATGCACCTCTCGCATACCGCCTCGGCATGTACAACCTCTCGGGAGAACTCCAGGATCTCGCCTTTCCTTTTCTCTATCCGAAAGAATATGCGTGGCTCATCACGAATACCAAGGAACAATATGAAACCCGGCTCGCTTACCTTGAAACCGTAAAACCGGACGTGGAGCGGGTCCTTCGCGAGCACGACATCACGCCCCTCAAGATCGAAGTTCGCGCGAAACGATACAGCAGCCTCTATAAAAAACTCCTGCGACGGAACATGGAGATGGGCAGGATTTATGACATGGTCGCCCTGCGCGTCATTGTCGCCACTATTCCAGAATGTTATGCGACCCTCGGCGTCATCCATGAAACGTGGCCTCCAGCGCCGCGGCGCATCAAGGACTATATCGCCATGCCGAAACCGAATGGATACCGGAGCCTGCACACAACCGTTATCGGACCGGAAGATAAGACCATAGAGATACAAATACGGACGAAGGAGATGCATGACGAGGACCAATACGGCGTTGCCGCGCACTGGCTCTACAAAGAAAAAGGAGGAAGCAAGATATCCGGAAAAAAACTCGCCGAGGAATTGACCTGGGTCCAACAACTCAGAACATGGCAGGATCATTTCTCGGGGCAGACAACGGATGCCGCGGAAATGCTCCAGGCAATGAAGGTAGATTTCTTCCAGCACCGGATCTTCGCCGTGTCGCCGCGCGGCGACGTCGTCGATCTGCCGGCAGAATCAACGCCCGTGGACTTTGCTTATCACGTTCATACTGAAATCGGCGACACCTGTACCGGCGCGAAAGTGAACGGCGCGCTCGTTCCGCTCGACCATAAATTGAAATCGGGCGATGTCGTCCAAATTCTCACGCAAAAAGGAAAGAAACCGTCGGAGGACTGGCTCCGATTTGCAAAGACCGCGATCGCCCGCGACCATATCCGCACCGCACTCCGATCAAAAAACAGATTCCCTCAAAAAGAACGGGGACCGGCGCGCGCCGAACTCAAGATCGCGGTCGAAGACCGCGTCGGCCTCATTAAAGACATTTCAGCGACCATCGCCCGCAACCATGCGAACATCCTGAGTTTCCATTCCGATAACCCCAAAGGCAACCGCTATCCGTTCGACAAAGTTGAGATCCAGACAACGGAAAGAGCGAAAATAGAAAAATTGATCGTGAAGCTCAAGGCCATCCCAGGAGTAAAGGAGGTGAGTTATCACCTCATATAGGCTTTTTCATTCGGATCATCCGCTCGTTCTCTTGCTTCCCATATTTGAACTCGAACCAAACCGCCCCGCGCGGCAGAATTTTTTTTATCCGTTCCGGCCATTCGATAAGAATAATATTTTTAGGATCCGCCAGGATACGATCAATTTCCAAGACAGCTACATCTTCTATCTTCTTCAACCGATAGGCGTCGAAATGATAAATATCAGTAAAACAATTAGCGATTTGCAATTTCTTGCCCGCCGAAGCCCTGGCGAAGGCGGGGCGCTTTGCGACTCTATATCTCCGCATGATCACGAACGTCGGACTGATCGGGTTGCGCTTTATGCCAAGCCCGCGGAAAAACCCCTGCGTGAACGTCGTCTTTCCCGCGCCGAGATCGCCGCGGAGAGCAATGACAAGCGCACGAGCGCTTTGCGCTAAGCGATGAGCGATTAAAGACTCGGCCATTTCAGCGCCGAAAGTCTTCGTCTCCTCCGAAGAAAAGCTGTGCAATATATTTGTCACGCTTCATAGCGTACCATAAAATCGCCGCGAAAATCATCCCCGTGAACAAAGAAAGGCCAGCGACAGAGACTCCGTTCAGGCTATAGCTGTTCAAAGAAATTCCCGTCCGATAATATGCTTCAGAAATGTTCGTTTCCGCAGCGACGCCGTTCTTCGTCCCGGGCGTCGGTTTGCCCCAAACAAACTGCTGAATTGCGGCAGAGTTTGCATCCGCCCGGTAACCAACACGGTTGAAGCTTTCCCCTTCCGGCGCGCTTCCGTCAAAAGCGGACTGGTCTACCTGCGCTCCGACAGCATCATAAAGAAAAATCTTGCCGTCCGTATTTTTAAGCGAGAGCTTTGTTTCGCTTCTCGGTAAAAGCAAATATCCGTTGGGGTCAATCATTCCCGAAAGTTTGAATCTTTTTTTCGCATCCGTGCGCAAAATCCAACCATTCAAATTCACCGGTGCAGTACCGTTATTCCAAAGCTCTATAAATTCCCCTTTTGCATCTGCCCCAACCGGATTCGGTAACAATTCATTAATGAAGATCATTGGTTTGCGCCCGCGTGGACAGACGGGGCGAAACGTCGAACCGCCTGAAACGCTACCTTTCCGACTTCTGGGAATACTATCAAACCAGCCCCGCACTCCAAAAAGTGCTGGAAAATCCGAAATCCTATGCACACTGACATCCACACATGCAGTATTGAACACACCAAGCTCAAGGAGGCACTCTCCTCGAGCTGTATGACATGTTCCAAGAGAAGCTCGAGCAGGTCATCAGTGAAATTCGCCGACGCAAATTCAAAATTCTCAAACCGCGAATAACCACGAACATGCGCAAGAAACCAGAAATCGAAGACATGCTCAAAGACGTGATCCGCGACGAGCTCGCGAAGAACCCGCTCGCTTCAGTGCAGGAAATCCGCACCCAACTCTATCGCTACGGCTACCATTCCGTCTATCAGGGACAGCTTGATTGGCACTACATCTCGAAGCTCATCCACAAGGTACGCATCGAAAACATTGCGCGACTCTCAACCGAAGACCGCCATGCGCGATGGGCGGCAGTGCGTGAGCGTCATCGCTTCCTCACAAAAAAACTCATGGCGATTGCAGCATCCGAAACAACAAGCACTTCCAAAGGCGATGGCCGTCCGACAATCCACGACCAGATCGAAGCAGCCAACACAATCATGAAATGGGATGCCGCGATGCTCTGCGCGGAAGCGCAGATCAAGATTATGGACAAGACGCAGACGATAGAGAAAAAGCACACCCGAGCCGTCATCATGACAGACACCATCTCGGAGACGCGGATGCTCGCGCAGCCGAACATTAAAAAAGTCGCACTCAATCACGGGACTTATCAGCGCGAAATGACGGCCGTGCAACAACCACGCCATGAGCAATAAAAAAATCGAGGACATGTCAGCGGACATCGAAGCGGCCTATCGCATCGTCTTTGGGAAGGACTCGAAGACCTCCGCCAAGATTAAAGCGATGCGCAAAATCCGCAAGACCTATGACGCGATCTACAAAGAGCAATTAGCTCTCCCGCCATCCGATGAGAAATCTACAGTGCCGCAGGCAAGCTAACACTACCCTTCGCCCTGAAAATCAATGACGACTCGCCCGTAAGCAGTCGCCATTTTCTTATCTCGACTTCCCGCCGCCATCGCGCTAAAATCTAATCACAACTGAAAAGGGCCTAAACCCTCGCGGCAACGCGACGGCATGGCAAAAGCAAAGTCCTTGGAAGACAAAGAACCCATCACATGGGCTGTCTTCCAAGGCCATGCCGGAAACGGTATGGAGAGCGCAAGCTCTCACCATGCGGTGGGCTTTTTGGTCGGTAACAAGCTCCTCCGCGTGGGGAGCATTTTCATATCAACCAACCACAAAACATCACCATGACAATCGTTCTCTCAATCATCGCGTGGGCAGCATTCATCGCCCTCGTTGCTGGGCTCATCAAACCGGCGTGGGTCAAGCTGACATCTCGCTGGCAAGCTATAAAAATCTTCGCTGGCACATGGATCGTCTCACTCATCCTTCTCGGCATCTCCACGGCTGCGGAACCGCACGGATTTTTCGCCTTTCTCTCGATCCTCGGACTACTCGTACTCATCGCAGGGCTCATCAAACCGAAATGGCTTCGCCTATCAGACCGCAAGAAAGTGACGCTCTACTACGGCCTCGGATTCTTCATCGTCTTTATGATCGGTGTTGCGGTTTCAGGAGCTTCATCATTCTCCGCTGCGATGCCAAGCGGATCTCCAACGCAGCAATCAAACAACGCTCTGCCAAAAACTAGCCAGCAAAAACTACAGGACGTTATCAGCTCGGCATTACCGCCATCATGGACATTCGGCAGCATCACGTTCGCAAGCGATACTTCATATGAACAAACCATCCGGCCAGCAGATGCGCAATTTGTAAAAGTCACCATCAATGCGGGCGATGCTTGGGATGACACTGCCATCATCACGGAAAGCGGGCAGCTGGCTACGAAGATATTTCAGCAAGCATTCCAGATCGACCCAACCTATTACGATGTCGGTGTCGAATATGACGGTCAGCTCACCGACCAATACGGTAACACGACCACAAGCCAGATGATTTACTACGAAATGGATCGCGAGCTGGACAGCAAGATCAACTGGGATGGCCTCTCGACAGTGCAGAACGACGTCCACATGTGCGCCTTCCTCCGGGAACAAGAGAACCAAACCCAATCAGATGCGGCCGGTCGATCCATCGGCTGCCTTGTCATTCCGAACGACGTTCGGCAAGCGGAAAACACCATCGAATCACAGAACGCGTCGCAATACCCAGACATCCCACATTACGGCAATTAGCGTCCATGCTATCTCGCGCTCATGGATGAACGGGATCAACGAAAAGCAAAGTGTCCCTCCTGCGATCAAGCCCTCGCGAAAATCCCGGGCAGCAAAACGAAGTGTCCGCACTGCGGTGTATTCATGTACATTCGCACGCGACCACGAGATCGAGCGCGTGTCGTCGTGACGAAAGCCGGAGCTGACCAGATTGCCGCGGACTGGATCGCATACGGCGAAGAACAAGAAGACAAAGAGATTACCGTCATGCAAGAGGAGCTCGATCAGATCGGACATCACAACCTCAAGGCATGGCGAGAAACCGGCGTCGTGAAAACATTCAAATGCTGCAACGCGCCGAACGGAGACGTATGCGCCGAATGCCGCAAGCATGACGGCATGATCGTGAACATCAACGAGGCGAAGATCAACGAAAACTTGCCGCCATTTTCCGCGTGTCTCAATGCCAAAAAGAAACAGCACGGCCGACGCGGATGCCGATGCTACTGGCTTCCGTGGGGCGTATCGCTCAGCTGAACGAGCCGAGCGAACGCCCGTCGCCATTCTTTCCGCCCTGTTTGCCCCACGTTGGGGCTTTGGCCCCCAATAACCCACCCCAATCGCGAGGGAGCGCTAAAGCCCATATTTCGCGAGCCATCCACAGCACTTGCATAAAATATACAGCGATGTATAGTTTGGATATGACATCCAAAAGAGGCCAATTCAAAATCCAACGCAACCACCCCCAGCCATTCCCGGAGAATGCGCCAAAAAATCAGAAACCGGGAAAAAGGATGTACGACAACTTCGCGATCATGAGTGGCGCGGTGCTTTCCGACGAATACTTCATCCCAGAATACGAAAGCAGCCCCGAACTCCAAGACATCCGGGCAATGTTCAACGAGGAACGCTTCACTGTCGCAGAGACCAAAATCCCATACCGGCAGATCAACTTCTGGGACGAGCATGGCCTGCTTGCGAATCGCATTAGGAACGACAAGGAATGGCGGAAGTTCAGCGCGGTCGAAGTGGCGTGGATCAGGATCATAAAACATCTCCGCGACTTCGGCATGTCACTCGACAAGATCGCGAAGGCCAAAGAGCGCATCATGCGGAAAGACGCACTGCACGAAAACCGCTACGGCGAATTCGAGTTCTATCTCTTCGCGGCACTCTTCTCCAACGCCGACCCCTACGTGGCAATACTCCCAGACGGCAAGGCGGGATTGAGCTCACCGGCAGAAATGGAATTCCAGCGACCCGTCCAAGAACCCATGGACATGATCGTTATCCCGCTTCGCAGGATACTCAGAGAAGTCGGCGTGAACGTGCCGGACGTCGAAACCCAGTCCATGATCAACAGAAAAGAGATGACGCTCCGCCAAAGCATCTACCACGAAGGCAACAAAGAGGTGCGCGTGAAGCTCAAAGACAACAACATCAGCGAAATCGAAACCACAAAGGTCGCCCAGCCGGAAAATCCGCACGTGAGAGACGTCCACCAATACGTTAAGGACAGCCGCATCTTTGGCGATGTAATCACACACATGGCGGACGGCAAGCCGCAATCGATTGAGATCAAGCGACGCAGGCGGTTCGACAGGTAACCACGCTGGCTATCGGCCAAAACGCCGGGGCCATTACTAACCCGATGACCACTATCAGATCACAAATCTGGGGCAGCATCACGAACACTATGTCCCATGATCTCAATCGAAGAGTATCGCAAGATACTCGGCGACAACGCGAGCTCCGACGAGCAGGTGAAACAACGCCTGCAATACCTCGAAGCGTTTTGCCGCAACATCATCAGGGTCGAACTTAAATACAATGCCAAAAAACTCCGCAAACAAGTCGAAAGGCATAAGCAAGACCGTCGCTGATCTGCTCGAACCGCACGAAGCCCCTTCCTACGAAGGCAGGGAGGGGCTGATCTACCGGCGCGTGTCGAGCAAGCGACAGGAGACCGAAGGCCACGGCCTAGAAGGTCAGGATACGCGTTGCAGGAATTACCTGCAGACCATCAACGTTCCGGCCACGGCAACATTTGCAGACAGCTTCACCGGCGGCGGCGACTTCATGATGCGACCCGCTATGCGGGAATTGCTCGGCTACATAGACGCGCATCCCCACAAAAAATTCGTCGTCGTCTTCGACGACCTCAAGCGTTTCGCGCGCTCGGTAGAATTCCACATCAAACTCCGCGCGGCATTCAAAGCCCGCGACGTGATGTTGCACTGCCTCAACTTCAGCTTCGAGGATTCGCCCACCGGCAATTTTGCGGAGATCGTCATGGCTGCACACGGCGAGATGGAGCGCCTCGAAAACAGGAGGCAAGTGATCCAAAAGCAAATGGCTCGACTCGAAAAGGGCTACTGGCCATTCACTGCTCTCAGAGGATATGAAATGGTCAAAGACCCGGTGCATGGAAAAATATCGAAGCCGAACAAGGGCGCTCGCATTCTTGCGGAAGCACTAGAAGCATTTTCGACCGGCAACCTGCTCCGGCCCATCGATGCCTGCCAATTTCTCATCGACCGAGGAGTTTGGAAAAGGAAATCAGCAGCACGCTATGTCGATGACTTCAAGGCGATGGCGCAAAGCTGTTTCTACTGCGGCGACATCGAATACCTTCCATGGGGTGTTTCCCGAAGACCGGGCCATCACGAAGGCATCATTTCCCGCGAGACGTATGAGCTCAACAGGCAACGCCTCGACAAACCTGCATCTGAAAAACAAATCCGCAAAGACCTCAATCCCGACTTCCCGCTCCGAGGGCTGATATGCTGCCCGGCTTGCGGCGGCCACGTGACGTCGGGCAAATCGAAAGGACGCCACGGTCGCTACGCATATTACAAATATGCCTGCCGCAACGAATCGTGCGAGTACCGCGGCAAGTCGATCGGCAAAGATGAAGTCGAAAAGCCATTCAAGCAACTTCTTCGTCGGAGCCGCCTGAAACCAGAGACGGAAAAGCTCATCAGCGCCGTCTTCGATGCAGTGTGGAAGGAAGAAGTGAGCGACGTCGAAAAACAGCAGGCCGCGATGAACCGAAAGGCAAAGGCATTAGGTGAGACCCTCGAGGAGCTCGCGCTCGCCGGTGCGAAGGCAAAATCCGAATCAGCACGATCCGCATATGAAAAGCAGATGGAAAAAACCTCCGCAGAACTCGAAGAAATCCGCAGTGAATCAATCGCTGGCATCGACCTGTCAGTGCCTTATCGAACCGCCCTCGGCAAAGCGGTGGGGTTACTCAAAAAGCCCGACATTGCGTGGCAAAAGCTCGATGTCGCCGAGCAACACCGCATCTTCTTCTTCATCTTCGAGCGAAAATTGGCATACAGCACGGAAAATGGCTATCGAACCGCCGATATACCAACTGCTGCAATGCTTTTTGAGGAATTCGTGGACACGAATACCCCTTCGGTGGACCCTACGGGAGTTGAACCCGCATCTTCGAACTGGCAAGGACGATATCCTACCGTTAGACGAAGGGCCCATTTTACGCGGGCTCCATCAACATACCAAAGCTATCATTAAAAATTTCTAAAAGGAATTCTTCCTTTAGGGCGCTCGCAAAAGATGGGCAAAATGATTATTTGTTCATCTTTCTGCTCGCTCCTAAAGGTAAAAAATCTAAAATGAAAATAGCCCCGTGTGGGGCTATTTCACGCCAGTTCAGAGATTTTCATCCTGCGATTACAGGATATCGTCCTTCAAAGTTATGATATATTATCGCAAATTAAAGTCAAATCTGATTTAATAAAGTTTTAATGATTGCCATGTGGTTATAGGACGAAGTTAGAACCCCGATAGGAATCTGTTTATTGATATCCTCCGTCAACTTTCAACGTTTGTCCTGTTATATTATTCGCATCTTCGGAAGCAAAAAAGAGCACGGGACGGGCAATCTCTTGTGGAGTAGCAAACTTCTTTCGAGCAATGCGTGCCGTTTCTTCGGCGACAAATTCAGGAGAAAGCAATGCATTCATGTCCGTATCAACCCATCCCGGCGCAATGGAATTTACAAGAATATCGGGAGCGAGTGCTTCCGCCAAATTCCTCGTCATACTAATAAGGCCGGCTTTTGCGGCATCGTAATCGATCGATTCAGGCGAAGTGGTATCGACGCCGTTTGTGGAGGAAATATTGATAATCCTGCCCCACTTCTGTTTTTGCATGATGGGAATGACCGCCTTGGCACAAATGAACGGTCCGATAAGATCTACAGCAATCACCTCCTGCCAATCTTTGACCGTTTTTTCGGAAAACGGCTTGTCAGTGACTATCCCTGCATTATTAATAAGAACATCTACTCTACCGAATCTCTCCACTGTTGCCGTAACCATTTTTTCTACCTGATCTTCCGCCGAAACGTCAGCTTGATAAATTAAAGTATGACCACCCAACGATTCGATCTGCTTTGCAACTTCTTCCGCTTTTTCTTTCTCCTTAAAAAAGTTAACGACGACATTAGCGCCTTCTTTACCAAATTCAACAGCGATAGCCCTCCCTATCCCCCGGCTTCCACCCGTCACGATAACCGTTTTATTTTGAAATCGCTTTGTTTTCATGGGTTAATTATAACACGCGAGCGCAGATAAAAGCCCCCGAAACCAAACAAAAAAACAACCCCGAAACCCCGATGGGAGTCGGTCTTAGCTCGATAAAAACGGCCTTGATTGTTGCTGAAAATAATAAGATTCGAAATAATGAAATTATTTACAGCAGTTCGTCTCTCCCTTTTATCTTCAGATGCCGATATGCCGCCGGAAGGACGATGCGACCGGAGGATGAGCGTTGCAAAAAACCAAGCATCATGAGGTACGGCTCGTAGATATCCTCTATCGCGCCGCGGTCTTCGGAAAGTGCTGCCGCGAGCGTGTTGATGCCGACCGGCCCGCCGTTGAATTTTTCGATAATGGTAAGGAGCAGCCGCCGATCCTGCGGCTCAAGCCCCATTTCATCGATTTCGAGCATTTCAAGTGTGCTGCGCACCGCCGCTTCATCAATGATATCTTTACTGTTCACTTCGGCGAAATCACGCGCGCGGCGCAAAAGCCGATTCGCAATACGCGGCGTGCCGCGCGATGCCCGCGAGAGAATAGCAATCGCCTCGGGCGATACCGTAACATTCAATATCTTTGCGGAACGATTGATGATTTTCGTGATGTCGGCGGCATCATAATAATTCAAACGCAAGGTCGCACCGAAACGGGAACGTAATGGTTGAGATAATAAGTTCTCGCGGGTGGTTGCCGCGATCAAGGTAAACGGCGGGAGATCCAAGCTGAGCGTTCGTGCGGACGGTCCCTTGCCGACGACGAGATGAAGTTTCCGTGCCTCCATCGCTGGATAGAGTACCTCCTCGATCATCGGATTGATGCGATGCGCTTCATCGATAAATAAAATTTCGCCGGGCGTTAGATTCGTAAGCACCGCCGCAAGATCACCTGACTTTTCGAGAGCGGGTCCCGACGTCGTTTTGATCATGCCACCGAGCTCACGTGCAACAAGATAAGCAAGCGTCGTCTTACCGAGTCCCGCGGGTCCGGAAAAGAGAAGATGGTCCGAAACTTCCTTTCTCTTCTTCGCCGCCGCAAGGATAACTTTCAGACTATCCTTTATCTTTTCCTGACCAACGTAATCATCCCATCGCTCCGGCCGGAGGGTCAGATCAATGGCGCGATCTTCGTTATTGGAATTTTGGCTCGATTTTGGCATAGGATTTCGTTTTAGCGTAACTTATTCTGGCGGTTTTCGTTTTCTCTCTTGCAGCGGCAGAACCGTGTGCTCTTTTTTTTGAAATCTGCCTGCCCGAGTGCTTCAAAATCGACTGCTTTAGGGTACTTGACAAGAAAATTATCATATGCTAACATAGCACCTGTAATCAAAATTCAGTCAAGGTAGTTGTTTCACATCTGGGGGTGAGAATTATCTCTAAATCCCAGGACGGATCGGTTTCGGCTGGTCCCATCCTTTGAGTAATTCTAACCTCTTTCATCTTTTGATGAAAGAGTTTCCATCCTTTCCTTTCAACGAGGGACTTTGCCCCCAGGTTTGAGACCGATACCAGTCTCAATATCTTTTAAAACTAAACAGGAGTCGAAAGTCGGCACGCCGACCAATCCCCCTAAAAAATAGTGGGCTTTTTTATTTTTATGCCCGTGTGGAGCTGACGGGATTCGCACCCGCTTTTCCGGTTTGGCAAAAACAGCGTCCTAGCTATATGAACGACAGCCCCATCATACACGAGCTTGGGTAGTATAATAAAAAGATCATTAAAACTATCTAAAATCTTGCAAAACAAAAATGGCAACTCAAGGTTGCCATTTTTGCGCCAAACCAGATTTTCGTCCACGGCGACATGGATGCCGTTTTCAGTCCAATATTACAACTCGCAAAACAGAAGTCAAATCCGATTTAATAAATTTTTAACAACCGACTGATCGATGATTATGTGGCCTCTTTGTCTTTCTTAATCATATACCAGTGATAGAGATAAAGCGGGACGCCGACAATGATCATGGCGAGCGCATCCGCAGCGGTACTTTCACGCTGGCTCTTTGTCTGTTCATCCTGATATGCCTGTAGTTCTGCGTTTGTTGGACTAGCAGGAACCGCCGAAGACGGCTCTGTTCCGGCGGCCATCGGCGCGGTTGGATAGGCATAATATTGGTCCGCACCAGTGAAAATAAATGCCTTGAGACCGAGATTCACGAGCTGAACACAACCGATCACCACAAGCACAAGCCCGATTAAGGAAAAAAGATAAAGGTAGATTTTGCGGACGAGAGTCATGGTGGTTGATTTATGATTCAGGAATCAGGATTCAAGAATAAATTATTCATAAATCCCAAATCATGATTCTTAAGTCTTACTTATTCGTGTTCTGAGTTTATTTTTCCCCGCAAGGTTCGGAGTTCGTGGAGAGCTTTTTTTGCCTCACCCGGCTTAAACGGTTTTGAATGCCACAGGTAATCGTTTTCCATAAAATCGACACCCTTACCCGGGATCGTATGCGCAATAATCACGGTTGGCATCTCGTGGATCGCCTGCGCCTCAGCAACCGCCGCCGCGATCTCCTCAAAATTATGGCCGTCGATTTCCAGCACGTGCCAATTGAACGATCTATATTTCTCGGCAAACGGCTCGAGAGGCATGATATTTTCCGTAAATCCGTCGATCTGGATATGGTTCCTGTCGACGACAACCGTGAGATTCGACAGCTTATTCTTGCCGGCAAACATGACAGCCTCCCATGTATTTCCTTCCTGATGTTCCCCGTCGGAGGTAAGGCAATAGGTCCGCCATTTCTTTTCGCTCAACCGCGCGGCAAGCGCGATGCCGATTGCCTGCGAGATGCCCGAACCCAAGGGTCCCGACGTCGTTTCGATACCCGGAAGAACGCCGCGATGAGGATGGCCCTGCAAGCGGGTACCCATCTGGCGCAACGTCTTCAATTCTTCAACGGGAAAATAACCAGCGTGCGCCAACGCCGCATATTGCACCGGGCAGATATGGCCATTCGAAAGTACAAGACGATCGCGATCCGGCCAATCGGGATGTAATGGATCATGCCGAAGAATATGGAAGTACATCGCAGCGAAAACATCTGCCATATCAAGCGGTCCCGCGATGTGGCCGGAGCCCGCACGCGATACCATTTCGATCACATCCTGCCGCAGGCGGTTCGCAATGAACTCAAGGTGTTTTAATTTTTTGTCGGTAAGAGGTTCCATAGGTAAGTTAAAAGTTTATAAAGTTATAAAGTCCATAAAGCGCAATCTTACTTTAAAAACTTTATAACTTGATGAACCTTACACGCTTTTCAGTTCTTCGTACGCCCTCTTCGGGTCCTTGCTTCCGAAAATGTAACTTGCGGAAACGAGAATATCAGCGCCAGCATTTTTCGCCCATCGCGCCGTTTCGGGCGTAATGCCGCCATCGACTTCAATTATAGCACGCGGAAGCGCATACTTGAGCCATCTTACTTTCAGAAGCGCGAGCGGGAGAAATTTCTGTCCTGCGAGGCCAGGATTTACGCAGAGAACCTGGAAACGGGAGGTTTCATGGAGATACGGCGTAAGATCTTCCGGCGGCGTTTCAGGGTTGGAAGACAACATGAATTCGACGTGAGCCGCATTGCACTGGGCCGCGATCGCACGAAATGAATCCTGATCAATCGCCTCGACGGGGATAATAAAGCGCTTTGCGCCCGCCGCAAGCCATGGTGCAATCCACACTTCAGGATGTTCAACCATGAGATGAACCTCGAACAAAAACGGCGAGTGGAGCGCCGCCCATTCCTCGGGATCACTCCACGTTTTATGGAACGTGAACATGCCATCCGCAACATCAATATGGACAAGTTCGTTCTTTTTTAAAAATGTCTTTAAAACGCCGAATTTTTCCTCGGCGTCGCGTTTCGTTGCGCAATTAAGAACGGGTGTGATGTGCATGGCGATGATCGAACCGAAAACATCTCAGACGTTTTCCAAATGCCCGGATTCAATGTCTGCTATTTTTTGGAGACGGCGGGCATAACGCTCCTCTTTCGCAAACGGCGTCGAGAGGAAAACCTTGACGATGTTTTTTACCGAGGCGTCATCCATAAAATCCGCCGCAAAACAGACTACGTTCGCATCGTCATCATGGCGCGCTTGATAGGCGTGATCCGGCGACATGGGAAGCACGGCACGAACTTTGGGAAATTTATTCGCGACGATATCCACACCGAACCCTGAACGGCAGGCAAGGACGCCGCGGCTCTGATCGGGTGCACGGCTCACTCTCTCGGCTACTGCGGCGGCAAACTCAGGATAATCATCACCGTCAACATGCTCGGACGCGCCGCAATCCACGACATCATAGCCGTCGTTCTTTAAAACACCCTTTAAGGATTCTTTAAGGTTGAATCCGCCGTGATCGGCACCGATATAGATGGTCATAAAAAGATAGCGACTAGGGATTAGCGACTAGGGATTAGCGCAGCGATTTTCTCGACGTGTTTCATGAGTGTTGAAACGTATCCGAACTCGTTGTCGTACCACGAAAGCACTTTTACGAGATCGCCGTCGATCACCTTCGTGAGATCCAAAGGAACGATCGCGCCGTATGGCTCGCCCACGATATCCGACGACACAAGCTGGTCGGTCGTCACTTTGAGTATTCCCTGCCAGCGCGGTGAAGCGGCCGCATCGGTTAAGATTTTATTTATTTCCTCGACACTCGTTTTCCGTTTCGCAAGGAATGTTATGTCAGAAATCGAACCCGTGATATTCGGTACGCGAAATGAAACGCCGTCAAACTTGCCCACGAGTTCAGGAATTGCCCGCGCAACCGAGATCGCAGCGCCAGTCGTTTCGGGAACCGTGTTATGTGCCGCCGCGCGGCCCTTGCGATAATCGTGGCCACCGCGGATCGGGCCGTCCACGATACTCTGTGTTGCCGTATAGGCATGAACCGTTGAAAGCGTTGCCTTTATGATGCCGGGATTTTCAGACAAAACCTGGATCACCGGCGACGCGGAATTTGTCGTGCACGAGCCGTTCGAGGTGATAGGACATGTTGCAAATTGGTCCTCGTTCACACCGACCAGCACCGTGCGGCCATTGGTACCATCGTCGTCTTTCGCCGGTGCCGTTATCACGACACGCTTTGCGCCCGCCACAAGATGCACGTTCGATTTTTCATAAGAGTCGAAAAGTCCTGTCGATTCGACGACGATGTCGATATTCAAATCCTTCCATGGAAGCTGAGTCGGATCTTTTATCTGCAGGAACTTCACCGCCGCCCCATCAATTGCGAGCGTCCCGGCAGCGACATCCGCTTTGACCTCTTTTGCATAGCGCCCATAGACCGTGTCATATTTTAAGAGATAGGCGAGATTCTCGACATCCCCTAAATCGTTGATCGCCACGATCTCGATGTCTGGCGACTCGAAAGCCGCCTTAAAAAACAATCTACCGATCCGTCCAAAACCATTGATTGCGATGCGTGCTTTTGCCATGAGTTTGATAAGAAATATTTTCCTTCATTATACAACCTACCGGGAGAAAACCAAATCACTCTTACTTGCTAACTTATAGAAATTAGCAAGTAGCTACGTGCGTTGATTTTCAGGACAAGCAAAGCTAAACTATTCTCAATTCGGCGGGATTGGTATAGTGGCAATACGCGACCTTCCTCCATCCTCCGTAGCAGTGCGGGCGTAGTACAGTGGTAGTACGATAGCTTCCCAAGCTATAGACGAGGGTCCGATTCCCTTCGCCCGCTCCAGTTTTAGACAAAGTTCATTTTCAGAAAAATTTAACCGCGCTTCGCGGAGCGAAGCGTAAGGTTTGGTGGGGGTAGAAACGAGAAGACGGTTGTTAAGAAAGAGGTTCGAGCCGAAGATTTTTTGCGCCGAAGATTTTTTTGGGGGTAGAGAGGGTGAAACGACGGTTTCTCTTATATTTTCTGCGTCTTTTACCCACTCTCGCATTAGTCCGAGCCAAGCGACAGTCCCTTTGTTCAGATCGGCCATTTTCTCCTCCAACGACTTCTTGCGGGAGAGAAGGTCTGCCTTCTCTCGGCGATACACGTCGCGCTCTATGTCCTCGTCCAAATAGAGCCGATGAAGGCGTTGGAGCTTGTCTCCGATGGCCGCT
>Ga0181520_10007605_pt1 | contig 15865 bp, 16 predicted proteins | sample PEATcosm2014_Bin_29_FD_132451 | JGI IMG/M metagenome (GOLD analysis project Ga0181520, IMG submission 132451) | Peatland microbial communities from MTU Mesocosm Facility, Houghton, MI, USA - PEATcosm2014_Bin02_30_metaG | ecosystem: Environmental > Terrestrial > Soil > Wetlands > Peat | place...
CCCAACCCCGCTTCGGTAATGCGTGTGCCGTTGCCCGCTACGCCGCTGGTCTTGGATAGCAGGGTGTTGGCCTCGCGGTTCATTTCCTGGAGCAGGAAATCGAGCTTCTTGCCCACTTCCCCGCCCTGTTCCAGCAGCCCGGTGAAGTGGTCGATATGGGTGCGGAGGCGCGTTACCTCTTCTTCCACATCGCTGCGTTCGGCGATGAGCGCGGCCTCCTGGAGAATGCGGTCCTGATCGAAGCCGCCGTCGAGCATGGACTTGAGGCGTTGATTGAGGCGCTCGACGTAGGCCTGCTGGACTTTTTCGCGCAGCAGGGCGGCTTCGTCGACAAGCAGGCGAAGGCGGCTCATACCGGCGCAAAGCTCGTTGGCGAGGAGCGAACCCTCCTGAGCGCGCATAGTCTCTAAAGCGGCCACCAGCGAATCGGTCTCGCGCAGGACAGCCTCTTCGAGGCCGCGCAGCTCCTGGTCGCTGTTGCGCGACTCGGCCATCAGAACGCCGGGCAGGCGAAAGACCGCGTTGAGGTCGGGTTCAGCGGTCAGGCGATGTTCGGCGGCAGCTGCGCGGAAAGCTTCAACGTAGGCGGCAACGAGGGCGTGGTCGTAGCCCGCTTCGGCCTTCTGGCTGCGTTCGAGGTTCAGCGTGACTTCCACGTGGCCGCGGCGCAGCTTTTCCTTCAGCAAGCGGCGCAACTGGATCTCGATGCCTTCGGCTCCCGGGGGCAACCGCATGTGGAGATCGAGAAAACGATGGTTGACGCTTTTCAGGCTCAGCGAAAAGCCCAGAGTGTCAGAAACGCGCCCGGCGATCCGGGCAAACCCAGTCATGGAGCGCACCATCTGCTTCGCCTGCGGCTGACTGGTCTCGGTCATGGGTTCGGCTTTCCGGCGAGCGCGGGCTCAGTGGCGCTCTGCGGCGCTGCTTCTTCGAGCGAGGAACCAGGGGGGGCAATATGCGAGCCCACAGCGTGACTGCCAGTGTGGTTTCCATTCTCGCCAATATCCATGAACTGCAGGCGATACAGCTTCTGGTAGGTCGCCGACGTCTGCAGGAGTTCTTCGTGAGAGCCGACATCGGTAATCCTGCCGCTCTCAAGGACGACGATGCGGGTCGCGCGGCGAACGGTCGAGAGGCGATGGGCGATGACGATGACGGTGCGGCCTTGCATCAGATTGGCGAGAGCTGCCTGGACCAGGGATTCGCTTTCGGCGTCGAGGGCGGATGTAGCTTCGTCGAGAATCAGGACCGGGGCGTTTTTCAGGATGGCGCGGGCGATGGCGAGGCGCTGCCGCTCGCCGCCGGAGAGGCGGAATCCCTTCTCGCCGATGACAGTGTCGTAGCCATCCGGCATTCTTTCGATGAAGTCGTGGGCCAGCGCCGCTTTCGCTGCATCGACCACGCGCGCAAGCGGAACATCCGGCTGGCCGTAGGCGATATTGTTGCGCACCGTGTCGTTAAACAGGATCGTCTCCTGGGTCACTTTACCAATTTGCGCGCGCAGCGACGAAAGGCTGGCCTGGCGCACATCGCAACCGTCGATCAGGATGCGGCCGCCGGTGACGTCGAAGAAGCGCGGAATCAGATTCACGAGCGTCGACTTCCCTGCTCCGCTGGGGCCGACAAGCGCAACCACTTCCCCGCGATTGATCGTGAGGTCGATATCGTGCAGCACGATGGGCGGCCCGTCGCGCTGACCCTCGCGATACTGGAAACTGACTCGCTCGAGGGCAATCTTGTCCTTGAACCCCTTCAGGACGCGCGGGTGTTTTGCTTCGACGACTTCGTCATGGTCATCCATGAAGTCGAAGATGGCGGCTGAAGCTCCGGCTGCCTGCTGAAAGTTGTTGTAGTAGATCCCAAAGCGGCGGATGGGATCGTACATCTTGAAGAGCGCGACAATGAAGGCGAAGAAGATTCCGCCGGTCATGGCGCCATGGCCAATTTCGTTGCGCCCCAGCAGCAGCAGCAAGGCGATGGCGACGGCTCCGATGAAGTCCATCAGCGGCGAGGTCATCGCCTGTGCGCGCACCGAACGGAGATTGGCGCGGAAGAGCTTGCGCGCGGCCTGGCGGAAGCGCAGCAGCTCCCAGAACTCCATGTTGAAGGCTTTAACGATGCGATTGCCGGTGATGGTTTCGTGGAGGATGTTCTGGATGTCGGCCAGCTTGTCCTGGCCTTTACGTGTGGTACGGCGCACATCGCGGCCAATGCGGCGAATCGATCCGGCGACGATCGGCAGGAAGATCAGCAGCACCCAGGCCAGCTTGCCCCCGAGGGCGATGACGACGACGACCATGCACAAAAGGGTGCAGGCCTGCTGCAGAAAATCGGACAGAACTGAGGAGGTCGCATATTGCACGCGCTCGATGTCATTGATGAGTGCGGATAGCAGCGAGCCGGTGGTGTGCTTCTGGAAGAAGGAGACGGAACGGCGCAGGATCGCCTCATAGAGGTCGTCGCGCATATCGGTGATCATGCCGAAGCCGGCGTAGTTCGCGAGGTAGGTGCCGGCGTAGTCGCAGATGCCCTTCAGCAGGGTAGCGGCAACGAAAGCAAAAGCGATGCTCGACCAATCGTTGTGAATCCAGTGAGGGACGAGGAGCTCGGGGCGGATGTTGAGGCGCCAGCGCGCGCCGAGTTCGCCGAGGAGCGGGGTTTGCTTGGCGCCGCTCGCTACTTTGGGATTGAGGACATTGTCGAAGATGGGGCCGATGAGGAGGACGCGGAAGGCGTCCATGAGACCGACGCCGGCGGCAAGGACGACGGCCGACAGAGCCTGAAGCCAATAGCGGCGCGCGTAGTACAGCAGGCGCCAGAGACGCTTCATGCCTGGGCGGCTCGCGGTCGGAGAAAGTAATGCATTTCCTTATTTTAGCGCGTGATACGGTCCGCGTTACGAACCCCTGGCGAACGGCGGTAACGTCCCGGAACATAGTACGGCACTCGTTACAATTGCGACAGCGGGATTCGCGTACTTCCGCGGATGCGAAAGATCGGCTGGCAAAATCGAGCTGATTATTCCTGAGGTTTAGTGAGCGATGGCGGTAATTCCGCGATCAGTGGAGACAGGTCCGAAAAGACAAAGTGCTCGACCGGCGAAGCAATCGCGCATCGTCGTTACTACTGGTCTTGCCCTGCTGACCGCAGGCGGCTCGGCGTGGCTGATGCTGCGTTCGGCGGCGATTCATTGCGATTCGCTGGCTCCGTTAACGGTACTTGCCACGCTGGCGGCGTTTCTGATTTCGATCTGCTTTCGGCAGATGGGACGGTTCCCGGATCGGCGGAGCCGGTTGTTTCTGTTGGCTTGCCTGCTGGTTGCAGCGGCTACGCTGTTTGCAGATTTTCGTTTTGTGAGGCGGTATCGCGATTTCTGCGACTCGCTGCAGCAGGAGATGCGGCAGTCTGCGCCGAACCGATAGCGCCAGCGCGAAGCCGGAAGCAGGAGGCCGGTAGCGGAGAGGGATGAGCCGTGCTCAGTCCATGAACATGTATTCGAGGTAAGGGCGGGAGACGGATTTAATCCGATCCTGCGGATCGGGAGTTCCTCGAGACGTTGCCGGGTCGTGCGCAGCGAAGTCGACATCGATCTTGATTTTGGTGCAGCGGCGATAGACATAGCGCGTCGGCTGACCGAAGAATTGGGCGCCACCATCTTCTATAGAATCCCTCTCGACATCCGCCCGCGTCATTCCCGGCTTGATCGCGCTCACAGCGGAAAGCGCCTGCTCGACAATCGAACAGCAGGGCTTGTTAGCGGCTGTTGGCTGGGCAGGGAAGCCCGAACCGCAGATCGCCGCGAAAATTATCGCAGCACAAACCATTTTGAGGCCGATCATCGCTGTCACCTCCGTTCGGTGTTTGCGTTGGGCGGTCGCCGAGCCCTTACGGCTTCTTCGCAATCTCCGCCGCTCTGCCGCCGATCGGGGACTTTTCATCGAGGAAGCCGTTAACCACAGGACCGATCTGTCCAGCACACTGCCCGGGAGCAAGATGACCGCAGCCATCGAAGACTTCAAATTCCGACTGGGGCACGGCGCGGTGCATCTGTTCGCCGACGCTCATGGGAATCAGATGGTCCTGCTTGCCCCAGACGATGAGCATGGGCATCCGGAGCGCGGCAAGCTTGCCGTCGAGCAGATCTTTCCGGGCCAGCATGGAGTCCATGTTGCGCCTGACCACCCAGCCGTGCCTGCCTACGAAGCGGAAGACGTCGCGCTCGATAAAGCTGGGCACACTGGGCGCCGGACCCGGCATGAGCAGGTCGTCAAGCGCTCGGAGCTTCGCCGGAGTGTCGGGCTCGAAGAGCGCCGTATCCCAGGTGAGCGAAAACGTGGTGCCCGCGCTGTCGAAGACCATGAGGCGGCGTATGCGCTGGGGTTGGTCGAGAGCGACGCGCATGGCGATCCAGCCGCCCATCGACCAGCCACCGAGATCGGTGCGCGCGAGATGTTGGATATCGAGGAAAGCTTCGACGGCGGCGGATTCCTCGGCGATGGAGTAGTCGGCGTTGCGCGGCCAATCGGAACGGCCGTAGCCAGGCAAATCGAGGGCATAGACGCGATGACGATCGCGGACAAGCTGTGGCATCAGATTGGCCCAGTCTTCGGCGCGTGAACCCAGGCCATGGACCAACACCACAGGTGAGCCCGATCCCCCCGCATAGTAGTGGACGCGGACGCGGGGGGCGCCGGCGAAGGGAATCTCGGTGTAGTGGCTGTAAATACCGTCGAAGAAGAGCCGGGCCTCTATTACGGTCAGGAGCATGGACAGCGGCCGGACCAATGCAAACAGGACAACGCCCACAAGCAAAGAAAGCACTCCAAAGAGCGCCCATCTCACCACCCGCCAGCCGCGACGTCTTGTTGTCTGCTGGGGTGGGGTCGCGGTGGTCGCCATGATCTCTTGTGAAGCTCTTCGATTTAGGATGCCATCCGGATGGCTTTGTGGATGACTTCGACAGTGTATGGCGTTAAGCCGTGGAGTTCGCTGGCGGCCGCCCAGCGGGCTTCCAGGTCGTCTGTGGCGCAAGTGAGCTCCTGGTCCGGAACATCGTGTGCCGTCCCGAGCTGGTCCGCTTCTGCCCCGGCCACGACGCGGCACAGAAAATCGATAAGCACATAGTGGTAACGTACCCGACCTTCGTTGTCGCGGGTGATGCTATCAAACGCCTTGACGACGTCGATGGTCTTGACGAAGAGGCCGGTTTCCTCGAGAACTTCACGGCAGATGGCTTCTTCGAGGGTCTCGCCCAGTTCAACCGCCCCGCCAGGCAGCGACCATTCGCCCTTGAGCGGCTCCTGGGCGCGACGGATCAGCAGTACCTGCTTGTTTCCATCGGGGCCGTCGCGAACAATGACAGCGCCCACTCCGGCAATGGGAGCGTCAGGATATTCCCTTTTCACAGGTAACAGGGTACAGGGTACAGCTTGATTCACCTGTAACCTGCCATCTGTACCGCGCACCCTGCACCTGTACCCTGCTCCGCCTACAGCTTGATTGGCTTGCCGTACTCGCCATCGAAAACGGTTCGCGCCATGGCGAAGCGCCCGCCGTTGTACTTGTCGGGCCCCTTAAGATGCCCGATCCCAAGCAGCGATACGACCTCGTAGCTGATGGGCAGATTGAGCACATCGCAAACCTTGTCCGCCTCATACCCTTCCATGGGGGCCGTATCGTAGCCGAGCGCTTCCGCCATCAGCATCATCCCGGAGAAGGCGAGCATGACGTGACGGTTGAGCCATGCCGTGAGGTTGGGATGATTGCCAAGGTAGGCGGGGATATTGACGCGGGCCTGTTCGGCGTAGTTCTCGGTCATGCCGGCATCGCGTCCCATGCGGATCATCTCATCCATGTCGGAGCGCCAGCCATCTTTGTCTCCACAGGCAACGATGACGGCGGATGCTTCCTCGACTTTTGCCTGGTTGAAGCTGGCGCCCCTGAGGCGGCGGCGCTGTTCCGGCGTGCGCACAACGACGAAACGCCAGGGCTGGAGATTGTAGCCGCTGGGCATGTTGAGCCCAGCTTCGAGAATGGTCTTCAGATCGTGATCGGGGATAGGTACACCATCGAAACTCGGCGTCGCGCGGCGCTGTTCGATCACTTCGCTGAGAGGTTTTTCCGTTTGACTTGCCATGCGGAGGTCTGTCCTGCCTGCTTTCCCTGGTTGTTGAATCCGTCGTTGGTAAGAGGTTAACTGCGTTGTCCGGGGGATGGAGCGGAATTCTCGATCTGATCCATGGGAAGTTCGAGGGCGAAAGGGCTTGGATTTCCTGGCGTCGCTGCGTAGACCCATAGCCCATGAAAAGCGCTCTGCAGTTCGGGATGCTGCTGGAGGAGCGCGCGCATTACGGCGGTCACCTGCGCGCGAGCGGCCACAAGGTCCTGGTTGGGTGTGGCGTTGTATGTGATCACCAGGTCGAGCTGGTCGGAGAGTTCGCCCGTGCGCAGGCTGGTGATGTCAAAGGATTGCGCGCCGGCGCTTATGTGCAACGGATCGGAGCCGGGGAGGCTTTCCGGACGGGTGTGTTCGGCCTCGCGTTGCAGCTTCTGGAGGTTCGGGCTGGAGAGGAAGTCCACGGGATTGAGGAGATACTGCGCTGTCTGGTAATAAAACCAGGCATCCCACAATTGCTTCTTCGCCGCGTAGTCGCGGGCCTGGCGCCAAAACCAACTGCCATCGTGGCCACCCATGGTCATGGGCCGGGTGAAGAAACCAGCCAGCTTCCAGATGGGGCTCCCTGCAGGGTCGTTTTGCAGGACCAGGGAAATCTGCTGGGGCTGTTTCACGCCGGTGGCGTGGAGGATGGCCAGCGCGTATTTGCCGGGGGGGAGGCCGGGGATCGTAATTTCGACGGTGAGGGGCGAACCCGCCACGCCGCAGAAAAACTGGGTTTCTTCGGCGGCCTTGAGGTCGCTCGCGTCCAGCAGGTACAACGCGTCGACGGTGAGGGTGGCGTGCTGAATGGACGAGTCGACGGACTGGATGGATCCGGCGATGCCGTCAAACTGAGCCGCCACGGCGGAGATCGTTTGAGAACGGACGGCGGCTGCGTTACCCGACTGGACATTGGCTCCGAGCATCTGCGCCGACTGTTCAAGAACTGTGCGCTGGGCGGCGGTCATCTGCGACTGGGTCATGCAGGAAACGCCGAACGCCGGCAGAGTGGAGGTGAACGGCAGGAGGAGGAAGGCCATGGCCGAGGCCCTCGACCAGCTTTTGAACGAGTCTTTGACCCTGGTTGTGACCGGGGATGGAGCCCGATTGACCGAAGAGTGGCAATGCATCTGGAGACTTCCCTTCAATTCGCGCTGGGAGCGAATTCGAATCACTGCTAGTCTAGTACAGAGGAGCAGGGGCTTAACCGCAGCGCGGAACCTCTGCCAATCTATGACTACGATGCGGTTTTCACACCTTACACGACGCCTGCCCTGGGTTGCCTCCGCGGCTTTGGCGATTTCGTGTTCCGCGCAGGTGATGCAGCCTTCCGGAACGATGCCGGATGGACGCCAGATGCACTTTCCTCCCGGGATGGGACCGCGGCCTGGCGTTGTGCGGCCAATGTCCCCAACGTCCCCGGGGATTCCTCCGGCGGCAACACCCCAGCCGGGAACGGCAACAAATGCAGGTACGCCTCAGGTCGCGCCTCCGATTGCGCCGGGGGTAAGCGCGGCGCCCCTGCTGCCGCCCTCCCTCCAGGACAAGCCTGCGCAGGTGGCTCGCGTCACGCTGAGCGGAGGTTCGCTGTCGGTTGAGGCAAATAATTCAAGCTTGTCTCAGATTCTCGATCAGCTGGAATCGTCCAGCGGCATGACCGTCGACGGACTTGGCCAGAAGGATCAGCGTGTGTTTGGGATTTATGGACCCGGCAATCCGCGCGACATTCTTTCTTCGCTCCTCGACGGGGCCGGCTATAACTTTTTGATGGTCGGAACCACGGAAAAGGGCACTCCGCGCGAGATTGTGCTGACTGCACGCAGCAATGTGCCGCTTTCCACCGCCCAGAACAACGCGCCCTCGGCGCCCGATGCGGAAGACGAGGAGCCCCCGCCCAATAACTACCCGGCTGAGGATGCGACCCCTCCGGCGCATATGCCCCCTCCAACGACGCCCAATGGGCAACAACCGAGGTCGCCAGCTGAAATGCTTCAGGAGATGCAGCGGATTCGCCAGCAGCAGCAACAGCAGCAACCACCTCAATAACGGGGTGCGTGTGCAATCGGGTTTTTCCTGTCGCGGTTGGGCGACTGCATCATTTCGAGTGCAATATCGCGCTCATCACTCTGGTAATGCCTCTTTCGTAGGTTATTGCCCCTTTCGTGGTCTGGCTTCTTCAAAAACAGCCGTTTATCTTCTGGATACCTCCCCTGAGGTAAAGGGCTCCCGTCATGCGCACACGCAGTACTGCACGTTTCCTGGCCATCGCTTCCGGCCTTGTAGTTTCTCTTCTGTCTGGCTCTCTCGTTGTTGGATGCGGTCTTGCAAACACGCCCCTGCAGGTTGGCACCTCGCTGTCGGGAAACTGGTCGTTTGCCCCTAACGCATCCGCTGTGGCTTTGAATCTCGGTTTCACGCAGGGCGCCTATGAAACCGTCAGCGCCGTCGCTCATCTCAACGGGGCGAACTGCATCAGCCCGACTACGAACATTCTGCTGACCGGTTCGGTTGGCGGCACCAACCAGATGTTGCTGATCTCGTCGCCTTTTAACGGCACAACCCTGACGCTGAAGGGACAGGTCACTCCGGATGGAAAAGAAATCGCCAATGCCAGCTGGAGCTTCGCCGGGGGGAATTGCGCTTCGATGGGCACAGCCGAGGTGACGGCGACGGACTACTCGGAAATCAGCGGCACTTACAACGGGAATTTCCTCGACGCGGGCGGCAATCAGCTTCCGGTATCGGCATTTGTCGAGCAGACCACACAACCGGACCAGAATGGGCAGTTTTCTCTCTCCGGGACCGCTACGTTCCCCAGCAACAGTTGTTTCTCGCAGCAGCCGACGCTCACCACATCGCTGGTCACGGGAAGCAACTTGTCGATGACTTACACCGATTTCGGGAGCGGAGCCACTCTGACCGTTTCGGGCACGTTCAACAGCGCAGCCACGCAACTGACGATCGCGAACTGGTCGATTGCGGGCGGTTCCTGCAATGGAGATTCGGGAACCGGCTTGTTGACGGAGCAATAGGCTGAGGGATCGCCGAGCCGTTCATTCCGATTCTTGTGATTTCGAATCGGGGATCGGTCTGGGCCAGCGGGCTTCGATCGTGGTGGAGATTCCGCCGCGAGGGCGAAAATCGCCCTTCACCACGGCCCACAGAGGGTGGCAGGCGCGGACGACATCTTCAAGGATGCGGTTGACGGCGTTTTCCTGGAAGATGCCAAGATTGCGATAGCAGAAGAGATATTCCTTCCAGGACTTGAGCTCGAGGCACTGTTCGCGCGGCATGTAGCGCAGGGTGATGGTGCCAAAATCGGGCAGTCCAGTCTTCGGGCACACCGAGGTGAACTCGGGATCGTCGATGAGAATCTCATAACCGGGAAACTGGTTTTGCCAGGTCTCAATTGGCGGAAAGTCGAAGTCGAGCCCAGCGTGGGCGTGCTCATCGGTGTAACGGGTTGCGGTTGCCATGAATTGATTTTATGGCAGCCTATTACGTCATGAGCCACAGGGGCCGTTCCGACGCGGTGGATCCGCAATGAATACTCGGGCGCAATTTCCGAACCCTAAAGCCTGCAAAGTGTGTCTTATATACTGACTCACGGTTTTTACTGAATGGCAAACAGGCAGGCAACACGAACGGCCCGTGTCTGGATCACTACGGCCGTCGCGCTCGTTCTTGTTTTTTACCTCGTGCACCTCATGACACGAGGGAGTTTACCCATCCGTGTCGCTGCGGCAACCATAGGCGATCTGAAGAGCGAAGTGGCGACCAACGGAAAGGTCGAACCGCAGCCTCAGGTGAATTATGAGGCGCACGCTCCCTTCGCGGGGGTCATTCAGACAGTCGATGCGCATGAGGGCGAGAAGGTCCCGGCCGGAAAGCTGCTGGTGGCCATGGACGACACAGAGGCGCGGGCCCGCGTAGCGACGGCTCTGGCTGCGCTCAAGGGAGCGCAGGCGGCTGAACAGGCTGAGGAACGCGGTGGAACCCAGGAAGAGCGGCTTTCCCTGGGTGGCGAGTTACAGAAAGCGCGGATCGACCGGGATCAGGCGCAGCGCGACATTGACGCTCTGGAAAAGCTGCAATCATCGGGCGCGGCGTCTCCCAACGAGGTCAGCGCAGCGCAGTCCCGGCTCTCCGCGGACAATAGCTCCATCCAGGTGCTTCAGGAGAAGCAGACCGCGCGTTACGACTCCGCCGATCTGGCTCACACCAGGGCCACTCTCGACGACGCGCAGGCCGCCTACGACGCGGCCCTTGATGCGCTCCGCCATGCCGTCGTCCACGCGCCGTTTGCGGGAACTGTTTATTCGCTGCCGGTTTCGCGAACGGAGTATGTCAACCAGGGAGACCGGCTCCTGTCGATGGCCGATCTTTCGAAGCTGCAGGTAAACGCTTACTTCGATGAGCCGGAACTGGGAAAGCTGGCCGTTGGGCAACCGGCAACGATTGTGTGGGACGCCCGTCCTGACGAGGTTTGGCACGGGGTGATCAGCCGCATGCCCTCGACCATCATCACCGTTGGGACGCGCAACGTCGGTGACGTGCTCGTTTCCATCTCCGATGCCGATGGCTCGCTGCTTCCCGAGACCAATGTTCGCGTGACCGCTCTGGTAGCGAACGAATCTAACGTCCTGATTGTGCCGCGCGACGCGCTGCATATCGAGCAGGGCTCGACCCTCGTCTATCGAAAGCAGGGCGATTCCCTGCACCGCGTTAAGGTCTCGGTGGGCAAGCTGAACCTGACGAGCGTGGAAATTACCGGAGGGCTCAAAGCCGGTGACATCGTGGCGCTGGGAACGACGAATGCTCAACCGCTGAGCGACGGCGTCCCCGTCAAAGTGGTTCAGTAGGGGGAAATCTTGCGGAGACGAATCCTGCCGCTGGCGAGCTTCTTTTTCCTCTTGGTGGGGGTATGGGCGACGCCCGCAGGCGCGGGGAACCCCGCTGAGCAGACCCTGGTCCGCAAGGACCTGGATCAGGGTCGCGCCGATCGGGCTCTGGATATTCTGGCGACGACGCTCGGGCAGAATCCCAAAGACGCGGAAGCTCACAATCTGCGCTGCCGCGTTTATTACCAGGAAGAGCAATGGGACCAGGCGATAACCGATTGCGAGGCGGCGGTTCAAGTCGCTCCAGGCGAGAGCAGCTTCCATCTGTGGCTGGGTCGCGCATACGGCAAGAAGGCTGAGCATGCATCGGTTTTGAGTGCTTACCAGCTGGCGCGCAGGGTGCGCGCTGAATTCGACCAGGCCGTTCAGCTTGATGCGCGCAATGCTGAAGCGCTGGCCGATCTCGGCGAGTTCGAGGTCATGGCGCCTGTGGTGGTGGGCGGAAGTATGGCTCGCGCGGAAGCCGTAGTACAGCAACTCCGCGGCGTCGACCCAGCCAGAGCCCTGGACCTTCAGGCGCGCATCGCCGAAGCAAAGAAGGACTATGCATCGGCAGAGGCGGATTTCAGGAGAGCCATTCAGCAGTCATCTTATCCGCCGAACGCGTGGATGGATCTTGCGGCGTTTTATCGGCGGCGCGGGCGACTGGACGAGATGGTGATGGCGGCGCACACCGGAGCATCGCTCGATCTGAATCATGGTCCCGCGCTGGTCGATGGAGCGAGCAATCTGGCGCGCGCTGGACGCGAGCCGCAAATCGCGATCCAGTGGCTCGATCAGTATCTGAACTCGGATGCGCAGTCGGAAGTCGCGCCCGCCTTCGTGGTCCGCGCGCAATTGGCGGGTCTGCTGCAAACCCAGGGTGACATGAAGGGGGCACAGCAACAGCTGGCGGAGGTTCATGTTCTGGCCTCCGCTTATCGGGTTCCGACGCCCACCAATGCATTCGCAAGGAGCGGTCTGTAAACTCGAAACGATGCGAGAGCCAGGGCCGGTCCGAATCAAGACGAACTTTGCGATCGCGGTAAGAATCGCGGCGGCGATGATGCTGCTGGCGCCGCCGACCGCCGGCGCGCAGATTTCTCTATCGACGGCGATCGATCTTGCGGAGAAGAACAGTCCATCGGTGCGCGGGGCCGCGGCGAACGTGCAGAAGGCGACTGCGGCATGGCAGGAAGCGAAGGATGCCTACATTCCCAATCTGGTGATGGGCGGCAACCCCGGGTACGTCTACGGCTATCCGCTTGGCTATCCTTCGCTGTTCACGGCAACTTCGCAGTCGATACTTCTCTCGGGCTCGCAGCGTGACTACATTCGGGCCGCGCACGCGGGAGTGGAAAGCGCGGCGCTGAGCCTGAAGGACGCGCAACAACAAGTGGCGCTCGACATCGCCCTGGATTATGTGGAGCTGGATCATGATCTGAAGGAGATCGCGGCGCTCGAAGAAGAGAATGGCTACGCGGAATCCCTGGTGCGGATCGAACAGGACCGGGTGCAGGCGGGGGTCGACCCTCGCATCAGCGAGTTGCAGGCGGAGCTGACAGCGGCCCAGATCGATGAGAAACGAATTCATCTTGAGAACGATGCCGATGCGATGCGCCAGAAGATCGGGCACCTCACCGGCCTCCCCGCGACTGGACTGACCACGCTTAGTTCCAGCATTCCGCCAGCGCCCTCGGTCAGCGCGTTAGAGAATATCGACGCTCAGACAGCGCCGAACAGTCCGGGGGTTTCTGCTGCCTATGCGAACGCAAAGGCCAAGCTGTATACCGCGTTTGGCGACGCGCGGCAGAACTACCGGCCGCTGGTCACCTTTGGAGCGCAGTACAGCCTCTTTGAGAAATTCGCTAATTACACGCAGTACTATCCGAATGGACTCCAATATAACAACGCTGCCCTCGGTGTCGTCGTCACATTTCCCTTTTTCGACTTTACGCGCCGTGCCAAGGCGCGCGAGTCCGCGGCGGATGCGGCTCACGCGCGGGCTGACGCCGATGCGTCGCTGAATATTCTTAGCGAGCAAACAGCCGCGATGCGCGGCTCGGTTCGCGAATTGACTGCGCAGCAACGGGTGGCGCAGGTGAATGGCGATCTGGCGCAGGAGCAACTAAGAACCGTCGAGACGGAGCTGACGAATGGCACGGGAACGCAGAATGGTCCTCCGGTGTCTCCGACTCAGGCGCAGAAGGCGCACATCGAAGAGCGGGAGCGCTACGAAGAGGTTCTCGGCTCTGATTTTTCCCTGATGAAGGTGGAGCTGAATCTGCTGCGAGTGACGGGCCAGCTTGATGCGTGGGTGCGGTCTTCGCTTAGGTAGCGGGACGCGCTCTTATCGCACGCTAAACCGCTAATTTCCTGGGGCAGTAAATGTCTGGCGCCGCAGCCCTGAACCCGGCGCTGGATGGTAAACTGAAGGGAGTGCCTATGCCGCTGAAAACACTATTTCTAAACCCGCCCTCCTTTGAGAATTTTGACGGCGGCGCCAGCTCGCGCTGGCCCGCTACTCGCGAAATCGAGTCCTACTGGTACCCGGTTTGGCTGGCTTATCCCGCCGGCATGCTCGAAGGCGCGCGCCTGCTCGACGCCAACCCGCACCACATCACATGGCCGCAGGTTGTCGAAATCCTGAAGGACTACGAGTTTCTGGTCCTGTTCACCAGCACCATTGCCTGGAGCGGCGATCAGCGCTGGGCAGAGAAGATCAAGGACACGTACCCCAACATCAAAATTTGTTTTGTCGGGCCGCCGGTGACAACCGATCCGGACAAGGCGCTGAACGAGTGCAAAGCGATCGACTTTGTGTGCCGTCGCGAGTTCGACTACTCCGTGGTCGAGTACGCCAACGGCAAGCGGCTGGAGGAAATCCTCGCCATCAGCTACCGGAAGAACGGCCAGGTGATGCACAATCCCGACCGTCCGCAGATTGAGAACCTCGACGCGCTGCCCTGGGTAACCGATGTCTACAAGCGCGACCTGGACGTGACGAAGTACAACGTGCCGTTCCTTCTGCATCCGTTCGTCGCGCTCTACTCGACGCGGGGCTGCCCGGCGCAGTGCACCTTCTGCCTCTGGCCGCAGACCACCAGCGGGCATGCCTGGCGGAAGCGATCGACCGATGATGTAGCGGCCGAAATGGCGCACGCGAAGGAACTTTGGCCGAACGTGAAGGAGTTTTTCTTCGACGACGACACCTTCAACATCCAGAAGGCGCGCACCGTGGAGCTGTGCGCGAAGCTGAAGCCGCTGAAGCTGACGTGGTCCTCGACATCGCGGGTAACCACTGACTACGAGACGCTCAAGGCCATGCGAGACGCGGGCTGCCGACTGCTGATCGTCGGTTTCGAGTCGGGCGATCCACAAATCCTGAAGAACATCAAGAAGGGCGCGACGGTGGAGCGGGCGCGGGACTTTGCGCGCGACTGCCATAAGCTCGGGCTGACCATCCACGGAGACTTTATCCTCGGCCTTCCCGGCGAGACGAAGGAGTCCATCCGCAACACGATCGATTTCGCCAAGCAGCTCGATGTTGAGACCATCCAGGTGTCGATGGCCCATGCGTTCCCGGGCACCGAGTTTTACGAATACGCGCGAACGAATGGGTTCATCACCAACGAAAACAAAATGACCGATGAAGGCGGCCATCAGTTGGCGCACATCGAGTACCCTGGCTTGCCGGCCGACTACGTCCTCGAAATGGTGCACCGCTTCTACGACGAGTACTTCTTCCGCCCAAAAGCAGCGTGGCGGGTGGTGAGCAAGGCCATCGCGAACGGCGATCTTAAGCGGCTCTACCAGGAATCGAAGTCGTTTTTGAAGCTGCGTTCTCAGCGCAACAAGCTGGTCCAGGAGGCTCGGACGCAGAAGCCCGCCGAAGCCGCGGGCGCATAAGACTGGTTTTTCTTTCGATCGGCGGCTGGGCCCAGGCCTCGCCGCTTTTCGTTTCTCCGGAGTCTGCCGCGTGACGCGATCGACGATGACATTCCGCCGCTATATTGTGCTGGGGGTCATCACGATCACCGCATCGTGTGGAGACACGTTTCTTTCGCGCGGTATGAAATCGCTGGGTCCGGTTTCCCTCGCTGATCCCGCGGCTCTGATCCATGCCATCTTTTCTCCCTGGGTCGCGGCAGGCATCGTGCTGCTGATCGGGTTCTTTGCCTCTTATCTGACTGCATTGTCCTGGGCAGATCTGACTTACGTTTTGCCGGCGAGCTCGCTGGGCTACGTCATCATGACGCTGCTGGCGAAGTTCTGGCTGCACGAGCACGTGTCGCCGATGCGTTGGCTCGGTGTGGTCTTCATCACAGCGGGTGTTGGATTTGTGACGCAGGGACCTTCGTACACGGACCATGGCGCGGCACCCGCATGCACCGTGGACGAAAAGCACCTGGAGCAGGCGGAGGAGGCCCGGCCATGAGTCATCCGGATGAGGTTCTGGCAACCGCAGCGATGATCGGGAACATCGTGGTGTGGGCGACGGCGGGCGATATTCTCACCGCTTCCGCCATGCGCCAGCTTGGCGATCTCGATGTAATCCGCGAGCGGTCCGGGATATGGGGCGCCGCTGCCGCGGTTGTCACGAACGGCCGATTCGGCCTGGGCGTCATTTGCCTCGCGCTCAGCTTCTTCTCCCTGCTGTTCGCCTTCAGCCACCGCGACCTCAGCCTGATCGGCCCCGCGGCGACTTCCCTCACCTTTGTGACAAATGCCCTCGCCGCAAAATTCTTTCTGCACGAAAACGTCGACCGCCGACGCTGGACCGCCGCGATCTTTGTCTGCGTGGGCGTGGCTCTGCTGGCGTTCTGAA
>Ga0181520_10007607_pt1 | contig 15863 bp, 13 predicted proteins | sample PEATcosm2014_Bin_29_FD_132451 | JGI IMG/M metagenome (GOLD analysis project Ga0181520, IMG submission 132451) | Peatland microbial communities from MTU Mesocosm Facility, Houghton, MI, USA - PEATcosm2014_Bin02_30_metaG | ecosystem: Environmental > Terrestrial > Soil > Wetlands > Peat | place...
ACTTAACCCTATTCCCTTGCCGACGCTTGAATCGCGCTTAGCAGCACCTGTCCCGGATTGCACAGTGCTCTCCGCGCTCAAGTGGAAGACTCTTGGTACAGGCGGCCCATACGCTTGCCTGAAGAGGAGACTTCCATGCCCCAAAGCGAACATTCCCAAGCCGCGGAACTCCACAACCATGCAGCGCACGCCCACGCAGTGGCTGCCTGCGGACACAGCACGGGCGATCATGCCAGCGACACCGAACTGACTCGGCAGGCTTTTGAACGCTCCCAGGAAGCCGCCCAGCTCTCTCGAAAGATTGCCAAAGAGGAACCATTTTCCTTGCAACTCTGAAGCGAAGCCGCCCCCTGCGGGGGATTCACGCTCTACTCTGTGCAGAAAAACGCATCTGTCCATCTTCTTTGCAGCGCTTCCTTCCAGCCTGGACGTACAATGACTGCATACCATCCAGGTGAAAGGATCGAAGAGCGATGAAGAACCGGTTTCTTCTGGTGTGCCTGCTCCTGCTGGGCAGCTTGGTTTGCCGCGCGCAATCGAACAGTGTTGCCGGGGAGTGGCGCGGAATCTGGATCGACCCTACGGGGTATGCATTTACAGCCACCATCACGCTGGAGACGGGGCCCGGCTGCAAGGCCTGCGCGCCCGCCGGCGAGGGCTCAATTCGTGGCGCCATTGTCTGGACATTGCGCAAAGTTCCCGCCAGCGCCGCTCCCGAAGAGGCCGCCAAAGTGGGCATGACCGCTACCGAGTTTGTCAAAGGCGAACGCAAAGGCGATGGGTTGCTGGTGTTGAACGGCTACAAAAAGGATGATCCCAACAGCATCTTCAGCTTGGATAGATATCGGCTTGCCGTCTCGGATGATGGCCTGATCATGGGCGGCATCACCTTTAACAACGGCTCGTGGACCGGGCAACTGAATGCCTTGCGCGCGCAAAATTGAAGATCGAAGTTAAGCTCAGTATCGATTGATCTCCGCGGCCGGAGGCACTCCGCTTCGGCCGCCAAGCAGCCAGTCGAGTGGCGCTTTCAAATCTGCCTCGCGCGCCTCGCCTTCAATGCGAGTAACAATCTCGCCCTGCTCGTCCACGATCATTGTAGCGGGCAGTTCGTTGCCCAGCTTAGTTCGCGTCAACAGATCCAGCGCATCCAAATCTCCGCCCACCCACACCTCCATATCAAGCGGGCTGCGGCTCAGAAACTGATCGACCTTGGCTCGATCTTTGCCGTCATCGGCTGAGATCGCGATGAAGCGAATCTTCCTCCCTGCATACTCACGGCTCAACCGCGAGAGCAGCGGCAGCTCTTCCCGGCACGGCACGCACCAGGTCGCCCAAATGTTGAGCACCACAATGGAACCGCGCAGCTCGGCAACTTTGTGTGTCTTTCCTGCCAAATCTTTGAACTTCAAATTGGGAGCCTGCTCAGACTGCGCCGGGTAAATCAATATGCAGGCAGCAAGCATCGCCAGAATACGCAAAGAGATTTTCATGTTGAATCCTTTTGGATAATCGATACGGAACGACCAAAGTCCCAGGCGGCATTACCATGCCGACCGGGACTTTGCGGCATCGCGGAGCGCGACTCAGAAGCGATGCTGGTAGCTGGCCAACCAGAGCCAGTCGGCAAAGGCCGCATCGCCGTGCTGCCCTAACTGCAAATCCGGTACGCTGGCGACGCGATTGCGATAAATCGCGCGATCAATGTTGGCGGTAATCAAGTCATGCCCGCCGTGCATCGAATAGATCACTCCAGGCTCGAATGAATAAGCATAACCCGGCCGCCGAAATCCTTCATTGGCGGTGAATGCGTTATGCGCCGGAACGCCTTCCTTCCGCAAGCCGGCCGTCAAGGTCAGACCATGAACTTTGGCCACCATGTAACCGAACCCCGCCTGGATCAAATATTCGTCCGCCGTTGCGATAAAAGCATTCTGCGCCGCGGGCGCGGGAAATCCGGGAGGCGAGCTGTTGGCCACGTTGTTCGTTTCCTGCGTTGAAAACAAATAGTCCCCGTTGAGGTATACCTGTAACGAATTGTTGATCGCTTGGAAGGATTCCAGACTTACCGGAATTGCCCACACGCCGATTCCAGGCTGAATCGAGTAATCCGCCGTAGCAGTCACCGCCGGCTGACCGGGGATCTCCACTAAATTATTGGCAATGTTGTCTCGCCCGGTGGGAGTTTGCAAGCCAAATCCAATCTGAATGTTGTGCTTTGGATTCTTGGTTGGATCCCAGATCCATCCCTGACCCACGAAACTGATATCGCCCAGGCCGGAAACGCCCCAATTTCCCACAATACTGCTGGCGGGCGAGGTTGGGCTGAGGCTGTCCGCAGCGATGTAGTATCTCCGACTGGCGAACTGCACCGGAACAAGAACCACTGCGCTGAAGCGTGGCGTAATCTGGTAAGTGAGTCCAGCATCGAAGGTGTTGATGCGGTTGCGAACCTCGGTGTTACTCTGCTGCCGGTACTCCTGCGCCACCGATCCAACAAAATGGCGGAAGGAATAAAGATGGCGGTAATCGAGCGTAAGTTGCCAGTGCTTGGGTTGCAGATAGCCGCCGTCGGAGTCGGGGCCGCCAATCTCGCCCACCGAGTGCGCAACCACGCAGCCCTGCGCAACCAACGTTCCGCTGGATGACAACAGCAGAATCGCCATGGCCAACAACGTCAGAAATCCTGCTGCCGTTCTTAGTTTCTTAACTTCGTTTTGATTTTGGGCATAACTTCCCAATGAAACGCTGGGCATCTCTGGTGACCTCAAATAAAAGATTTGCGTGCAGAGACAAAATAAAATGATCTGGCAGCACGAAGGGGATCGGGCGCTTGAGCGCTATCCACCTGGAGTCACTCATTTCGTCTTCTATGGGCAACACTATCGCTGATGAGAGACTCGCGCATCGATCAATGTGTGGAGGATTTACTGGTTCATTCGATGCAGACCGCAAGACTCTTTTGTGCGCTTCTCCTTGTGGGCTTTGCCAGTTCTGCGGTCTAGGCTGTTAGAATTTCCGCATGGAAACCATCCAATACATTCTGCCCCAGAACCGCATTCCTCTTGCCTGGTACAACCTTGCCGCCGACCTGCCCAAGCCGATGGCTCCGCCGTTGCACCCCGGCACGCTTCAACCGATTGGGCCTGATGATCTGGCGCCGCTCTTTCCGATGAGCCTGATTATGCAGGAGGTAAGCCAGGAGCGGGAGATCGAGATTCCCGCTGAGGTGCGGCAGTTATACGCGCAGTGGCGTCCATCCACTCTCTTCCGCGCTCGCCGTCTGGAGAAGGCACTGGATACGCCCGCGCATATCTATTACAAGTACGAAGGTGGAAGCCCGGCCGGCTCGCACAAGCTGAACACCGCCCTGCCGCAGGCTTACTACAACAAGCTGGAAGGCACCAAGCACCTCTCGACAGAAACCGGAGCCGGCCAGTGGGGCTCGGCGCTCTCCATGGCCTGCTCCTTCTTCGGCCTGGATTGTAAGGTCTACATGGTGCGCGTCAGTTACGACCAGAAGCCTTATCGCCGCGCGCTGATGGAGGTCTTTGGCGCAACCGTCACCGCCAGCCCCAGCAACGAAACCGAGTCGGGCCGCGCCATTCTGGCCGTGCATCCTGACTCCAATGGCTCACTAGGCATTGCCATCTCCGAGGCCGTGGAAGTGGCTGCCAAAGATCCCAACACCAAGTACGCACTGGGCAGCGTGCTCAATCACGTGCTGCTGCATCAGACGGTGATCGGTCTGGAAGCCATCGAGGGGATGGCCATGGCCGACGATGAACCGGATGTGGTCATCGCCTGCGCCGGCGGCGGATCGAACTTTGCCGGTTTGGCGCTGCCCTACGTCGGACGCAACCTCAAGGGCCAGAGCAAGGCGCGCATCGTCGCCGTCGAGCCGGCCGCCTGCCCCAGCCTGACCAAAGGCCATTTTGCCTATGACTTCGGCGATACCGGCCACCTGACGCCGCTGGTCAAGATGCACACCCTCGGCTCGTCCTTTATTCCTCCCGGCATCCACGCCGGCGGCCTGCGCTATCACGGCATGGGACCGATGGTCTCGCACGTGATGGATCTGGGCCTGATTGAAGCCACCAGCGTGCAGCAGTTGGACGCCTTCGCCGCCGGAATTCAGTTTGCCCGCTCCGAGGGCATCATTCCCGCGCCGGAGTCCAACCATGCCGTCGCCGCGGCCATCAGCGAGGCGCTTCAAGCCAAGGCAGAAGGCAAGGCGAAGACCATCCTCTTCGGCCTAAGCGGCCACGGTCACTTCGACATGGCCTCCTACATCGCCTACCAAGCCGGCAAGCTCGAAAACTACGAGTACCCGGAAGAAGAGATCGCCATGGCCCTCGCCGGCCTGCCGTCGGTCGGGTAGGTTCTCTATCAAATCCCAGGTCTCGGAAATCGAGGCCTGGGATTTTTGTTGGTATTTACACCCACTGGTGTCCGGCTATTTTTTTGAGAAATCTAGTAACCTATTGCATACCAGTATGTTGGCGGGTGGCCACGGTCTCGGGGGAAACAAACTCAATTTTCCTACAAAAGCTGGGTGCCCCCGGTCTCGATTTTGAGACCGGGGAAACTACGAACCCCACTTTGCCGCTTTGTTACAGTCGTCCACCGACTTTCGCCGACCTACGGGTGATGTTAAGCGGACTCCATTGGTTTCGATCCGCTAAGATGCCAAGGGTCAGTCTGTCGCCCGCGCCGTAGGCGCAGCGGTTATTAGCCCAGCGCTTCAGCGCTGGGTAAGCGCGACCAAAGATTCATTCGGAGTCCTGAAGGGACGGCGCGAAATTCGCTCAAAATGGCGATTGGCGCATCCCTGATCCGCCCAGCCACCGACCGTGCCTCGTCCTTATCGCACACTTTCCATTTCAACGCACGAAGATCGAGCGTCAGGAACTTCTGTTGGCGAAAAGCAGGCGATCATATGCCGGACAAAGTTCACGCAGACAAATAACATTCGTTGAAAACTACTCAAGCCGGGAGGAACGCGGTCCTCATCTATTTCGAACCGAATGATTCGCTTGGGTTGCTGTGCTCTGGACGGACAAGCAGCGCGAGAGTCCAATCGGCAGCATGAGAGATAGGCCGGGGCATCATCCCGGTAAGTTGCTTGAGCCTGGAATAGTCCTCAAGTTCCAGCACGCGCAGCAGATAAAAAAGGGCAAATAGAACCAATAATGCTGCGCTTCCTCCGCACAGAATTGCCCAGAGCGGCGTCAGGCGCTCAGCGACAAGATGCGCTGTCCAGGATGCCAGGGCACTTATAAAAATCAGTTTGGCAACTAACACCCATGGAAGTTTTACGCGGTAGAGGCGCACACAGATGGCCCACATGATGGCGACCGCCATCAACTGACCCGCGCCGTTGCCGATGCATGCGCCCACCGCGCCGTGCATGGGAATAAAATACCAGGCCACGCCAATATCAATCACTCCCGCAAACGCCGTGGCGCCGATAACATAGCTCTGTCGCTCCATGCTCTCCAGCAGATTCTGCGCGGGCATAAGAAAAGCCTTGAAGAGGCAAAGCACCGGAGCCAGCGCCACAACAATTGCCGCGCCTGCGAATTTGTTGCCATAGACAACCAGCAATGCGGAAGCGGCAAGCGAGGCCGCAATGCAGTGCAGAGGAATGGACATCAATGCGATATAACGAAAGGTTGATGCGGCCAGATCAGGCAGTCTTGTCTTATCTCTTCCATACTGCGCAAAGATAGTGGCTCCGGCGGCGGATCCAAAGATCGTCGCAACAAGCAGTAACATCTCAGCCATGGTAAATGCCACGGAATAGAAAGACACTTGACTCTTGTCGGCATTGAAATACTCAAGCAGAAGAACTTCCGAACGGCCCCAAACCACCATCGCCACCGCCGTGCTGACAAGGTTCTGTCCCGCAAAAGGCGCCATCCGGCGAAGCAATCCCGGCGGATGGGTATGAGTTGTCTTCCAGGCCAGCACGCGCATCGTTGTAGGAAAAAAGCGGACTACAAAATCAACAATGCGCATGGCCAGCAGAGCCTTGCCGACTCCAATCACGCCCCAATTCAAAAAGACAGTGGCAAGAATAAAAAATAAATAGGTCAAATTAGAAAGAATGGATGCCGGGACGTTGGAAAAAAAATCCTCCGCCGCCTGATTGGCTTGCGAAGAAATGGAGTTCACCATGGCTGGCCAGATGCTAAGCACGATCAATGCCGATGCCAATTTGTAATCTCCGGTGGCGGATTGCAACACCCAGAGCAACAGGCTTCCGGTGGCCAAAGTGGCTAGCAACCCCTGAATTGCCAAGGTGCGCCAATAGATATATCGTGCCGTCCCTCGGTCGCCCATGCCGATAAACTCGGCCATGTATTTCTTGGTTGTGGCGGGAATGCCGAATCCGCCCAACCCGCTGGCCATCGCGGCTATCTGAGAGACGAAGATAATGTAACTATTTCTATTGGGTCCAAGATAACGATTAATAAGAATTGAAGCTACCAGCGCAACAATGGAGTTATTAATATTTTCAATGCTGAACCAGCCGGAGTTCCGGGCGATGGTTTTGGTATTTGTATTTTTGTCTGTCATAGGGAAGGCAGCTCGACTTCAACAGTGAAGCGCTTTGCGGCGCGGATTGCTATTGAAAGCATACGCCGGCGGTGGAAAATCACCGCCGGCCCGCCGTGATTTTTCTACACTATCCCTTGCCTTGCAGCGCGGCCTGCGCATCCTTTGCGGTTTGCGAATTAGGTTCAAGGGAAATGGCTTTCTTCAGATGGATCGCGGCGTTGCTTTTATCCATCAGCTTGCTGTAGACCATTCCCAGGTGATATTGCATCGATGCGCTGTTAGGTTCCTTTTTGAGCGCCTCTTCCAGAAGGTCGCGGGCGTAGCCGTACGTTCCCTTGTAATAGTAGGCCCAGGCCAGAGTATCGGCGGAGTTGGGAGAATCGGGCATGCCGCGGCGCGCCGTCTGCGCCAGGGTGAGCGCCACATCAACGTTTTCACCGTTTGTCAACATCAAGTATGCGAGATTGTTGGCGGCCATGGGCTGATCCGGTTTGAACTGGAGTGCCTTCTTGTAATAGTCCTCAGCCTTCTTTTTATCTCCGGCCGAATCCTCCAGAGTTCCCAAGATGGCCATCGCGCCGGCATTGCCTGGATGATCGTTTGACCATTTCTGCCAGACATTGATGGCGCTGGAGATTTGACCGCGCTGCACCTGAAGTTGCGCATAGAGGGTCGCGGCCTCGGCGTCGTCGGGATTCAGTTCAATCGCATGTTGAGCGGACGACATTGCTTGATCCAGATTTCTGCTTTGCAGATTAAGAATCGTGAGCATATCGTAAAACCCGCTGTTTCTGGGGCTCTTGGCAATTTGCGCGTTCAGGCGGTCCATTGCCTTTGCCGGTTGTTTTTGCACAAGGTAACCGTTGATCAAACCGCGCATGGCGCCCAGAGAGTTAGGGTCATTTTGCAGAGCCTGCTCAAAGAGCGAAGCGCTTTCCGGATATTTCTTCTGAGACAAGCGGAGTTCGCCCAGCATGAGATAGGCTTGTGCGTTGTGCGGAGCCGCGCTGATGGCCGTCTTGAGGTCCGCCTCGGCCTTATCCTCGGATTTATGACTCAAGTCCACCGCCGCCCGCCAGACATAGGCTCCGGGAAAGCGCGGATTGGCGGCAATCGTCTTTTCCGCAATCTCGGAAAGTTGATTGAAGTCGCTGCGTTGAAGGGCCATGCGGGCTAGCTCTTCCTGTGCGTCCACGTCACGCGGATTCAATTGAACCGCCTGTTGAAAGCTCTTCTCGGCCAAATTGGAATCGCCTTTGGCCAGAGCGGCTCTTCCCAGCCAGAATTGGATGAAGGCATCCTTCGGAGCGTTGTTCACCGCGCTTTGCAAAGCCATGACTGCATCATTTGCCTTGCCGTTATTAAGCAGGACGATTCCGTTCAGCACGGCCACCTGGGGATCTTTGGCGTGATTTTTCATCAGGTCATCGATCACTGCCTGGGCTGTGCCAATATCCTTGGTTTGCAAAAGAATATGAACGTATCCGAGTTGAACGGGGAGGTTTTTGGGATATTTCTTTGCCAGGCTGGCAAACTCCACCTTGGCCTTGTCCGGCTGCCCCGTCCCCACGTAATAGTCAGCCAGTATGCGCACGCCTTGTGGATTGTCGGCCAGATCGTTGGATGTCTGGCGAAGCACTTGCTCTGCCCTGGGCGAATCACCTTCCCTGAGAATGACTTGAACCAGGGATTCCCGCGCGCTGAGACTTTTTGGATCTGTGGCAACGGCATTCCAGCAGGCGTGCTCGGCATCCTGCAAGCGATTCTTTTTGATATAAAAGGCAGCCAAAAGAAGCTTGGCATTCACCGATTTCTGATCCAGCTCAATGGACTTCTTCAATTCAGCTTCGACGGAAGCGCCTTGGGTTGCATCCGTGGCTTGCAGCAAGGCATAAGTTTCGTGCAACTCAGCCTCGTTCGGAGCCAGTTCCAACGCGCGATGAATCTCCGCCAGGGCCACGTCATTTTGTCCACGACGGGCGGCAATGCGCGAGAGCAGGGCATGAGCGTCGGCGTTGTTGGGCTGCGCGCTCAGGGCAGCCGAGGCCTGCGCTTGTGCTTCGTCAAATTTATTCCCGGCCAAGAGCATATTTCCCAGATCGATCCGCGCCTTGATGTTTCCCGGTTGCAGAACGACGGTCCGCTGAAGCTCGCTGTAGGATGCGCTGAAGGCGCCCATGTGAAGATAAGTCTGAGACAGGGCATAATGCGCATCAGCGAAGTTCTTGTCGATCTTCAAGGCGTTGGAGAACTGAATGACCGCTTCTTTATCCTTGCCTTGGGCGGCATACTTCTGCCCGCTTTCCAGATACTTGTGCTTCCGCACATTGGGGTCGCGAAAGCACCCGGAGAGTAAAGCCGCCAACAGAAACAGCGTTACGACCCCAAGAATGGCACGGGGTTGACGCACTCTCCACATCGCACTAAAGCCGGACACTGTAGCCATCGTAACCTTCCTTTCAGACTGCCGCATACCGTACTGGAACCAAGGTTCCCAGCCGCGCAGCCTCTTCAAGCCGATTTCCTGATCTTAGTCAGGAATGAAACGGGGCAGCAGGGGAGCAAGCTGCCGGGTGAATGCCTCGGCGCGCTGCCTTGCCGCTGCAGGATCATCGCCGGAAGCCATGGGCGTAATGACGCGCACCAGAGCTCCATCCGTGCGATTGAGGCGAATGGCGTCGACAATCATAAAGATTTTCGCCATATATTCGCTGGCAACGCTGCGCCCATGCGCCTGATACCAGTAAAGAACAAATTGCCTTGCCTCACCATCAGAAATGATATATTCCCCAACGCGGTGCGATCTTCCCTCCGCGTCCACCAGATCCACGGCGCTGGAAGATTCAAAAACCCAACCCGCTCCAGGCAGGCAATTCTTCGGAGAATGAATGGTTTGCCCCGTGCGCTGACTGGGGAAATAGCCGATAAAAAGGCTAATCGGCTCTTTGTGCTTGTCCTGAAGATAGAGGCGAGAGAGAAAATCTCCGGCACCGAGCACGTCGCGCGTCTCCTGATCAATCGGCAGATCGCTTCCCGTCCATTCCGCCAAGCTGTGCGGAAGCTGTTCCAGAGGCTGGCTGGGGGGATTTTGATCCACATGGGCGCGCAGGTGGAGCAGCAATGCCGCGCCGGCCAGCAGCAGGACAACCGTCCAGAATCGAAGGTTCTTCATCTCTGCCGCCTCTTGATCGGGATCAGGTTCATTGCGTGATGGAAAAGATACAGGCAGGTCAGCGAAACCAGGAAGATGACCCAACCTGAAAACTCATGAAAAAAACCCATCGCCTTTTCCGGATCCCAGTATTGGACGCATAAGCCTGTGCCCAGAATGCGCACCGCGTTGGCGGCAATGGCAATGGGAATGCTGGCCAGCGCAATCACCACCCGCCGCCAACTGGACTTCTCCATGAAGTATCCGTAAAAGACGGCGAGCGTAAAAAGGCTCATCAGGGAACGGATGCCGCTGCACGCCTCGGCCACCTCCAGCGACATCAAAGGTAGTTGAATGACATTGCCCTCGCGCAGAACCGGAACGCCGAAGAGAGGAAGCAGATCGCTGGCCATTTTGGAGGCCAGAATCTGCAGCGGAAAGGTAATTTGATTGAAGACAATGGCGGGAATCGGGATGGCCAGCAACAGAACCAGCAGCGCAAAGCGCAGTTCCTTCAACAGTTGCCAACCGCCGAAGGTGAGCGTCAATCCGGCCAGAAGAATGAGCAGCGAAACTCTTGAAAGGAAAAGCTCTGAGCCATAGACGCCCAAAAGAAGAACGATCAGTCCCAGAACGATCACGGCAACCCCGCTCCAAACCGGAGCCAGTGCAACACTGCGCAGGGTTTGCCTCTTCTCCCAGATCAGGAAGGCGGCGAAGAATGGCACCAGAAAGCCGTGGGAAAAATCAGGAACCGTCCACCAATCCACGACCAATTTGCCCAGCACCTGGTAATAAACCGCAAGTACCAGCAGGCAGATCAGCGCCCCGCCCCAGACGGATGAAGCTCCGCCAAAGAGCCTGAGACTGGAGCCCCTGATCGGGGTTCGCTCGATTTGTGCCTCATTTTCCGTGATGGAAACCTCGCTGATGGGGTCTTTTTCACTTTACACTAGCAATCTGCCTGCCGAAAACGAAAGACTGAGATCTTGATAAATCCCCAACCAAGTTACCTGAAGGGACTCGTTCCTCCGAGGTCTTGGAAGCGAGACCTCGGAGTTCCAACTATAATCATAAATTGAGATGAGGGCCACCCACCCTTGAAACCATTGTACCCATCAGCGACCAGGCGATCTCGCTTGCCGCAATTCAAGCGGCAACCGCTTCTACCCGATCAAATGGAAATCATAGGCATCTATTATAAAAGGAGGCGACGCGGGCCTCCTCAATCCAGGCCGAACGGTGATTGATCTCCGAGCTTCTCTCTTCCGCCGGGGGCAATCGCAAGCGCGCCGCTGTGGAGTTGGGAATCAGCTACCAGGCATTGCTTTACATACTCAAGCAGATTGAATCGGAGAAAGTGTCCGCTACAGGCAAGATTGGAGCCGCATGATGAGACTTGGAAGTTTTCTTTTAATGGCGCTGTTGCTTCCGGCAATTTTCTGTTCGGCGCAGGAGAAGCCGCCCGTCGCCCAGCCTTCGACGCAGACCACTGCGCCGGCGCAGAGTGCGGAGAAGCCCGCGGCGCAGGATGCGGTTCTGTCAGCGGTGCAGGCTGCCGTTCAGTCCGCCAAGGAAAATGAGACCAAGCAACGTGCGGACGAGGCCGCGGCGTGGGCTGCGCGGGATACGGCAAAGCCTTCCATGGACAATAGTTACGTGATTGGGGAGTTGGATGCGCTTTCGGTGGTGGTTTGGCGAGAAGAGGGGCTGACCAACAAAAGCGCTCTGGTCCGCTCCGACGGCATGATTACGCTGCCCCTGGTGGGCGACATCAAAGCCTCCGGCAAAACGCCCATGGAGTTGGCCAAGGAGATCTCCGAGCAGTTGAAGAAGTATGTTCAAGATCCCAGTGTGACGGTGTCGGTGAATCAGATGAACAGCAAGAAGGTCTTTCTGATTGGCGAGGTGGCAAAGGCGGGGGCAATCCAGATGACTCCCGGCATGACGTTGCTGGAGGCCGTGGGAAGCGCCGGCGGGCTAACTCAGTTCGCCAACACCAGGAAGATGTACATTTTACGCATGGCGGACGGCAAACAGCAGAAGATCTCCGTCGAGTACAAGCAAGCATTGAAGGGCGACCATTCGCTCAATCTCACATTGAATCCGGGGGATACGATTGTCGTTCCGTAAGGCTGCCCGATTCAAGTCGAATTTGACACTGCTGGCGATGCTTTGGATCGCCGGCGCCGCGCTTTCTGCGCAGTCAACTCCCGCCGCGGCAGGCGCGGACGATTCTGCCGGCGAGGATAAGCAGGCGGTTGGCGGTATGCTGCATTATGACCTGCGTTTTGCGCAGACGTCGGACTTCGGCGGATATCAAGGTGGTCAGCAGGAAAGCTATTTGTCGGGAGATGCGAGCTTCAGGGACTTCAGCAGGCATCTTCCATTCAGTTTGCAGTACAGCGGCGGATACGGATGGTTGCTCTCTGGACCGGGCCAGCCGGGAAATCTCTTTCAGCATCTTCAGCTTTCGCAAAGCGTCGTCAATAGCGCCTGGAACCTGACCGCCAGCGAAAACGTGGACTACACTTTTGAAACTCCAACGACCGGTTTCTCGGGAGTTCCTGGCACCGGTGAGCCCATTGGCGGTTCTGCTCCCACCAACTCGACGGACCAGACGATCCTGGCTACGAATACGCGTTCACTGGACAACCAGACGGCGGCCTCGGCGAGCGTCCGGCTCGACTACGCAACCACGCTCAACTTTGGCGGTTCCGTAGGGGAGTTGCTCTATATCGATAGCAACGGCCAGAACACGGACACGCTGGCATCGGAGGTTAGAGTCTCTCGCCGGCTGGATGCGCGCAACTCGCTTTCGGGCGGATATGGTTTTTCCCGCTTCATCTATGGTCAAGGCCCTGTCTCCCAACCCAACACTGCGCAAATCAGCTATAGTCAAGCCTCGTCCTTGCAGATCAGCTTCAAACGTCAATGGACGCGAAAGATCAGCAGCACCGGGGCGATTGGACCGCAGTGGATCTCCAGTTCGAACAGCGCCATTCAACCCTCTTCCACGCAATTCACGGCCAGCGCTACCGTTCAGGAGACCTTTAGGAACGGCGGCGCGGGCCTGGCCTATAACCATGGAGTCAGCGGCGGGGCCGGATACTTGATGGGTGCTGAAAATGATACGATTAGCGGAAATTATTCGCGTGGGATCGGAAGGTCTCTGAATGTTGGAGTGAATGGTTCTTATCTGCGCACAGCCAGCCTGAGCGGCAACGGCGTTGTGCATGGGGAATACGGCGGAGTCCAGGCAACGCGTGGGTTGGGAAGGTATTTCAGTGTCTTTGCGAATTACACGGTAATGAATCAAAGCTCCAGTCTTTCGACATCCAATCTTTCGGGTGCGTCCAACGTACTGAACACCATGTCGCAGGTGATCGGTTTTGGCATCGGGTACACGCCGCGAGAGCTGCGTATCAAGTGGTAATTGAAGAGGGAGGTTTATGCTCGGGCATCGAGAACTGACCATGCACGACTATATGGAGATATTGAAGCGGAGGTTCTGGCTGATTCTGGCCTCTTCGGTCATTTGCCTGACGATCAGTCTGGTCGTTTGCCATTTTATCCCTCCCCGGTATCTTTCGCAGACGCTGGTGCTGATTGAAGAGCAGAAGGTTCCGGAGGATTTTGTAAAGCCGGTGGTGAATGAAGATTTAAACGCGCGGCTGGCGTCGATGAAAGAGCAGATTCTTAGCCGTTCACGCATCGAGCCGATCATCACGCAATTCGGCCTTTATCCGAAGATCAGTAATATGGACGACAAGGTTGAACTGACCCAGAAAGCGATTGGAATCAACCCCATCCCCAGCGGTCAGTCTTCCCGCGGAATGCCTGGATTTTTTATTACCTTCAAGGCCTCGGACGCTCGCACCGCGCAGTTGGTCTGTGGGCAGATTACGTCCATGTTCGTGAGCGAGAATCTGAACGCGCGGGAGCAGTCGGCGGAGGGAACGACCGACTTTTTGAAGCAGCAATTGGAAGATGCCAAGAGAAACCTGGACGATCAAGATGGCAGACTGGCTGATTTCCAGCGCAAAAACCTCGGCCGGCTGCCGGAGCAGGAATCTGGAAACGCCAACACGCTTCAAGCTCTGACCACGCGGCTGGACGCAGCCACGCAGGCGGTAAGTCGGCAGCAGCAGGATGAGAGCTTCCTTGAAGCGATGGTGGCCGAGCAGTCGCAAACATCCTCTCACGTGGACACGGCCACGGGAAACACGCCGACGACACTCCAGGCACAGCTCAAGATGGCGCGGGAGCAAGAAAAGGATTTAGAGGCTCGCTATACGCCGGACCATCCGGATGTCGTCGCCAGCAAGCGTCGGATTGCCAATCTGGAGGCGGAGATTGCGCGTGAGACGACCGCTCCGGTTAAAGATGAGACGACCGTCACTTCCAGCGACTCGCCGCAGTTGAAGCAGCTCAAGTTACAGCTTCGCGCCGTCAAGATGTCAGAGGCCGAGGCCAAGCAGGAGCAGGCGGCAATTGAGCAGCAGGTGAAAAACTACGAGGCCAAAATCGAGGCCAGCCCCTTGGTGGAGGAAGAGTACAAAGCAATCACGCGCGACCACGAGACAGCATTGCAGTTCTATAACACTCTGCTGGCCAAGATGAACGACTCCACCATGGCCACGGCCCTTGAACATCGCCAGCAAGGCGAGCAGTTTCGGGTGATGGATGCGCCCAATCTGCCCGAAGAGCCGAGCTACCCAAATCGGCGCATCTTTGGCGGTGGCGGTTTGGCCGCAGGCCTTGCCCTGGGGTTGCTGATTGCCGGATTGCTGGAATACCGCGACACCTCCATACGCAATGAGGCGGATATCTGGGCCTTTACCAAGCTGCCCACGCTGGCCGTTGTCTCGTATATCGGGGCACTGGAGAATCCCCCATCCATCGGGCTTCGCGGCAGGCTTAAAAAGTTGTTTTCGAGAACTCCCAAACCCATGGAAAGCGCACGCGCATAGCAATGTATAAAACCTTTTTTGGCCTTCGCGCCCAGCCTTTCGGAGCAACTCCAGATCCGCGGTTTCTCTTTCTGAGGCCGCAGATACGCGAGACGTTGGCCTGCCTGCAATACGGCATTGCCGCGCGTAAAGGATTTGTGGTCATGACCGGGGAGGTCGGTACGGGAAAGACCACGCTGCTCAGGGCTGCTCTGGGCACATTCGCCAAGGAAGGCATTGCAACATCGTTTCTTTTCAATCCACGCCTGGATGCGATGGATTTTCTGGAGTTTGTCCTCACCGACTTCGGCATTCCGCCCAAAACGCGCACCAAATCCAGTATGCTTTTACAGTTGAACAGTTGGCTGGTCGAGCGATATCGCGCGCATCAACTGTGCGTGATTGCCATTGATGAAGCACAAAACCTCTCCGCGGACCTGTTGGAGGAGATACGTATGCTTACGAATCTTGAAACCTCCTCGGATAAGCTGGTGCAGATTATTCTCTCCGGTCAGCCGGAGTTGGAAGAGATGCTGGTTGATCCAAAACTGCGCCAGTTGCGCCAGCGCATTTCTTACTGGTGCAGGACAAAACCGCTGTCGAGCGAGGAAACGCGCGATTACATCCTGGAGAGACTACGCATTGCCGGAGCCACCGAGCAGGTGTTTCTGCCCGCGGCAGTGGATCTTGTTTATCATTACAGTCAGGGGATTGCTCGCGTGATCAATCTGCTTTGCGAAAACTCCCTGATCCATGCTTATGGCGAACAGGTCAAACCGATTCCAGAGCACATTGTTGAAGCGGTTGGCCTTGAACTCAACCTGGTGGAACACCCTTTCAGCATCTCGGTTCCGGCCATGCAGTCTTTAATGAACCATAGCATGAAGAATCTTGCGTTCAACTCCAATGCGCCCGCAGCCGAAGGGGTGACTTCCCCGAAGGAATGTGAAATATGAGCCGTATCTTCGATGCATTGCAAAGAGCATCGCTTGAGAGGGAGTCCTCTCCGGAATACGAAAGAACTGACTCCGTGAAGCCGTTTGCAGCTCCGGGTGAAGCAGAGTTGCCTCTGATCGAGGACGAGATTCTCCCCGATCGGATTGTCCGGAATTCATGGAAGCCCATGCTCGACTCTCTTCCAACGCTTGGAGAGCGCGGAGAAAGTATTGAGCAGTTTCGTGGACTGCGGACGCAAC
>Ga0181520_10007608_pt1 | contig 15862 bp, 12 predicted proteins | sample PEATcosm2014_Bin_29_FD_132451 | JGI IMG/M metagenome (GOLD analysis project Ga0181520, IMG submission 132451) | Peatland microbial communities from MTU Mesocosm Facility, Houghton, MI, USA - PEATcosm2014_Bin02_30_metaG | ecosystem: Environmental > Terrestrial > Soil > Wetlands > Peat | place...
AATGGCCCGGGGGCCCTGGATCTGTACTTCTTCCATGTTTTGCCATCGATGGGAAGCACGGTCATCGACACCGATTCCAGATCTTTAAACACCGTGGTCCGGGTTCTTTGGACTCGTTCAGAGACAGGTATTGCCCCGCCGGCAGCGATTTTGGCGGGGAAGGTGCTTTCCGCGCTGGTGATCCTGTTCGCCGGCTGGCTGACTTACTGGAGGCATGAGGACAGCACTGGAGAAGGGGCGCGAGTCGAGACGATCGCGATATTTTTCTTCCTCTCCTGTTGCATCGCGCCTGTTTCATGGCGGCACGCCTACCTTCTGGCCGCGCCGGCGCTGCTCTTTCTGGGTAAGCGGGCGTGGCAGGGCCAATCGGCGATATTCGAGGGCGCAATGCTCGTGACTTTCATCGTTGCACTTAGCACAAACCGATTTCTGGAGCAGCCGCTACTCACGCCGTTGTCAGGAATCGCCCTGTGCTTCCTAGGTCTTTCCAGGCTGCGAGGCACACGGCCACCTGTCCGAAGCCCGCATCAACGCGTAGAAGTGCCGGCCTGATAACTCAATGAAAATGCGGAATGATATTCTCGATAAGAAAAGTAGATAGCCATGATTTGAACGGCGCCGGCATGATCGCAACAAAGCGGAACCACTTGTCCATCCTGAAACAATCCGGCATATATCATCGGCTGCGGGCGTCATTTGTCTACGATCTCTACTTGATCTTGAGGAATGGAAAGCTACTTAAGGCTAGAGATCGGGAGGCCGCTTTCTATCGCGCCGTGCTCAATGGATTCAAGCCAGGCGACCTGATCTTTGACATTGGAGCGAACATAGGCGACAAGACAGTTACTTTCCTCAGGCTGGGTGCGAGAGTGGTTGCAGTCGATCCCGACGAGCACAATCAGAATGTCTTGCGACAGAAGTTCCTCCGATCCAGGATCAGGCCAAAGCCGGTAATGATCGTCGGCAAGGCAGTTGGTGCGAGAGTTGGCGTTGAGACAATGCTGGTGTGCGCCCCGGGATCCGTATTTAATACTTTAAGCGAGAAGGGGGCCGGCATAATAAGTGATTCAACAAATCGGCCCGGGCAATTGTCCGATGTCATCGAATACAAAGAGAAGAAAACCGTCGAGACAACGACTCTTGATCATTTGATCGAAGCCTATGGACTCCCATTTTTTATCAAGATCGACGTAGTTGGATTCGAGTTGGAAGTGTTGCAGGGTTTGCATCGCTCTGTTCCTTTCCTCTCATTCGAAATCGGCCTTCCTGAGTCCAGGCGAGAGTTACTGCAGTGTGTCGGCTTACTTGGAGGATTGTCGTCGAGCGGGCAGTTCAACTATACCTGGGACCGCAGAAATGGGTTAGCTTTGGATCGTTGGCTTGACGTTCGGTCATTCCTTCGGATACTTGAAAGCTGTGGCGACGGACCTATTGAAGTCTTTTGGCGAAGGTGATGGCCTCGTGGAACGTCATCCACGCTCGGTGCGGCGCATTCAGCCACGTAGGATCACGGATTGTTCCGCGTGCTATATTTGCGGTGAGATTGCGAACTGACTCGCGTACGGTTCAACGGCCAGGATGCGATGAAAGCGCTGCAAATTAGGGGAAAAAGGGAATGAATCCACGGCGCGTCCTTCACGTCCTGGATACAGCTGACCCGCGTGGCACTGCAATCTGCAAAATTGTCGAGGATTTGGCGACTGGCGTTGATCCGGCGCTCTATCAAATTCACGTTTGCTTTCTGAAGCCGGGCCGGCTTGCCGGGCATCTGCGTCGCGCCGGCATTAGCTCCACCTGCGTGACTTGGAACGGCGGCGCCAGTGATCCGTTGGGAGCAGCACGGTATGCGTTGCTCCTGCGGTCAGCCGAGTTCAGCATTATTCACCAGCACACTGGTGGGCGTTTGCTGACCGGCATGGGACGATGGCTGACTCATGCCCGCATCGTGCGCACTCTCCATTTCCGTGCCAACGAGAGCACTGGGATCGTCCCGTCCCATTGCAATTTGCCTGAACGGGATGCCTTGATCGCAGTTTCGCAAATCGTAGCGGATTTCTCTCGGGATCCGCGCGCCGTGGTCATTTATCCGGGGATCAATGGTGCTCTTTTCGATGAAAAGCACAGAGCGCACAAAGGGTTCGTGATTGGAACGGCATGTCGCCTTGAGCCGATCAAAGGACTCAGATATCTGCTCGAGGCTTTGGCTGAACTAACGTGCGAATTTCATGACCTTCGATTGGAAATCGCAGGCGATGGGAGCTTGCGATCCTCCCTGGAACACGAGTGTCATGTGCTCGGGATTTCCGGACATGTCTCCTTCATCGGTTGGAGAGAGGATCTGCCGAATGTCATGGCAGGATGGGACGTTTTCGTTCTGCCGTCTCTCGATGAGGGTTTTCCAATTGCGGCATTGGAGGCGATGGCCGCGGGTTTGCCGGTAATTGCAAGCGCGGTTGGCGGTCTACTCGAGTTGGTGCAAGATGGCAAAACTGGCTGGTTGGTTCCTGCCGCGGCACCTGCCGAACTTACAACGCGTCTGCGCGAACTAATTTCCGATGACCGGAGACGGGAAGTGATGGGCATTGCCGGACGCCAGCGCGCGCTCCGCGATTTTTCCATCGCGCGAATGGTCGCGCAGACCGTCGCCGTATATGACGGACTATTCGCCCAATCGTGCACTGCTGCCGGCGATAATCCGCATTCTGTTCAGAGCTGAGTGCGGCAGTTAATACGCCGCCTCCTCCAAAGGGGTTAGCGACTGCGCTTTCTCGGACTGGGCGAAACAGCGTTTGAGCCTTCAACCAGGCTCAAGTCTCCCTCATCAAAATTTGGTATGATCCTTCCAGTGTTCCCCCGGAGGATCCCCCTTGAGGATTCTTGACAGATTTCTCACCGCATACAGAAAACGCGTAAAGCCACACTTGCCTTCGCCGGTGCGAGGGCTGTTTTCTCGGGCGTTGGGTCCTTCTCTCAAACTGCGGGGCATGTACGATTTCTGGCGCGTCCAGCCCGGAGTGACGCGTGTCTTGGGCCCTCAGTTCCACCGCAATCGTCGCGTGATTGGGATCGCATTGACCTACGCATGCAATCTCCGCTGCCTCAACTGCGACGAATCCTCGGCACAGGCTCCCGCGGATGCGCAAATGTCCGTCGAACAGGTCCAGCGCTTTGTCGATGAGTGCACGGCTGCCGATTACCACTGGAATCTCATGGAGATCGCCGGCGGCGAACCGACCATACACCCGGACTTTCTCAAGATCATTGACATTCTGCGCACTTATCGCAATCGCTACTCGCCGCAAACGAGAATCAAGGTTCTGACCAATGGAGCCGGCGACAAAGTGCAACAGATGGTTGCGCAGGTTCCCGAAGATATTGAGGTGGAGAACAGCAACAAGAGCGGAAAGCGGCCCCTCGAGCTCAAGCACGCGACCTTCAACCTCTCTCCGGAAGAGGTTGAGGGGTACGAAAAAGTCGATTTCCGAAATGGCTGCGAGTACACCTATCGGTGTGGAACGGGACTCGGACCGACCGGGTATTATCACTGCCCGGTTGCCGCGGGTATGGATCGCATTTTCGAGTGGAATATCGGCAGGCAGTCGCTTCCGTCAGAGAACGACGACATGGAAGATCTCGCCGAGCGCTTCTGCAGCAAGTGCGGCTACTTCCTTAAAGAGCTGGAGTACAAGAAGCCGCTTGCCAAGCAACTGACTTCGCCGGTTTGGCAACAAGCCTACGACGACTATCGTACCCGCCAAGCAGAGCGGCTGGTGACCATCGGCGCCGGCGCCGAGGCTACCAACGCGGTGGCTGCTGGGACCGGCTCCGGAACCCATAAGTAGCTTCACACTTTCGAACTGTTTTGGTTTCGGTGGTGTGGGCAGCTTTCCGTTCTCCAATTTGGAATGATGAACCTCGACTGCTCAGTTCGGCTGGTGCGCTATGAGCCAAAGTACAAAGCCCAATGGGATAAGTTTGTCCTTCAATCCAAGAACGGGGTCTTCCTGTTTTACCGGGACTATTTGGAATATCACTCCGACAGATTCAGCGACTTCTCGCTCCTGTTTTTTCAGAAAGACCAGCTCGTTGCCATGATGCCTGCGAACCGCGTCGATGACACGGCGGTGTCGCATGGCGGGCTTACGTTCGGGGGAATCATTTCCGGCGCACAAATGACGACTACGCTGATGCTGAGCGTCTTTGAAGTGATGCTGCGCGAACTGCGAATGCAAGGTGTGACGAAATTGATCTACAAATCGATTCCGCACATCTACCATGCTGCTCCCGCCGAGGAAGATCTTTACGCGCTTTTTCTGCACAATGCCAGGCTCCTCCGCCGGGATGTATCTTCGACCATCTCCAGAGGACGAAAACTTCCTTACACCGAGGAGCGAGAGGCGGCCCTTCGGAAAGCGAAATCGCACGGCCTTACTGTGGAGCAGACAGTGGACTTTTCCCAGTACATGGCGATCGTCGCTGCCGGCCTCAAGGCACGTTACGGCGTGCTGCCGGTTCACACCGCGGCCGAAATCGAGCTTCTTGCAGAACGCTTCCCCGAGAACATCAAGCTCTTCGCAGGTAGCCGCGACGGCAAAATGTTATCGGGAGTGATCGTTTACGAGAGCGCCAACGTCGCGCATGTTCAATACATTGGAACGACGTCAAAGGGTAGGACGCTCGGTGCCCTGGACGCCGTGATGGACGTCCTGCTGAACGATGTCTATGGCGAAAAGCCTTATTTCGATTTTGGCTCCTCCACGGTTGAAAATGGCCACAGCTTGAATCCCGGGTTGATCGGAAACAAGGAAGGCTACGGCGCGCGCGCGACGGTGTACGATTTCTATGAACTCAACCTGGAGATGTAACGGTCATTTTTTCGTGTCGCAAAGTTGACCGTAATGTCTGGCCAATACCAATTGGCCTAAGGATACTGGGGGATGGAGCCATGGGCGTAGAGCAGTGCCGGATCATTGAGCTCCCGAAGATCGCAGATCCTCGCGGCAACTTGAGTTTCATCGAGAGTGGGAGACATATCCCATTTGAGATTAGGCGCGTTTTTTATCTCTATGACGTCCCGGGAGGCGAAACTCGAGCCGGTCACGCGCTGAAGAACACTGAGCAGTTCATCATTGCCGCTTCAGGCAGCTTTGACCTGATCCTCGACGACGGAAAGGAACGGAGAACGATTGGACTGAACCGTTCATGGAAGGGTGTCTACGTTCCCCCGATGATATGGCGCGAACTCGTCAACTTCTCTTCTGCTGGAGTCTGTCTAGTGCTCGCGTCTGATTATTACGATGAGAACGACTATTTCCGGAACTACGATAACTTCCTTCGGACGGTACAAACACAACCGTGATGAAAGTGCTGTTCAATGACGTCAAGGCGGTGCATGATGCGATCGCGTCTGAGCTTGAAGGGGCGATCCAGCGTGTGCTGCGTTCGGGCAGGTTCATCCTAGACCAGGAGCTTGAGTCATTCGAAGCAGAATTCGCCGACTACTGTGGAGTGAGCCACTGCGTCGGCGTGGCTTCGGGAACTGAAGCCTTACAACTTGCTCTTCTTGCATGTGGAATTGGTCCTGGCGATGAGGTCATTACCGTTTCCCACACGGCCATGCCAACAGCGATGGCGATCGCCGCCACGGGCGCAACACCGGTATTTATTGACATCGACCCGCTGACTTACACGTTGCGCCCCGACCAGCTCGCCGCAGCTATCTCTCCAAAGACACGGGCCATCGTTCCCGTTCATCTCTATGGCCACTGCGCGGAAATGGATGCCATCCTCGAATTTGCCGCGCAGCATAAGTTGTATGTGATCGAAGATGCGGCGCAAGCGCACGGGTCAACTTACAACGGCAGGAAAGCGGGCAGCATGGGAATCTTGGGTTGCTTCAGTTTCTACCCGAGCAAGAATCTGGGAGCCTGCGGCGACGCGGGCGCGGTTGTGACCACCGACGCGGAATTGGCGGATCGGTTGCGGCGATTGCGCAACTACGGCGAATCGCGCAAGTTCTGTAATGAAGTCATGGGCTACAACAGCAGATTGGACGAACTACAGGCAGCCATCCTACGGGTGAAGCTCCCGCACCTGGAGCAATGGAACGAGAGCCGCCGAAATTCGGCCAGCTGCTATTCGGTCTGTCTGGAGGAACGGTTTTCCCTTCCCGAGGTAAAGCCCGGCTATGTCCATAACTACCATCTTTTTATCATACAAAGCGAAGAGCGCGACAAGCTGCAAGAGCACTTGCGAGCGCATGACATTGAAACACTGATCCACTATCCCGTTCCATGTCATCTTCAACCGGCGATGCAAGCGATCAAACACCGATGCTGTGACTTATCCGTAACCGAACGCCTCGCCCATCGAATCTTGTCCCTTCCAATGTTTGCCACGCTCAGCACCGTGCAAATCGAGCACGTTGCTCGATGTGTAAACTCGTTTAGAGAGACAGTGTGCTAGGTGAGCTGCAGCCCGACCCAGAGAGCTCCGATTCTTTCGAGCGGTCCCGCATCTGCGCGGCCGTTGTGACATACAACATCGGGGAGGCAATTAATCGCTGCTTTGATTCCATAAGGAGCCAGGTAGCCCATGTCATTATCGTCGACAACGGATCGGGTGAAACGACTCGACGGGCGCTGGATAAACTCGAGACTTTGGATTGCGTCACACTGATCCTTAATGAACGAAACGAGGGCCTTGCACATGCTTACAATCAAGCCGTTCGCTGGGCGCGAGACAGGGATTTCCAGTGGATTCTCACGCTGGACCACGATAGCGAAGCGACTCCCGGCATGGTCGATAAACTTGCGAAAGCTTACGTAACCCTCGCAAGCCAGGGAATTAAGAATGTGGGCGTGATCGGCGCCAATCCATTTGATGTAAATATTCGGCGCTATCTCCTCAACGGCCCACGGGGAGGATGCGGAACCCACGTGGAGGACCAAGCTGAGGTTATCTCTTCCGGGAGCCTCATCCCGCTGCGAATCTTTGACCTCATCGGCTTTTTCAATGAAGATATCTTCATTTACTATGTGGACACCGATTTTTGCATGCGCGTGACGCGCCACGGGCTCCGTGTTTATCTTTGTACAGATGCCGTGATGCTGCATAGGGAAGGACTGAAAAGCTATCGCAGATTCCTATGGTGGGAGACGCCATACACCCATTATGGAAGAATTGCGAGATATTACCTCACGCGGAATCTTGTTTATATGCTGAGTAATCACTCGCTGCCGCCTGGCTACGCACTAGGTCTGCTACGCAGTAATTGGGAAGATCATATGAAGATCCTCTTGTTCGACGCGCAGCGGTTTAGAATTCTGTGGTTTAGCTTAAGGGGGCTCATCGACGGTTTACGAGGCAAGGTTGGCCCGATCAGCTTCGGTTTCTAGATGGGCTCAGCCGCATAGTTAGCCCTGATGCGCTTGTTTGCCGGATATTGTGCCTCGCATCCAACCTACCGCCTTTCGGACTTTGCGCGGTACAAATGGCGCTACGAGCGATGTAAGCATCGAGAGCCGCATTCGTGTCATGCCTCGGTCGGCAATATCAAGAAACAGCGGCCCGATGGAGTGAAGCATCCCATGGAGCCTGATAGGCCAAGGCACGCGGCCCGTGTCGAGGATTGTTCCGGCAATGAACATGCCGGCAGGCCAATCGCTCTCCGGGCCGGCGATACCGAGTCCGGGGAAACTTGCTTCATCTCTCTGTGGGCTTGTCGGCTCCAACTCAGTTGGCGCGCCTGCCGGCAACATCAGGGCGTTTACGGCTGGATCGAGCCACCTGCTCTTCCAGGATGCGCCGCAGTGATCTCGCAGTACAGCTTCTCTAAAACGGGAGCCGAGCTGCTGCCTTTTCTCCTCCGGCCACTCCATCCATTCGAGTACCGTTCGAATAAACTCCTCCTGGGTGGCAGCCCCGGGCATAACGGAGTCAAGCGCTGGATCGTCGCACCACAGGAGGCACCGATAGCGGTTGCGCAAGCGCTGGACGGGAAGGCCGTGCCGGGCCGCATCAAGGGTGGCTGTCAAGGAACTGGTCGGATAAGCGTCCAGATAGATGTCTGCGGCGCGGTAGTAGAGTTCGAGAATCTCACGATCTTCGACTGCACCGACGGGCAGGAACCGCCCCCCCATCGCTTGCTTCAATCCAGGAAATAGCTCGGATTCCCTAGAGCCTACGGCAACAATCCGAACTCGAGAGTTTGCCTTACAAAGCGACTGAACGACCTCAGAAAAGTTGTAGCCATCGATGGGGATGAACTTGTGAGGCCAGCCAATGGTCAGAATGACGAGCGCATCGACGGGAAGTCCAAGCTTCCTGCGCGCGTCCGCCTTGTCACACGAGGTCAACGCTTCGTCGAGCAGCGGAAGGGGAAGCATGACCTTTCGCGGCGCTTTGGCGCAGAAATAAACAGACATCGCGCGGCCAACAGGACGGATATCGGCGATGACCCGCGCCAAATCGAGGCCCGGATTAAAGAGGTGATCGGAGTGCCGGAAGTACAACACCGGATGGGCCCAGTCAAAGAAGGCGAGGTTGGGTAGGAGATCGTTAGGATGAATGTGGAGAATGACAGCATCGAAGCCGATGGAGCGGGAGCGCAACTCAGCGGCCGCCTGCAGCCACGAGAGCCCGGAAGGAATCGCGATAAGATCTCCGCCCGACTTGCGGACGGAGTCGACGAGCCAGGTTGGAATTGGGTCGTCCCGCAGTCGCGTGAGAAGGATGGAGTGATGCTCAGAAGGCGCGTGTTCCGCGCAGATCTCGATCCAACGGGAAACTGCTCGGGAAGATCCTCCAACATCGTATGCTGTATTAGGACTTATCAAGTGCAGGAAATGGCGCCGACCTCCTGGACAAGGCGATGGAGCAGAAGCTGACCCCCGCAAATACCTTCGACCAATCTCGGCTAAGAGTTGCTCCATTTCGTGACAATAGAAAAAGCCTGGATTCACTTCCCATGCCAGTGTAGCTGCGTAGCGGCACCACTCCACCGCCAGCTCAGGATTGCTGGTTGTGGCTGCTTTTCGAGCGCGGCGAAGAGCGCGGGAGAACTCCTTTGCGACCTGGTGCTGTAGCGGCGCTTCCATTTTTCGGGAGTACTCCGAGGATTTCACTTCGGGTTTCGGTTCTTCGCGCGCGAAAATGTCACAGGCTTTCTCTATCGGCAGCTTACCCCATGCATTCGAGATTACCTGTCGATTCACCCCGCCGCTTTGGGCGCGGCACACCATCTTCTTACAACCTCCGCAATCTTCGGCATGTTCAACTCGTGGAGGACGTTGTGATGGTCGAAGGCCACGTACTCCTCCTTGATGCCACGCCGCGCATACGATCTCCATCCAAAGCGGGCGGCGGCGCTCAGGGCATCAAGAGAGCACGGCTCATTTGCACTCAGAATGTGCAGGCAAGAGGTGCCCACGGGGCGGACCTTATAGAACGGGTAATCATCGAGTTGGGACCATTCAATAACCCTGCGAATCACGAAAACACGCTCGATTGGAACGAGGAATCGGCGGAAAGCTACACCTGCGGACCAAAGCAGCTGGCGCAAGAATCTGCGAAGATTGCGCCTTAATCCCGGATGTCTGCTTGTCCAAAGCCGTTTCCACTGACGCCCGATGGCTCCCACCAAGATTCGCCAATCGCGCAAGAAGCTTGGAAATCCGGGCAGTAAAGTTTCAATGAGAATGACCCGGGCTTCCTGTCCCTCGAGCGAAAGCTGACGGGCCGCCTCAATGGCAACGACACCTCCGAAGCAGTTTCCACAGACAAAGTAGGGCCCCTGGGGTTGCGCACGGCGAATGAGCGCTATCGCTTCTGCCGCAATGTGTTCGAAGGTAAAGAGCGAGCGGCTGTACCACGTATTGGCTGGGCGCACGACGGACAGGTCTATCTCGCCCTGCAAATGCTTCGCCAGCCGGCGGAATGGGAGGCCCTCGGCTCCATCAGGGGGAAAGCAGAACAGCCGCGTGTGAGTGCCTCCCTGGCCGACGGAAAAGATCTGTATGTCGCAAGAATCCCCATAGGTCGGCTTGGGTGGCGATGGAACTCCTACCAGACCGGCAAGATGCCCGAGCGTAGGCTCGTCAATGAAGCTCGCGGCCATGGCACTTGTCTGGGTGCCGAAGCGCTGGTCAACCTCGGCGAGCATATTAATTGCCGCCAGCGAGTCGCCACCTGCCTCGAAGAAGTCCTCATCGAAGCTGAGGTCCTCGCGGTCCAACATCCGCGCCCAGATTTCGTGGAGATTGATAACAATGCCATTGGCCTTCAACTGTTCTGAGAACTCGGCGGGCGTCGGCGCAGTGGCGTTGGTGCCGCTGACCTGCTCGGTCAGCATCCATCGCTGCGGTTTGCCCAGCTCACCTCGCGGAATCTCATCGACGAAGTGAATGCGGTGCGGCACCTTGAACGAAGCCAACTGTTGCGACGCATGGCGTCGCAGCTCGCGCGCGCTCACCTGCGACTCCGTTCCAGTGCGCAGCACAACGGCGCAGGCCACGTCCTCGCCCAGCGTGGGATGAGGCACTGCAAAGGCAGCTGCCTCAAGCACCGCGGGATGGGTCTCGAATGCCGCATCGACTTCGCCGGGCAGAATCTTCTCCCCGCCGCGGTTGATCATCTCCTTCAGCCGGCCGGTTACAAACAAGTTCCCGTCTTGATCCAGACGGCCCAGATCTCCCGTTCTGAACCAGCCTTTGTGAAAGGCTGCGTCAGTGGCTTCAGGATCGTCGTAGTAGCCGGAGAAAACCGCGGCGCCACGTACAACGATTTCCCCTTCTTCCCCTGAGAGCAGCAACTCTCCCGAAGGAGCCATGATGCCGATTTCCGAGCCGCAAGACCGCCCGGCAGCATTGGGCACGAGATGGATAGGAGGGAAAGCCTCGATCGCGATGTAGTGGGCTTCCGTCGCGCCGTACCCATTCAGCACGGGCACGCGCAAGACCTCTTCCAGTTCCTGCCTCACCTCATTTGGCAGCGGTGCTCCTGCAGATTGAAGGAAGCGTAGAGAGTGAGGAGCGGACGGCGGTTCATTTCTAAGCTGCAAAAGGGCGCCCTGATGCACCGTCGGCGTGCAAACGTACCAAGTGGGTCTTTGGTCGTTCAGCCAGTGAATATATGCAGATGGATCGAAGCCTTCAGTGGCGATCACAGCGCCGTCGGCGAGCCATTGAGCGAGTGCGCTTTCCATGCCCAACCTGTGGCAGAGCGAAACCATCAGCAATAGACGGTCAGCGGATGTTAATCGAGCGGCATCACGCGTTGATTCGTTTCCGGCGTCGAGATTGGCAGGCGACAAAGGCACGATCTTTGAATTGCCCGTTGTCGCCGAGGTAATCAGAAACAGGATGGCATTCGTCGTCTCCACCGTCGTAGTTCGCACCGCATCGGTGGTGCGAATCTGCCATTCATCCGGAGATTCACCATTACGGACATTCAGAACAATTACTCCCGATTGAATCGCCGCTTCGGTCTCCTCCTTAAACTCCTGTGACGTAATCAGCGCGGTGGCAGACAATCGACGCAGATGCGACTCTACTTCAGAGGCTGTTGTCTTGGCTTGCAGAGGGATGGCGACATGCTGGTTCAGCACACCTGCGACCGCGAGAACCTGCAGGGCGCCCTGCGGCAGCAGTACAGCGACTCTTTGTCCAGGGCCAACGCCAGCCTCGCGAAGCCGGCGGCTGATGGCCTCAATCTGTTCCCATAATTCTTGATAGTTAAGAGTTATTCCTTCCGGCTCAATGAGTGCGGGCGCTTGCGGTGCGGCCACAGCATAGTGCGCGATCGCCCGGAGTGCATTACAAGAAAAGGTGCGCATCGGTCATGCTCCGCGGATCATTGACGCAGAAAACATTCGCCTGCATTGCTGTATGCGACCCTTGAACGGCTTCACAATTCTGATTGTAAATGAATTCTGAGAGCGCCCGACGACAGTGGCTTCGGGAAGTACGATGCGCAAGACTCTGCCGGCACGGCGTTCCACAACCACTTCGGCCCCTGGCAATTGACTCAGTGCGCTGCTCCGTAGAATGATAAGACACACAGGAAATCTTCATTTGGACGCGCAGTCGACTGTTCCCGCAAATATCGACCACACGCGAATCAAGAAGCGTGCCATCAGCAACGCGTCTGTGCTCAACGAAGCTTATATGGAGCCCAAGCCGTGCTCTTATTCACGCGGAATGAGAATCGAACTGAATGGCTTGACGGTCCTCCTTATCTCCGGAACGTTTTCCAACGATGAGCACGGCAAAACCGCTCACGTTGGAGATTTGCGAGGACAGGTGAGACGCACGTTCGAAAACATTTCCGGCCTGCTTGCCAGCGAAGGGTGCACCTGGCACGACGTGGTGCGGACGACATGCTATCTGCGCGATATCGACCGGGATTACGATGAATTCAACCTCGCGCGCACCGCTTTCTACAATGAGCTGAATCTCAATCCATTACCAGCGTCTACCGGAGTCCAGGCCAGACTATCCCGGCCCGAACTGCTTGTCGAGATAGAAGCCATCGTAATGTTTCAAACGAGAGACAACGTTGATAATAGTGGACAATGACTTTCCGATGCACGAAATCATCGATCAAGCAGCTATCAAAATCAATCTCCCGATCATCAAGCATGCCGTAAGCAACCAGAAACTATTAAACAAAACGTACGCCGACTCTGACGCGAAGTAACGGACGCCGAAAACCTCATTCTCCCAGGCAATTGCTATCGCCGTTTACATTCGATCACAGAATAAGCTCCGGCGGGCACGACGCGATTGAGGGAGAAGCCCGCGTTCTGCACCAGTTCTCGGAATTCGGCCTCGGTGCGTTCTCTGCCGCCCAGCACCAGCATCATCAGGTCCATAATCCCCACGGGGCGCGTGGCGGAGTCAATGAGTCCCTCAATGATGAGCAGCGTGCCGCCAGGCTTCATGGCAGCGCGCACATTCAACAGGATCTTCACTGCTTCGTCATCCTGCCAATCGTGGATGATTCTCCGCAGCAGATAGGCATCGCCGCCCTCAGGAACGCTATCGAAAAAGCTGCCGGACATGATTGTCGCTCGCCTGGCCACGTCGCCTTTGAAGGTGTCCTTCGCCCCAGCGACTACTTGCGGTTGATCGAACAAGATTCCTTCTAGCTTCGGCACTGCTGCAAGAACATGGAGAAGGAAGACGCCATTGCCTCCGCCCACGTCAACCAGCCGATTGAGACGCGAAAAGTCATACGCCTTCAGCAGCGCAGGCGTTGTCCAGAGTATCTCCTGCGTCATGACTCGGTTGAAGACCGCGGCCTCTTCCGGGTGTTCGCCAAGATAGGGAAAAAAGCCCTGCCCAAATACGCGATCGAAAGCTGCTTCCCCCGTCCGCACCGACTCCCCAAGCTCCCCCACAGAACGCCAAATAAAAGACGCCGGCAGAAATACTCCTTCAGCCCACAGGGACTGGGGATGGTCCCTGCGCAGAATCTCGGTGCCAGGCGAGTTCTTGTAGCGGCCATCCGGCAGCCTCTGGAACATCTCAATACTCGTGAGCGCGCGCAACAAACGTTCGAGAGTTGGCGCATGCGCGCCGCATTCGGTGGCCAACTCTGCGGCGGACTTGGGACCCAAGGCAAGAAGGTCAGGAACGCCGAATTTGACGGCCGCATGGATTGCCTGCGCCGCGAGAATGCCGGGATAAATATAGTCGAGTGCTCTAGGCGGCATGTTCCTCTCCTTTCTGCCGGCCGACGCAGGCTCAATTCAGCTACTCTACAATAGACTCGTCATGCTCCATTCAGATCATGTCGCTCTATCCGAGGCGGCCAAATAATGTCTTCCGATAGCCGGCCGACGGCGGCGGTTGCCACCACCATCATCAGGAGTTCGGATTCCGCCTGGACGCTGGGATGGGCCGATCTCGAGCGGCACCGTGAACTTCTCTACTTTCTCACCTGGCGCGATATCAAGGTCCGCTACAAGCAAACGGCGCTCGGAGTTGCGTGGGCTATTCTCCAGCCGCTGGCCGTTGCGCTTGCGTTGGCCGTGTTTCTGGGGCGTATGATTCATTTGCCCTCGGATGATCTCCCCTATCCGGTCTTTGTCTATGCCGGTATGGTTCTCTGGCAGCTCTTTGCCCAGGGTTTGACCGAATCCAGCAACAGCATTGTCAACAACGAGCGGCTGATCTCCAAAGTCTATTTCCCACGGCTTCTCGTGCCCCTTTCTGCGATCCTGGCTAGCCTGCTCGATTTTGTCATCAGTCTCATAGTGCTGGTTTTGTTTCTCGCATACTTTCGCATCGCGCCGACCGGCGCCGTTGCGCTTTTTCCGCTCTTCGTGTTGCCGGTGATCCTGTCCTCACTGGGCGCGGGCCTGTGGCTCTCCGCGCTCAGCGTTAAGTTTCGCGATGTTCGCTATACGGTCAGCTTTCTCGTGCAATTCTGGTTTTTCGCGACTCCTGTTGCGTACCCGGCCAGTTCGGTACCTGTGAACTGGCGCATGCTATATGAGTTGAATCCGATGGTCGGGGCGTTGGATGGCTTTCGCTGGGCGTTGCGTAGCGAAGGAGCTTTTCCCGCCCAGTCCGTCTTGCTCGCCATCTTCACGGGCACGGCATTGTTGTTGACCGGCCTTTACTACTTCCGCAGAACCGAGGACACCTTTGCGGACTTCATCTGACAGCGGCGCCCCAATCGCAATTCGTTGCGACGGCATTGGCAAGCGTTATCGGATCGGCTTGCGACCGAGCTATCGGACTCTGCGCGAAACGATCTCCGCGGTAGTGCGCGCCCCGTTGCGGCGGATCGCCCGGCGTGGCATGTCCGCAAACGGCGAGCGCGACCTGTGGGCGCTGCGCGATCTTTCGCTCGAGGCGCATCACGGCGAGGTACTCGGAGTCATCGGGCGAAACGGTTCCGGCAAATCCACTCTGCTGAAGATCCTTTCGCGGATTACAAAACCAACTGAGGGGCAGGCAGAGATTCGAGGCCGGGTCGGCAGTCTGCTCGAAGTTGGGGCCGGTTTTCATCCGGAACTTACCGGAAGAGAAAATATTTTTCTCAATGGGGCGATCTTAGGCATGACCCGCCGGGAGATCGAGCGCAAATTCGACGAGATCGTGGAGTTTGCGGAATGTGGCCGCCTCTTGGACACTCCGATAAAGCACTACTCGAGCGGGATGTATGTTCGCCTGGCCTTTGCGGTTGCGGCCCATTTAGAAACGGAGATTCTGTTAGTAGATGAAGTTCTGGCCGTGGGCGACGCCGCTTTTCAGAAAAAGTGTCTGGGCAAGATTGGCGATGCTGCAAAGCAGGGTAGAACTGTACTGTTTGTCACTCATAACATGACGGCTGTCGAAAGCCTGTGTACACGAGCCATCTGTCTACACGAAGGCCGAGTTATCCTGGAAGGTCAGCCCGCTGCGGTTACATCCCGTTACCTGCAGAATTGGCTTCCCGCTTTCAAAGATGTGGTCCATGACAATATTGAGACGGCGCCGGGAAACGAAATGATCCGCCTTCATCGGGCGCGCGTTCGACCGCTCAATGGGTCTCCCACGGTCCCGCTCACAGTGCGTACTGCTTTTGTGGTGGAGTTTGAATGCTGGAAGCTTGCTGTACAGAGCCGGTTGGATTTAGCGGCGGAAATGTTCAACGAGCAGGGTGTCAGCGTGTTTGCCACCGCGGAGAATCGTGAATCTCCGGCTCCGGCGGGGCTGCTGCGCAGTTCATTTATCGTACCTGCCGATCTGATGAATAACGGTACTTACAGACTCCGCCTTGTGGTATTTCTGAATGGCATTGGCGCTACTGTGGTCGCTGATTGGGAGGACCTTTTGGTTTTCGAGATTCAGGATGCTGCCAGTGAGTTGCG
>Ga0181520_10007610_pt1 | contig 15860 bp, 12 predicted proteins | sample PEATcosm2014_Bin_29_FD_132451 | JGI IMG/M metagenome (GOLD analysis project Ga0181520, IMG submission 132451) | Peatland microbial communities from MTU Mesocosm Facility, Houghton, MI, USA - PEATcosm2014_Bin02_30_metaG | ecosystem: Environmental > Terrestrial > Soil > Wetlands > Peat | place...
CACGCGGTCGGCGCCGGCGTTGGTGATCAGGTTCGCAACGAGTTTGGCCGTGATCGGCGCGCGCGGCGCGACCTTGCGATCTTGCCGCGCGTAGCCGTAATACGGAATCACTGTGGTGATCCGGTCGGCGCTGGCGCGACGGGCCGTGTCGATCATGATCAACAGTTCCATCAGGTTCTGGTTGACATTGGGGCAGGTCGGCTGAATGAGATACACGTCCATGCCGCGGACGCTCTCGCCGATCTTCACTTCGATTTCCCCGTCGGCGAAGTTGCGCACCGTGGCCTTGGCCAGCGGCAGCCCCAAGTGCGAGGCGATGTCGTCGGCCAGCTTCCGGTGGGCGTTGCCCGCGAACAACTTAATGGTGTTCGCATCGATGGTGGATGAATGGTTCGCCTGCATGGGTGAATTCCTTTTAACGGGACGTCGCGTCACAATGAGAAAACTGGGGCGGTAGGACTCGAACCTACAATGCCGGGTTCCAAAGACCCGTGGCTTACCATTCGCCAACGCCCCATTACTTCGCAACGGGTTCTACGTCGGAAAGGGGCGATGTCCAGCGCGCGTCGCGACCGGCGAGCGGACTAAATTCCGTGTGTCCGTCGATCAGCCTTCGTTGGCTGCTTGCACGTGAATGTCGAGAAGGCGGTAGTACGTTTCCAACACCGCCGCCTCGATCACGGCACGCATTTCCGCATTGAGCGGATGAGCGACCTCGCTAAAGGATCCGTCCTTCTTCTTCTTGCTCGGCATGGCGACGAAGAGATCCCGGTTGCCGCGGATAATCTTCAAGTCGCGCACGATGAAGCAATTGTCGAAGGTGACGGTCACAAAGGCCTTGAGCCGATCCTCTTCCCGCGGGAATACGCTGACGTTTGTGACTTCCATTGCTTCCCCCCCATGGTGAAGAAATTACGTCGTGGCGCAGGAACAGGCCCACCAGCCCAGCCGCTCGGCCGATTCGCACGCGCGAACCGCCTCCTGACTCGTGCCAAAAATGCCAAAGACCGTCGGACCGCTTCCGGACATCTGCACGGCGGCGGCGCCTTCGCTGCGCAGCAGCTCTTTGCACTCGCCGATTTGGGGCAGAAGCCGTTCCGCAGGGGCTTCGAGATCGTTGCGCAACCACGCGCAAACGCTCGCCAAGTCCTGCAGCGAGCCCGGCAGCTTAGGGGGCTCGGTCTGACGTGTCAAGGGCCAGTCCAGCGCACGATACACCTGCGGCGTCGCGAGCCCTTGCGGCGGCTTCACCAACGCCAACGGCAAACCTTTCAGCACGTCATACGGTTCAAGTTCCTCGCCCACGCCCCGGGCCACGCAAGCCCGGCCGGCCAGGAAGAAGGGCACATCGGCGCCCAATTCCGTCGCGATGGCGTGCAAACGATTTCCGGCGACCGTCAAATCGAGGAAGTCGGCCAGGCCGAGCAATGTCGTCGCGGCGTCGGAAGAGCCGCCGCCAAGACCGGCCGCCGCCGGGATGCGTTTTTTCAGATGCAGCTTGACCCCGCCCGTGTACTGCGTTTCCTCGAAGAATGCCTTGGCGGCGCGAACGACGAGATTTTCGTCGCCAGTCGGAAGCGTGGGATCGTCGCAGGTCAGAGTGATGCCGGCGAGGGCGTGTTCAAACGACAATTCGTCGGCGAGCGTCAAGGGAACCATGATCGATTGGAGCAGGTGGTAGCCGTCCGCGCGGCGGCCTACTATTTCAAGGCGAAGATTAATCTTGGCTGCTGCCTCGCGGATCATGGATAGTAAGTACCACGTATTTTTTTCTACGTCAACAATGAACGTAGAAAAATTTATCGTGGCTGCGGCGCCGTCCGGACAGGCGCTGCAACGCGCCGTTGCGTAGTTCAGGCGTTGACGGGAGCGCGCCGATCCGAGAGATCAGCGAGATGACCCCGAGCAACGGATCTATCCATGTATCTAGTGGAAATAAATGCCATTTTTTCGCTCCTTGGCGACGCGCGGCGACATGGCCATCGTCCTTCTGGATGGCGCGTGCGCGGCTTGTTCGCGGGCGAACTGCCGGCCGAATCCGGACGTGTCGCCAGTTTCTTTGTCGCGCAAGAGCCAACTTATCTGCCCGTATCGCAAAACAAGAAAAGTAGCTTGTCGGCCGGCGGCGACGCGAATCGCGGAAGCAAGCAGCCGGTTGCACACATCCTGCGGTATTTCCTTACCTATCGCCGCGGCTTTTTCGGTCGGAGCTTGACGAGCCGCGGAAAACGCGCTAATCACCGGGCGTTATTTTTTCGGCGTTTGTCGATCGGGGAGGCGATTGCGCCGGCGTACCGGCGGCGGTTTTGCCGCCCGCTCATGAATCCCGGCAGGAGGCGCCCCGAACTTGGCAAAACCGATATTGCTGGTCGATCCGAATCCAGACGTTCTCGCCAAAATTGGCAAGTTCCTCGAAGATTTCGGTTTTGTCGTGGAACGAGCCGTCTCGCAAAAAGAAGCGCTCGATAAAATCAAGTTCTACGCGCCGACGATCGTCGTCGCCAATCTGCAATTGCCCGACGGCGGCGCGTTGCAGGTCGTCGAACAGGCGCGGGAAAAACTCAAGTGCCGCGCGCCGTTCATCGTGATGGCCGCGACCCGCCAGATCGAAGAAAACCGCCGTTCGGGTTCGGTCGGCCGCGTGCAGGCCTGGGTCACCTGGCCGGTCGACCAAATGGAGTTGTACCTCAAAGTGACGGAATGGTCGGACCGCGAGATCGACCCGGAACCGGCGTCGCCGAAGGCGCATTCGCCGGCCCCGTTTGCCGACGCGGCGTCGTCCCCGCGCAAGCAGCCGGTGCGCCGGCCGCGCCTCGCGATCGGCATGCCGATGGACGACCGCCGACGCGACGAAACGATCGGCAACCTGGCGCGCGCGCCGGTGCCGCGCTTGCTGCGCGAACTCGGGCTGCGCGAAGAAACCGGGCTGCTGACGATCAATCACTCGCCGTACAAGATGCAGGTCCATTTTCGCGATGGTTTGATCGTTCACGTAGTCAGCAATTACATTCCGGAATTGTCGCTGGGCATAGTGCTCGCAAAAAAAGGCGATATCTCGGCCTCCGAATTGGCCAGCGCTCGCAAACGGTGGGAGCGCGAAGGCGGCCTCTTCGGACAAATTTTGCTGTCGATGGAATTGATCGCCGGCGACAAACTCGATCAGACGCTGGTCGAGCAATGGATCAAAAAAATCCTCTCGCTGTTCGATTGGCACTGGCGCATCGGCACGTTCGTCTTTTTGCGCGGCGTCGACAAGATCGAACTCCAGGATTCCTTCCGGCTGCGCGTGGATTCCGCGATCGTCGCCGGCGTGAAGGCCTGCTACAGCCGCGAGCGATTGCTGGCCGATTTCGCCTTCGAAACGCGCCGCGACACGGCGTTCACGCTCCATCGCACCTCGGCGAAAAACATGGCCGCCGGCGCCGACGCCGACGATTTTCAGCGGACGCTCGACGCGTTGCGCGTCGGCCGCACGCTCGGCCAGGCGCTCGCCGTGAGCGGCATGCCGGAATTGACGTTTCTGCGCAATGCCTACGCGTTATACATTCTCGACGCGTTTAATTTTCCGGACGATTGACCGTCGCCGATATTTGCGGCGTTTTCCCATCCCCCAAAGGAAACGCCCGACGCGGCGGGCGGCGGGCGTTTGCGGATGTTCGTTTCGAACCGTTGCGCCGATACGGCCGTTATTTGCCGGCCGTGAATTTGCCCCGTTCGGCCTTGACGACCATCTTGGTTTTTTCGATCCGGTGCAACGTCTTGTACACCATCGCCTGCGGATCGTGCGAACTGGTCCGCCAGCCGACTTTCTGCAACTGCGCGAGAATTTCCTTGGCGTTCAGCGGTTGCGCCGAAGCCCTGAGGACTTGCACGATCACGGTCGGCAACGTGTCTTCGCCCGCCCGTTTGCGGCCCGGACGCGGCGTCGCCAGCGGCGGTCGGCCGCGGCGTTTCGGCTCGAGCGCCGGGGCAAACGCCGCCGCCGATTTCGGCGGACGGCCGGGTTTCGCCTTCACCGGCGCCGCGGGCACGCCCAGCATCTCCGCCAATTTGGCGAACAACTGTTGCTTTCGTGAGGCGAATTCGGTCTCCAGCGCGGCGATCTCTTTCTGAAAACGTTCCACCTCGTTCGATACCCAGTTCTTCATTAATGGCTCCTTTTGCGGCATCATAGGTGCATACTCGGGATGTGCATGGCGCCTATTTATATGGCGGCATCCGGGCTTGTCAATAGCCATTTCGCGAAAACGACGTCTCCTCGGTGATATGTCGATCCGCAACGACGCCGCGCCGCCAGCCCGCCGGGACGGAAAATAGCGTTGGGTCGTGACAATTTTCCACGTTCCGTCGCGAGAGAGAAAAACAATTCGTCGCGGCGGGCGTCCCTATTCCGTCGGCGAGGCGATGGCGGCGGACGCCAACGGGTCCGGTTCGGGCAATTTGCCGTAGCCGGCGCCGATGATCGCCGTCAGGTCGCGTCGCCCGTAACGGGCGGTCGTGCCGCCCGGGGCGGCGGCCGCGAGCGAGCCGGCCGCGTTGCCCCACGCCAGGCACTCGACCATGTCGCAGCCTTCGAGCATCGCCGCGCCGAACGCCGCAAAAAAATTGTCGCCGCAACCAGTCAGATCGACCACGGTCGTGGGAATGGCCGGCAACTCGACCTGCCGGCCCGCCCAGCGCGCCAACGCCCCCAGCGCGCCTTTTTTCAGGACGATGACGGGAACGATGGCCTGCAGGATATTAAGCGCCTCGGCGAGGTCGTCGCAGCCCGTGAGATGCCGCGCTTCCCGTTCGTTGAAGGTGATCATGTCGAAACAGCCGAGCAGTTCGCGCACGCCGGGCACGGCCAGCGTCGGCGCGAGGTCTTGCGCGTCGGCCAGCCGCAGCGCCCCCTGCCGCGCCGCGACACGCAACGTCTCGATGGTCCTTTCGATCACGGGCCCCGTTTCGGGCAGGCCGTCGATCAGCACCGCGCGCGGTTGGAAACGTCGCACCCATTCGGGATTCGGCGGCGGCGTGGGATGTTCATACGAGAGGAAACTGCGGTCGTTGCCCTGATTGAACGCGACGGTTACGCAGGCGCGCGCGTCGGCGACGATGTTGACCGCGTCGAGCAGCAGGCCCTCGGCTTGCATCGCTTCGATCAGGAAACGACTGGCGAAATCATGCCCCAATTGCGTCTCGAACGCGACGCGATAGCCCAGCCGCGCGAGAATGATGGCCGAGGTCAAACTGCCGCCCGGCACGAACGTCAAACCTTGGCCGACCACTTTGACTTCCTGACCCGGCCCCGGCACCTGCGGCAAACCGGTGAAGATCAAGTCGAGATAGGGGTGGCCGCTGGCGATCGCGAGCGCGTCGATCATCGAAAAGCTCCCAGCGCGGCGTGCGCCGCGACGAAATCGGCAAACAATTTTTCCACCGGCGCCGCGTCGAGCAACGGATGCGACGCCAGCGCCCATCGGCCGAGCGGGGCGGATTGGTAGCGCACGGCCATCACGGTCAGCGTTTCGAAAATCCGCACTTGCCGCACGACCTCGCGCAGCCGGGCCGGAATCGTCGCCGGCGGCAGCGGCGTCACCCCGCGGTCGTCCACCGTGCAAGTGGTTTCGATGACATCGGCCTCGGCCATCCAGGCGGTCGCGCCGCGATTGGGATAAATCAGCGCCATTTCCGCCGGGCCCCGCCATTTTGCTTCCAGCACATCGAGCGCGACGCCCGCGTAACCTTCGCCCTCGGCAAGCTGATGATTGGGCCGCTGGCCGTCGGCGGTGTCCTTCCAGGCGTATTCCATATAGCTCGCGCTCCGGTCCGCAAGGCACGCCGCGTGCAACGCCAGCAGTTTTTCCGGATCGTCCCCGATCGCCGGATCGGCGGCGCCCGCGAAAAAGCGGTCGGTCAACCGTTTGACCTTCTGGCCGCGCGTCTCGGTTTCGGCAGCCGTCGCCGCCAGCGCTTGTTCGGGCAGCAGGTAATAGTAAAGGTACTCGTTCGGGAACGCGCCCAATTCGCGCACGAGGCTGCGGCCGAAGATGCCGAACCATTTGTCGATAAACGCGTCGTCGTTCATCAGCCGTGCGGTGACGTCGGCGCCGTCCACCCACACCTGCGTGGTTCCCGACAAATGGTTCAGCCCGAAAACACGGCTGCGGATGCGGTCCGGGGAAATGCCCCAGTCGACAGCGATGTATTCCTTAACATTGTCCGCGCTGTCGCAAATGCCGATCGTCCGCGCGAAACCCGCGTCGTGCAACGCCTGCGTGCAGATGCCCGACGGATTGGTGAAATTCAGAATCACGGCGCCCGGCGCGATGGCCCGGGCGCGCCCGCAAATGTGCAGCAGTTGCGGAATGGACCGCGCGGCCATCGAAAAGCCGCCGGCGCCGACCGTCTCCTGGCCCAGAACGCCGTGGCGGCGGCAGATGGCTTCGTCAACGATGCGCCCGTCCTCGAAACCGGGGCGAATCGTGAGCACCACGGCGTCCGCGCCGGCGAGCGCGCGGTCGAGATCGGGGTCCGCCGCGACGGTCATTCGCGCGCCGGCGCGCTCGACCAGATGGCGGGTCAGCCGTTCCATGGTCGCCAGGCGCTCCGGGCGGATATCGGTCATCGCCAGCGTGTCCACCGGCGCGCCGTTGGCGACGCGGCGCAGCAGGCTGCGAACAAAAAGCGGCATGCGGATGCCGCCGGCTCCGACGACGGTGAGTTTCATCGACAGGCTCCCTCTGTGGCGTCAGGCAAAAAGCGCGCCGATTGTAGTCACGTCGCCGGTGAAAAGGAAGCAGGCGCGGGCAAGCCAAAATCCCCCGCTGAGAAAACCAAATTTCGGATTTCGGATTTCGGATTTCGGATTTCGGATTTCGGATTGCGGATTGCGGATTGCGGATTGCGGAATGAACCGGCATGGAAAGCAGAACCCGATCAAGATAGTTCCGGCCGGTCCTGTCTATCCTGTCGAGGAAGAAACGGTGAGCCGGCCGCGGATGACGGTCAACGGCCGGCGGGCGCCCTCGGGGTCGCGGCGTCGGCCGGCGCAGGCGACGCGGCGGCGGGGCCGGGGCCGACATCGAACGGAATCGCGGCGTCGGCCGGCGCTCCGGCGCCCGCCGGAGCGGGCGGCGGCACGCGATTGAACGTCGGCGGGCGGAATATCCAATACAGCAAAAACAACAGCGCGATCACCATCAAGCCCACGGTGGGCCAGATCGGCCGCGGTCGTTCGGTCGCGACAAATGGCGCGGGCGGCGGGGTCTCGACCGGCGGCGCTGCATCAGCGGCGGGCGGCGGCGGCGCTTCGTCGATCGGCGGCGCCGGATCGGGCGCCGGGCCGACGGGGCGGAAGCCTTCGCCGGTGAGCACGATCACGCTGATGTTGTCGGTGCTGCCGCCATGATAGGCGGCGCGCAGCAGGCCCTCCGCCAGGCCGGCGGCGTCGGGCGAACCGGCAACGATGGCTTCGATCTGCTCGTCGCGCAGGCCGCCGAGCAGCCCGTCGCTGCAGAGCAACACGGCGCCGGCGGCGGGGACCGACAGCCAGCCGTCGGGTTCCGGATAGAGGTCGGGCTGCGGCGTCGGCCCGGAGCCGACGGCCCGCGTCAGCGCGTGCGCGTACGGGCTGCGCTCCGCTTCTTCTTCCGTCAATTTCCCGAACCGCACGCCCTCTTCGCGGACCGAATGATCCCGGGTCAGGCGCTGCAGCCGGCGATCCGCCGGCGACCACAGATACGCGCGGCTATCGCCGACATTGACGGCGACGAACCGCCCGTCGCGCTCGGCGATCGCCACCAGCGTCGTGCCCATGCCGCGTTTTTCCGAATCGTCTTGTCCTTCCGCAAACACGGCTTCGTGCGCCAGGCGCACGGCGTCGGCAAGGGTTTCCCGCAGGCGCCGCTCGTCCGGCGTCGCGGCGGCCAGTCGGCCGGTCATGGTTTGGACGAAAATCTCGGCGGCCAGTTGACTCGCGCGGTCGCCGGCGCGCATGCCGCCCATGCCGTCGAGCACAGCCAGCAGCCGGATCAGCCCAGCGGGCGTGCCGATTTCGCGGACGACGATCGTATCCTGGTTATATTTTCGCCGGCCGCGGTGGCCGGCCGTTGCGACGTTCGCCGACATCGACGTTCCGTGCAGTTATGTCCATAGACCATAGGGCGAGGGCCGCCGCATTGCAAGCGCGGCAAGATCCGCCCTTGTGCCGCGCGGCCAGCCACGGTATTTACCAAAAGCGCCTTTTTTTCGGTGCGCTTGGCGATCGACGTTCGGCGAAGGAGACCGGTGGCCGTGGGCCGAAAATGGACGATTCTGCTGATCGCGCTTTTCGTGGCGGCGGCCGCGGTGGACGCGCAGCGCGTGCCCGAGAACCAATGGGGGGCCGGCGCGATGTTGGCGGTTGTTCACGCGTGGCAAGCAGTTTCGCCGGTGCTGGGGCTGCGGTTCGGTTGTCAGTACACGCCGACCTGCTCGGTCTACGGCGAGTTGGCGATTCGCCGCTTCGGCGCGTATCGCGGCGGGTGGCTGGCCGCGAAACGCATCTGGCGTTGCAGCCCGTGGGCCGCTCGCCCGGGCGAGGATTGGCCGCGATAAATCGGCCGCTCGACCCGGAATGGGGAGGTTATCGGCGACGTGATTCGGCGCCTGCGATATCTGGCCGTTTGGCTGACGTTGGTCGCCGCCGCGGCGTTTGCTTGCGACGACCTCTCGGTGCGCGCGCCGGCCACCGATCCGCCCGCATCCGAGGCGGCGCGCGCCAAGCCGCCGCCCACGTTCGCGCCGACGGCGCCCGGCCATCTTCGGCTCCAGGTCGAACGCGAAGAAGTCAGAGTTTGCGAACGGCCGCTCGGTCTGCTGCTCTCGCCCGCCGACGACACCCTCTACGTCGCGTGCGCCGGCAGCGGGCGGGTGACGGCCCTCGACACCGACAGCCTCCAGCCGCGGTGGACCAGCCAGCCGCTGTTTGAACGCATTTACAAGCTGGCATACGACGACCGCCGGCGGCAGGTCTACGCGGTCGGCATGAACGGCCGCTTCGTGCACGTGCTCGACGCCGCCGGCGAAACGGTCGCGCAGATCAATGTCGGCGGCAACATTGCGGACATGGCGCTCGCGCCGGACGTCGACCGGCTGGTGGTGACCATCGCCCAGCCGCCGCAGGCCGCGCTGATCGACGTGAACACGTTGCGCATCGACGGCTACGTCGTGTTTCCCACGCCGCCCGGTTCGCTCACGATCCGCCGCGACGGTCAACTCGCGGTCGCCAGCAGCGGCCTGTGGCAGGTGAAGGGCAAGGATTTCACCCCCGTGCAGCAACCGGTGTATTTGTTCGATCCGCGCCAGGCCGGCCGCACCCTCGACAGCCTCGGCTTGGGCGGCGCGCAGGCACGGCACACATTGTTCACTCACGGCGGCGCGAATCTGCTCGTCGCCGAGCGCACGGCCGACTCGGTCGCCGTTTTCGACGTCGCCAGCCGGCGGTTGCTGCGCACGATCCCGGTCGGCGCGGCCCCGGAAAAAATGGTCGCCTCGCCGGACGGCGCGTGGGCGTTCACCCTCGACAGCAAGGGCGCCTCGATTACCCGTGTTGACCTCCGCGCGCGGGAAGCCGACGGCTACGCGGTCCTGCCGGCCGATCCGGAAGACTTGGCGATCGCGGCGGACGGCCGGGAGTTGTACGCGGCGCTGGCCGGCGCCGAGGGCCGGCGCGGCGCCGTGGCCGTCGTCGATGCGTCCGACATGACCGTCGCGGACGCGATTCCGGTAGGCCGCGATCCATGCAGCCTGGTCTCGTCGGCCGACGGCGCCCGCGTTTATGTGAGCAATTTTCTCTCGGACAGCGTCAGCGTTTTGGAGTGATCGGGCGGCCGAAATCGCGGCGACCTGGCGGCGCAAATGTTTGTTGAAAACCGCGCTGGACAAGGTGGGCGCTTTTGGTTATGATCGATGGCGTCACGTTGGAGACGCCGTTCTCTGGAGTATCGTTCCGGCGACAAGTTGAGTAAAAATTAATCGCCGACCAAAATCGCTAAAATGTTACGTCAAGGAGAGCCCGTGGACCGAAAAAGTCCGTACTTTCAGCGCAAGCGCGGCAAAGCGCCGGCGCGACGCTTCGACAACGCCCCGGCGAAACCCGGGAACCCGTGCGAACCCGAGCCGCCGCATCACCGAGCGCAACCGCACCCCGTCGTCGCCGATCCGCGTCGCCCGCCGATGGGGCCGTCCTCGTCCCCGGTGATCATCATTGATCGTCGCGGGATCGATCCCTTCGATCTGTTTTGCGCGCTGCACCTGGGCATCACCGCGGAAGGAGGCTATCGGCCGCAAAGTCCGGCGGAGATCGCCCGGCGGTTCGGCATGTCGTGCGTGCAGTTGCAAGGCAAGGCCGCCGAGTTGGGCATGGATCCGGAAACGGTGCGGCTCAGCGGCTTCGACATCGGCTTGGCCCGCTACGACATCAAAGTCGCGCCGGAGGGCATCAGCCGCCGCGAATTGGCCAAGCCGTGGTGGGACGAATTCCGCGCCGCGGTCGCCGTCGTGCAACAGAAGCGCGCGGTCGGCGCCGCGATGTCGGCGGTCAATCCCGTCGGGCCGGCGCCCGTCGAGATCGAACTCAAAAATCCGATTTTCGAAGATTAGCGTCCGCGTTTTTCGCCGGCGTAGCGCGGCCGTCTCTGGCGGCCGACGCCCGAGTTCCATCTCCGCTCGTCAAAACGCGTAGACAAAGGTCCCGTAGATCGCCCGGCCCGGCAGCGGAAACCCACGCACGTCCACGACTTGCGCGTCCGTCAGGTTCTTGACTTCCAAGCCGAATCGCCCGCCGGTGGGCGTGTCGACGGTCAGCCCGGCGTTCCAGATTTTGCGGTCCGGCAACAGTTTCGTGTCCGCCTCGGTGACGAAATTGCCCCCCACGTAATTGAATTCGACAAACGGCGCGACCGGGCCGGCGTGGCCCTCGATGCGGCCGAAGGCGACGTGCCGCGGCCGGCCGGGAATCTGGCGGTCGAAGCGATTGGGGAAGTTCGTTTCGTCCAGCGCGTAGGTCAGCGTGTACGCGCCGCTCAGCAAAACGTACGGCGGCCAGCCCGTGCGCAGCGAAAGCTCGGCGCCCTCGAGCAGGGCCTTGCCGATGTTGAACGGTTTGAAGCGAAAGCCGCCGATGAGCTCATACTCGATCAAATCGACCACGTCGTTGCGAAAGTACGCCCCCTCGAAAAAAAACCACGGCTGCCAGGCCGCCTGCAGGCCCGCGTCGTAGTGCAGCGATTCTTCCGGCCGGAGCGACGGATTGCCGACAATCAGGCCTTGGTTGAAATACAACTCGGTGAAGTCGGGCGCGCGAAAGCTGCGGCCGATGTTGGCTTTGAGGGTCAGCGGCTCCCACGGCTTGCCCTCGAGGCCGAATTTCGGGCTCCATTGGCCGCCGACATCCGATGCGTGGTCGTAGCGGATCGCGGCCAGGGCGACGAGCCGCGCATGAAAAAACTGCACCTGGTCCGATAGCGACGTCGCCCACGAATCGCGCGACGGATTGTGAAATTCCGGATCGTACAGCAGCGTCCGGCGCAAGCCGCCCATCAGCGTCCACAATTGATGCGCGCCCCAGGCGTACGAAATCGTTTGCTCGAGCGCCGGCTCTTCTTCCGTTTGCGTGTCGAAGATCGGCACGCCGGTCTCTTCGCCGTATTGATCGCGAAAGCTCGACCACTCCCAACGATTGCTCAGCACCGTCTTGGCGCCGAGCCCGGGGGTCCCCAGGCCCGTCAAAGCGAACGACACCGACGCCAGGTCGCGGTCCAGTCGCTTGTGCGCGTCGGGGGAGGGAAACGTCACCAGGCCCGGCGAGCCTGAGTCCGAGGAATAGAAGTCGTTTTGCGCGGTCACGTCGAGATGGACGCTTGGGCTCCAGCCGACGCGCGTCAGCACGTCGCGGGCGTCGATGGCGTTGTTTTCGCGCCGGTCGATCGTCACATTTCGCGAGTCCAGGGTCGCGCCATGGTCGTTGTGGAAGTCATAATCGCCGTCCGTATGAAAATACGAGCCGCCGGCGTAGTAGCGCCAATGTTCGTCGCCATCCGCGCGCGACGCGGCCAGCCGCAAGGTGTTGAACGAACCGTAGGTCGTCGTCACGTCCGTGTGCGGGCCGCCGGCGCCGTCGCGGGTGACGATGTTGACCACCCCGCCGATGGCGCCCTCGCCGAACAACGCGGAGTCGCCGCCGCGGAAGACCTCGATCCGTTGAATTTGCTCGGGCGGGATCGAGCCGAGATCGACGCCGCCGCCGGCCGCTTCGTTGAGCCGCATGCCGTCCAGCAGCACGACCACCTGGTCGCTGCTCGAGCCGCGAATCGACACCGTCGAGTACGCGCCCAGGCCGCCGAAATTGCGCACGTTGACGCCCGCCGCCTGGCGCAATACTTCCTCGGTCGAAACCATGCGCCCGACGAACTGGTTCATCTCGATGACCTCGACGAAAGCCGGCGGGTCCTGGGTCGACTCGTTGAGATTCTTCGCTTTGACGGTGACCTCCGGCAGTTCGTGGTCGGCGTCCGCGGTGCCCTTGTCGTCGGCGAACGCCCCGCCGCCGGCCGCTACGGCGCAGATGCAAAGAAAAAGCCGCCAGAGATAACGGAATTCAATCATCAAAAATTCGTGCCGCGCGGTCGTCGACGCCACGCCGGGTCTATCGCCGCGCGGACGGGGCGTTGTCAGCGAACGGGTTTCAACTCGCCCCGGGCGACTTGTTCGGCAATCGTCGGCAGGCGCGAACCGTCCCACAGCCCGTGCGTGAGCGCATATTTTTCCAACGCCTTTACGGCGTTGACGTAGGCGACTGCGTCGAGACTCTCGTCTTCGCCGGCGCTGCCGGGGTACGAATCGATCGAATACTTCGCCGGCCACGGGACGCCCGGCCGCATCACGGCCCAGAGCACTTCGCCTAGATTCCGCGCCTGGTCCGGCGCGCTCCAGTCTTGATGGCTGCAATAGTCGGAAAACGGCGCGCCTGACGCATTGTAGGCCAGCGGGATCGGGTTCGGCACGCCCGTAAACGTCGAGTTGTCGGGCGTCATCGTGAAGGCGTCGTACATCGGGCTGGTGTTCTCGTCGTACACCGCCAAGGGCGGCAGGCCGAGGATCATCTCGACCGTCATCCAGACCGACGACATCGAATACAGCACGCTCGAAACATAGTTGTGCTTGGCCCACGGCGAGATCACCAGTAACTCGCTGCGGTGCGGATCGACGTGGTCGGCGCCGGATTGCGGGTCGTCTTCCATCACGAAGACCGCCGTTTCGCTCCACTGCGGGGTGTGCGTAATGTAGGTGAGCAGATCGCCCAGGCCGGCGTCGTTGTCGCCGACGTCGTATTGCGGCGTGGGCACGCCCGCGGTCGTGCCTTGCGTATGGTCGTTGGGCAGGCTGATGTAGATCAATTGCGGCCAAATGCCCGATTTCAATTCACGGATGACTTCCGCCGCCTTGGTTTCGTCGGAGACCGACTGGTTCCAGAAACCGTACTTGAGATCGACGTACGGTGCAATGTTGCCGAGGTCGGCCAGCGCCAGCACCTGCCCGTAGACGCGGAACGACACCTTGTTCTTCAGCAGATTCTCGAAAATATCGCCTTTGCTCGGGCGCGCCGCCGGCTCGTCGTTGGGCAGCGGCTCGCGGCCGTTCGTCGCCCAGGCCTTCTCATTGTAGTCGTTGGAAAACATGTCGACCGACCACATGTGGCCCTGCAAGCTGACATTCGCTTCCGAGTAATAGTTGTCGCCGATCGTGAACTGCGACGCCAGCGCGTGGGCGTTGGGCGTGTAAGCCTGGCCGAACTCCAGCAGCGACGGGTCGTGGTCGGTGGTGGCCATGTCGCCGAACACCTGATCGAACGTTTTGTTTTCCTTCATGATGAAAATGACGCGCTTGATCTGCTGCGATTGCTGCCCGCGTTGCGTCGGGATCGGGCTTTGGAACGACAGCGATTGCCAATACAGCGACGTGCGCGTCAAGTTGGCGTTCACCATTTGCGTCCACGACGCCAGTTGGCCGGCGTTCGGAATGTCGATTTTTTGCAGCGTGCCGCTCATGTCGACGCCTTCGCTCGGCGTGCCGCCGGGGATGCCGCCGCCCTTGCCGTTGCCGACGTAGAGCACGTTTTGCACGGGATCCAGCGCGACGGCGGAGGGGTAGTAGCCCGCCGGAATCATGCCCTTGATCGTTCCGGCGGCCGCATCGAGCACGACCACCGCGTTGAGGCCCGCCGCCGCGACGTACAACGTCGAGCCGTCGGGCGAGACGACCAGGTCGATCGGCGTCGCGCCGTCGACCGTTGCGGCCTCGTAGATGTTGTATTCGGCGGTCGTCTGGCGCAGCGTCAGGTCGACCACGCTCACCGTGTCGCTGTCGGAGTTGGCCACGTACAGCGTCTTGCCGTCGGGCGAGAGCGCCAGGCCCTCGGGGTGCAAGCCGACCGCCACGTCGGCCAGGCGCTGGCCGGCGGCCACGTCGAGGATGGTCACGGTGTCGTCGCCCCAGTTGGAGACGTACGCTTCCGTGCCGTCGGCGGACACGAGGACCTGATAGGGATACATGTTGGCGGGCGCGGTCATCTCGACGGCGCCGGTGGCCGCATTGTAGATCTGCACCGCGGAGCCCCAGGAATCGCAAACCAGCAACTTCGTTTGATCGGGCGTCAGGGCGACGCCGGACGGGATGCAGCGGCTGCCGAGCGTGGCGATCAGCGCCGGCGTGCCGGTCGAAATGTCGTATTCGTAAACGTTTTCGTCATAGCCGCCGCTGACCCACAACTTGTCGCCCGCGGCGTTGGCCGCCAAACCGTAGAAGGCATTGGTCATGGCGACGTTCGCGATCTGCGTAAACGACGTGCCGTCGACGAGCGTCACGCCCGGGCTGCGCATCGAGGAGATCGCGAGGTTGCGATTGGGCAGCAGGAGAATCTTGCTCGGATAATCGAGCACGTTGATCATCGTCCCGACCGGCGAGATGGCGCGGCCGTTGACCATGACGATCGAACCGTCGCCGAGATCGCCCGGACGCTGCAGCGCGGTCGCCGTCGGCACGGGGTCTGTTTTACTGCCCGTCGCCGTCACCCGGTGGTCGGCGGCAGACGGCCGGGCCGGGCCGTTGGAACCCATGCAAGCGGCCAACCACAGCACCAACGCGCAAACGATGAGTCGACGCATTTTCTCCCCCTGACGGCAATTATTCGGAAAGGCGCCAAGCAAAACGTACCAAACAATCTGAATCATCGCAACCTGCGCAATGGCCCAAACGAAAAACAAATGAGGGGCGATTTTGCGGGCAACCGGAGACGTGTGCGCATCAAGGGCCGCCGCCGATGCCGATTAGGCGCGACGCGTCGCCGACTGCGTGTGCAGTGTATTGGATAGTCTTCCGGCTTTTTCAATACTTTCTTTTCGTTAAGGAAATTACAGGAAGACGGTGCACAAACGTACACGGTTCGTGGAAGGAACGCCGGTTCGAGACCGGTGTTCATCTCCACGTAGTCCAAAAAATCCTTTACTTTCATCGGCTTAGCTCATGGCGGCCGTGGGCCGCCGCTCGAAAAACCAGGTCCATTGCGCTAAGTGCTTGAAATCAGGCCATTTGCGGGAGTGCTCACGCGCGCGGGTCGAAAAAAGCGCTCTGCGAGACATCTAAGTAGTTGAAAACAAAGCGTTTGCGGGAGTGCGGGAGTGCGAAAATCGAAAAAAGAGCACTCCCGCCTCCTAACTATGCGAAAATAAAGCGTTTGCGGGAGTGCTAGTAGTGTTTCCCTATGCTGGGGCTTAAGGAAAAAAATGAAGTTAACAATAGTGTAAAGCCGTGCGGAAGGGGCGGAAACACTCCCGCCA
>Ga0181520_10007611_pt1 | contig 15859 bp, 11 predicted proteins | sample PEATcosm2014_Bin_29_FD_132451 | JGI IMG/M metagenome (GOLD analysis project Ga0181520, IMG submission 132451) | Peatland microbial communities from MTU Mesocosm Facility, Houghton, MI, USA - PEATcosm2014_Bin02_30_metaG | ecosystem: Environmental > Terrestrial > Soil > Wetlands > Peat | place...
GCATGGTGTTGCATGGACTCGTAAACGGATTGCGAAATACTTTTGTTGGGAACAAAGGCGCGGAAAGCCTCCGAAGCGAGGGCCAGGTTCTTGATGGTGTCCATGCCCAGGTATCCGACGGCGCTTTGCAGGGTGGTGACTTTTTGCGCCAGCCCGAAGAAGGCGCTGTTGACGAGCTGCAAAACTTTGGCGGACATGGCCACGTCCTGCTCGATGATGTGCGCAACTTTTTCGACGGGAGCATCGGGGTCAGAAACTGTTCGCGTGAGCGACATGTAGGTAGCCGAGAGGGAAGGCAGTTCGCCGACTTTGCCGACGATGTTGCGAATCTCCGGGGCGCAGAGCAGTTCTTGCAGCGCGCAGACCCGCTCGATGGTGGCAAGCAGTTTTGTCGCATCGCATGGCTTGGCGAGAAAGCGATGTGCCACGGGAACGGCGCGCGTGGCCATTTCGATTTCGGAATGACCTGAGAGGATAATGCGAGCGGAGTTGGGAAAGCGATCGCGGATGTGTCCCAACAGGGTGGCGCCATCCATGCCGGGCATGCGCATATCGGAGACGACCACGTCGAAACTGCCGGCTTCACAGGCCTGCAAGGCGGCTTCTCCGCCTAGGGCAAACTGCATATCCCAACGCTCCCGCTCGGTGTAGAGCATGCGGCGGATGCCGTCGAGAATATTGCTTTCATCGTCCACGAACAAGATGCGTTTCATGCGGCCACCGCCCTGGGAGCAAGAGATTTTCCATTGAGAGGAAGGCGAATGATAAAGGTAGTTCCCTTGCCCTCCTCGGTTTCGAAGTGAATGCTGCCGCCGTGCTTGTCAACGATCACCGATCGCGCAATTGCCAGGCCCTGGCCGGTACCTTTGCCGATTTCCTTGGTGGTGAAGAAGGGATCGAAGATGCGCGATTGCACTTTTTTCGGGATGCCGGTGCCGGAGTCCTGAATGCGAATTTCGGCCCACTCGGAGCAATTCCGTGTTTGCACCTTGATCTTTCCTTTTTCCAGACCTCCCTTTTTGACAACATCGGCAATGGCATGGGCGGCATTAACGATCAGGTTGAGAATCACCTGGTTGATTTCACCTGGCAGGCAAGAAACCAGAGGCAGCGATGAGTCGAAATCGGTTTCCATGTCGGCCACATATTTCCACTCGTTGCGCGCCACGGTAATAGTGCTGTTGATGGCGTGATTCAAGTCCAGCGGAATCTTTTCTTTTGTGTCCGGATGGGAGAACTCTTTCATGGCGCTGACAATGGCAGCGACACGGGCTACGCCTTCGAGTGTTTGATCAACGGCTTTGGGAATCTCATCCAGCAAATAGCCCACGTCCACGCTCTTCACCGCCCTCTCCGCGGCTTCCATTTCCGCTGTCTGGATGGTATCTCGTGTCAAGGTAATCTCCTGAGCCGCAAGCAACAAGCGTTCATAGTTCCGCAATAGATTTTGCAAATCCTGGAAAGCGTCTTTCATGAAGCGCACATTGTCTCCGATGTATTGAATCGGAGTATTGATCTCGTGCGCGATTCCGGCGGCGAGCTGGCCCACCGATTCCAGTTTTTGCGCCTGAAGCAGTTGTTCTCGCAACTGATTGCGTTCGGTGATGTCCTGCATCATTCCTTCATAGCGGACTACCACGCCGTTCTCACGAACGGCGACAGCGCTCATGGCGATCCACGATCTGCTTCCATCTTTGCGGACAGACTCATATTCAAAGTTCTGCACAGTTCCATTTATTTCCATGAGGCGCTTGAAATCATCGCGTTTTTTGGGGTCAACATAGGCGTTTCGGGCAATGTCGGCAATGCAGGCAACCATCTCTTCCGGGGAATCGTAGCCGTAAATACGGGCCATGGCTGGATTGATGCTCAGAATATGGCCGTCTGGTGTACTTTGAAAGATGCCAATAATTGCATTTTCAAATATACCCCGATACTTCTGTTCTGCCTCTCGGAGCGCACGCTCCATCTCCTTACGCTCCGTGATGTCTTCGCACATTCCCTCATAGCGAATCACGATGCCGTTCTGACGAATGGCGCGAATGCTCATCGCGACCCAGACTAGGCTGCCATCTTCGCGAGAAGCCTCGCATTCATAGTTCTTCACGCCGCCGACTCTGTCCATGATCAGCATGAATTCCATCCCTTGCTTGTGGTTGGCAAAAAATTGCTGCGAAATATCAGTAATTCTGGCCACCATCTCTTCCGGGGATTCGTAGCCGAAAGTAAAAGCCATGGAACGGTTCACCTTTAAAAAGCGGCCTTCCGGCGTACTCTGAAAGATACCGATTACGGCTTTGTCGAAGATGCCGCGATACTTTTGTTCCGCCTCAAATAATTCATTTTCAATTTTTTTGCGCGCGGTGATGTCTCTACCTATGCCCGCGATGCCGATGACCCGGCCCTCATTGTCGCGCACCGGCACTTTTGTCGTCAGGATATCGATCTCGTTTCCTGTGATGTCGATGCTTTTTTCTTCGCGGTTGTATAAAGGCTGCCCTGAACGGATCACGTGCTGCTCGTCTTCATAGAAAGCGCTGGCCTGCTCGCGCGGGAAAAAATCGAAATCGGTTTTTCCCAACAGTTCATCCGGCGTATTCGCTCCGACGACGTGCGCCACGTGAGAATTAGCCACCAAAAACCGGCTCTCGATGTTTTTCACATACATGAAATCCGGGACGTTGTCGATCAAGGCGCGGAGCATGCTGCGCTCATTATTCAGCATCGATTTTTTCTTGAGCAGACGTTGATTGGCCTCGTCGGCCAAAGCAATGGCCTTCTGGAGACGGGCTTCCGCTTGCTTGTGCGGGGTAATATCTCGAAAAAACCACACCCTGCCGAGATAGATGCCTTCTGAATTCTTCAGGCCGGTGGAATGCCGTTCGAATGTCCTGCCATCCTTCAACCTAATCTCGCAATGATCCTCTTCATCGGGATGGTTGTAAAGCTCCTGAACACGCCTCGTAAAGGATTCCGGGTCTACCAGAAGCTCAAGAACCGATAGCATCAATGTCCGATCCGCAGTACCGATAATTCTATGGTGTATGGGATCCTGAGCGGTAGAAACGTCCAATCCCCAAATGTCTAGAAATCTCTTATTGTAGGAAACTATGATTCCCTCTTGATTGACGACCAGAATTCCTTCCAGCGTCCCGGCGTGTATGGACTGAATCAGAGATAGTTCAAACTGGCGTTCTTGCTCGGTGTGATTTCGCTCGGTGATGTCGGCACAGAGGCCGATGTGGCCCAGGTACTCGCCACAGGACGAGATCATCGGTTCGGCGAAGACTCCCATGAGCCGCCACTCGCCATCGGCACGCCGGAATCGAGCTTCTATCTCGAAGGTTGTACGGCCATCGACAGCGCGGTTGAATGCCTCCAGAAACCTTGACGCTTCGTCGGGGTGAACCAGCTTCGGCCGTATGGGGGCTTCCAACTCGTCATGCGTCATCCCAAAGAACTGGCGACATGCCTTGTTGGTGAAATTAAAAATGCCCTCAGTGTTGGTCGCCCACATTATCGATGGGCAACTGTCCGCAATCATCCGGAAACGCTCTTCACTTTCGCGCAGTTCCTCATCCGCCTGTTTGCGTTCATTCACGGGGCACCTCACGAGGCCTTCCGGAGTGTCGCAGCCTGCCGGAATCGGTACTACCTCGTTCATTGGTATAACCTCATACGCACGCGATACTCTACCGGAGATATATCGGCAAAAAGAGCATTTTCTGTATTTAGCCGGGCAGGTAACGCCAGATATTTTTGAGGAATGATATTCAGCGCCTAATTGATTGGGAAGAGTGTGCCGATGAAATGATCATGCCTCTTTTCTTCTGGCAGCGTGCCGGGACCGCGCCAGAGTTGCGTGAAGGTTGGGCAGGATGATAAGCCGGCTTGACGAAGCCGTGTCAAGCGTCAGGAACAGATGCGCGCCGCGCACGGGATTAAGGAAATGCCTTGCAGGGAGTGTGATGGATGGCAAAAAAGATCCTATTCGTAGACGATGAGCCTCTGGTTTTGGACGGTATTAAGCGGATGCTGCACAACGAATTTGAGATCAGCACAGCCATGGGCGGAGAAAATGGCCTGACAGCAATCCGTGAGAACGGGCCCTACGCAATTGTAATTTCCGATATGCGAATGCCGGGCATGAACGGCGCTGAATTTCTATCTCAAGTACGCCAAAATTCACCGGAGACTGTGAGGATGCTGCTCACCGGATATACAGACATAAACGCGGCAATAGAAGCAGTGAACGAGGGCCATATATTTCGCTATCTCACCAAGCCGTGCGAAAAGAATACCCTGGTGGGGGCGATCAACCTCGGCCTGACTCAGTACCGGGCGATCACGGCCGAAAAGAAACTCGCCACGAAGGCGCAGATCCTCGAAGGACCGAGGAGCGAAATCGCGGATGTATGCCAATGGGATAACCATGAGAGCGCAACGGGACTACCGGGCCCTACACAGGCCAGAAACCACCTTGCCCCGCTCATGGGTGTTGATACCCACATCTATGCGGTAATGTTTAAGCTATCGATGCTGCAAACCCTGGAGCAGCGTTATGGGGAGGGGGTAGCCGGTGACTACCTTAACTCCGCAGCCCAATTTTTAATACAGGCTTTGCGCCCGGAGGATAAGCTCTTTCACTGGGGCAGAGATGTCCTGATGGCGGTGGTGCGTCGAAATATCTCTCCCGGCGCGATGCGCATGGAGATTGATCGCCTGACATTGACCAGCCAAGGTCAAGTGATGAATGTGAATGGCAAGAGCATTATGATCGCCTGTCCGTTAGCCTTCGATGTGCAGCCGGTATCGCAGTTTCCGACATTGGAAGATATGCTCACGGTATTCAATGCCAAGTCAAGCGGATTGATTTAGACGAGTTCGCAGCCCAGATTGCAGGACACTTCCTCAAGCGACTAGTTCAAGAAGGCTTCGACTCCCGCCGTGAAATCTACATCATGACCGTGGACGAAGTTGTTGCCTATCCTTGACTCCTTAAAAACGTTGCGGAGCAGGTATTGAGACCTGCTCCGCAGCGCTCCTGTTGTGGCAACGATACGTTGCGATGACTTGCTAGTTAATGGTGCAGGCGGTTCCGTTGAGCGCGAAGTTCGTGGGGATTGCGTTGGTGGTTCCGTTCCAGTTTCCGTTGAAGCCGAATCCGGAGTAGCTTCCGTTGGCGGGAATGTTCTCCCAACTTTGGCCGGATTGTTCGCTCACCGTGACGTTGGCTCCGCTCTGCGAAACGGCTCCGTTCCAGGAGCTGGCGATGGTCTGTCCGTTGGCGAATGTCCAGGTCAGCGACCATCCGCTCAGAGTGGTGCTTCCGTTATTCTTGATGGTGATATTGGCTCCGAACTGGCTTGAGTTTTGCGGAGAGATTGTATAGTCAACCTCGCATGCGCTGCTGCCGCCGGAGGTGACGTTAAGTGTGAAGGAGGTGGTTGCGGTCGTGCCGGAGGTTCCGGTGACGGTGATGGTGAATGCGCCGGTGGTGGCTGTGCTGCTGGCCGTCAGCGTGAGCACGCTGGATGTGGCGGAGGAGGTTGGGTTGAAAACAGCCGTCACGCCGTTGGGCATGCCAGATGCAGTAAACGCTACGCTCCCGGTGAATCCGCCAATGTCGGTAACCGTGATGGTGTCGGCTCCGCTGCTGCCTTGCTTGACGGTAAGAGTAGAGGCCGATGGAGCCAGCGAGAAGCCCGTTGTCACCTTTGGATTGACGGTGAGAGCTATTGGGGTAGTCACGATCGTGCTGCCCGAGGTTCCGGTGATGGTGACCGTGACCGGCCCTCCGGTGGTGGCAGTGCTGCTGGCGGTCAGCGTGAGCACGGTGGAGCTGGTGGAGGAAGTTGGGTTGAACGCAGCAGTCACGCCGTTGGGCAGGCCGCCTGCCGTAAACGTGACACTGCCGGTGAAACCATTTTCGGGAGTTACCGTGATGGTGTCAGTGGCGGTGCTGCCTTGCGTCACCGAGAGCGACGACGGTGATGGCGTAAGCGTGAAGGTGGGATTAACTACGGAAGCTGTTCCTACGAAGGTTGTGATGCTCTGCCCCGGCAGCGAGTATGTGAATGAATCATTCGAGACGGTGACTGCGCCGAGCTCCGCCAACTGGTTGGAAGAGGATGTCTGGTAAGGCGTAACCGAGGTTAGAGTGACGCCCGAGATTTGAAAGTCGATGCTTGAGGAGCCGCCATTGGAATTGACGGCCACGATTACATAGTTATTGTTTCCCTTGAAAGATGTGACGTAGACTCCGCTGGTGGGGTTGTTGTTGGCTCCAGTCATCACGTATCCCGGCCTGACGAACTTGGAGTACTGGCCCAGTGCGTAGGCATCCAAATTGGGGCTGTTTCCGTTCAGCATCAGAGGCGTCCACCAATAGACATAGGCGTTGTATTGCGCCACCGCCATGGACTGGTGATATAGCACGGCTGCCGCGATGGCATCGCTTATAGAAGGCTGGGCGGCTCCATTGGCATTGCTATAGGTGGTTTCGGTCATCCACACATCCTTGCCCTTGTTCTTGGCATTGGTGTAGTAGAACGGCGCCACTCCATAGGTATGACCGGCCACGATCGAAACGTGACCAACCGCATTGGAATCGTTTAGCGTGGGATCGGACTCGTCGAGATTGAAGCTGTCCGACTCGGGCATCATCAGCTTGGTGGTTATCGTGCCGCCTTCCTGAGCAATGAAGGCATCCATCTGCGCGCCACTATACGAACATGACTCGTAGGTTCCAGGGAGGAAATCGGGCTCATTTTGCACGGAGATGGCGTAGAGATTCACGCCGCCGGCCTTCTCGTAAGCGACGAACTCATTCAGATAGTTGGCGAATGCGCCGTAGTCGCTGGTATTGAGCGTGCCCCCGATGGTGCTGCCATTGCTCTTCCAGGCGGCTGGCGGTGTCCATGGCGTGGCGAAGACGATGACCTGCGAATTGATGGACTGCGCCTGTTGCGCATTAGACCGTTCGGTGGCCCAGTTGGAGCCGCCAGTGGTGGAACTGGGATCTATGCGCGAGCGCAGGATGGTGAAGCCTACCTGGCCTGAACCGACGCCAAAAAGATTGTTGGCCTGCGTCGAATTCAGCACCGGCTGCCAGGCCGTCGAAGTGCCAAATCCACGGATAGTTTGGTAGGTGGTGTTGAAGTTGATGGCATCAGTGGTTTGCGCGCTGGCCATTGCACATGCCAGCAGTATTGTGGATGCAACTATACTTACCTTTCGGATTTCCATGATCAACCTCCATGTTGAGATGCAGGTGGTGGGATGAAGCTAAACGGCGCGCACGACTCCCTGCAGACGCACATCAAGCGCCTCCAGCGTCATCCGGTGATCGAACTGGTCTTCCTACTTTCCTACGCGCGGCCTGAGCTTGGGGCTACCTCGGGAGGGTGAGGCTGGCCGCCGGACAGTCAGATTTCTGACTGCCGCGAGGAATAATACATCAAACTAATAACAACGCGCAGCTTTTTTTAATAACAACGCACAACTTTTTTTGCACAAACTATGTTTTAAGTTCCGGGGCATCCTATCACCGATTGTTTCTATTTGATTTTTAGATGACAACCACTTCGCATTTGATCATCTCCCTTTCGATTCAATAAGATTCTGGCAGACGATGGACTCCAACTATTTCTCCGATCCAATTTATGCGCGTTGCAAATGTGAACTCATTTCTCCATGGAATACTCGCTGTCTGGAGGCTGACCACATTTGAGCTAACCATAAAGCGAGGGTCTCTATTTTTCCCAAAACCGGTAAGCTAGTGCCTTACCTTCAGTCAAAAACAAGTCAACTATAGCTTCACGTTATACAAAAACCGATAAGCTATAGCTCACTATTTTTGGATTTTAAGCCCTAATTCCTAACCCCTAACCATTTCCCCCTTCCCACAATGCGGTCCGGATGTCACAATGGATTAACGATTCATTTTCAGCTTTTTTGGGCGGAGGGAGTTCTGCGATGGCAAATGTGTCTGGGGTGGAAGCGGTGAAGGCGCTGGCAGCGGGTGAGCGGGTTCATGCCAACCTGCCTATGGCTCAACTGATTGAAACGTCGTTGGTTAGGGGCGAAGGGCAATTGGCGGCCAACGGCGCGTTGGTGGCTGTGACCGGAGCGCGGACGGGGCGCAGTCCCAAGGACAAGTTCACCGTGGACGACGCGGTGACGCACGAGTTGGTGTACTGGGGCAAGGTGAATCAGCCGTTTGCGCCGGAGAAGTTTGGGGCGCTGCTGGAGCGAGTGGTGGAGCACCTAAAGGGCCGCGAGCTTTTTGTGCAGGACATGTACTGCGGTGCGGATGCAGCTTACCGGCTGCCTATTCGGGTGATCAGCGAGTACGCCTGGCACGCGCTGTTTGCGCGTCAGCTTTTTGTGCGGCCGGAGGCGGCTGTGCTGGCCGGCCATGCGCCGGAGTTTACGGTTGTGGCTGCGCCGACCTTCGAGGCGACGCCGGATCGGGATGGAACGAATACTGGCGCATTCATACTAGCGGATTTTACGCGCAAGATCATTTTGATTGGCGGAACGAAATACGCCGGAGAGATCAAGAAATCGATTTTCAGCGTGATGAACTTCATAGTGCCGAATAAGGATGTGCTGCCCATGCACTGCTCGGCGAATGTGGGCGCGGATGGCGTGACGGCACTGTTTTTCGGGCTCTCGGGGACGGGCAAGACGACGCTTTCCGCGGACCCTGCGCGGCGGCTGATTGGCGATGACGAGCACGGATGGGGCCCGACGGGAATCTTCAATTTTGAGGGCGGCTGCTACGCCAAGTGCGTGGACCTGACCGAGGAGAAGGAGCCGCAGATTTTCAGGGCAATTCGCTTTGGGAGCGTGCTGGAAAATGTGATTCTGGACGCGGATCGGAAGCCGGATTACTTCGACATTCATTTGACGGAGAACACGCGCGCGGCTTACCCGGTGGATTTCATCGAGAACGCGGTGATTCCGGGGGTGGGCGGACATCCGCGGAACGTGATGTTCCTGGCCGCCGATGCGTTTGGGGTGCTGCCGCCGATTTCGCGGCTGACACCGGAGCAGGCAATGTACCACTATTTGTCAGGGTACACGGCGAAGCTGGCGGGGACCGAGGCGGGTATGGGCAAGGACCCGGCGCCGGAGTTCTCGGCTTGCTTTGGCGCGCCCTTTTTGCCGCTGGCCCCGCGGGTTTATGCGGAGATGCTGGGCAAGCGGCTGACGCAGCATAAGGCTTCGTGTTGGCTGGTGAATACTGGCTGGTCCGGCGGGAAGTTCGGTGTGGGCAAGCGCATGAGTTTGAGGATCACGCGCGCTCTGGTGAATGCGGCGCTTGACGGCAGGCTGAGCAAAGTGGAATTTCAAACCGAGGCGGCGTTTGGGTTGAGCATTCCGGTGAGCTGCCCGGATGTTCCTGCGGAGATTTTGAATCCTCGTAACTCGTGGGCCGACAAGGCGGCTTACGATACGACGGCTGCCGAACTGGCGGCGCGCTTCGAGGCGAACTTCAAGCAGTTCGACGCTTCAGAGGCGATTCGCGCGGCTGGACCGAAGGCGAAGTAAGAGAAGGAAAACGAGAGGGGCTTCGATCAGGCTGATTGGTCGAGGCCCTTTTTTGCGTGGACTGGATTCGAAGGAAAAGCTTCCTCCAGAAATCGCGTCCGCAGCCGGCAGACGTATACTGAAATTGTACGAATCAGGTAGCATCCGCGCTGCTCGCGGAGCTGCACTGGAGAATCGTCATGAGTCTTATCCAGCTTCCCGCCCGGGAAGAATCTGCCCCTGTGCAGAAGATCACCGCGCAAACCCTTATCGAGAGAAAACAATCCCACCAGCCGATCACTGCGCTCACTGCTTATGACCATCCCACTGCGCTAATTGTCGATCAGGCCGGCATTGACATGATTCTTGTCGGTGACTCGCTGGGCATGGCTGTGCTGGGCTACGAGAGCACACTGCCCGTCACCATGGAGGAGATGCTGCACCACACGCGCGCCGTGCGTCGCGGTGTGCGCCGCGCGTTGCTGGCAGCTGATATGCCCTTCGGCTCCTATCACGCCTCCACCGAGCAGGCCATCAGCAATGCGACGCGCTTCATCAAGGATGCGGGCGCCGAAGCAGTGAAGATAGAAGGCGGGCGTAATCGCGCCGCGCTGGTTGCCACGCTCACGCATGCGGAGATTGCTGTCGTTGGCCACATCGGACTGACGCCGCAGTCGGTGCATCGCCTGGGCTACCGCGTGCAGGGGAGAACAGCCGACGCCATCGACGGCCTTATCGCCGACGCGCAGGCTCTCGAATCTGCCGGCGCTATCGCCATCGTGTTGGAGTGCGTGCCACGCGAAGTGGGCGGGCAGATCACCGCCGCGCTCACTATTCCCACCATCGGCATCGGCGCGGGTCCGGAGTGCGACGGACAGATTCTTGTTTTCCATGATCTCGTCAATCTGACCTGCGGAAACCCAGCCAAGTTTGTCCGCCGCTATGCCGATGCTTCCGCACTCTTCAGCGAAGCCGTCCAGCATTATGCGAGCGATGTGCGTGGCGGTGCTTTCCCCGCCGATGCGGAGAGCTACCACCTTCCCGGCGAAGCTGGCGCGGAGCTTCTGCAGCGCGAGCCGCAACAACGCAGCAGGCGATGACACTTGCCGCGACCAATCGAAGGAGCTTATTGATTAGCATATGCGCATCATCAATTCCATTGCAGAGATGAAAGCTGTGGCTCGCGAACTTAGGCGCGGCGGCACTCTTGCACTTGTGCCCACCATGGGCGCTTTGCACGCCGGACATCTATCGTTGATCGACGCGGCGAAGCGCGATTGCGCGCATGTGGTTGCGAGCATCTTCGTCAATCCTCTGCAGTTTGGTCCCAACGAAGACTTCAGCCGCTACCCGCGAACGTATGAGGCTGATTGCGCCGCGCTTACAGCCGCCGGTGTAGACATACTTTTTGCACCCAGCGCAGAGACGTTGACTCCTGGTGGCGCGAATACATTCGTTGAGGTCGCGGGCATCAGCGAGCGGCTGGACGGAGCATTCCGCCCAGGCCACTTTCGCGGAGTGGCCACTATTGTCGCTAAGCTCTTTCACATTGTTGCGCCTGACCGCGCTTACTTTGGACAGAAGGATGCCGCGCAGTTGGCCGTTTTGCGCGCCATGGCTCGCGATCTGAATTTTGCCGTAGAGATTGTCGCCTGTCCTATCGTACGCGAGGCAGACGGCTTGGCCCTCAGTTCGCGCAATCGCTACCTGACGGCGGAGCAGCGCGCACGCGCCACTATACTGCATCGTTCATTAAAAGCTGCCGCCGAACTTCGCGCACGGGGTGAGCGTAACCCACAGGCGCTGATCGCAGCTATGCAGCAGACGCTGGCGACCGAGCCATCAGTCATCGTGGAATACGCCGCCGTGGTTGATCCTGACAATTTGCTGCCGCTAGAGGACACCACCGGTGGCGCGCTCATCGCCGTTGCCGCGCGCCTGGGCGAAACGCGGCTGATTGACAACCACCTTATAGGAGCAGTCCATGCCTAGCCCGCTTCCCTTCAAAGTCACGCTCGGCGTCACAGGCGGCATCGCAGCATACAAATCCGCTGAACTGGTTCGCGCCTTGCAACAGCATTCGCTCGATGTGCATGTAGTGATGACGCGCGGTGCCGAAGAGTTTGTCCGCCCGCTCACATTTGCCGCGCTCACCGGGCACAAGGTCATCACTTCGATGTGGGAGACGGATGCGTACGAAGGCGGCTCCATCGAGCACATCTCCGAAGCTGAATCCACCAACCTGCTGCTGGTTGCGCCGGCCACCGCGCACACGCTGGCAAAATTCGCGCACGGCCTGGCCGACGATTTTCTCTCGACGCTGTATCTGGCCACCACTGCGCCCGTCATCGTAGCTCCGGCGATGAACGTGAATATGTGGAACCACGCTGCCACAAATGCCAATCTCGCCATACTGAACCAGAGAGGCGTAGAAATCATCGCGCCGGGCAGCGGCTACCTGGCTTGCGGCATGACCGGCAGCGGACGGCTCGCCGAGATCGACGTGATTGTGCGCGCTGTTCTCGCTCGCGTTCAGCGCTTAGATGAAAACTCTCCACACGATCTCGCCGGCGAAACGGTATTGATCACCGCCGGAGGCACACGCGAGCCTATCGATCCGGTGCGCTTTATTGGCAACCGCTCCAGCGGCCGGATGGGTTATGCGCTGGCTGAAGCCGTCAGGTCGCGCGGCGCGAAGGTTATCCTTATCAGCGCGCCCACTGCGCTCGCTACGCCCGCCGGCTGCGAACGCATCGATGTGACCACCGCGAGCCAGATGCATGCGGCCGTTCTTGCGCATCTGCCGCAAGCTACTTTGGTAATTAAAGCTGCTGCTGTCTCTGACTTCCGCCCCGCGGCCGTCGCCGCGCAGAAGCTCAAGCGCAGCGGACCGCTGACTCTCACGCTTGAACCCACGGAAGACATTGCGCAGAGCGTCTCAGCCCGCCGCAATCCCGGCACATTGCTCATCGTCTTTGCCGCTGAGACTGTCGCGGACACACAAGAGCTCATCCGCAACGCACGCGAAAAGCTGGAGCGGAAAGGCGCGGACGCCATCGTCGCCAACGATGTTTCCCAACCCAGCCTGGGCTTCGACTCGGAAGAGAACGCCGCTACCTTCATTACAGCGACGCGCGAAGTTATATTCCCGGCACAATCAAAGTCCAGCCTCGCGCACTGCATTCTGGATGAGGTCACTAGGATTCGAGTGAATACGCCTCTCCGCACTTCCTGAACTTTTCTCAATGCTTCAGATGGACGAACTTTTTGGGTCGCATGAGATGTTCGAGGTAGCGGGATTTCATTTGCTTGCTGGCCATGACTTGCTTGATCGGCGGCAGCTTGAGAATTACGCCGAGAATGGCGGCCATGGCGCGATGGTTCCACTGCGCCTGATTATCGAAGATGAGGTTTTGCAACTGGCCGCGCTCGATGGCCATGAGCACGGCGCGATGAGCGGTGGTAACCGGAGTGAGCACGCGCTGTTTGCGGGCGCGGAGCTTTATTGATGCGCTGGGACAGGCGCGAACGCAGACGCCGCAACCCAGGCAGAGGGATTCATCGAGGCGAGCCTTTTTGCGCTTGGGCTTGCGCGGATCGGCAGCGGAGACCAGCGCCATGGCTTCGACGGGACAGACTTCCGCGCATTTGCCACAGCCGTTGCAGGAATCGGAGCTGAGCGTGGGGATGAAGTTGGTAGTGGCGATGGGGTTAAGAACGGCGAAGCGCTTGGCGGCAAGCATGGCCTCGCAGCAGCAGCCGCAACAGTTGCAGATGAAGCCTACATGATTTTGCACGTTCTCGCCAAACTGGACGAGGTTGTGCGAGATGGCCTTGTCGAGTAGATTCATGCCTTCACTGACATCAACTTGACGCGCGATGCCGTGCTTGATGAGAGACTGGGCGGCGCCGTTGAAGGTCATGCAGATGTCCATGGGTGCGGAGCAGGATTTACCCAGGTGCTGCATTTTGTGACGGCAGTAGCAGGCGCCGATGCCGCGGTGCGAGGCGGTGCGGATAACTTCGCTGGCACGTTCGTAGTCCATGACGGTGAGCGTGCTGTCGACGGCCAGAGAGTTTTCGTTGACAAAGACGCGGCCTAGCTGGGTTTCTCCACCTGCAAAGAGGTTGCGGACGAAATCTTCTTCTACGTTTAAATATTGGTAGAAGAGCTCGGAGAGCAGCTTCTGGTCGTATGTGTTGCCGATGCGCATCATGGAGAATTCGAAGAAGCCGGCCATGGGCGGAGGCAGAACAAAGATCTGCTCACCGTGGATTTCCATGTCGAGCAACATGCCTCGGGAGGCCAGGGTCTCGAGAATGTTTTGGGATTCAGCGGCGGGCTTCCTCCAGATTTTGGCGGCGGCGGCGATGTTGAAGGGCTTGATGGGAAGCAGCGCCACCAGGGCCGCCTCATCGCGGGTGAATAGCACCTGCAAGATGCGGAAGAGAAGCTCGGTGGGCGGCGCACCCTGGGGAAAAAGGTTGAGCCGGTCAGAGAGCGCCTGGTAGCTGTTCCTGAGGGTCACGTGGGACATGGAAGGCCTCTGGCATGGATGGATTATGAGGCTCATTCTACACGCTGGCGCGAGTAGGACGGCGGCTTCTGCTTTTCGGATTACGATTCAGTCCGCTCTCGTTCCCATGGATCGACTTTGTCGCGGTCGATGCGATCCTCGCGATTCTCTTGCTCATCCTGCTTGCGGCGCTTCTCGCGCTCTTCCCGCTCCTCGCGGCCGTCGCTCATGACTCGCTCCTCTCTTCAGTTATCAGCGGAAAGCGTTCGCGGATGAAGGTAAGTGCTTCGGCGGGCGTGGCGATTGCGCCGTCTAACTGCGCGTCCTCTACGGCGCGGAGCATTTCCTTGAAGGCGGCTCCGGGTTGGTAGCCAGCGGCGATCAGCTCGCGGCCGGTGATGAGCGGCACGGGGCGAACGGCTTCTTCGGGCATGGATGCATAACGCTCGCGGACATAGTTCCAATGGTCGAGGTTGCCGCTGCCGGCCAGGCAATCCATGCGGTGCAGAGCGAGGTGCTGGGGAAAATTATCCAGGCGGAAGAAGCGCTTGAGGGTGGAAACCTTCATGTGCTGGGCGTCGGCAAAGCGCATGTGGTTCTCGACGAGGGAGAGAATTTGATGGGTTTCTTCGTTGGAGAAGCGAAAGCGGCGGCAGATGTCCGCGGCGATGGCGACTCCTACATCCACGTGGCCGTTGAAACGGATGCGGTCGGCGCGCACGAAGGTGGGCGGCTTGCCCACGTCGTGCAGCAGCGCGCCCCAGGCGAGAGGGAGCGGGCAGCCTGCGTCGAGTTGCGCAAGCAGCAGCAGGGTGTGCGTCCAGACGTCTCCCTCTGGATGAAACTGCGGGGGCTGCTCGATGCCTTTCATGCGGGCAATTTCCGGGAGGACTTCGGCGAGTAGGCCGGTTTCATCTAATAATTCGAAGGCGCGGTGGGCATGGCCCTCGGTGAGCATTTTGGTCAGCTCGTCGCGGACACGCTCGCGGCTGACGGCGTGGATTTTTGGGGCGAGGCGACGCACGGCGGCGGCTGTGGCGGGTTCGATCTCGAAGCCGAAGCGGGCGGCGAAGCGCACGGCGCGCAACATGCGCAGGTGATCCTCTTCAAAGCGCTCGGTGGGCTGGCCGATGGCGCGGATGATGCCGGCTTCGAGGTCGGCGAGGCCGCCCACATGGTCGATCACGGCGGTGCGAAGTTTGTCCGAAAGGGATCCCTCAGGGGCTAAAGCCCCAGCTGATTTTGCGGGGTTATTGTACGGGCTAAAGCCCGTACCCTTCACGCTAAGGCCCGTACACTTCGAGGGATCGAGGAGCAGGCCGTTGATGGTGAAGTCGCGGCGGCGAACGTCTTCTTCGGCGCTGGTGGTGTAGCGAACGGCGTCGGGATGGCGTCCATCGGAGTAAGCGCCATCGGAGCGGAAGGTGGCGACCTCGGTGACTGCGTAGCCTGCCTCATCACCTTCTGCTACCAGCACCACGCCAAAGTGGGCTCCGACGGCAAAGGTGCGCGGAAAGAGGTTGAGGACGATATCGGGTGTGGCAGATGTAGCTACGTCGTAGTCCGTGGGCTCGCGGCCGAGGAGCAGGTCGCGGACACAGCCACCGGCGAGGTAGGCCTCGAATCCGGCGGCGCGCAGGGATGCGATGATCCTGAGGGCCGCATCAAATTGGGGCGTGGCGTAGGGCATGGCTGCTGCATCCATTGTCGCTCGCCCAGCCGCTAAACTAAATAGATGAGCGGACGCGGCCTCATCCTGTGCATTGTAACCTGGTGCGACGAGACGGCAGCGGCTGTCGTGGAGC
>Ga0181520_10007612_pt1 | contig 15857 bp, 12 predicted proteins | sample PEATcosm2014_Bin_29_FD_132451 | JGI IMG/M metagenome (GOLD analysis project Ga0181520, IMG submission 132451) | Peatland microbial communities from MTU Mesocosm Facility, Houghton, MI, USA - PEATcosm2014_Bin02_30_metaG | ecosystem: Environmental > Terrestrial > Soil > Wetlands > Peat | place...
ACCTTTTGGTGAGTCGTTATTGCCTGGAGCCGGCGCGCCCTCGCGCCGGTAGTCACCGGGACGAGGGCGTCCCGGCTCCAAGCTTGAACTGAATCGTTCCGGCTTAGGTTGACGAGTATGCGACCATTCGCGACGCCCTACCACAAAATCTATCACTCTTGCCATCCAGTGACCGAGCGATTACCGTTCAAAAGTATTTGTAAAGTCAGATTGATGAATAGTAATATTAGAGGAAGAATAATGCCAGTGGTTACAGATAAGATTGTGTCATTCAAGCCGGGAAACCAGGTGTTTGTAGACAGCATCGGACCTGATGCTGTCCATTTTGTTGTTTTTGAGGACGATGGAGACACTGGATATGTCTACGCTTGTCAGTTCTCGGATTCAGACAAAAGGCAAGAGATTTTGGATACTGTGCACATCTACAACGTCAAAGACGTTGTAGATAAGGATCTGGAATCTGAATGCAAGATTGGATGGTCACCGGATGGACACGCGGCGATTCTGATGATCAACCGGTATCCTCACGCAGTGGCAGATTTTAAACTCATGCGTTTATTTTCGAGAACAAACTTCCCGAAGGCAGACGGCAATTGGTCAAAGCAAGGGCATCAATGGGAAGAAGAAGCGCTGAGACCATTCAAATGAAAATGAGAGGGACCAACCAGAAAATGCATTCGACATCGTCAAGAGCGCCGAGCATGATTTAACTCGTTCTTTGGAAGGGTGATCATCATGAGACTAGGTGGGTCAATATTAGCAAAATGCAAGGGACCTGACAAATGGGTGCAGGCGCATCTGGCGCTTGGCTATCGCTCGGCGTATTGTCCTCTTGGGCCGGATGCGGCTAAAGATGACATTCGTGCCTATGCATCAGCGGCGCAAAAGGCGGACATCGTCATTGCCGAGGTTGGGGCGTGGAGCAATCCACTCAGTCCCGATGATGTCACGCGCAAAGCCGCCGTCGAGAATTGCAAGAAGTGTCTGGCTTTGGCGGATGAAATCGGCGCGCGTTGTTGCGTCAACGTGGCCGGATCGAGAGGCACGAACTGGTACGGTCCGTGCCTGGAAGACTTGTCGGACGAGACTTTCGAGATGCTTGTCGCCGTCGTGCGCGACATTATTGATTCTGTGCGGCCGCGGCGCTCGTGTTACACGCTTGAACCAATGCCCTGGATGTATCCTGATTCGGCAGACACCTATCTCCGCTTGCTTCACGCAATCGATCGGAAGGGCTTTGCGGTGCATTTCGATCCGGTCAACCTGATTTGCAGCCCACAGATCTACTTTCACAACGCCGAATTGATAAGCGATTTCATCACGCGACTTGGTCCGCATATCCGGTCATGCCATGCGAAGGACATCCTGCTGAAAGACCAATTGACAGTGCATCTGGACGAAGTTAGGCCAGGCAAAGGGACGCTCGATTACCGTACCTATCTGACGGAACTCACGAAGCTTGACAGAGATATTCCGCTGATGCTTGAACATCTTGCGAATGCGGAAGAGTATAACGATGCGGCGTCATACATTCGCGAAGTGGCAACGAGCGTAAATGTTTTGTTGTGACACGCTGTGCGATAGCGCAAGAAGAAGCCGGGCTTAAATCAGAAGGCACTCAGGTGTTTACTCTTTTGGGTAATCCTGATCCAGTTTCTTGACGATACTCGCGAGATGTTGCAGTAATTCGGTTGCCCCGAACGGCTTCTCGATGTAGTCGAGGCAGCCTTTTCTCATCAATTCGACTACAACTTCCTTGTCGCTGTCTCCGGTCATTGCGATCGTAGGCAGGCGCAGGCGCATCTTGTCGAGTTGATCGAGCAATTGGAGACCGTCAAGATTATCCATCCAGAGATCAGTCAGCAATATGTCCACTTTGTGGGAAGTCTTCTGGGCTGCTATGATCTCCCTGAGCGCTTCGGCACCGTCCCTGGCCTCTGTGACGTCATAGCCAGCCTTAAGGAGAATGGCGGCAAATGTCTTTCTCGTTGCCTACGCATCCTCAGCAAGGAGAATATGCTTTTTCGTCATTACTGTTTCTCCAACCGGCGCTTCCTCCCGCTTCCCATCATTTTACTTCGAAAAAAATCCTAATCGTCGATCTCTGAAGTAGCAAGCATAAACAGCCCTCAATATTGTTGTTACTGGGTGGCTGATTGACTCAAGTAGTTGATTGATTGCTGCTGATACTTGGAACCGGGATGCCCCGTCCCGGTTGCTTCATCCATGCGCACCGGCGCGAGGGCGCATCGGCTCCAGTTCAGAAAGTCGTTTCTATCGCGGATGTTTGAGTCAAGCAGCCACCCAGTTTGTTGTTTTGCAAAGGGACAACTTGACACTTGCAGCGGCCTTGGCGCGACTTCTTGTCGCGGCAAGGCAAGGTGCTTTGCAACTTCTCATCTGACGGGTACTACACTCCGGTGCGACGGGTCATGAATCAGTCAAGCAAGCTGTATTTCCACAACTGGGTAGCTGATTGACTCAAGTAGTTGATGGATTGCGGATGATAGTTGGAGCCGGGACGCCCTCGTCCCGGTTGCTTCGCCCATGCACACCGGCGCGAGGGCGCGCCGGCTCCAGTTCAGAAAGTCATGTCATCGCGGAAGCTTACGTCAAGCAGCCACCCACTTTTCCATATGATAAGCAATGGCCATGTCTTCAATTGTCTCTGCGCTTTCATGATTTTGGCACAAATCCTGCTAAGTCACGGCAACGTTTCTGTGTTGTTTGTTTTTGAATTGTCTTGAAAATGTGGTGCTAATTGGCTATCAGCACGGCCTTTTATGCGAGGAAGATGAGAGCAAGAGGCAATGTTTCTGCGTGTTGAATATGATGATAATAGGAGGGTGCGATGCTTGAAGTAACTGGTATCGCCAAGAACTTCGGAGCCATAAAGGCTGTGAAGGGTATTTCCTTCAAGGTGGACAAGGGCGAAGTACTTGGCTTTCTGGGGCCTAATGGCGCTGGCAAGACAACAACCATGCGGATGATCACCGGCTTTCTGCCGCCGACATCTGGAACTGCGGTCGTATGTGGACATGACGTTACGCAAGATCCAGTGGAGGCAAAGAGGCAGATAGGCTATCTGCCGGAAAATGCACCGGCATATCATTCAATGACCGTGACAGCTTTTCTCTGCTTTGCGGCGGAGATGCGAGGCTATCACGGAAGCGAAAGGGACGGAAGGGTTGACGCGGCCATTGAGAAATGCCGTCTCCAAACCGTCAGATATCAAACCATCGGCACGCTTTCGAAGGGATACAGACAGCGCGTTTGCTTTGCGCAGGCGATCCTGCACGATCCGCCGATTCTGATCATGGACGAGCCCACAGACGGGCTGGATCCTAATCAGAAGCATCTTGTGCGGACCATGATCAACGAGATGGCGTCGCAGAAGGCGATCATCGTTTCAACCCACATTCTCGAGGAAGTTGATGCGGTATGCACACGGGCAATCATCATCAGCAACGGCCTGATCGTGGCAAATGGCACGCCTGCTGCCCTGAAGGCTAGAAGCAGCACAGGGCGGCTGGACGACGTCTTCAGGATGCTTACGATAGGCAGAGAGGAGGCGGCATGACAGCGATGTGTGGAAAATCGATCGCTATATTCAAACGCGAGTTCAAGTCTTACTTCGAATCGCCAGTGGCATACGTTTTTCTTGTGGCGTTTTTATTGCTCACTGGTTTCTTCACGTTCGCCGTAAGCCACCTGTACGAAAGAAATGTCGCCGACATGCAGGCTTTCTTTATATGGACACCGTGGGTATTCCTGCTGCTTGTGCCTGCGGCGACAATGGGGTTGTGGGCTGAAGAGCGAAGGTCGGGAACGATCGAATTGCTGCTGACAATGCCGGTGACAATGCTTGACGCAATCCTCGGCAAATTCTTCGCGGCGTGGGCGTTCATCTCGCTTGCCATAGTCCTCACATTCCCGACAGCGCTGACCGTGGCGTATCTCGGCAAGCCAGACGTCGGAGTGATTCTCTGCCAGTATGCCGGAACAATCCTGATGGCGGGAGCATATGTTTCCATCGGCATGCTGACCTCGTCAATGACGAGGAGCCAGGTCATAGGCTTCATCCTTTCGCTTGTGATCTGCCTGCTGATGGTTCTCTGCGGGTGGGAGCCGGTAACGGATCTTTTTGTCCGCTGGGCGCCGGCGACCGTGGTGGAGTTCGTGGCGTCGTTGAGCTTTATGCCGCACTTTGTCTCAATATCAAGGGGTGTGGTGGATATCAGGGACATCGCCTATTACATCAGCGTCATTGTGTTCATGGCTTTTGTCACGCATATAGTTATTGAAAACAGAAAATCTGCGTAGGGAGATGCGGGAAATGAAGATCGGATCGGATAGATTCTGGAAAACGATTGGAGCTATTATTGGGATAGCTGCTCTCCTCGCTTTGTTGATGGCGGCAAACTATGTTGCCGGCAGAACAAGGCTGAGGCATGATTTCACGCAGGACAAGCTGTACAGCCTTTCGAATGGCAGTCGCGCCATCCTGAAAAAACTGGACCAGAAGGTGACTCTCAAGCTGTTCTTCAACAGCAGTTCACCGGAAGTGCCGCAGAATATCAAGGACTATGCCCGGCAGGTGGAAGATCTCCTGAGCGAATATGCGCTGGCGTCGGATGGGAGGATCGTTGTTGAGAAATACGACCCGCAACCCGATTCGGATGCCGAAGAGTGGGCCCAGCACTACGGAATCCAGGGCAGTCCGATCCAGATGTTCGGGCCGCCGCTGTATTTCGGCCTGGTGTGCAGTTGCGGAAGCACCGATGGAGCGCTGCCGACTCTCGATCCACGCTCGGAGCAAATGCTGGAATACAATGTCACCCGCCTCATCTATCGGGTGACGCATCCGGAAAAGCCGGTTATAGGCGTGCTGAGCTGCCTGCCTGTGATGATCGGCAACGTTTCCATGGCTATGCGGCAACAGCCCCAGCCCTGGCTGGCGTTTCGTGAACTTCGCGATGACTATGCCGTAAAATCCATTTCCACCACTGCGGAGGAAATAGGTCCCGAAGTGAAAGCCCTTATCATTGTGCATCCGAAGAATCTGTCGGACAAGACGCTTTATGCAATAGATCAGTTCGTGTTGCGCGGCGGCAAGGTGCTTGCCTTCCTGGATCCGTTCAGTGTTGCTGAGGCTGATTCAGGCCCGCAGTCGCAGTTCTCAATGGCCAAGAATTCATCCAATATGAACAAGCTGCTGTCCACGTGGGGCGTGAGTTATGATGACGATAAAGTATTGGCCGATCCAAGCGCTTCCACAACGATAGGAACGTCGGCCAGCGACAGCGAGGAGAGTCTGGTGGTCCTTTCGCTTGGCACTAATAATCTGAGCAGGACGGACATTATAACCGCGCAGCTCGAACATCTTCAGTTGCCGTTCGCCGGGACGTTTTCGTGCGCGGGCGGTGGCGGCTTGACGGTGACTCCGCTCATCTTTTCGAGCGCGAAAGCTGGAACGCTCGATTCAATGTCGGCACGGTATGGCGGGTCGGCTGTTCTTAACCGCTTCACAAGTTCCGGGATGAAGATGGACGTCGCCATCCGACTGACCGGCGCATTCAAAACAGCCTTCCCTGAAGGGAAGCCTAAAGATGCGAATTCGACAAACGACATGGCGAGGGCGGAAGCCGGTCCGGGCCTGACGAACGGAGTCAGCACCATAATTCTTGTCGGAGATACGGACATGATTTATGACCGTTTTTGCGTTGAGGAAATGAACTTCCTTGGATCAAGTGGATACAGGCCGAGGAATGACAACCTGAATTTCTTCATGAATGCAGTGGAGCAAATTGCAGGCTCGCAGGATCTCGTTGGAATAAGATGCCGAAGCAAGTTCAATCGTTCGTTCGACCGCGTTGTGGCATTGCAGCAGAAGGCGGTGCAGCAGTGGCAGGAGAAGGAAGGCGAGCTTGAGCGGGAGCTTAAGGAAACGCAGCAGCAGCTGGGGCAAATGGAAGCCAACAAGGACAAGAGTCAGCGCTTCGTTCTCAGTGAAGAACAGAAGACGGCAATAGCCAAATTCAAGGCAAGGGAAACCGGTATCAAGAAGGAGCTCAAGTCAGTCCGCAAGAGTTTGCGCGGGGACATCGAGAATCTTGGCGTCAAAGTAAAGCTCTTGAATATCGCGCTGATGCCTCTGTTTGTGATTGTTGCCGGGATTGCATTCTGGGTTTACAGAAGAAACAGGAAATAAAATGGAACTGGAGATAGAGAGATGAAAGGAAAGAATCTGCTGATCCTTGTAATCCTCGCAATGATCGTGCTTGGGATTGCAGCTTTGACTTCGAGGAAAAAGGAGTTGGCTCCGCCGGATGTTGTCGGCACGGCTCTGTTGCCCAAACTTGACATCAACGCTGTCGAGAAGATCGTTATTCGATCCGCCTCGGATGGCGTTACGCTCGCCAGGATCGGAGACCTATGGGAAGTGCCGTCCAAATTCAACTACCCGGCCGGTTTCGAGAAGATCAAGAGCGCGCTGATGAAGCTGGGCGACATCAAGATAGGCCAGGTTGTTGATGCCAGCACCACGCAAAAAGCTGAGCTCAAGATGCAATTGCCTCCCTCCTCGACGAACGCTCCGGTAACTGGCAGCGGCACGGTTGTCGAACTCTTTGGGAAGAACGGTGCCAAACTCGGTGCCGTGCTGATAGGTGAAAGCCACATGCACAAGCAGGATGGAGCCCCGGCTGACTATCGTGGCTACCCGGACGGTCAATATGTCTCCAACGATGGCGGAACGAACGTCTTCCTTGTGAAGGACTCTCTTGAGGACATGACAGCTGATACAAAGGCGTGGGTGGAAGCCGATCTTATGAATGTTCAGATGTCTGACATTTCCTCGATTGCAATGGAGGGAATCAATGGGACAACCGTGAAGCTGTCCCGCAACAAGGACACGAATCTCATAACGGTTCAAGGCCTGTCGGATAAGGAAGAAACGGACTCCACCAAGATGTCTGGCGTGGAAACGGTATTGGCCTATCTTAAATTCGACGATGTGGCTGATCCGTCGCTCCCTCCCGGCGCCATGGGTCTGGACAAGCCGGCGATTTTTGTAGCAACCACGTTGAAGGGCGAAATCTATACGCTCAGGATCGGCGGCCTGGCGCCAAGCGGGGATGGCCGGTATGTAAAGATCGAAGCCGCAATGACGACCGATACGAATGCGCCAGCCGCGCCTAAGACTGAGCTCAAGAAGGATGAGAACGGGAAGACGGCGGAGACGGCTGGTGACAAACCCACGGAAAGACAGGAGACGGAAAAGAAAATCAAGGCATTGCAGGACAAGTTCAGCCGGTGGACTTATGTAGTGGCATCATATAAGACCGATACGATGCTCACTCCTAAGGGCGAGCTTGTGAAGAAGAAGGAAGAGGTCAAGCCTGAGAAATCGACACCTGCGCCAAAAATGGAAGAGCCGAAGAAGATAGAGATAAGGCAGGAAATAGCGCCGGTTTCGACAAAAACAAATGCGCCGGAAGCGCCAAAAGATCAGGACAAGAAAGCAAGCTGGTGGAAACGATTGTGGAAGTGAATTTATGCCACATGTGAACCGTGATTAACCGGGGCGGGAGGATACATGAATCCTGAGATAGCAAAAACAACTGATATGATAAGCGGGCAGGCGAAACTGATCGAATCGCTGCGCCAGGAAGTGAACAAAGTTCTTGTAGGCCAGGAAAAACTCATGGATCGAATGTTGATCGCGTTGATAACCGGTGGTCATATTTTGCTCGAAGGAGTACCCGGCCTGGCAAAAACGACGGCGGTCAAGACGCTGTCGAAAGCACTTGGTTTCAAGTTCCAGCGCATTTCGTTCACGCCGGATCTTTTGCCTGCTGACGTTATCGGGACCATGATCTACAGTCCGAAGGACGGCACATTTGCGCCCAAGCAGGGACCGGTTTTCACAAACCTTCTGCTCGCCGACGAAATCAACAGAGCGCCGGCCAAAGTGCAGTCGGCCCTTCTGGAGGCGATGCAGGAACACCAGGTGACCATCGGCAGCAATACGTATCGCCTGCCGGAGCCGTTCCTGGTCATGGCCACGCAAAACCCCATCGAGCAGGAGGGAACCTATCCGCTTCCGGAGGCGCAGGTGGATCGTTTTATGCTGAAATGCAAGATCACCCATCCGTCTAAAGATGACGAACGGCGTATCATGAACCGGTTCACCCGTAAAACCGACATCGCAGTGGAAACCGTGGTTTCCGCCGAAGATGTGTCCGGCATGCGGGACATTCTTGACCAAGTCTATTGCGACGAAAAAGTCGGAGATTACATCCTTGATATTGTTTTCGCCACCCGCAATCCGGCGGAATACAAACTTGATATTGCACACCAGATTGAATACGGAGCATCGCCGAGGGCTACGCTCTATCTCAATCTCGCTGCGCGGGCGAACGCGCTGTTGCATGGCCGCGCATATGCAACACCTCAGGACGTGAAGGAAATTGCCTACGATGTGTTGAGGCACCGGATCATTCTTACCTACGAAGCTGAAGCTGAAGAGATAACGAGCGAGGACATAATCACGCGAATCCTGAATGAGATCCCTGTTCCGTGAAGTTTTTCCTCTATTATGGGGTGGCAACGAACATAGTACGTTGTGGTAGGGCGCGGGCGCCGCACGCGCCGCATCTTTTCACGGCGGTTCCGGCGGCCCCGCCCTACCTTCGACTCAATAATTGAGCCAGACCCTTTGCGAGTCGTTATGGCCATTGATACAAAAGAATTGATGAGGCAGGTTGGCAAGATCAAGGTTTTCACCAATCGCCTTGTTGACGAACGCATCTCAGGCGAATACCACTCTGTTTTCAAAGGGCAGGGGATGGAGTTCGATGAAGTTCGCGAGTACGTCGCGGGCGACGATGTGCGCTCGATAGACTGGAACGTAACCGCGCGAATGGGACATCCGTTCGTCAAAAGATTCTGCGAAGAGCGCGAGCTGACAATCATTTTCCTTGTGGATATTTCGGGCTCGCAATGTTTTGGCTCCGGAAAACGAACCAAGGCTGAAGTCGCTGCTGAAATAACCTGTCTCCTGGCTCTGTCAGCGATCAAGAACCAGGACAAAGTCGGTTTGATTCTTTTCAGCGATCGTATCGAGAAGCTGATCCCGCCACGCAAGGGCAGGACCGCTGTAATGCGGCTCGTGCGTGAAGTGCTTGCAGCCGAGGAAACCAGGCGCAGCACAAACATCGCTTCGGCTCTTCGTTTTCTGAACAATGTCCAGAAACGCAAAGCGATAGTCTTCCTTGTCTCTGATTTCATGGACGAAAATTACGTCAAGGAATTGCGTGTCACTTCCCGAAAACACGACGTCATATGTTGTCCAATATCCGATCCTCGCGAGATGGAATTGCTGGATGCCGGTCTTGTCGAGATTCAGGACCCTGAGAGCGGCGACCTGATGTTGCTCGACACAACTTCGAGAACTGTGCGTGAGTTATTCAAAAAGAAACGCGAAATTGAACAGCGCGAATTTCGAGATATGCTCAGAAGATACAAGATTGACACCATTTTCCTTTCAACGGATCGCCCGTATATTGACGATGTCCGGAATATGTTCAGGCAGAGGCAGGTTCGGGCCGGAAGAGGGTAGGCGGAGACGGAGAGTGAACATTGGAAAATACTGATTAAACAGCAGATTGACGAACCGCAGAATAATGAATTGCGAAGTTCAGAGAACCAGTCCAATCCGCCAGTATTACTTCGACATTCTGCGGTTCAGTATTCGGCAATTTGCTGTTCAATTGGATTGCGGACATTAGCTTGCCTTGGCGAAGTTATGAAAGAATACATCAAGTTTATAATTCTGAAGCTACGAGGCGCTGGGGTGATCCCGGCGTTTTCAATATTGCTGTGCGCGTTGCTCTTTCTCCCGGCGCTTCTTTCGTGCGGCTGTTCTGGCAGGAAGATGACGCAGGAGAAGCTGGCGCCGCGCGTCGAAGACATGTCGTCAGGACAAATCCAACTGACAATCACAGCCGAGCCGCCGAAGGTCGAGTTGCACAAGGACATGCTGCTCACGATCAAAGCCGTCTCGCCGTCCGATACGGATGTGACGCTGCCCTCGATTGAAGATCGCCTGACAGGTTTCACGCCTGGCGGAGTGCTCGACGATGAGCCCGTGGTCGCCGATGGAAAGACCACAATACAGCGGCGCGTGCGGCTGACTCCGGTCCTTGCCGATGAATATCGCATTGCCCCGATGGCGATCGTGTATGCCGACAGGAGAAGGAATCAATCGGCCTCCGGCTGGTTTGCCACCCGTCCCATCGTTTTTGAACGTATAGCTCCAGTGGAGCGCAGCCCTGGCAAGGATATCGAAATCGTAATGAAGCCGGTTTGGATTTATCCGGCCTTCAAGACCGTGGCTATTTGGACTCTACTGGCGATGCTGATTATTGCGCTGTCCTTTCTCGGATGGAAACTCGCCAGGCGCATACATCGCCACATCAAGCTCATGAGAATGTCGCCGCGTGAGCGGGCATTGTTCGAGTTGTCTGAACTTCTTTCCAAGGACCTGGCCGGAAAGAACATGATCAAGGAGTTTTATCTCGAGCTGACCATGATCGTGCGCCGGTATATCGAACGCCAGCATTTGATACGAGCCCCGGAACAGACGACTGAGGAATTCCTCGCGGCTGTCGGCAAGAATCCAAAGTTCAGCCATGAAGTCGTGAGCAGGCTGAGATCGTTTCTGGAGGCCGCAGATCTGGTGAAGTTCGCCGGCGACCATCCAACAGGAACGGAAATTAGCGGTGCAACGGTAACGGCGACGGAATACATCGAGAAGGATTCGCCTGTTGATCAGACGCCTGATGGCGCAGGACAGAGGTCGTAAAATGTTCAGATTTGGCAGTCCATACTATTTCTTTTTGCTGATACCGGTTGGCGTTGCGGCGTGGATGGTGTTTCGCAGACACATCAACAGTGGAATTGTCTTTGCCCCCACGTCGCGAATCCCGTATGCAGGAAAAACGTGGCGTACGCATGCCGCCGCCATCTTGCCGCTTCTTTCACTTCTGGGCCTGGCGCTTTCCATAATCGCTCTTGCCAGACCGCAGACTGTCCTCTCCAGGATGCATCGTTCTGTTGATGTGATCGCCATCGAGATGCTCGTGGACTGTTCCGGATCCATGGAAGCCCTGGACATGTCCACGAGATCGGTTGCCGGTGTGATCGAGAGGACGCGCATCCAGGCTGTAAAGGAAGCATTCGCGGAGTTCATAAAGCAGCGTCCAGACGATCTATGTGGTCTGATCACGTTTGGCGGTTTTGCCACGTCGCGGGTGCCGTTGACAACAGACCATTCCGCGCTCCTTCATGTGTTGAGCGGCGTTGAGGTGCCGAAAAACGGGCTGGATGCCAATGGGCAACCGGTAGACCCGGAGGAAACTATGACGGCGATCGGCGACGGATTGGCAACAGCTTGCGCCAGACTGGAACATGCGGAACCAAAGACCAGGATCGTCGTTTTGTTGACCGACGGCGGATCAAATACCGGCATAATCAAACCAGAAGAAGCCATGAAAATCGCGAAGAAGATGGGTATACGCGTTTATACTATTGGAGTCGGCGGACGCGAGCCTGCGCCTATAAGAGTCAGGGACAACTTTGGAAGAGATGTAATCGTCAGAATTGAGGCTGATCTTGACGAAGGATTGCTTAAGAAGATCGCCGATACTACAAAGGGACAGTACTTTAACGTCATGGATCCGAATGGCTTGGGGAACGCAATGTGCGATATCAACAAGCTTGAGAAGACGAAGGTGGAGCGGGATGAGTACCGGCAGTACAACGAGTTGTTTCCCTTGTTTCTTTGCCCGGCTGTTGCCCTGATCGTGCTGGGAGCCGGATTGAATGTGATGGCCACGAGGAGGATAATGTGAGAGCCGTGCAGTTTGCCAACGCATGGGTATTGTATCTGCTGTGGCTTGTGCCTGCTGTGGGCGCATGGTGGTATGTCGTCAATCAGCGTGGCGAGCGCAAACTTTCCGTTTTCATGTCACAACAGATGCAGAATAAATTGTGTCCGGCGGCATTTTCGACGCGTTTCAACTGGCAGACAGGGTTGATAACATCAGGGCTGCTATTGATGCTGATCGCAGTTGCACGACCGCAATGGGGAACGAAAGAAGAAGTCGTATATGGCCGGGGCCGGGATTTGGTGATCGCTCTCGATGTTTCCAGATCAATGCTTGCAACCGACGTGCGTCCGAATCGCCTCCAGCGTGCCAAGGTTGACCTTATGGATCTCCTCAAGGATCTTGGCGGCGATCGCGCGGCATTGGTGGCGTTCCGCCGCACCGCGGTGATGTTATGCCCCCTGACGACCGATTATGCCTATCTAAAGCAGGCGTTGGATGGTGTGGACATTGATTCGGCTCCCGCCGGCGAGACCAATATCGGCGACGCGATAGACAAGAGCGTGGAAGCGCTTGACGGCGACGTGGGATCGCACAAGGCAATCATCCTGATATCCGACGGTGAGGATTTGGAGGGCAAAGCGCTTGCGGCAGCTGAGAAGGCTGGGGAGAGACACATTCCCATCTTTACGGTTGGAATCGGCGACCCCAAGGGCTCGAAGATACCGGGGAAGGATGATGGCAAGGCCGGGTTCATGAAGCATAACGGCAGCGATGTAATCACAAAGCTTGATAATGACGCACTTTGTGCGATCGCGAAAAAGACGGGAGGCGCCTACATCCCTCTTGAAACGGCGAGCATGCGCGGCGATGTTACGCTCGGCACGCTTTACAGGGATTATCTTGCGAAGCTTGCGGAACACGACCTGGAAGAAACGCTGCAAAGACGATACATCGAACGTTACCAATATTTCCTTTTTCCTGCGGTTTTGTTGCTTCTCGCCGGCGCATGCCTGAGCAGGGGAAGGCTGGCCAGACGTAAACCGGATCAGCAAATCCCGCCGCCTTTGCCAGCACGTTCACAAATCAAGAAAGCCATGGCCTCCAGGACTGCTGGCGTTGTGCTTATGTTGCTGGTGACGTGTCTCCATTCTTCGGCGGACACGAACGAGAATGCGAGGGTAGTCAGCTCTACGAATGCGCAGGCATCCGCAAAAACTGTCGCGCCTGAACTGGTTGTTCCGGAGGGCCGCGATGGCGCGCGACTCGCTCAACGGTTGTACCTTGAAGGCAGGTATGACGACGCGGCAAAAGCTTACATGGAAGCACTCAAAACGGCTGGCGAGAAGTCGCGGCGCGATTTTCGATACAATGCCGGCATCGCGCTCTTCAAGGCGGGAAAGTATCGGGAAGCGGCTGAACTAATGCAGGACGTGATGCAGGCCGACAAGGAAAATAACACGGATTCATCCATGGGTCTTGGCGCGTGCCTCTTCAAGGAGGCCGACTCGCAGAAAGAACAAACTGCCGACGAACTCGCGCAGAAAGAACAACTGCTGAGAGAATCCGGCGAAGCTTTCAAGACCGCAGTACGGGCCGATTCTGATGACGCAGTCGCACGCCGGAATTTGGCGGTCGTTCTCGATGCCATGCCTGATGCGGAACAGAAAGCCAAGACGGCCAAGTTGCTGGCTGACTACGATAGAACTTCGCCAGGCGAACTTGCCGACAAAATGCTTCTTGAACAAAGACAATTGATCAAGGATATCCAGCAATCCCTCACAAACGACTCACCCGGGCGCATTGCGCAATTGGAGAATCTTTCCAGGCGACAAAAGGAGAACGCCGACTTGTGGATACCGCTCAAGGGAAAACTGTTGAATGCCATCTCCCAACAACCGGCCTCTACCAATGTCCAACATCAGGTGGCCGCAATAAATCAACTGGCTGAAGCCACAAGGGACAGCATGACGACAGCTTCTGAAAAGCTGAAAGACCTTGATCCTGCTGGCTATAATTCGGCGGCGGCATCGGGAGCTGCGGTATATAATATCTGGACGGCGATCGTTCCGTATCAGCTCGTTTTGCAGGAAGACATGCGTCGCCAATCCAACGCAATTGTCTGCGCTCAGGATGTCATCGGCGGCAACGAAGAAAAGAAAAAGCCGGCAACACAGGATCAGAGCGAGACCGAAAAGCTGACCGGGTTGTTCGTCAACAGGTTCAGCGCATCGGTGCCGGAAGGCGGCGAGCAGCAGAAGATGAATAATCAACAGGCCGCCGGCAAAGACCAGCAACCGACAACAAACGCCCCTGGCATCACTGCGGAAACACGACAGAAGATACTGGAATTGGCGGACCAGACTGGACAATTACAGGCAAACGCAGCAAGGGCGGCTGATAAGGAAGATTTCGCAGGCGCGCTTCCGGAAGAACAGAAAAGCTTTGATCTGCTGAAGGAGATTGAAAAGCTGCTGCCGAAGAATCAGAACCAGCAGCAACAGAAACAGGACAAGCAACAGCAGGATCAGAAGCAGCAAAATCAGGATGAGAAGAAAGATCAAAAGTCTGACAAAAAGCAGCAGCCCCAGCCCCAGAAACAGAACGACAAACAAGAGCAAAAAAAGGAAGCGCAACAGCAGGAGAAGAAAGATTCAACTCCCGACGACGTCAAGAAAGTGTTGGAAAAGGCATTACAGCGCGAGAAAGATCACGAAGCTGAACTGCGAAGAAGAAATCAGCAAATTCCGCCTTCGGCAATAGATCGCGACTGGTAGATGCAATGAAACAGAGATCCATATTACCGGCGATTGTCTTTCTCGCCGCAGCGCTCTGCATGTCGTCGCTCGCCCAGGACGTCAATCTCGAAATAACTACCACCCGGGATCAAATTTACCTTGGCGAATCGGTTAATCTCACTGTCAAGATATCCGGGGCCGGCTCATCTGCGGAGCCTGATCTTTCTTCCTTGAAGAATTGTAGCATAAAACGTCTGGGCAATCACAGCTTCAGCAGTTTTAGCATTATCAATGGCAGTGTTACGAGGGAGAGCGCCAATATTTTCGACTACGAAATAACGCCGTCGGTTGCGGGTAAGTTCGTTGCCGGTCCGGTGAACGTCAAGGTGGGCGGAAATACGATCTCACGCGCGGGGCCTGTGGTTGAAGTCGCTGGCCTCGAATCACAGAAGGATGTTCTGATTCGCATTGTCTCGTCGAGGGAATCGGTGCTGGTTGATGAGTCGTTTGACATCGTTCTGGATATAGCGATCAAAAGGCTCAGCGGGCAATTCGCGGATAGCCATCCCCTTGACCCTAATGAGCCCCCGGCGTTGACTGTCCCTTTCCTGGATATTCAGCCTGTTGCTGGAATGGACGGGCCCGATATAAAGAGCACATTGGAGAAGTGTCTGAGTCCACAGAACAGGGGCCCGGGCTTCGCGATCAACAGCTACACCATCCAAAACCAGGATTTCCCGTTTGGCGGCGGGTTCCCTTTTGGTTTCAACATGCAGGCGCAGCCGGCAAAATTCATGTTCGATAAGTCAGTGATTCAGACGAACGGCGAGTCATATATGGACTATGCCATCAAACTCAAATACACCGCGAGGCAGGAAGGCGCATACACATTCGGTCCGGTTGCGTTCAAAGGGAAGATTGTGGTTGGCGCCGATGCGCAGGGACGCGGGATTACAAAACCTGTTTTTTCAGTAGGCTCTGCGTGCACTGTGCGTGTTGTACCGCCGCCTGAGCAGGGGCGGCCTCCATCATATGTCGGAGCGATCGGCACCAATCTGGCAGTGGATGCCTCACTGGACACGCAAACATGCAGTGTCGGCGACCCGCTCAAGCTCAAGCTCGCGATATCCGGTAATGTCAGTCTGGATAATATTTATCCGCCTGTCTTGAGCGATCAGCCTGATATGGTCAGGAATTTCAAAGTTTATGACGATATGGTGCAGGTGGG
>Ga0181520_10007614_pt1 | contig 15855 bp, 11 predicted proteins | sample PEATcosm2014_Bin_29_FD_132451 | JGI IMG/M metagenome (GOLD analysis project Ga0181520, IMG submission 132451) | Peatland microbial communities from MTU Mesocosm Facility, Houghton, MI, USA - PEATcosm2014_Bin02_30_metaG | ecosystem: Environmental > Terrestrial > Soil > Wetlands > Peat | place...
GCAGGCGTAGGTCTCTGACCAGTCGCCGTCCTTTGAAACGCGGACCTTGCCACCGCTCATGCGGTAATCCAGTCCGCGTTCTTCTGTTCCAGCACCGGTGGCAACTTTGCGCAGCACAGCCTCAGGGTCTTCCGAGTGGCGTCCGGCATGGCTGTCAGCGCCCCATTCGATATGGATGAACCGCTTGACGCGTCCGCGCCAGGCAGCCAGGCTCTGCTCGTACTCGTGGTAGTTGCCCCCGTACCAGCCAGCCCAGATCGAGGGCGCATAGACATCGGGAATATCGCTCGCAAAATCGCAGCGGCGAAACGCTGTCAACCGGGAGTTGTCGAGCTGATGCGCAAGATCGCGCATCTCGGTCATGAATGCGCGAATATCCTTTTGGTCAAGGGTGGGATACTCATCCGGCCAATCGTCCTCGTTGCCCAGGCCCCAAAGAATGACCGAGGGGTGGTTGTAATGCTGATCGATCATGTGGGCGAGCATGGCTTTCGCGTTCTGCTTCAATGCCTCGTCCCCGACTCCGGCGCGGCACCATGGAGCTTCTTCCCAAACCATCAGGCCCAGTTCGTCGCATAAGTCGAGCACCAGTCGATCCTGCTGGTAGTGCGCGAGCCGGATGAAGTTTGCGCCCATCTCGCGAATCATTTGCATCTCTTCGCGCACCAGATCATCACTCATCGCAGCAGCCACGCCCGCGTGGTCCGCGTGACGATGAGTTCCGCGCAACAGCACACGCTTACCGTTCAACTGAAACGGGCCGTGCTCGAGAAATTCGATATGGCGTATGCCAAAGCGCTCGTCCAGATGCGTCTGCCCGGCGGGACTCGTGAGCGTAACCCGGCAGCGATAGAGGCTAGGCGATTCCGGCGACCAGAGTTGCGGCGATGAGATGCGAAATTCTGCAAGTTGTGCAAAATCGCTCCACGCGGCGATTGTCCTGGACGAGCGATGAACGGAGTGATCCAATGCATCCCAGACCTCAATTGAAATTTCGCAGAGAGCGCTTTGGCCGGATGGATTGTAGAGCCTTGACTGAACCGTCACCTGCGCCGATCCATCCGTCGCGATGGTTGGCAGGATGTGAACCGCATCGAGCGCCACAGCGGGAAGGTAGACCAGGTTTACATGCCGGTAGAGGCCTCCATAGAGACAAAAGTCGCTGAGTTCGGAAGGAATCCGTTCATGATCGGGAGTGTTGTCACAGCAGACGGCGATCGGCACGCCATCTTTTATCTCGACTGGCGAAAGTCGCTTGACCGCTTCGGTGATGTCAAACGCAAACTCGTCATAACCGCCAACGTGCGTTGTGATAAGCGTCGAGCCGATCCACAGCGAGGTCGTCTGCCCCGCGCCCTGGAAGTGCAGTATCGTCCGACCATCAGCAAAGGGATTCGTCAGGAGCAGCCGCGTGCGGTACCACCCCTGGCCGCGGAAGTAGGGCTGGGCAGGATCGCACTCATTGAGCGCATTGAAGCAGTGAGGCAGTTCCACCAACTCCCATGGGTCACTCTGCGCGGAACCCCAAACCCCCTTCACAATGATGGCGCCTCGATGAAACTGCCAACCTGAATCCAGCCGTCTGGAGTGGAGGACCGCCCCGTCTAATGGAGAGATCGACTTCATGGCGATAGCGCGGAGCGGGGCAGAGAGCAGGCCCCCGGCAGTTGAGAGAGACGCGGTCAGCATGAATTGCCGTCGCGACAAGTTGAGCAAGAGGGCCTCTTTCCGAAAAGCGCGATTATGCCGCTGCCCCAGGATGCCGTTGTCAATTCGGCTCCCGGTTGATTCTTCCAGCCGTGGCGATGCCGGCAATTTTCATTGCGCGGCTTAGAACATTTCAACAATCTGGCCGATACTCCGCCTCGATGCACGCTTGTGGCAAGTGACTAACCGTTTGACTCAGGAGGGTGTGGGAACTCGCGCAGAATGAACGTGTTAACGTTATTGTTTTCGGTTGTGACAAACGTGCTTGCACGCCTCGGGAACGGCGAGTATCATCCAAAGAATCAAATGAATAGCACCAGCGAATCTCGGGAAGTCTGGCATCCGGCGAGCCGGCAAGACTGCGATGCGATACTGCGCGAGTTGCACGAGGTTCTGGCCAGCCCCCATTTCTGCAACAGCAAACGCTACCCTGCGCTGCTGCAATACATTGTGGAAAATACTTTGGCCGGCAAATCAGAACTGCTGAAAGAACGAACCATCGGCGTGGAAGTCTTCGATCGACGCCCGAGTTACGACACAAGCGCTGATACGGTTGTGCGCTATACCGCCGGTGAAGTGCGCAAGCGGCTGATGCTCCACTATTCCGAGTCCGGACGGAATTCGAGCATCCGGATCTCGCTGCCGGCTGGGTCCTATATTCCTGAGTTTCTGCACGGCCACGACCATCACGAAGAAGCAGGAAACGGCGGCGGTTCTCAAGTTATAAATCCCCATACAGTTGATGGACTTTCACACACGGACGCCGACATGCTTGCGCCAGACGTCTCTGCGGCATCGTCGAACACGAGTCCCCTGACGGATATGCCTGAAATCGCTCTCCACCCGTTTTCTCGATTCAGAGGATTGGCGGCGAAACGACTCACACGGCTGGCCGTGGCCGTAACTCTGGTGGCTTTCGTTGTCGCCGGGATAGAGTGGCGATATCGCGCAGGTCAGCCGCAAGCAGCCGTGGATGATTTCTGGGGACCGGTCTTGCAGGGGCAGCACACGGTTCTGATTTGCGCCGGGGGCGTCGTCTTTCAGCAAAACAATTTTTCCGGCGTGATTACGGCCGGCAAGGACATCGAATACCCATTTGTCTCCATGCAGATTGCCTCGGGAATTGCGCAGATCACCGGCGTGATGGAGCATTACGGCGTGGCCACGGAGCTGCATTCCTCTCCGTCAACTCCTCTGACCGTGCTCCGCGAACACCCGGCTGTCTTGCTCGGCGGATACAACAACCAATGGACAATGCGCTTCTTGCTGCCGCAGCGGTATCAATTCACGCCCGTGCCAGTTGAATCGATTATCGATCGGACGCGGCCACAGGTGCATTGGGAGCGAGACCATTCTCAGCCGTATTCGAGCGCCGACGATTATGCATTGCTGGCGCGATTTCGTGACACTACGACCGATAGTTGGGTCGTGGTGCTCGCTGGACTTGGCCGCAACGGTACAGAGGCAGCCGCGCAGTTCGCCACCAGTCCCCATTACATGCAATTGCTTCGTGACAAGATGGGAAGAGACTTCTCAAATCAGAATATCGAGGCGGTTTTGAAGGTCAACGTTATCGACGGAAAGACCGGCGCGCCCTCAATTCTGACGGTGTACTCCTGGTGAACTGGCGCACGGCATTGCCCGATGAACTGAGATGACGCCAACTTCCACAATGGGCATCGGCGCTGAAATCAATCGCGGAATACAGGCCAACTTCGTAAGGATTAATCCTGGAGGTAAATTGAAACATGAAATCCTCTACCGGTTACTAAAGTGAGACGATCGAAAGCTACAAGGCACAACAGGCCGCCAACCATTCTCGACGTCGCCAAGGAAGCGGATGTCGGCGTGATGTCTGTGTCGCGCGTAATCAATGACAATCCCAGCGTCAAAGCCGAGACCCGCGCCAGGGTCATAAAGGCGATCGCCAAAATCGGTTATGCGCCCAACGACGCGGCGCGGATGCTCAAAGGGCGAAGCGGGCGGACAATCGGCCTGGTCGTGCCCGATCTCTCGGATTACTTTGCAAGTTGCTTCCATGCAATCCAGAAAGTTGCCATTCAGCACAACTTTCAGACAATGGTGGTTGCGACGGGAAGAAGCGCGGCTGTGGAAGACAGGCAGCTTGAGTCCATCCGGAATCATCACATCGCCGGATTGTTGATTGTTCCCTCCGGCAGTAACGGAAGACGATTGAAGATGCTGCAGGATTGCGGCATTCCGATTGTCGCCCTTGACCGGCCCGCCGCGGGGATTCAGGCCGACACGGTTCTAGTGGAGAACAGAGATGGCGCGGAGTTGGGAGTCCGGCATCTGATCGAGCACGGCCATAAGAGGATTGTCTGCGTAGGTTTCGACTCCGGCAGCTACACGGTGCGCGAGCGCATCGAAGGCTACAAGCAGGCGATGCGCGGCGCCGGCCTGCAACCCATTCTCTGCGACCATGTCAACTCACTCGAGGCCATGCAGTCGCTTGTGCTTCGCTGGTCAACCGGAAAGAATCGTCCGACGGCGGTTTTCTCCGTGAAGCGGATTTCTTCCGTCCTTCTCATTCAGGCACTGCACTTTCACAAGATACGAGTGCCGGAACAAATTGCCGTGGTGGGATTCGACGACTTTGAGCTTGCCGAGGTTCTGGGCACGCCCCTCACCGTTGTTCGTCAATCTCCGACCGACGTTGCGCACACTGCCGCTGAGTTGCTGTTTACTAAAATATCGAGTGTGAGGGAAGGACGACTGCCGGAACAGAAACCTGCCAAGGTGCTGTTCCCGGTCGAGTTGATTTTGCGCAGATCCTGCGGATGCTCGGAATAGCAATTCCCGGCTAAGTTCCGGTGTGTATCGCAACGATTAACCGGCTTTTGCTTTACAGAAAGCAATTTGAGCTGCCAACTGGGGCACTCGATAGAATTCTGATTTTGCCGCCCGGCTTCGTCAGTGAGCGAGGCGATAAACCTCGGAGCCAGCAAGCAAGAATCCACCGGTGCCATAGACATAGCTGGAGGTTGGAGTAAATGCTCCGGGTGCTGCGCCCACAGCCTGCATGCTGCCCAACCTGCCGTCCTGATAAATGTGGGCAACCAGACCTTGCCAGGCGCGCTGAACAACCGGCCTGTAGATCTTGCGATCGAGAAAGCCTGAGTTAATCCCGTAAGCAAATCCATAAGTAAAGAACGCGGAGCCGGAGATTTCCGGAAGTTTATAGTCCGCCTCATCTAGCAAGCCTGCTCTCCAGAGACCGTCCGCACCTTGCAGAGACGCCAGTTTCTGTGCCATCTGCTGGAACTGCGCAACATACTTTGGACGGGAGGGATAGTCGGGTGGCATCTCCGCCAACACGCGCGCAAGCCCGGCAAAGACCCAGCCGTTGCCGCGCGACCAGAAGACGCTGTTGCCGTTTGCTTCGTGCGCGTCAAAGTATGACTTATCGCGGAAGAACAAGCTGTCCTTCGGACTGTAAAGCAAGACGGAGGTAATCCACCATTCCCGATCCATGAAGTCAAGGTACTTCCGCTCACCGGTCGCCTTGCTCAGTTTGGCAAGCACGGGCGGAGCCATGAACAACGCATCGCACCACCACCAAAGCGGCTTCTGTGCGTCATCGGGCAGTTCCATCACCGCGTCCATACGGTCTTTTATAGGAACGATCATGGCAGGATTACGGTAGCGGGAATAAAGGTCCAGATAGGCTTGGCCGACCGCCAGATCGTCCGCATGTGCGAGGCGCGGGCCGGGCTGCCACGCAAATTTCTTCCCCACCAGCAGCATCGCGTCCTGATATTTTCCGCCGTTTGCGGCTTCGGGAACGGCCATGAAGCCTGCGTAGAGCGCGGCAAATGTCCAATCCCGATTGAACCCGTCAGAGGCTCGAGCCAACTGCCAATCGGCGACTTTCTGCATCGCGCGGCTAACGTCTTTGCGTTTGAGTGCCGGCGAGAGATCGGACGCGAGGGGCAGCGGAACAGCCGGCGCATCTCCGACCCATGGATTGTCCGCGGGTCTCGTCGGTTGTCCGAAAGAAGCACAAGAAAATAACAGCAGCGTTAGCGTGGCTATTGCTACGGTGTGCCATAAATGCTTCGGCAAAAGCTCAGATGGGTGTTCACTATTCTCTTGATTTGCTCGGAGGCGGTTGATTGCCGGGCCAGAAAACTGTTGCGGACATCCGTCGAAAGCCATGTAATGCCTTTCCGGCGATAACGTTATCTATTGGGGTGGAGATTACAACAAGAAAGCGAGGGATGTCAACCGCGCGATGGGCCCTGCGGTTCGTCTTGCATTGAGCAACGTTTGCAGTCTCAAAAGGGGGAATATTCCGTTAAGGCCCATGCCCGCCCGCGCAAATCGGGCCACTGGTGCGCTTGTGAGAGCTTGAATTGCCTTCTCCGGCATAATTTTGGTATCGTTATTGCTGAGAAGGAACCGCGATGAATGATTTACGCGCGCAGATAAAGCCTCCGGGCACTGTGAGATGGGATTGCATCAGTCTGGGCGAGGTGATGCTGCGACTTGATCCTTTCGAAGATCGCATTCACACGGCACGGAATTTTCGTGTGTGGGAAGGCGGCGGCGAGTACAACGTGGCGCGCGGATTGCGCCGCTGCTTTGGCCTCCGGACTGCCATTGCCACGGCTCTCGCGGACAATGCGGTCGGCCGGCTAGTGGAAGATCTGATGTTGCAGGGGGGCGTGGATCAGGAATTGGTGCGATGGGTCCCTTTTGATGGAGTCGGCCGCGCGGTTCGCAACGGCCTGAATTTTACTGAGCGCGGTTACGGCATTCGCGCGGGGCTGGGTTGCTCTGACCGCGGAAATACGGCGGTCTCGCAACTGAAGCCGGGAGATTTCGATTGGGGCTCCATTTTCGGCGCGGAGCGCGGAGCGCGCTGGTTTCACACAGGCGGCATCTTCGCCGCGCTCTCCGATTCGACGATTGCGGTCGCGGGCGAGGCGATGGACGCGGCGCGAAATGCTGGGACGCCGATTTCCTACGACCTGAATTATCGCGAATCGCTCTGGAAATCTATCGGCGGTAAACTGAGGGCGCAAGAGGTGAACCGCGAACTCGTGCGGAAGGTGGATGTCCTGTTCGGCAATGAAGAGGACTTCTCCGCCATGCTGGGCGTCGAAGTCGCGGGAGTGAATCAGGGCTTTGACGAACTTCCGGTAGAGAGTTACGGCAAGATGCTCCACGATCTCTCCAGCGCTTACCCGAACTTGAAGATCATTGCGTCCACGCTGCGCACGGCGCACACAGCATCGGAAAACGGCTGGGGCGCAATCGCTCTGCATCAGGGCGGAATCGCTCTTGTCGCGCAACGCAATATCGGCATACTTGACCGCGTGGGCGGCGGCGATTCTTTTGCTTCGGGCCTCATCTACGGATTGCTTACCGGCAAGGAAGTGGAATGGGCTGTGAAGTGCGGCGTGGCGCATGGCGCGCTGGCTATGACGACGCCCGGCGACACAAGCACCGCAAGCTTGGCGGAGGTGCTGCGCGTGATGGGCGGAGGCGCGGCTCGCATTTCGAGATAATGAGTTTTCTCAACGAAGGATGTGCGACATCCGGAAAGAGTGTGATCCCGTGAAAATGCTGCAAATGGCGGACGCCGTTCGCTACCGTACGATGACGACTGAGGAGTTGCGCGAGACGTTTTTGCTCAGCGATCTCTTTCAGCCAGGAAAGATCTGCCTGACTTATGTAGATCTCGACCGCACGGTGATCGGCTCCGCTGTTCCCACCAGCGAGCCGCTGCCGTTGCTTACGCAGGACGCGCTCAGGGCAGCGTACTTTACCGAGCGGCGCGAGTTGGGGATTCTCAATATTGGCGCTGCCGGAACGGTTACCGTGAATGACGTCGCGCACGAATTGAAGCAGCTTGACGCACTGTACGTGGGCCGGGGTAATGAGAAGATTGTTTTTTCCAGTGCCGACCCGAAACATCCGGCGGAGTTCTATCTGCTCAGTTATCCCGCTCATGCCGAGCATCCTACGAAACTGGTTCACTCGGCTGATGAGGCAAAGACAACCCTCGGCTCCGCGGAGACCGCCAACCTGCGCGATATCACAAAGGTCATTCACCTTGAAGGCGCGCGCAGTTGCCAGTTGGTAATGGGCTTTACGCAATTGGCTTCCGGAAGCGTGTGGAACACCATGCCGGCGCATACGCACATGAGGCGGTCGGAGGTCTATTTGTACTTCAACATCGCGGCGGATCAGCGCGTCGTTCACCTCATGGGTCCAGGCGACGAAACACGCCATCTTGTGATTGCGGACAAGCAAGTCGTCATCTCTCCCGGCTGGTCAATTCATGCGGGAGTTGGAACCAAGAATTATTCCTTCTGCTGGGGAATGGGCGGCGAGAACCAGGTTTACAGCGACATGGATTCGTTAGCGATTGCGGATTTGAAGTAGCCGGAAAGAATTGTGCATGATCCTGGAACGATTCAGTCTGAAGGGAAAGACGGCGCTGGTTACGGGATCGTCGCGCGGGCTGGGCGCGGCAATCGCGCTTGCACTGGCAGAGGCCGGGGCCAACGTGGCCGTTCACGGCTCGCGCACGGTTCCGCAGGCTACGCAGTATCTGGTGAGCAAGGCTGGACGAGAATCCCTGGCTCTGATGGGCGATGTGAGCGATGCGGCAGTTTGCATATCGCTAGTGGAAGAGACCGTCGCGCACTTCGGCCGCATAGATATTCTCGTCAACAATGCGGGGATCATCCGACGCGCGCCTGCAATCGAACACTCTGAGGAAGATTGGAAAGCCGTGATTGATACTGATCTCACCAGCGTCTTCCGTCTTACGAAGCAAGCAGGAAAGCACATGCTTGCGCAAGGGGCGGGAAAGATCATCAACATCGCTTCGCTGTTGACTTTTCAGGGCGGAGTATTCGTTCCCTCTTATGCGGCAGCCAAAGGCGCAGTAGGACAACTGACGAAGGCTTTTGCCAATGAGTGGGCCGCCAAAGGCATTAACGTGAATGCCATCGCGCCGGGATACATGGCCACTGACAACACGGAGGCGCTGCGGGCAAACCCTGAGCGGTCGCGTCAGATACTCGAACGGATTCCGGCGGCGCGCTGGGGCAGCCCTGAGGACATGGCGGGCGCGGCGGTCTTTCTTGCCTCCAGCGCCAGCGACTATGTGCATGGCCACGTGATGGTGGTCGATGGCGGATGGCTCAGCCGGTAGACCTAAGCAAGATCGCAGATGTGTACCGATCAGATTTGGGGGCGCTTGATGAGGATAGGAATTGCAATTATGGCCATGGCCGCCTGCACGTTGCCCGTGGCCGCGCAAACGCTAGTGGCAGACCACCTGACACAGAGCCAGTTGATTGAACAGGCACAGCAGTTATCCGCGAAGGCGCAAGGCTCAAGCGGAACCGCAAGCGTCAAGTTGAACGAGTATCCCAACCACTACACGATGATCGCGCTTCGCCACAAGGATGGTGGCGCGGAGATCCACGAGAACTTTGCGGATTTCTTTCTGGTGGTACAGGGACACGCGACACTAGTGACCGGCGGCAGCGTCGAAGATGGCAAAGAGGTAGGTCCCGGAGAGATTCGAGGCTCATTCGTGCGGAACGGAACTTCAATGGCCTTGAGTCCGGGAGACGTGGTGCATATCCCCGCAACGGTGCCTCATCAAATGTTTGTGCCGGATGGAAGCACATTCATTTATTTCGTCATCAAAGTCAAAGAGAAGTAAGACTCACGAAGGAAGAGCTATGAATAAAGCGGAAGTTTTGAAGCGCATCAAGGCAACCGGGATATTGCCGGTGCTGCGCGCGGCTTCAGTTGAAGAAGCGGTGGCACTGGCAAAGGCGATTGAAGCCGGCGGAATTGGAACGCTGGAAGTTACGATGACGGTTCCAGATGCGGTCGAGGTTATGCGCTCGCTGATCCGCCAGACAGGAGATCACATTCTGATTGGAGCCGGCACGGTTCTCGATCCTGAAACCGCGCGCGCCTGCATCCTGGCTGGAGCGCAATTCATCGTGAGTCCGGCTCTCAACCTGAAGACAATTGAAATCTGCCACCGCTACGGCGTCGCTGTGATTCCGGGCGCACTTACTCCGACCGAAATCGTCACCGCATGGGAAGCCGGCGCGGATGTGGTGAAGGTGTTTCCGTGCAGCGCAGTGGGCGGGGCAAAGTATCTGAAGGCGTTGAAGGGGCCGCTGCCGCAAATCGAGCTGATTCCAACGGGTGGAGTCTCATTGTCCACGGCGGCGGAGTTCCTGTCTGCCGGCGCATTTGCCCTGGGCGTGGGTTCAGACCTCGTCAACTCGCAGGCCATCGTCGATGGCATGCCAGAGATCGTTACGCAAACCGCCAAAGAATATGTGGAGATCATTCGCAAGGCGAGAGCAGAGTAAGCGCGACATTTGGCACAAGACGCACCAGATGGAAATAGCCTCTCGTGTTCGAGAGGCTATTCTATCTGTAATTGGCTGTATTTATTATACTTAATTTGGAGCAGAAGGCCGTGGTAATGGCATGGAAGAGGTCGTCGGTTCGATCCCGACCAGGTTCACCGATCAAATTTCAAACTTATTGACTCCTTTTTTGCAGATGAGCGCCCGTTTGCGTCGCCCTTCAGCCAGCGTTAACGGGCCCTGTTGCGGAGCGCGTCGATTTCCGCGCGGGTGGGCATGGAGGGCGCGGTGCCGGGTCGCGTAATGGATATGCCGGCAGTGGCGCATCCGAAGCGTGCGGCCTCGACCAGACCAATGCCTTCAGAGAGTGCGACGGCGAAGCCTCCATTGAAAGCATCGCCGGCGCCTGTAGTTTCCACGACTTTACCGGCGTTGACGGCGGGCACATGCGCACGAACCTGGGCGTTTTTCACGAAGACGCCCTGCGCGCCCAGGGTGATGATGGCGTTCGGCACCCCGCGGGCAAGGAATGCATCGGCTGCCTTTTCGGCATCGGCGACGGTGGTGACCGGAACGCCGGTGAGCGCGGCGGCCTCCGACTCGTTGGGCGTGATGTAGTCAATGTGGTGATAAATGCTCTCGGGAAGCGGTGCAGCAGGCGCAGGGTTGAGGATGGTGGGCACGCCGAGGGAGTGAGCTAGCGCCAATCCGTGTTCGACGACGGTGAGCGGGAGTTCCAGCTGGGCGACGAAGACACTGGAGCCGGCGATGAGTGCGCGAGCCTGATCAACTTCGGCGGCAGTCACTTCAAAACACGCACCTGGCACGACGATGATGGCGTTCTCGCCTTTGCTGGCATCGATGATGATGGTGGCTGCGCCGGTGGCGCTCTGTGTCTTAAAGAGAAACTGGGTGTCGATGCCTTCAGATTTATACAGGACGCGCGCCATGTCGCCGAAGGGATCCAGTCCAAGCTTGGAGATGAAGCTCACGCGACCGCCAGCGCGCGCTGCGGCGACTGCCTGATTGGAACCCTTGCCTCCTGGCCCAAGTTTGAACTCGCTGCCCAGAAGCGTCTCGCCCCAAACCGGAATGCGGTGGGTGCGAAAGGCGAGATCTGCCACAAAACTGCCCAGAACTGTGACCCATTTCTTATCCATCATCGATTCGTCCCTTGTGTACTGGTAAATGAAAGCTGATTCATCAACGCACGTGTCTAGCCGGCTCGATATGCCAGCGCGATCAATGTCAGCGCTAGCAGGTAAGAAATGAACATTGCGGCAAGATAAAGCCAGGACTTTCGCCGGGCGCCGCGAAACTCATGCCAGGCAAGTACACCCCAAAGCGTGGCGATCATGGGCGACGCCTGACCGATGGCATAGGAGATGGGTAGGCCGACGAATCGTGCGGCAACAAAGTTGAAGACCGTTCCGGTACCCCAGATAGCCCCGCCGAGCAGGCCAAGCGCGTGATAATTGGCGGGCGCTGAGAAATATCCGGAGATGGAGACCGGCGCGCCTGCCAGCGGCTTGCGCATCAGGATGGGATTGAAGACGAAGCAGCAGAGAAATGCGCCGAACGTCATGAGGACCGCGGCAGAGTATGGGCTGAGTGCGCCGGCCGAAACCAGCAGCGATGCATCCGGATGGCTTCCCTGAGTGGCTTTGGTGATGAGCGGAGCGAAGACGCCCATGAGCAGCCCGGAGACGACGCAGACCATGGTTCCCTTGCGCGAGCTGACCGCAGAAACGGCTCCGCGCGTGGCATAGGCCATGCCGATAAAAACGACCGCGACGAGTGCCATCAACACACCGGCAGCCAGCAATTTGGCGTTGCCTTGCGGCTGGATGAGATAGCTGAGGGCAGTGCCTTCAACCAGCGCGATACCGATAGAAAGCGGGAACGCAACAGCCAGGCCGACCATCTCGATTCCCGCCACAAGCAGAACATTGGCGATGTTGAAGATGAATCCGCCTAGCGCGGCATAAAAGAGAAAAACGGTGTCTGCCTGGCGCAGGTTGGGCAGGAAGCTGGAAAGACCTCCGCCCATGCTGCCCAGTGTGAAGGCATAAGCGAGCGAAGCGAGAAAAATGCCCAGGCCGTAATCCCAGTAATACAGCTCGAAGCGGTAGTTCTTTGTCAGCTTGAAGGTATTAGCGAATGATCCCCAGCAGAAGGTGCACAAAACGGTCAGCAGAAGGGCAGTAGCAAAGGATGCGGGGACGAACATGGTATCTCCCTGTGGCAGAGCGTCTTGTTGCGTGAATGTCTTTGAGTCATGAAACGCAAAAAGCTCCGCCAGTGAGCCACTTTAGCTACCTGCGGTGGCTGTGTCAATGCAGGCTGCGAGTTATCTGTCCATGAAAAGTGAACATTTTTGTCGAATTTGCTCACAGCTGTGACTATTTTAGTAGACGTGTATCCGTTTATTAAGCTAGACTTCTAGACTACATGATTTACCACTGTGAATGAGACCTTTAGAGGAATTGGGGGAAGTCAGCGTGATGCAATGGGCGAGCTGTAAGTTGATCCGCACTGCGAGAAGAGCTGTGAGAAAGGCTCTCGTGGAAAGGCACAAGCGATATAGGACTGCTTTATTGATCTCACTTCTACTTACCGGGGTGCTTTGGGCGCAAACCGGAAGTGAAGCTCACACGATTGTGCAAGATATGAGAATGGTCTCCGCCGGTTCGGGCTGGGCGTTGGCCGGCCATCGGTTGTTCTGGACATTGGATAACGGCCAGAACTGGGATGACATTACGCCAGGCAATGGACTGCGGCCTGTCAGCAAGGTTTTCTTTCTCGATGCGAAAACCGGATGGGCAGTTCTTCCTGGAAGCGATGGCGCGCGATCGTCCATCACCGTTGCCTCAACTCGGAACGGGGGAGCAACCTGGGAGAATGCGCAGGTAGCCCTTGATTCCGTCGCGCAGGGCCGGCAGCTGGGTGATGTTGCTTCGATTTACTTTACCGGCGCACAGCAAGGCTGGATCATCCTTCATCTCAATTCGAGCTCAAATTTCAGTATCGGCGCAGCGTTGCATACGACTGATGGCGGTTTGACATGGACCGCGCTTCCCTCTCCACCTGCTGCTGGCAATATTGCTTTTATAACTCCAACGGACGGATGGTTGCTTGGCGGACCGTCCCAGGATCGGCTTTGGTCCACGCGCAATGGCGGACAGAGTTGGCAGCCGGCGACGGTTCCCTCGCCTGATGGGTGTACTGGTTCCGTGTCTATCCAGAGCCTGCCTTTCTTTACGGGAACGAGTGATGGGCGGATTACCGCTGCAACCGTGGCTCCAGACGGCAACTGTGTTATCGGCTATGTTACGGCAGACGGCGGTCAATCATGGCAGCCGCAACGAGTCAACAGAAATTCGGCGGCAATACACGCGGCAATCGCCCCTACTGGAACACAAACGAGCTATATTTACGCGACAGGCTCAACAGTCTTCCTTGAGCAGGATGGGGTTCGCCGTCAGGGCACTCTTCCTATAGGCTTGCAGTCCAACGGAAGTATCACTCATGCTGAGTTTGTTGATGCCTCCACAGGCTGGCTGAGTTATTCGTCCGGCGCATGTCAGAAATCAAAGGCGGCGTGCTCACAACAAAGCGAATTGCTGACGACGGTGGATGGAGGCAAGACGTTCACAACCATTACGCCACACGCGGCCGCTGCCCGGCAACCTTTTCCCGGGGCTTCATTTCCGATATCGCGAAATTCCTTTGCTGCTATGCAGTTAGAGAGTGACGGGCAAGCTGACGCATCGCCGCAGGTGGCCGCAGGAACAGTTGTAAGCGAGAATTCCGGCCTCGACATCGCGTGCGCGCCCAGCCAGGGCGAGATGCAAACGTGGTGGACAAGCAGCCCTTACTATGACATTGGAATCTATCTCGGTGGATGCGATGTATATTGCGTCTCACCGAATGGCCAGAACACGTGCGCTGCCAATTGGACTGCAAGCTCATCCAAACCTGTTGACACCAATCTAACCCCCGCGTGGGCGACCAGTGTCGCGAACATGGGATGGGGCCTGCTGCCATTGTGGGTCGGACCACAAGCTCCTTGTATAGGCGCCGGGTTTTGGTACATTACTTCAGATCCTGAGTCCTCGGGCGCATATCAAGCTGATTTGGCAATAGCTCAAGCAAATTGGCTTGGCATTGCCGACGGGATCATCTATTACGATATGGAGGGCTATACTCCCGACGGTGGAAGTTGTTCCAATACGGTGAAAACCTTTCTTGAAAGCTGGACGAGCGAGCTTCATGCAAACAATTTTTTGTCCGGGGTGTACAGCGGAGAAAATGATTTTGAGACTGACATTGTAAATACCTCGCCGCTACCGGACGTTGCGTGGGTGGCTGCCTGGGATTCAAACACCACGGTATGGAACCTTGGATCGCTGCCCAACACGGATTGGGCAAACAATCAAAGAATTCACCAATGGAACAGCGAATCCGGCGGAGAGACCTGGGGAGGAGCAACATTCGAAGGCATCGATCAGGATACGGTGGATGCGGCAGTAGTCGGTAATTGGACAGCCACTTCTCCGGCCTTTGCGGTAAGCAACAGTGGCGCGATTACAATCAGCACTCTTGGCTCCAGCGGAACATCGACGATCTCCGTGACTCCTTCGGGCGCATTTACCGGGATCGTGAATCTTAGCTGCAGCATTGCTCCAACCTCAACCGTTAGTCCCACGTGTTCACTGCCTGCATCAGTTACCATAGCCGGAACCACAGTCGGCACAGCAACACTAACCATTCACACCACAGCACCGACTCAAGCCATCAATTTGCCACGGAAGAAGCTCTTCCTTCGCAGCGGCGAGTCGATTGGTGTTTGTCTTCTGCTATTGGCATTTCCGAGACGCCGCATAAGTTGGAGAAGGTTTCTTGGGGCGCTGCTGCTCGCCGTGAGTGTAGGAACAATCGCCGGTTGCGGTAGTGGGGGTAGCAGCACGACAGGATCCAGCGGCACGGGCGGCACGAGCCTAGGAACTTATTCTGTCACTGTTCTCGGCGTTGATCAGGCCACTGGAACCGTCAAGTCGAATACGACCGTGACCCTCACCGTAAATTGAATGTTTGCTTTGCTTGCATCGCAGACGTTCTGAGCAAATTACCCGAAGATACTTCTTGTTCCACCCCCGCAGTTTTAGTGCCGGGGTGGAACAAGGACGCCGAAATAGGACGCTCAGGTACTAACCTCTGGGGCAATGGTCTAATACAACAAATACTTAACCCGAATCGTCTTGAACTGTTCGATCGCTTCGACCCAATCCATCCAAACCCGCCGTGGATCCTGCCCGGCGCTGATAGCATCCATAGTCGCTTTGTTCAGCATCAAGCTGTCAAGGTTTTTCATCTCGAACTGCTGCGGGTAAAGAGAATGCACTGCGGACGCAATCTCGATGCCAAGTTCCGGCGCATCGAGCGTGTTCCTGTCAGTGACAATGACGTTCACGCCTCCGCATTTCTGATTTGCGTAAACGGAATCGCTTGGTGTGAAATAAGTCGGCACAAAGCGAACCCCTGTGATGGCACGCGCATTGAGGTAGGCTGCCAGTTCCAGCGGTTGAACCCATGGCGCGCCCACCAACTCAAAAGGTGCATCCGTGCCGCGACCCACAGACACGTTCGTCCATTCTAGAATTCCCAGTCCTGGGTAGAGTGCCGCTTCAGTCAAGTTACGCATGTTGGGAGAAGGATTCACCCAGAGAATCCCGGTCGAGTCCAGCCAGTCGCCGCGCTGCCAGCC
>Ga0181520_10007615_pt1 | contig 15854 bp, 10 predicted proteins | sample PEATcosm2014_Bin_29_FD_132451 | JGI IMG/M metagenome (GOLD analysis project Ga0181520, IMG submission 132451) | Peatland microbial communities from MTU Mesocosm Facility, Houghton, MI, USA - PEATcosm2014_Bin02_30_metaG | ecosystem: Environmental > Terrestrial > Soil > Wetlands > Peat | place...
TCGGAACACAATCCCCCATTTTCTCTCTCCCACTGCTGTCGGCACCCCCCAGCGTAACGAAATGGGGACGGCCCAGCCCAGTTTACCGTCCTCCGCCTGCCGCGGAGCGGTTTCGTTCAATCATGGGAACACGAAATAGGAAGGCAGATCGGAGGCTAAAATGACCGTCAAGACACCCGAAAACCCGCTCAAGTGCGCAGCACAAAACGGAAAGGCGAAATCCCGTCTGGTCGCTAAACTGGCACGGTTCGTCCGCAAGGCCGGGCTGACTTACGAGGATTGGAGGTACGTGTCACGCAGGGTTCGCCAGAAGTGCGACCTGCATCCTGACAAGAAGCCCGTGAAGCTCCCTCGTGTCCTGACCGCCGACCAGTTCCGGGCGTTCTACAAGGCGGTGGACGAGGCGGACGACGTTCAGCACGCCCTTATGCTTCGGCTCCTCTTCTACACGGCGGTCAGGGTCTCGGAGTTGTGCGCCATCGAGGTCGCCGACGTGGACGTGGAGAACTGCAAGATATTCGTCAACCAGGGGAAGGGAAGCAAAGACAGGTACGTGTTATTCGGCACGAGCTTCGCCATGGCGCTTCGTGCCCACATCGCTGCCCATCCCGACAACCGCTACCTGTTCCAGACGAGGAGATGCGGCAAGTTCTCCACGAGGCGGGTGCAGCAGGTGGTCAAGCTGTATGCGGAACGGGCGGGCGTGACCGCCACGCCCCATACCCTTCGCCACCAGGCGGTCACTTGGTTGACCCGTAATTCGGGGCTGGCGGACGCCGAGCTTCAGCTCATCACGGGACACAGCCAGAGGACTTCGCTTGCGATCTACCAGCATGTCGCCGTGGACGGGCAGCTTGCGGACAAGTACCAGGCGGCAATGAAGGAGGCGAGGCTCTGATCGCGTGGTCGTGCCAGGCTGCCTGGCGAAGGGTCGCGGTCAAGCTGTAAGTGGAGGATGTTTAAGTCCGGAAAACGAAAGAACTAAATTCACGAATCCCTGGATCCGGTTCCATCAGGGGCGGGGCTCCTGGTGGTCATGCCCTCGGCTTCCTTCTACCAATGGCCCCGGGACTCCTGCGCAGCCGCGATCGGACTCCGCATCACCGTCACGGATCACCTGATCGCCGGTTGATCCATAGAAGGGGAACGAGCCACACCTCGCCCGCCCGATGAGATGCCAACGGGTCGCTCGTTCTCTTGAAACACGTTGCGACCGGCAGGTCGTGTTGTCATAATTGCGCTATGGCAACAATCTCCGAAGCGTTGGCGATTGCGATCCAACACCATCAAGCCGGTCGGCTACAACCTGCCGAGCAGATTTATCGGCAGATCCTTCAAATCGAACCGAATCATGCCGACGCGATCCATCTTCTCGGCGTGATTGCTCACCAAATGGGCAAGCACGAGGTTGCCGTCGAGTACATTCGACGGGCGATCGGGTTGAACGGGTATGCGGTTGCCTTCCACAACAACTTGGGAGAAGCGTATCGGGCACTGCGCAGAATGCCTGAAGCGGTCGCCTGCTACCGCCAGGCACTGGAACTGAATCCGGGCTTTGCCGAGGCGCACAACAACCTGGGCAATGCGTTGAGGGACCAGGGAAAGATGGCGGAAGCGGTCACCTGCTACCGCCGGGCATTGGAAGTGAAGCCGGAATTTGCCGACGCACACAGCAACCTGGGCAACACCTTCAGGGACCAGGGGAATCTGAAGGAGGCGGTCGCCTGCTACCGTCGGGCACTGGGGCTGAAGCCGGGCTTTGCCGAGGCACACAACAACCTGGGCAACACCTTCAGGGACCAGGGGAAGCCGGAGGAATCGCTCGCCTGTTACCGCCGGGCACTGGAATTGAAGCCGGACTATGCCGAGGCACACAACAACCTGGGCCTTGCGTTGATGGAACAGGGGAAGCTGGAGGAATCGCTGGACTGCTACCGTCGCGCGCTGGAACTGAAGCCGGACTATGCCGAAGCCCACGGCAGCCTGGGCAACGCGTTGGAGGAGACAGGCGAGCTTCGAGGCGCGGAAGACTCCTTCCGCGCCGCGTTGCGGCACGATTCCCGGTTTGCCTTCGCGCATTACAAATTGGCGGGATTGCTGGGCGGAAAGCTTCCAGAAAAGGATCTGGTTGCGCAGCGTCGGTTGCTGGAGGAAAAGGAGTTGACGGACGCACAACGATCGTTGTTGCACTTCGGCTTGGCCCACGTCCTGGACGCGCGGGGCGAGTATGCCGAGGCCGCCGAGCACCTCGATCGTGGCAACGCGATGCAATTATCCGAGCGGCGCAAGTGCGGCCGGGAGTACGACCAGAAAGAGCACGAGCTTCTCGTCACCCGGATGATCGAGGTCTGCACGCCGGATTTTTTCGAGCGGGTCCACGGCTTCGGGTCGGAAAGCGAGCTCCCGGTGTTCGTCGTGGGGCTGCCGCGCTGCGGCACGACGCTGGTCGAGCAGATATTGGCCAGCCATTCCCAGGTCTTCGGCGCGGGGGAGATCAAACTTGCTGGTGACGCGGTGGTTGTGCTCGGTGGACAAGGTGCGGACTTGATCGAGGGACTTCGCCGGTTGGACCGCCAGACGGCTTGCCGTCTCGCTTCGGGGCACCTGGAGGCACTTCACGCATTGAATCACGCAGCTCTTCGCATCGTGGACAAGATGCCGGAGAACTACTTGTATCTGGGTGCGTTGGCGAGCCTGTTTCCTGAGGCGAAGTTGATCCATTGCCGCCGCGATTTGCGCGACGTGGCCGTCTCCTGTTGGATGACGCATTTCCGGGAAGTCCGCTGGGCCAACGACCAACAGCACATCGCTTCACGATTTAACGAATACCAACGGATCATGGAGCACTGGCGGAAGGTCTTGCCGGTGCCCCTATTGGAAGTGGACTACGAGGAGACCGTGGCCGATCTGGAAGGCGTAGCCAGAAAGCTCGTGGCCTGGTGTGGCCTCGCGTGGGAGCCAGCCTGCCTGGAGTTCCACCGGGCGAAGCGGCCGGTCAGGACGGCCAGCGCCGTCCAGGTGCGCCAGCCGGTCTTCAGGACATCGGTGGGAAGATGGAAGCACTATGAACAGGCCTTGGCTTCGCTGTTCGCCCGGCTGGAGAAAGAGCCGACCCCTCTTCCTACTTGACCGAAAGCGCCGTGTTGATGTGGACGATCGCAGCCTTGAGGTGGGCGGCTGCCTTTGGATGGTTGGCGCCGGTCTGCGCCAGCACGCCCTGCAGGATCTGCTGGGCCTGACCCAGCTGGGCGTCCGAGTCCGCCTGGCGTTTGTGGATCGACGGCTGACCGGCGACAGCAGCGGGAGCAGGAGTCACGCCAGTCCGCACCTTCCTGTAACGGTAGCCCAGTGCTGTCATGGCCTTGCGGACCTCCTGGTCTGCCAAGGCACGATGGCCGTCGTAGTCGCGGTTGGCCGTGGCCAACAACGCGTGAGCCGTTTTGAGAGCCTGCACGGCGGCCTGGGAGTTCGCCGTCGTGACGGCTGCCTGTGCCAAGGCGGCGGACCCCATGGCCATGAAAACCGTGAAGAGTGATAACCGGATCTTGCCAAAAGACGTGCGACGCATGTTAATCCCCGCCGGTACAGTATGGCTTGCCCTCTTCCTTTATAACACCGGAACCGCCCGTTTGTTACGCGAAAACCTTCGTTTCCGTGGAATGGACCGCCAACGGGTTGCGAAAATCCGCACTGTCGGACTCTTCGGTCGTTTCGGCTGTGCCGCATAGCAGTGTTCGCCGTCGCTGCCCGATTCCGCCCCCGCCCGCTCCTCCTCGCGACCGTCCGTGCCCGTGCATCTCCGCTCTGCACTTGCTTCATGCGTCCTGCCGTAGAGCATGCGCGCACCGTCCCTGCCGGAAAACCTCATGCCGCCAGCCGGGAAAGGCGTTCCAGCCCCGCCTGCCGCAGTTTCTCGTCCCAGTCCTCTCTCAGGTCCGCCGGGAAGACCCTTCTCGGGCGCAAACCGACCTGATCGGGGCGTTCCTGCCGCGCTTCCTCGACGCTGTTGCAGACAAGGATGCTCAAGGAAGAGGAGTTAGTAGTAGTATCAGTGTTCAACGCCTTTTCCGTCATCCCCATCAGCTCCCCGCTCGCCCTCCACCGGCACGCCTTGCCGAAGGAGTAGGTCTCGTCCTCCCACTCCAGGAGCCCCATATCCGAGAACATGTCGCGGATCGCCGCGAAGCGACGGAAGCTGAACGCGCGGGTCGTGTCGCCCGCCCGGAACGCCGCGTCCCAGATCGCCTTGACGCGCATCACCGGCATCGACCCGTCGGCATTCATGTCCAGGGTGCAGGCACGCACCACGGCTAGCGCCGTTTGCACATCCTCGGCGACGACGACCGCCCTGGACTGCCCCGTGACCTTGGGCGTCCCGAGGCGCAACAGCTCCTTGGCGAGCGGTTCCAGCTTGCTGATAACCTCCGGTGCTATCAGCTTCCCCGAGACCGAGCCCTTGGCGACCTTGGGAACGGGCACCTCCCTTTCCGGCTGCGGTTCGGGCTCCGCTTCCGGGACGGGGAACCGTTCCGGCAGCCTCCGCAGGTCGTGCGCCGTCATGCGGGTCGTGCCTTGCCACTCGGCGAACCGCCTCCAGTCCCTGGGCATCTTCGCCAGGAAGCCGTAGGTGACGTCCCTTACCTCCCGCCTCCGCCCGCCCCACGAGACCACGAGCGGCGTCCCCTTCAGCTCCACGTCCTCGACGTCGAACGTCGTGTTGCGCAGGACCCGCTTGAGCCACTTCTCGGCGTTCCGGACCACCTCCTTGTAGTCGGCGTCCTTCCAGAGCCTGCGGTCCACGACGACGAACCCCTGGATGCCGTTGCCGTGCGTGGAGACCTCGTAGTAGAGGTCGGGGAAGTAGTTCCGCTTGAGATGCTCGGCGAACCGCGTCGCCCCTTCGAGCGTGCCGGTGGCATGGCAATCGATGTCGATCATCAACAGCGTCTCGTCGCCGAGCGAGTTCGCCGTGAAGTAGGCGGTGTCGTCACCTACGAGGTGGCGGATGACGGCGGCGAGTGTGAGCTTGCGGACCCCGGAGCCCCAGTTCCCGGCGAGGTAGGGGCGCACCTGCGCTTTGAGGTTCACCGGCTTGGGGACGGGCTTGCCGGCTTTCTCGTCCGGCATCTTCCTCCCCCAGTCCACGCGCGAGACCCGGTCACGGATCCACTTGGCGGCGGCACGGACCTGTCGCTTCTCGGCGTCCGACAGCGCCTTGTAGGCGTCGGGGAGGACGTTTCGGCGGCGGGGACGCCTCCTCGGCAGCTCCTCCGTGTGCCAGTCCGCCCTCAGCCAGTCGGTGTCGATCAGCACCTGTCCCGCCACCTGCCTCCGAAGGGAAAAAGAAAGACGGCTCTTGCTCTCGCGTCGGGGCGGACGACAAGGCGACGGAGCCGTCTTTCGGTGGTTCGGTAGTCGTCTTTCGCCCGCCCCTCCTATATATAATCGTGTCGCGGGCGAAAATTTCCGGGGAAATGGGGCGAGACGGGCTGGGGAAAAGGGGTCTGCGCTTTTGCATGGAGTGTTCGGGATCCGAACATTGGGTGGCGGCGCCAAGCAGGTCGCCTGGAGGGAACGTTCCCGTTGCGGGAACTTACCGGCAGTCCCCGAACTGCCAAGACAGACAGGCGTACGGTTCTTTGTGGCGGAATACCTGTCCGGCGTCCCGCGGGCCTGATCGCAAGATCGGCAGCGCGAACTTTGTGCCTCGCGTTCGTCCTTCGAGACTCCGCTGCCGGTCATGGTCGAAGATCGTAGCACGCCAGCACGGTGCCGTGCCGCAGGTAGAGCATCCGGTCGTGGACGACCGGATGCGCCCAGGCGGGGCCGTCGGAGACGATCGGCTTGAAGCTCGCCTTGAGGCGGAACTCCTGCGGAGTGGCCTCGACCAGCGCCACGTCGCCGCGGTCATAACGGAAGATCAGGCTTCCGTCGACGTAGAGCACCGCCGCGGAACCGGGGAACGGCTGCTTCGCCTTCCAGGCGATCTCGCCCGTGGGCAAATGGATACAGACGGGCTGGCCGCGGTTCTGGCCGTGCCCGCCGTACAGGTAGTCGCCCACCAGGACCACGCCGCCGTGATGGTTCTCGAACTGGTTCGGGTCCAGACGGTAGACCTCCTCGGCCACGAAGCCGTCGCCCTTGCGGGAGATCTTCAGCAGGGCCGCTCCCGAGTGGTAGGCGGTGGTCACGAACACGTGGTTGCCCCGCACGATGGGCGTGGGAATGTTCGCCACTTCGTTGGCGATGCGGTTATAGCCCCACAGGAACCTGCCCGTGTCGGCGGCCACGCCCACGGCACCGCGCCCGAGGATCTGGACGTACTGCCGCACGCCGTCGAACTCGGCAACCACCGCCGAGGAGTAACCGGCGCCGTCCTTCCCTTTGGCACCAAGCTCCGGGAGCCTGCTTTTCCAGATCACCGCGCCGGTCTTCTTGTCCAGGGCCACGAGGGCCGCATCCTTCCCGCCGGGCGTACAGACGAGCCTGTCGCCGTCAACCAGCGGCGACTCGCTGAACTTCCATCCCGACATCATCCGTCCGCCGAAATCCTTCACTAGGCTCTTGCGCCAACACTGCTTGCCGGTGGCCGTCTCCAGACACACCAGGTCGCCGTCGGTGCCGAGGGCGTAAAGCGACTCGCCGTCGACCGTGGGGGTGCAGCGCGGGCCGTCGGCGTGCGGCGGGCCGACACGGGCTGCCCAGATCTCCTTCTGTGTCGCCAGGTCCAGCGCCAGCACGAACTGGGACTCCGTGCCGCCGGCCGTGCGGTCGCCCATCGTGTAGAGGCTGCCCCGGACGATCGATACGCTCGAATAGCCTCGCCCGGCGCCTTCCCACTTCCATAGCAGCCGGGGGCCTTCGGCAGGCCATTTCCTGAGCAGGCCCGTCTCGCCGCACAGCGCGTCACGCCGCGGGCCGTGGAACTGCGGCCAGTCGCCGGAGCTGTCGGGCCCGAAGGACGGCGACACGGCGGCGCCCGACGTGATCCGTGCGGCACTCCGCGTCCTCGGGGCCTTCTCTCCGCCGCCTTCCAGCTCTGCGAGAGCCTGGGCAGCCAGGTCGCGGACTCGGGGCGTCTTGTCGTGAAGCGTCTTGCGGAGGATCGGCATCGCCGGTTTCGCTGCCGGGCCCATGCCGCGAAGGGCCATCACCGCACGTAGCCGCACCGTGCCTTGGCCGTTCTCCACCACGTCGATCAGTGCCGGCACGGCGGGCGGCCCGATGGCGCTCAGGGCGTCGGTGACTGCCGAGGAGGCCCAGAAATCGTCGTCGGCCAGCGCATGGACGAGATCGGGAATCGCCCCTTTCGCTGCGGCGCCCATCGCCCCCAAGGTGTCCGCCGCCGCGACCCGGATCTGTGTCTTCTTGCTCCGCAGGTCGCCGATGAGCTCTTCCATCGTCTTCGATCCGGGCTGCACGGAGGCGGGCTGCCCGACCGACGTGTCGTCTTCCGCTGCCGGCAGCGGATTACCCAGGCCAAGAACAAGCCAGATCAGGACCAAACCCGAACATCCGATGCGTGCTCTCATGTGTAGGGACTCCTCTTATGTTGGCGATTGCCGCAATGTCTCTCTGTGGGGTGAGCGGACGACGGTGGCGGGCTTCATGGTGATCTAGTCGAGGCGGGGTAGGCGCTACGGATCGGGATACCACTCCCGAACCCGGATCTCCGTGCCGCTGTCCGTGCCGACCAGCCTCTTGAGCTGCCCGAAGTCCGCCTTCGTTCCGTCGTGGCTGCGGTAGTGGTAGGGGTAGACGACCTTGGGCTTGAACTCCCAGATTGCCTCCGCCGCCCTCTCGACGCTCATCGTGTACGGCAGGTTCATCGGCAGGAAGGCGACGTCGATATTCCGGAGCGCCCGCATCTCGGGCGTGTCCTCGGTGTCGCCTGCGACGTAGACCCTCTTTCCCCCGACGGTCAGCAGGTAGCCGTTGTCGCGCCCCTTGGGATGGAACTTCTCCTTGCCGGGGGTCGAGTTGTAGGCGGGCACGGCTTCGACGGCGATCCCCTGGACTTCCGCCTTCTCCCCGTTGGCAAGGATCTTCACGGTAACCCTGCCCCGCAGCGTCTCGGGGATCTTCTCGTCGACCGTCTTCGGGACGACGATGACGGTCCGCTCCCCGGCGGGCAACACGGCTTCGAGCGTCGCCGGATCGAAGTGGTCGAAGTGGATATGGGTCACCAGCACGAGGTCGGGCTTGGGCAGGTCGGCGAAGGGCTTGCCTCCGCCGACCGGATCGACGTAGATCGTCTTGCCGCTCCACTGCATGACGAACGTGGCGTGGTTGATCGGGTGGATGACCAGAGGGCCGTTGTCGGTGGCGATGCGGTCGCCGGAAAGCTCCTTTCCTTCGCCGGCAAACATTGCGCTACAGCTAAGCAAAATGGCGGCAGAAACAACAAGAGGCAGACGCATGACCTCTCTCCTTGCTGGGGGTGTCAGGATGCCGTCGATTGTCGCACGGCCGAACCGGGGCTGCAAGCGGTGCAAAACGGTTCGTCACGTGATACAATCTCCGGAAAAGTCCACGGAAAGGAACCGTCATGGCCGACTACTCGGCGCACCGACCCAAGGGATTCAAAGGTCAGGGCGACTCGCATCTTCCCCAAGTCGTGCGGCAGCTCCAGAAGATGCTGTCGAGGGCGCAGCGCGACTTTGCCCACGACACGCTTCGCCTGCCATCTGATGCTCTTGGTGACCTCGCCGGTATCCTGGTTGATTTTGCCGAGGACATCCACAGCGGGACGGGGATTTGGACGGCGTACGAATGCTACAACGTCGAGTTCTTCGGCGCAGCCCTTCCCCTGACATCGGGAGGCAGTGCTTCCGGTCCGATCGGCGACCGATTCCGCCATTTCCTCTGGATTCTGTACCCGGCGCTCATCGACAATCTAACCATCTCGCCGACGCACCAGGATCTCCATCGCATCGCCGATGCCGCCAGCGCCCTGCTGTCCGATGCCTTTGCCGAAGTCCCCAAGGACTCGGGGGTGAAGGCGTTCCTCGGCAGTTCTAGCACGCACGGCTGGGACGTGAAGCGGAAGCTGGTCTGGCTCGGCGCGCACTCCTTCATGTTTCGCACGATGTTCGCCCGCTATATGGAGGAGCAGCCTCCCGGCCGCTCGGACATCCCGCACATCGACGACTTCGTGTGCCAGGAATGCACCCGCTGGTCCGGGCTGGGAGCCATCGACATCCTGGCGGGAGCCCTCGACATCTCGGTGGACGACCGGCGGGACTTGCGGAGCTGGTACGAACGTCACGCTGCGTTCTACAGGCTCGTGTCGGTCAGCAGTGAGGAACTGCATGCCATGAACATCATCAACGACCAACCGTACCGGATCAGGATCGACATGCCGCGGCATCCGTTCAGGCGAGGGCAGGTCATCTTCGGTAGCCTCGTCCCGTGGCGCGGCGAGTGGTACTGGTCGGGCGAGCAGCGGCTCGTGGGCGACGCCTCGAAGGTCGATGCCGACGACCTGAAGAAGACGATGAAACGCCAGAGCAGCGCCATCGTGTGCCGCTACTCGAAGGAGTACGAGGCGCAGGTGCGAGGAATGATGGCGGAAATGCACGAAAAGATGCTCGCTTTCCACGCCGGCAAGGATCTGGTCGTCTATCCGGACGGCCTGACGATGGCGGCGGACTGGCAGAAGGAGCTGCGATGGCAATGGGAGCAGAGACCTCGCGAGGAGGTCGAGGAAGCTGTCGAGAAGCACGGCCTGGAGAAGGGGCGCCCCGAGATCAAGCTCCCCGACGACCTGCTGGAGGAGAAGGACGGGCTCGGCGTGTTCCTCAATCCCGACGAGGGCAAGGAGATCATGTCTGGCTTCACGACCCTGGTTACCGGGCTGAAAAAGAAGGGCGAGGGCCTGACCGGAGGAGAGGCGGATTCGATTCGCGGGCTTGTCGAGTCGCCCTCCATCAGCCCGAGGTTCGTCAGGCGGGTGCTAGAGGAACACGACGACGAGTCGGTCAGGACGGCGTTCGTGCTGAGGGGCGACCTGCCGGGCTTCTGGCTGGACTGGCTGCTGCGGAGCCGCAAGGGACAGTACTACCGGAAATGCTACCCGTCGCTGTCGGTGGTGTGAGGGATGCCGCCAATGATCATGGGCGCGAGCCGCCCGGGTGAGCCGCCATCGCCCTCTCGACCCTTCAAAGCAGATCCGGATCGCAGGAGGATGACATGATCGCAGCGACGAGCAAGAGAACCAACCGCAAAGTCCGCTATAGGCGAGCTCGGAGTCGATGCCCATGCGATCCCGGAACTCGGCGGCTGGCGGCGAACGGAGGATGACCTGGCAGTGGCTTTCGTGCCAGCTTTGGGCGGGGAATGAGGGGTGCGGACCGGGCATCGTCCGCGGTCAGGGACTCGGCGGCAGAGAGGAGGCACAGTCGGAAGGACGCGAGGTATCCAGGCAGTCGGCAACCACGCCTTTCACCACGCTAGCAGGGATTACGTGACGCTGTCCAAAGCCGCCATACGTGGTCCGGCACGCGATGGAGATGCCGACCACGCAGCCGTTCCTGTCGATCACCGGCCCGCCGCACAGTTCCGGTGTCAAAGGCAAATCGGTGTCGAAGACGCTGGGGAAAGCCGACCAGCGACGGCTTTCATATTTCGCACCATTATACTGAATCGTGAGGTCTGAGGGAGGCAGCGGGAAGCGGAACTGCATGGTCTTGCCTCCTCGCAGCACGCCCACACGAACCGGGTCGCCAGCGTAGCCGATGGGAACGCCCGTCCGGAGCCCGATCAACTCACGAAACGTCTTGAGGTCCGGGGTCCGCCTGCCTTCGATGTCGACCACGATGTCGCCTTTGCGAAGCGGGGCATCGTACCTTTTCGCCGTCGAATCGTCATAGACCTCCAGACCGCCTTTGCCGTCGCGCACTAAGACCCCGAGCCCGCCGGTCACGGGAGGAATTGGCCTGGCCGCAAGCGAGACCACGCCCGGCAGAGGCGGTCGGCGCGGAACGAGCGCCGCAATCAGGGTGCCCGTGGCGACGGATGAGGACTCGCTCCAGCGCGGCTCGGGCAGATCGGCGGCGTCGACCTTCAGCACGGCCAGGTCGTGCTCCCGCGACACTTTTTCGACGGTGGCCGGGAAAATCCGCCCGTCGGCAAGTCGGCAGGAAATCGCCCCGTACAGCTCGCTGGCCTTGGTAAGAATCCTCCCGTTGCTTCCGACGATGGTCCCCAACGCTCGCTGCTTCCCGTCGATGAACACTTTTACGGCAATGGGCGGAAGCGCCTTGGCGATGCGGCTGAAGGCTGCCGTGACTTCGGCAAGCGGTTTGGAGTTGAGCACGTCGATGGGCTTGCCGGCAGCCAGGGCATCCCACTGCTTGCGGAACAGCTCGACACGAGAGTGTTGCATTTCATCACTGGCTCCTCCGAGGATCACTCCCATCACATGACCTTGCAGATCGAAGACCCCGCCCCCCGAGACGCCGCCCAGCGAGTTCGGATACCCGGAGGTCCAGAATTCACAGTACCATTCGTCCCTTCTCGGCAAGGTGTGCGTCGGCTGGATGATCCGCGTTTCCCGAACCCAAGGTTGCCTACCCGGACGCGCCACGGGATAGCCAACGAGGACGCACCGGTCACCGGGCTTCATGGCTGCCGAACTGCCTAACTCCACATGGGGCCACTGCCCTTTGTCGGTGATTTTCAGCAGGCCCACATCGGCGATCGCGTTGCTGCCCAGAACCACGGCCCGGGCGTCGCGGCCGTCAGACAACCGGACCTCGACCATTTGGCCCGGCGGCCGCTGGTGGTGGGCGCAAGTGATCACGTATCCGTCGGACGTCACGATGACGCCACTAAAGTTCCCCTTTTGGCCTACTAGGTTGATTCGCACGGACGCGGCCGTGCCCTTCTTGATCGCCGTTGCGGCGGATCCTTCCGAGGCTGCCGCCGACGGCTTCGCAGGCCGTCCGGGCTCTGACTCATGCGGATGCAGTCTTAGGCGGTCGAGGTTCTTGCCGGCGACCAGGTCTTCCCAATAGGTCTTGATCGACTCCGCACTGGCGTGCACCGCCTCGTCAATGCCCGTCGCATGGGTCAAGCCCAAGAGCCGGCCGTCCACGTCGAATACGCAGTATGCGCCTGCGAAGAACCGGTGCGAGCTAGTCAACCATAGCGGGACAGCGGCCCTGGTGACGGCACCAAGGCAGACGGACGGCAGGCGGTCCCCGAAGTCCGCGTTCGGAAGCCGAGCGTATCCGATCGCCAGGCAAAGCTGGCCCGCTTTCACGTTGCCCCTGCGGCCGAGGTCGATGTGCGGCCAGGGCCCGGGCTCGTTGATCTTCAACATCCCGACCCCGAACTCGCTGGACCAGCCTAGCCTCCTGCCGTGGCGCCCCTTCCCGACCAACGTGCTCCCCCAACCGCTCCGAGACTATGTGCTGGCCGGCTCCCACGCGATGCGGTGCGATCCGACGTACATCACGCTGCCACTGCTTGCGGGCTTGGCCTCGGCCATCGGCGCCACAAGGCGGATCATGCTGAAGCCGGGATGGTACGAACCGTCTGTCATTTGGGCCAGCGTGGTAGCCGAGAGCGGGACAATGAAAAGCCCAGCGCAGGCCCTCGCGCATCAGCCCCTTCGCGCCGCGCAGGATTGGCAGTTGGACCAACTCCCGGAGATGCTTCGCCAGCACGATCGCGACAAGGCCCTCTATGACGCGGATTACGCAGAATGGAAGAGAAAAGGCCGGGCTCGTGGGGAGCCCCCGCCGGAGAAGCCTGAAGAGCCGCACACGGGCCGCTACATCGTCAACGACATTACCGTCGAGGCGTTGGCCGAAATTCTGGCGAGTAACCCCAGGGGCGTATTGGCGGCTGTGGATGAACTGGCCACTTGGCTTGGCGGGTTCGACCAGTATCGTTCTGGCCACGGGAACGACGCCGCAAAATGGCTCTCTATCCATCGTGCGGAATCGCTGATTGTCGATCGGAAGACCAGCGCGAAGAAGACGATCTTCGTCAAGCGTGCTGCTGTCTCTCTGGCCGGTACAATCCAGCCTCAAGCCCTGTCCCGCGCGCTAGGAAATCTCTACTTCGATAATGGCTTGGCTGCCCGGCTCCTGTTGGCGTCCCCCCCACGCATGGCAAAACGGTGGACCGAGGCGTCGGTCGATATCGACACCTATAAGGCCGTGGAGCGGATTTACGGCCGGCTCCTGGCACTCGACTTTGCCTCCCGCGACGCCGACGAGCCCGCCGTGCCGATCGATGTACCGTTCTCGGGCGACGCTAAGGAGATCTGGATAAGCTTCTTCGACGAGCACAATGCTGTCATGGAGGCCACCCACGGCAAGCTGGCCGCGGCCTACAGCAAGCTGGAGGCCTACGCCGCCCGGTTCGCCCTGCTGTTCTCAATGGTCAGAACGGTGTCCGGCGAGACCTGGCCGCTGCCAACCAACACGATGATCGACGCCGAGGCCGTTGCCGCCGGCGCCGAACTGGTCCGGTGGTTCCGACACGAGACCGAGCGCGTCTATTCGATCCTCGCAGAATCGGATACGGAGGCGGAGCGGCGTCAGGTCGTCGAACTGATCCAGCAAAACGGCGGGCGGATCACCGCTAATGACCTTCGTCGCCGCTCGCGCCGGTTTGCCACGTCGGAGGAGGCCGAGAGGCTCCTGGATGAGTTGGTTAGGGGAGGGGCGGGGGTTTGGGAGACACCGGAGCACGGGCGAGCCGGCGGGAGGCCGACTCGCGTTTTTAGGTTGCGCGTGGGTGTCTCCGTAACCGAAACCCCTGAATCTTCGGGGAAAACGGAGGTTTCGGAGACAGCGGTGGGCGAAAACGCGGATGGCAAGCAGGTTGGCGGATCAGCGGCCGAGGGGTTGGAGGACGAAGCCCTTGTCTCCGAAACCCCCGAATTCCCCGAGGAAAATGAGGTTTAGGTTACGGAGACAGAGGATGCGCCCTGAAAAACAAGTTTATCGGCAAAGGAGAATCGCTCCCCATGCGAAGTACTTTAGCACCAAAGCGAAAGCGACCAACGGCGTCTGCGGGCCCGAATGAATGCCCCTCCCAGGCGAAGCTTGAGCGGACGACGATCCGCACGTCCCGACTTTTGGACTTCTGCAGCGAGAAGGAACTGACCAACCAGACGGGTCACGACCCCGAGGAGTGGCCGCTGGTGGTGCTCAAGGAGCTCGTCGACAATGCCTTGGATGCCGTCGAGGAGGCGGGCACCCCACCGAGAATCGACATCACCGTCGATGCGGAAGGCATTACAGTTGCCGACAACGGCCCAGGTATTCCGGCCAAGACGATCGACGGCGTCCTCGACTATTCGGTCAGAGTTTCGAGCCGGGAGCACTACGTTTCCCCAACCCGCGGGGCACAGGGCAACGCCCTGAAGACAATCATGGCGATGCCGTTTGTGTTGAGCGGCGGCACCGCTGGCCGGGTTGACGTTGCCGCCCACGGCCAGCGACACGAGATCGCCTTCGGCGTCGATAGCATCCGGCAGGAACCCGCAATTTCCGTTCTCAGATGGCCGGCCGAAAATGTAAAAACTGGGACGGCAGTAAGGGTATGGTGGCCGTTTTCAGCCTGCTCAATTCTGGCCAATGCCGAGGCGCGTTTTTTACAACTCGCCGACGATTATGCCTGGCTGAACCCTCATCTTTCGCTCACCGTGGAATGGTTTGGCCGGCGCAGCACGACCAAGGCCAACACCCCCATGTGGGTGAAATGGCTGCCCAGCGAGCCCACTTCTCCGCACTGGTACGGTACCGAGGACTTCGAACGGCTCGTGTCGGCCTATGTTGCCCACGACCAGGACCGCGGTGCTGACCGATGCGTTCGGGAACTGGTTAGGGAATTCCGTGGGCTGACCGGCACAGCCAAGCAGAAGGCGGTTCTTGAAGCGACCGGCCTGTCCCGCATCAGCCTTTCGACACTGGCCAATGGCAAGGGGCTCCGCCACGACATCACCGCCAAGCTGCTGGCGATGTTGAAAGAGCACTCCAAGCCGGTCAAGCCGGCCACGCTGGGGATCATCGGCGAGGCCCATATTCGCAGCCGGATGGAAAGCGCCGGTTGCGAAATGGACAGCTTCTCGTACAGGAAGGTGGCCCAGGTCGATAGCGACGGCCTGCCGATGGTGGTGGAAACCGCCTTCGCCTGGCATGGCGATGAATGCACGGAAGCACGCAGATTGATCACCGGCGTCAACTGGTCGCCTGGTATCGTCAACCCATTTCGCACGCTCGGTAGCAGCTACGGCGACGGGCTGGCCGCCATGCTGGAAAAACGCTTTGCCGGCTCTGACGAGCCGATCATTTTCTTCCTGCACTGCGCCCATCCTCGCGTTCGCTACACGGACCGGGGCAAGAGTGCGGTGGTGCTGAAGTAGGAGACCAATGGTATGGACAGCAGCATGATCATCGGCAGCATCGAGGCAGTGACGAAGAAATGGGCAAAGCACCGGAAGCAAGAGGAACGCGGCCGGGCCCAGTCCCGTCGCGCAGCCCTCACTCACCACAGCGGGCCGTCGATTAAATACGCCGCTTGGCGAACAATTCCTGCCGGATACAAAAAGGTCAGCAACGCCGGCCAATACCCGGTGATGGCCAGGCAACTTTATTACGCCTGCCGGGGCGAAATCCTAGAGGCAACAGGGAAGCCCACGCTCAATTCGCACTATTTCACGCAGACGATCGTACCGGAGTACATCCAATCCCACCCGAAAGAAACGGCCGACTGGGATATCACCTACGACGCCCGGGGCCACTTTGGCGAGCCACACACCGGTGTAATCACGCCGCTGGGCACCCTCGACGTGCGGCAGTATCTCGTAGATATGCGCGACCACGTTGTCAAAA
>Ga0181520_10007616_pt1 | contig 15853 bp, 15 predicted proteins | sample PEATcosm2014_Bin_29_FD_132451 | JGI IMG/M metagenome (GOLD analysis project Ga0181520, IMG submission 132451) | Peatland microbial communities from MTU Mesocosm Facility, Houghton, MI, USA - PEATcosm2014_Bin02_30_metaG | ecosystem: Environmental > Terrestrial > Soil > Wetlands > Peat | place...
GCAGATCGAAGAGTTGCGGGCCAAGATGGAGCGCTCTTCGGCCGCCCTGGCGCAGTTCGAAAAGGATCTCAGCGTTATCAACCCCGAAGAGAAGACCAGCATCCTTTCCGCCCGCCTGCTCCAGCTCAACACCGAGTACACCACCGCCCAGGGCGATCGCGTCCGCCAGCAGGCAGCCTTTAATTCCGTCAAGAGCGGTTCCATGGAGGCCGCCCAAGCCTCCACCCAGGGCGAGCAGCTCCGCCGGCTCGCCGACCACCTAGACGAAGCCCGCGAAAAGTTCGCCACCGTCGCGGCCCAGTATGGCGCCGGCCACCCCGAATACAAAAAGGCGCACTCGCAAGTCGCCGAGCTGGAGCGCCAGCTCGAAGACCTGAAGTCGAACATCGTGAACCGCGTTAGCCTGGAATACAAGGAAGCCGCCAACCGCGAATCTATGCTGGCCAGCGCGGTAGCCGAGACCAAGGCCGAGTTCGACCGCCTCAACGCGCGTTCCTTCGAGTACAAAGCCCTCAAACAGGAAGCCGACGGCGACAAAGGTCTCTACGAAGAGCTGGTGCGCAAGATCAAGGAAGCCGGCATCAACTCCAGCTTCCAGAACAGTTCCATCCGCCTAGCCGATTCCGCCCGCCCGGGCCTGAAGCCGGTATTCCCGGACCTGAAGCTGAACGCCATCCTGGCATTTCTCTTTTCCACTCTGCTCGGCGTCGGCCTGGCCATCCTGGCGGACACCGTCGACAACACCGTGCGCGACCCCGAGGATATACAGAAAACTCTGCGGACCGAGGTCCTCGGCTCGCTCCCAACCGTGAAGCATTGGCGCAGCCGGCTGCTTCGCATTCGTATGGCGAACAACGGGACCAAGGTCATCGTCAAATACAGCGGGCGCAACGCGCAGGAGGCGGCGTTTGAAGAAGCCATCCGGACGTTGCGCGATTCCATCCTGCTATCCGATCTCGGCCGCCGCCCACACTCCCTGCTCATCACCTCCGCCACACCGCGCGAGGGAAAGACCACCGCCTCCGTCCGCCTGGCCATCGTACATAGCCTGCAAAACCGTAAGACGCTCTTAATTGACGCCGACCTGCGCCGCCCCGGCATTCACGACCGGCTGGGCGTGGCGAATGATCGGGGACTCTCCACGGTAATCAAGGGCGAAGCCGGCTGGCGCGAGGTCCTGCAGAAATGCGAGGAATATCCGGACCTGGACATCCTCCCCGCTGGCCCAGCCTCCCGCAGCGCCGCCGACCGCCTCGGCGCCACCCTGGAGAAAATGTTTGCCGAAGCCAATCCGGAATACGATCTCATCATCGTCGATTCTCCACCGCTGCTGGGCTTCGCCGAGCCCCTCCAGATGGCTGCGGTAGTGGATGGAGTGGTGGTCATGACTCTGGCGGGCCAGACCAACCGGAACGCTGTCAGTAGCGTGCTCAGCAGTTTGAAAAGAGTGAAGGCAAATGTGATTGGTGTGGCGCTCAATGAAGTCCGCAAAGACATGAGCGACCGTTATTATTACTACGGATACTACGGGAAGTATTACTCGAAATATTACAAGCCGACAAAGGGGTAGGTCTCGTAGACGGAATTGCGGGAATGTGAGTCGTCGATTCGAGGAATGGCACAGCACATTATGGCGCACAGGCTCCGACGGTAGCATGTCGAGGTAGCAACGAGAGGTCCTGCCTTCGTGTGGCAACGACTGCAACCAATGTCGAGCAGCTCTGTTTTAGACAACCCGCACGGCGAGTGTGAGCGTCCATCATTACAGCCCCCACGATCACTGCGGCTCAATTTCAGTTGGACTCTGGTCGGAAACGTCGTGTATGCGGGTACGCAGTGGGGAATTCTGGTGTTACTGGCCCGCTTAGGCAACCCGGAAGCCGTCGGACAGTTCAGTCTGGGACTCGCCATCGCAGCGCCCATTATGCTTTTCGCTGGCCTACAACTTCGCGCCGTTCAGGCCACCGATGCCCGCTCGCAATTCTTATTTCGGGATTATGCGGGGCTCAGAATACTAATGACCGTCGTCGCAGTCTGCGTGATCTGCGGCATTGGCGGGGTGCTCTACCGCGGTGGGACCGCTCTTGCTATTGCTGCGTTTGCGCTCTCCAAAGGAATCGAGTCCCTGAGCGACGTCATCTACGGTCTCTGGCAGCAGCAGGAGCGGATGGACCTGATCGCCAAGTCGCTAATGCTTCGCGGAGTGTTGGCGCTAGCCACGGCCGCGGTTTGTTTCGCGGCATTCCACACCGTTTGGATTGCTGTCTGCGGGATGGCAATGGCCTGGGCCGGGGTTTTCGTCGCTTTCGATGTACGGCGTGGGATTGCAGTGGCCCGAGAAATGGGACAAACCCTCAAACCGCAGTTCTCGGCTCCCCGAATGAAGCAGTTGGTCCGCCTCTCGCTGCCCCTGGGAGTCGTCACCATGATGATTTCGTTCAACGCCAATGTGCCGCGTTACATGATTAGCCATTTTCGGAGTCTTCGTGAACTGGGCATTTTCTCGGCACTCGGCTACATTCTCATGGCGGGCACGATGATCGTCGGCGCACTCGGTCAATCCGCGACTCCACGGCTCGCCATCTACGCTTCACAGGGCAAGACGCGGGAGTTTCGCCGCCTTTCATGCCGGCTGCTCCTGATCGGAACGACGTTGGGAATATGCGGAGTACTGGTGGCCATGGCCTTCGGCCGCCAGATACTCACGCTGATCTACGGGCGCGAGTATGCCCAGAACGGCCAGCTTTTCCGCTGGCTGATGGTCGCGGCAGCGGTCGGTTACATGGCGTCGTTTGCCGGCTACAGTCTCACTGCGGCGCGGCACTTTCAAGTTCAAGTGCCGCTATTCGGTTTCATCACGGCGGTGACCCTGGTCTTGTGCTATGTGATGGTAAAAGCCGGCGGGGCGACAGGTGCGGCGCAGGCGCTCACCAGCGTCGCGTTCATTCAACTGGCGGCCATCATGGTGATTCTCTGGCGCTCGGAGATGCGCAGGCCCGCAGACATTTCATGAGACCTCTTCGCATTCTTCATGTGCTGGGATCAATGAACCGCGGGGGCGTCGAAACCTGGCTCATGCACGTCCTGCGGCATATCGACCGCGAGAGATTTCAGATGGATTTTTTGGTCCACACGAGCCAGCCGGGCGCATATGACGCAGAAATCCAGGCGCTCGGTGCAAGAATCCTGCACTGCCCTGCCACCCGCCGGCCTGTCCAGTACGCCAAGCGCTTTCTGGAGATCACGAAGCGGTTCGGACCGTTTGATGTTTTGCATAGCCACGTACACAACTTCAGCGGCTACGTGGTCTGGCTTGGGAGCGTAGCCGGAATTCCTGTCCGCATTAGCCATAGTCATAACGACACCCGCATAGTGAACGCAGTCGCAACACCCAGCCGAGCGTTCTATCTGTCGCTGACCCGATGGTTCCTGACTAAGTTTTCCACGTGCTGTCTCGCGGCCAGCGCGCCTGCCGCGTCCGCTCTGTTCGGACCAGGTTGGAAACAAGACCACCGGGTCAAGGTCCTTTACTACGGTGTAGATCTAGCCCCATACCACCTGACTGTCGATCGTGCCTCGGTGCGATCCGAATTCGGCCTTCATGCTACCAACATTGTTTTCGGCCACGTGGGTAGGTTTGACCCTCAGAAGAACCACACCTTTCTCATCGATGTTGCGGCCGAGATTGCTAGACGCGAGACCGAGGCCCGGTTCTTGCTGGTCGGCGATGGACCCCTGCGGCCGTCCATTGAGGAGCAGGCTCAACGCGCCGGAATAGCCAGCCGAACTGTCTTCACTGGGAGCAGGCCAGATGTACCGCGCCTGATGGTGGGTGCAATGGACAGGTTCCTGTTCCCTTCGCTCTATGAGGGGCTCGGCCTCGTGCTAACGGAAGCGCAGGCGGCTAGCCTACCCGCAATAATATCAGATGTCATCCCCACAGAAGCAGATGTCATTCCGAACCTGATCACCCGCGTGTCGCTGCATCAACCGGCCGAGACTTGGGCCGAGCAAGCTCTTCGTAGTTGCGAGCCCAGCGCACCAAACGTCTTAGCACAGATTGAGCGAAGCCCGTTTAACATCACTGCTAGCGTGGAGGCACTAACACGGGCGTACTGCGCCCAGTAGTCCCGTTCTCTCCCAGAAAGCGATTCGACCTTGAAAGCCCCAGCTGTCGCCGTCCGCAAGGGAGCCACCCTGCCTGAAGCGCTCCAACGGTTTCCAGCTGGCATCGAACCTTTCCGATGCTGATGACGAATAGAACGCCTACGTATAGGTCGGCGATGGGAGTTCCGATTGCTGTCGCCATTTGCTTGGGCATCCTGGCAATCGCCCTAATGGTGTCCTCAGCCTTCCTGCACTGGTTCATCATTCCACTGTTCGCGTGCGGTCTTTTGTGCTGCCTCGACGCCGTCCATCTTCTCGACAACAAGGGGCGAGATCTCTTCGATCCAGTTCCCCTGCTTGGGCTCTTCGGCCTTTACTTCTTTTATGTGGCACCACTCCTCCACGTCGGGCTTGGCTACTGGTTCATCAATAGATATTTTGCGCCGACGGATCGTCCGGAGGACTGGAGGACATGGCTCGGTGGGATGGGAATCATCAATTTCTTCGGTCTGGCAATCTACCGGGCCTGCCACAAGCGCTTCGCAAAGTCACCCGCGGGGACTGTCTACCGGCTTAGGACAAGCGCACTTCGGCTCTACGGCTTTCCCTTGTTGGCCTTGACACTGATGCTTCAGATCTATGTATACGTGGCCTTTGGCGGTCTTGGCGGATACGTCGACGCATACGCTAATGCCCGTCGAGACCAGGGCTTCCAAGGCCTAGGTTGGATGCTGTGCATTGCCGAAAGTTTTCCGGTCCTGCTATTGATTGTCTTCGTCGCGACACATAAAGCTACCTTTCGGAGTTTACCTACGCTAAAGTTAGCCGTGCTGCTCAGCGTAATTTCTGTTCTGATCCTTATATTTGGAGGGCTCCGCGGCAGTCGCTCAAATACAGTGATTTCGCTAATCATCGTCGTGGGCATCATCCACGCCATGGTACAAAGGCTATCGTGGCGCTTTTTCGCGACCTTTGGGGCTGCGGTCGTTGCATTTATGTACATCTACGGCTTTTATAAAGTAAGCCCTGACACATTTTGGACGGCGCTGACCTCGTCGGAGTCCAGGGCGATTATCTCACAAAGCAGTGGCCGGGACCTGGACGGAGTGCTGCTTGGAGATTTAGAGAGATCGGACATACAAGCGTACCTATTATTCCGAATTATGCAGGATGGAAGCCAAGTACGATACGGGTACGGCGCCACGTACCTTGACGGAATGCTGAACTTTATCCCACGCGGCCTGTCATCTTACCGCCCCCCGGGCAAGCTGAAATACGGCACGAATGCCATCTTTGGGGACGGTTCTTACGCAGAGGGGCGATTTGCGGCGACGAAAGTCTACGGCTTGGCTGGAGAGAGCATGCTCAATTTTGGGGTGTGCGGCGTTCCCGTGGCGTTTCTGGCCTTCGGAATTGTTGTGGGCCGTTTGCGGGCCTTCGGCAGACGTCTTGAGCCAGGGGATTCGAGGCAGTTCATGCTGCCCATTCTGTCAATTTTGTGTGTTGTCGCGCTCAGCTCTGACGTTGATAATCTTATATTCGTCTTCCTGCAAAATGCTTTAATACCGGGCATTTTGATATGGTGTTCATCCAGTAGGACATCATACACCGATGGGCCGTTTGTAGCGCGCGCGTTCAGAGAGGTTTGTCTGATTCGGTAGCGTTCTGTAGGGCCAATCTTGAAATCGCCGTCAGATTCCGAGCCGTCGAGTCACTCGCGCTGCGCGAGCACAGGACCTGTAAGCTAGTTTAAATGTCATTGATAGATACTGAAATCAAAACCCTGTGTAGTCTGAGACGGCTGCCGGTTGCCACCTTCGCGATTGCGTTCATTTGTATCTTCGCCTCAGGCCAGAGCGTGTATTATTGGCACAGTTCAGGTCGATACTGTCGCGTCATTGTCAATGCCACGCAGGGCATTGAGGCTCGTCCCCGGGAGTGGTTTGCGCAGGATCATCTTGTCACGGACTTCGAGATTACGAACGCAGATGCTCTCGGCCTTGTAGAGGCTCGAAAGCAGTATGCGGCGACTCGACAACTCCTCGACTCCTACGGTCTGTTCGTGGGCACCTACATCTCGGGCACGACCGTTATGCCGGAAAGGGAGGAGACACAGTGGCCATTGGCGAGGGTCCCTACGGAACGGATGCCGGCGTGGGCCCGTTATATTGCCACCTGGCCCGACATGCCGAATCGAAAGGTGATTGATGTAGTCGACGTAAACACGCGGCACGCGCTGCAGAAGGAAATACTGCGGCTGTGGAAGGAGGTTCCTGCGTCGATCCGGTTTGTAGATAACTCCGCGATTCACCATAGTACTGGGGCCGGCCAGGACTGGTCGGCTTACTGTGCGAATATCAAAGAAATCCGCACGATGGGTGCAGCCTTAGGGTCCAGACAGATTTTCAACATCGCCGTTCATGTTGGCTTCATGTCCGATGAAGAAACACGGGAGTTGATGGACGCCGTGGCTGACCACGGTATCGCTCTTGAGATGCCCTGGCATCGAAATATTCGGCAGAACGCAGGGCAGACGGAAAAGGCAAGGATCCGCTATCGCCAACTGCTTGACAGTGGGATGGGCATCATTATGATGCCACTTGACGGGGATCCGCAGGGGCTCGTCGATTGGGTCCGGACATGGCGGAAGCCGACAGACCACCTTTACATTAGCGGTGCATTTTACAAGGCACCAGACATGGAGTTTTTCGGACCAGGTCGCTGAGTCACGCATGCGACCGCGCACTCGTCAGCGGCCCCCCCGAGGCTGCCGGAAGGTGGGGAGCCCGGCTGTTCTCAGGCGAACTGAGGCCATTTCCGTGGGCCGAAGCTACAGAGGGTAGACGACAGGCAAGCCGTGGACGTAACAGTTGCGCTCGACGCTCGTTACTCAGTGACCCCTGATGGCTCGGTGTGGTCGCAGTCTGGGATGGCGCGCCCGTTCTGGGAGCGTTACCTTGAGGTGTTTGACACGGTGACAATCGTAGCCCGAGCCGTCCGGATCGAGCAAGCACCCGAGGGCTGGCAGCCAGTGAACGGCAAGAACATTCTGTTTCAGGGAGTGCCGAATTTTCACGGGCCGTGGCAATGCTTCAAGCGATATCCTGCGCTGAGGGCGGCCATTTATTCCGCCACGCCCTGTCATGGTGCTGTCATCCTGCGTGTGGGATCCCAGATCGCAAATATCCTCGAGCACCGGCTCCACCAGAGGGACTACCCCTATGGACTGGAGGTAGTGGGTGACCCTTTTGCAGTCTTTGCACCGGGAGTTGTCGATCATCCGCTCAGACCGTTCTTTCGCTGGCATTTCTCCCGCCGTCTGCGCCAGCAGTGTCAACGCGCTGCCGGAGTGGCCTACGTCACTAAACGAAGCCTGCAAAAGCGGTACCCCGCTCGGTTTATGGATATCAGTGTTTCTGATATCGACCTGCCGGCAGATGCCATCGTGGGCGGCGTCGCCTGGACTCACTATTCGAGCATCGAACTGGGGGCGGCAAGCGTCGCAACCGCGGCGCGCACCTCGAAACACGGCGGCCCTTATCGGCTTGTGACAGTGGGCTCGCTGGCGCAGCTTTACAAAGGCACGGACGTGCTGATCGAGGCGATCGCGCGTTGTGTGCATGCGGGCATCGATCTAACGGCCGTCATCGTCGGCGACGGTAAATATCGACAGAATCTCATGGCACAGGCGGAGCGCGCAGGTATGGCTTCCCGAATTCGGTTTCTGGGCCAAGTCACGGCTGGGGAACCTGTCCGGGCTGTCCTGGATGAGGCTGACCTATTCGTTCTGCCCTCTCGCACCGAAGGCTTTCCGCGAGCGCTGATCGAGGCCATGGCACGCGCGCTGCCTTGCGTTGGGTCGGATGTGGGAGGCATCCCCGAATTGCTCGATGCGAACGACCTGGTGCCTGCCGGCGACCCCGCTGCACTAGCCGCGAAGATTCAGGAGGTGTTGAGGGATCGTTTTAGGATGAAGACGATGTCCCAACGAAACCTCGCGGTCGCCCAAGAGTATGTTGACTCCGTTCTCGCTGAACGTCGCCGGCGATTCTACCAACATCTACGAGACTGTACGCAACGCTGGGAAGCGATGCAAAGAGCATAGACATGCGAGTGCTCCACGTAGTGAAAACTGCTGACGGAGCGGACTGGGCCGCGACGCAAGCCGCCGAGCTCGTAAAACTTGGCATCGAGGTTCATGTTGCGCTCCCAAGCGCCCAAGGCCGAACCGTCGATAAATGGGTGGGCGCTGGCGTGGTTGTCCATACCGGCCCAACGGACCTGCCTATTCGGAGCCCCTGGTCGCTACGCGCGACGATGCGCAGAATCCGTGATCTGGTTTCCAACGTTCGTCCTGACCTGATCCACAGTCATTTCTTTGGTTCGACAGTTCTTCTCCGTCTAGCTCTCGGCGCCAATCACAGAATCCCCCGCCTTTTTCAGGTTCCTGGACCATTGCACCTGGAACACCGATTCTGGCGAATGTTGGAAATGTCTACCGCGGGGTCTTGTGACTCCTGGATCGCATCGAGCCGTTGCATCCTGGCTCATTATCAGTCGGCTGGCATTTCAGAGGAGCGACTATACCTCAGCTATTACGGCATCCCAGCCGCTGCGTGCCAGGACGCGAGGGTGGGCTTCCTACGCAAACGATACGGCATTGGAGATCACATGAAGATCGTCGGTAACGCGAACTTCATGTATCCACCTAAATGGTACCTAGGGCAGCGGATCGGCCTCAAGGCTCATGAGGACGTGATCGATGCGTTGGGCCTCGTCACTAAGCAGCGAAGCGATGTTCTCGGCGTGCTTATCGGAGGAACGGCGCCAGAATCAGCCTGGTACGAGCGGCGCCTTCGGGACCGTGCGCGCGCAGCGGGCGGTGACGGCATACTCATGACCGGCTATCTGCCCACCGAAGAGATCCGCCAGATGTGGCCGGATTTCGACGCAGCCGTTCATGTCCCAATTTCGGAGAACTGCGGGGGCGTGGTAGAACCCATGCTAGCCGGCGTGCCGACCATCGCGTCTACGGTCGGCGGGCTACCTGAGGTTGTCATCGACGGCGTCACGGGCAAGTGCGTTGCTCCGCGGCGTCCACGTGAACTGGCGGGTGCTATCTTGGAAGTACTTAATGATTCGAATAAGTGGCGTCGCATCGCGGCCGTGGGGAGCAGGCTCGCCCGGCAGATGTTCGACGCCACTCGGACCGGGCCCGAGATCGCGGCAGTATACGAGTGCGTACTGTACGGAAAACGTCGACCCATTGTTTTCGACAGTATGGATGCCGCGAGCCAAACGATGGCCGAATGCGGAACGTAAACCCAGGGCGGCTTTCCGCGCCGCTGAGCACGGGGTTGAATTAGGAGAGCGGAGTGGAAAGAAGCCAGTTGTTACAATTGATTGATGAGCTGCTCGAACTTGAGCCAGGTACGGTGAACGGCACGTCTCGCCTGGAAGATGTCGGCTGGAATTCGCTGGCGGTTGTGGGGTTTATCGCGATGGTGGACGAGAATTTTGGAATCGCCGTTTCCCCGAGTGCCATCGCGAGGAGTGAGACAGTCGATGATTTGGTTCGGCTGCTTGGCGATCATCTCCGCAACGGAATATAATCGTCTGACCGGTTCGTCTCCAGCCGAAGTGAAGGCAAACAATTGAATCTGATGGATTTGAGCGGTCGGACGGTTCTTGTCACTGGTGCATCGTCCGGGATCGGCCGAGCCACGGCGATCCTCATCAGTCATCTTCTCGGGCGCGTGGTACTTTCGGCACGCGATCCGGATCGGCTGTCCGCAGCGCGAGCCGCTCTCATGCCGGGCGAACACGTAATCATGCCCTACGACCTGCAGCAAGTCGACGGCATTTCCGGATGGCTAAGGAAAGTAATCAATCAGGTAGGGCCGCTGGACGGCTTGGTACATAGCGCGGGAGTGCAGACCACCCGACCTCTGGGGATTCTCTCCCAGAGGGACTACGAGCGTACCATGGGGGTTAACCTGGCTTCCGCGCTCTGGCTGGCCAAGGCATTCCGACAAAAAGGCGCGCACAAGTCGGAGGCATCAATTGTTTTCGTCGCTTCGATCGCCGGGCTGGTGGGGCAATCCGGCAACCACGTGTATTGCGCCAGCAAAGGCGCGTTGATGGCCCTAACACGCTCCCTTGCGATCGAGCTGGCTAACGACCACATCAGGGTGAACGCCGTCGCTCCGGGTTTGATAACCGGGACCGAAATCTCGGCGCGCCTGGAACGATTTCTAACACCGGAACAGCTAAGCGCCACCGCAGCGCTGTACCCACTTGGGCTGGGTCTTCCTGAAGATGTCGCGCAGGCAATCGTCTTCCTCCTGGGCGATACCGCACGGTGGATTACTGGTTCAACACTCACCGTGGATGGGGGGTACACTGCTGCGTGACTCGTGCAGGTGTGGATACGGTTACCCGAAGGAATCTGTACATCATCGGGGCCGGTGGCTTTGGACGCGAGGTCTTCCGCTGGGCACGAGATATTCCCACCGGTGAGCGGGATTGGGAGGTTCGTGGTTTCCTCGACAGTAAACTTGGGGCCCAAGTACCGCCAAGCTTCGGAGTCCAGGTGATTGGGTCACCCGAGCTCTACGCACCGAAGGAATCCGACTGCTTCGTTTGTGCTATCGGAGATCCTAGGACACGGCTCTCGCTCTGCAGGAGTCTGGAATCGCGCGGCTTTCGATTCATAACCATTATTCACCCCACGTCTATTGTCGGCGATTCCACGGCGATTGGACGAGGTGTCATTTTATGCCCCTACACTATTGTCACGTGCAATGTCAGGCTGGGGCCCTTTGTGATAATGAATATATACGCATCTGTGGGGCACGACTCGACCCTTGGCGACGGTTGCATGCTCGGCTGTTATTGCCAAGTATCCGGTTTGGCGAACCTCGGTGAAGCGGTCTTCATGGGAAACCATGCGACTGTCCTGCCTTCGGCCGTCGTCGGCGCTCGTGCAGTTGTCGGCGCCGGAAGCGTCGTGCTAAGGCGCGTGAAAGCCGACTCCACGGTCATGGGTGTACCTGCGAAGCATGTGTACAGCCGATAAACAGGTCGATAGTGGGCGGAATCGATTTCAACAGCCCAGAATGCGGCGTTTGGCAGCGGCGGACACGGCCGCCTGACCGCCGAACTCGAAGACGCCCAGACGCTTAACATCCCCCGGTGGTTTTCTTTTCCGCAGCGATTCGACTATGTATCCCCGGTATCTCAAACGCGCCGTTGACGTCGGCACTGCCGCGCTCGGTCTGATTGTGGCCTCTCCTCTGATGCTTGTGGTCGCGACTGCGGTCCGCGTTTCCATGGGGCGGCCCGTCCTCTATCTGGACCGGCGGCCGGGCTTGCGGGAACAACCGTTCACCATGATGAAGTTCAGGACGATGCGGCTTGCCAACGATCCTTTAGAGATCGACACGCACCGTCTGACCCCGCTGGGCCGCTTCCTGCGCCGCACGAGCTTAGATGAGTTGCCACAGTTGTGGAACATCCTGCGAGGCGATATGAGTCTGGTCGGGCCGCGCCCGCTGCTGTGGCGCTATCTCCCATACTACAAACCGGAGGAACGGATAAGGCACGATGTCAAGCCCGGGGTCACCGGATGGGCGCAGATCCATGGGAGAAACGAAGTCGATATTGATCGCCGCCTTATGCTCGACGCATGGTACGTCCGCAACCTCTCGTTTAGCTTGGACATGCGCATCCTGCTGGCCACTTTCTGGATGGTCTTGCGGCGCAAGGGTGTGCAGGTCGATCCAGGGGCCGCGGCTCCCGATCTGGACGTGTTGAGATCTCAGTCATGACTGGTTGGTCCGTGGAGCGCGCTCAGGTCGGTGATGCTCCGGAGATTGCCCGGATGCTGGCGCGCGTTGTCCCTGAGCATTTTCTGGACTTGACGATTTGGGGCTCGCCCCTGTTCTATCGCTACTGCCAAGACTCGCTTCGGTCGGAGGACCCCGCCGCGCCGCGATTTTACGCCCTACGCTCGCATGAGTCTGTGGGCGGCGCGGTTTCGCTCCGCCATATCGAAGACCAGATCGTCATCGATACGACTTATGTCCTGCCCGCTCTGCGTGCAAATTACCTAAGTGTGCAGCTCCTGTGTGAGGCCTCGCGGTGCGAATACGAGAGCTGTCCTTCCGAGTGGGTGGTTTGGGACGTGTTCTCCGGGCGGCCCCGCTTGGAGGCTTGGCACCGTTCTCTGGGTGGGCGCGAGGAATTCCGAAGAGGCTGGTGGCTCCGCGGACCCGACCTGTCGGATGTGGCGAGCGCGTCGACTGCCTCGGTAGTGGGCCTGGCTGAAGCGGAAGGTCAACATGAACGCTGGGGTTTCTCGTCTTTCGAAGTTCGAACCGATAGCGGGATTTACCACGTTGGCCGCCTGCCTGGGCACGCATTCCGCCTTACCGATCCACATGCCGCGGATGATGGGGACCTGTTCGCTGCGCTGCGAAAGGTGGATGTCAGCAGTAGGATTCTGTTGATCGGACCGGCCGAGCGTCCGGACCCGTCGTGGGCCGAGGTCACCACGCTGAAGCGATACCGGGCACCGTACGCGACCTTCACGGCCGCCCTCAAACAGTATTTCTGATCAGCTTGCCAATACTTCGGTTTTGAAGAGGAGACAGTGGATATGGCAGTGAGAGCCGCAGTGCGAGGCATCAAGTACTTCCTGCCGGACTGTGTATTGACAAATGAACAGCTCGCAAGGCAGTTTCAGGATTGGACGGCTCAGAAGATACTTGACAAAACCGGAATCTCGGAGCGGCACTTGGCGGCTCCCGGCGAATGCGCTTCCGATTTGGCAGTAAAGGCATGCCTGAAGCTGTTCGCAGCGGGACACTGTTCAAGCGCTGATGTCGATTTCATCCTGCTCTGCACGCAAAGCCCCGACTACTTTCTTCCAACGACCGCCTGCTTGCTGCAGGACCGGCTAGGCATCCCCAAATCGGCGGGCGCCCTGGATTTCAATCTCGGGTGCTCTGGATATGTCTACGGTCTAGCGCTGGCCAAGGGCCTGGTGGAAACGGGTCAGGCCACCAATATTCTGCTGATCACGGCTGAAACCTATAGCAAGTTCATACACCCTGAGGACAAGAGCGTTCGGACCATTTTCGGCGACGCCGGAGTTGCCACGCTAGTGGCTCGGTCTGACAGCGCTACGTCAGACCCGGAACCTCTCGGGCCCTTTGTATTTGGCACAGACGGCAGCGGCGCGGAGAACCTGATCGTCCGGGCCGGGGCGATGCGACCGGCGCCAGCTAATCCTGCCAACCCCGGCCCGGACGAATGCCAAAGAACCTGCGCAAAACTGTACATGAACGGCGCGGAGATCTTCAACTTCACACTGAAGGTGATCCCTCCGGTTGTTCGGGACGTTTTGGCGCGCGCTAACAAGTGCACGGAGGACATAGACCTTTTCGTGTTTCACCAGGCCAACCGGTTCATGCTGGAGCACTTACGCAAGAAGCTCCGGATCCCCGAAGCGAAGTTCTATATATCGATGGAATACACCGGAAACACAGTCTCTTGCACGATCCCGATTGCCTTGGAAAACGCGGCTCGCGATGGAACGCTGAAACGCGATGCCACCGTGATGTTAGTCGGATTCGGCGTCGGATACTCGTGGGGTGCTTGCTTGATGCGTTGGCTCGGCGCGTGATGGTCTCACAGTCGCTCTTTGCCCTGATACCCACTGTCCAGTGATAACGAAACGCGCAGAGTATCGGTCTAGCTATGTGCGCCACCTGGTCCCCTTTCAAAGCGCACGGGCGGCGTTCGGTGCGATTTTGGATGCCCTGGCTATCTCCCACGGCAAGGTCCTCCTGCCGGCCTATATCGGCTGGTCGCCCAGGGAAGGCTCTGGAGTCTTTGATCCTATCGCGTCACTCCGTCTCGATTACGGCTTTTATGCTCTCGATGAGCGGCTCCGTATCGATACCGACTCGCTACGAACCGAGCTTCAGAGTGGATGCATCCGCGTCCTCGTCATCATTCACTACTTTGGCTACGTCGACCCGTCTTACGCTGAAGCCGTCAGAATCGCAAAGGAGCACGGCGTCTTTGTCTTGGAAGACGAGGCTCACGCCATGTTGAGCGACGTCGTTGGCGGAATCTGTGGCCGACTCGGGGATGCGTGCATCTACTCTTTCCACAAGATACTGCCGGTCGAGTCTGGAGGTGCCGCGATCATTAATGATACGAGATCACCATTGGCTCAAGTGCTGACAGCCGGCCCGGAATGCGACTTGCCGTGCGATTTTGATCTGGCTCGTATCGCCGATAAGCGCAGAGCTAATAGCCTCGTGTTGGACAAACTGGTTCGTGGGTTGACGCCCGAAATCGAGCCGCTTCTCGGAACGCCCGGTTGCCGCGAGTTCCCACAGAGTTATCCGGTCATGATCCGGAACGGTTCGCGGGACCGCCTGTATCACGAGATGAATGCCGCTGGGTTCGGTGTTGTCTCGCTGTACCATACACTGATCTCGCAGATACCGTCCGACCGTTTCCCGGCGACGGCCACGGTGTCGCGTCACATCCTAAACCTTCCCGTTCATCAGGACGCCACGGAAGCGGGGCTGGAATCGATGGTGCGCGAATTGGCGGTTCGTGCGAGGAACAGTTGAGCCTTGAATTTCAGATCTGGGACGCCGCCTGTCCTCGCGACCGACTGGCGTGGACAGACCTCTGGGCGCGCTGGCCGGGGAGGGAAATCTTTGGGCATCCGGACTATGTTCGGCTCTATGCGGGCCCGCACGACCGGGCGCTCTGCGCCGCTGCGTCGGCCGGCGAAAGTTGCGTCCTCTATCCCTTCCTGCTGCGCGCACTCGGCGACGAGCCGTACACCGATGCTTCGCTGCGCGATTGCACGGACATTGCTACGCCTTACGGCTTCGGTGGGCCGTTTCGATGGGGCACTGCGTGGAATCCCGACGCCGTTCAGGGATTTTGGCAGGAATTCGACGCTTGGGCCGCCAAGTCTCGCGTTGTATCCGAAGTGGTACGGCTCTCGTTGTTTCCTGAGACCCTCATCGAGTACACCGGTGACCGCCTCGTACTCTGGGACAATGTCGTGTGCGCCCTAAAGAGCGAAGACGAGATGTGGCGGGACTTCGAATACAAGGTCAGGAAGAATGTGAATAAGGCCCGTGCCAGCGGCGCGACGGTGCGGATTGATGAAAAGGGTGATCGCCTTGATGACTTCCTCGCCATCTATACCGGTACGATGAATCGTAGGAATGCCAAAGAAACCTATTACTTCCCCCGTGAGTACTTCGAACGGATCCACGCGGATCTGAAGGGACAATTCACCTACTTTCATGCCTTTGTTGGAGACGCAGTCGTTTCAACAGAATTGGTGCTTCTGTCTGCAAATCGGATTTACTCGTTCCTCGGGGGAACCGATGCCGCGTGGTTTCACGTCCGTCCGAATGATCTGCTCAAAGTCGAAATAATGAATTGGGCGCACAGCGTCGGAAAAGCTGAGTTCGTGCTGGGAGGAGGTTACACCCGCGGCGATGGCATTTATCGCTTCAAGCTGTCTTTCGCTCCCAACGGCAGCGTGCCCTTTTCGATTGGCTCTCGTGTTTTGAACGTCAACGCGTATGAGCAGATGATTCAAGCGCGTCGCGCGTTCGAATCCATGCAAGGCAACCAATGGCAACCGAATCCGGAGTACTTCCCGGCCTATCGCGGCTGAGTTTCTTGTGATCAGAACACA
>Ga0181520_10007619_pt1 | contig 15850 bp, 12 predicted proteins | sample PEATcosm2014_Bin_29_FD_132451 | JGI IMG/M metagenome (GOLD analysis project Ga0181520, IMG submission 132451) | Peatland microbial communities from MTU Mesocosm Facility, Houghton, MI, USA - PEATcosm2014_Bin02_30_metaG | ecosystem: Environmental > Terrestrial > Soil > Wetlands > Peat | place...
ACCAAAAGCCTTTTTCATTCTGTTTGCGGGCAATGTCGGTTTTAAATGATTTTAGATAAAAACCTCACGATTGTCCATTGTCTGGCGCAAGATGTGCTGTGCATATTGAAGTGAACAATAAAATGAAACCGATACTGAATCTGGCGTTGCTGACGGTCGGGATGATCTCAACTTGTTCTGTTTTAACGGTTCGTGCCAAGACGATTGACATTACCTTTACCCAGACCGGCCAGATAGTCGGGGCGGATGGCTATGGTAATAATATTGCCGCTTCGACCACGGATGCTTATGCGAGGCTGGATGTATCCGGCAACAACGTCCTCAGCGGCAATCTGGTTGTGACCACCGGGCCTGACGCGGGCTCCTACCAGTTGATTGAGGGCAGTGGCTCCGATGGTGCCTTTGAATATGACACCACATGGCCCGCTGATTCGACGGCCGGTCTGGCATGGTCGTTGTCCGGTTCCGCAGGCAACAGCACGGAGATGAACTTGTGGTTCAATCTTACTTCGCAGTATGGCCAGCCCGCCGGCACGTTTAGTCTATGGGGCAGTCCTAATGCCGGATACTGCAACTGGTATAATGTGGAATCCTATGGGACCGTTTTCACTCCTCCGCCGTTGACCATCGTTAAATCCCTCAACCTTCCGTCCGTTCCTGATGGCGGCATGACAGCCGGTCTCTTGGGCTCCGCGCTGCTTGGCCTGCAGGCGGTGCGTCGCAAACTGTTTTGCTAAGAACCTTTTCCGTCATTGATCTTCCGAAAGGCGGGGCTGCCTGGCCCCGCCCTTTTTATTGCCCCGCCCGGTGGGTTCCCGTTGGAAACGAGGGGCTTAGGGTCCGTCAAGAAATAAACTTTACAACCTGACGGGTTCTTTTGACGGGTGGCAGCGTTGCTCGCTCGTCACAGAACCCTTTGGCCAGGCTCCTCGCTCGCGCCTGGCCAGCCGTCAAAATTCCGGCGTCAGCTTGTAAAGGTTATTCCTTGACGGACCCTTACATCCCCATGATCTCATAGCCGGAATCCACATAGATCACCTGACCGGTGATGGCCCCCGCGCCGTCACTGGCCAGAAACGTGCCGGTGGCCCCCAGTTCCTCGGGCAGCACGTTGCGCTTGAGCGGCGCGTGCGCCTCGTAATGCTTGAGCATTTCGCCAAAACCGCTGATCCCGCGGGCCGCCACCGTGTTCACCGGTCCGGCGCTGATGCAATTGACACGGATTTTTTTCGGACCCAGATCGTAGGCCAGGTAACGCGTGCTCGCCTCCAGGGCGGCTTTGGCCACGCCCATGACGTTGTAATGGGGAACCACTTTTTGAGCGCCGTAATAACTCATGGCCACGATGCTGCCCCCGTCGCTCATCAACGGGGCGGCGGCACGCGCCAGCGCCACCAGCGAGTAGGCGCTTACGTCATGCGCCACGCGAAAAGCCTCCCGGCTGGTGTTCACAAAATCACCCTCCAAGGCGTCCTTGGGCGCGTAGGCGACCGAGTGGAGGAGCAAATGGAGCCGGCCAAACTTTTCCCCGGCGGTGGTGAAAACTGCGGCAATATCCTCATCCCGGGTCACATCGCAGGGCAGAATCAGGGTGTCCGGCCCGAACGTGGCGGCCAGTTCCTCCACGTTCTCCTTGAGCCGGGCCCCCTGGTAAGTGAAGGCCAGTCGGGCGCCTTCCCGGGCCCAGGCCTGCGCAATCGCCCAGGCAATGGAACGTTTGTTGGCGACGCCGAAGACAATCCCGGTTTTTCCGTCAAGCAATGGCATAATTAAATGGTTTTGAACTGTTCAGTCGGCAGAATGGTAAAACATTTTTTATCGCTTCGTCCAGTCTCGACTCGCCGGGCCAAACCGGATAATTTGCCGGTAATGGATTCAAGAACCATCATTGACGGTTTGATTTTTTACATCGGCCTGGTGATTTTGCTGACCTTTCACGAGTTTGGCCATGCCTGGACCGCCTGGCGCTGCGGGGACGACACGGCCCGTTTGCAGGGGCGGGTGTCACTCAACCCGCTGGTGCATATTGACCCGGTCGGCACGGTGCTGCTGCCGCTGCTCATGATCTTTCTTTCGCCCTCCGTGGGCCGCTTTTTGGTGGGCTGGGCCAAGCCCGTGCCCGTGAATCCCTACAACCTGGCCAACCCCCGGCGCGATGACATTCTGGTCACCATGGCCGGTCCGGGCATGAATCTGCTGCTGGCCGGGGTGCTGGTCGCGTTGGCGCGCGTGGGCATGATGCTCCATTCCGAAGACATGATGGATTTATGCCTCCAATGGGCGGCGCTGAGCCTGACGCTCTGCTTTTTTAATTTGATTCCCATTCCGCCGCTGGACGGCTCGCATGTGATGAGAAATCTCACCAACATGAGCTATGAGACTTATGCGAACCTGGCCCGTTTTGGCTTCATCGCGGTGATTCTCGTCATCCAAATTCCCTTTGTGCGTGTGGCGTTAATCACCGCCACCTATGGGACGCTGGGCCTGCTGGCCAGGTTGTTTGGCATTCCCATTGATTTGTAACCGCTGGAGATGGCTCCTTGCGGGGCGCATCCGCGCACCTCGGAAGCTGCCGCCCCCGCTGTATTTCGGGCTGACAGCCCTCCATGTTACTGCCCAGGCTGAAGGCCTGGAAACGAGTGTCCCCCAAATATCTCTCCCGGAAAGGGCGGGACACGTTCCAAGCGCCAAAAAATCCAATCCCACGCATGACGTTCATCCAACGGTTTGCAGAAATAACTCCCGTTACCTCCGCCGTTCTGCTAGATTGACGGAGTCCTTATAGACACTATTGCATGACACCCAAACTTTTTCCCGAACTGGGCCTTTCCCCCGAACTGCTCAAAGCCATCGCCAAACTCGGTTTTGAACAGGCCGCGCCCATTCAGGCCGAGGCGATCCCCCCGCTCATGGCGGGCCGCGATGTCGTGGGCCAGTCCCAGACCGGTTCCGGCAAAACCGCCGCCTTTGGCATCCCGGCGGTGGAAAAGGTGGATGTCACCGTCCGCGCCACGCAGATCCTCATTTTGTGCCCCACCCGGGAACTGGCCGTGCAGGTTTCCGAAGAAATTCACAAACTGGCCTTTTTCAAGCGCGGACTGCATGTCCTGCCGGTTTATGGCGGCCAGTCCTATGACCGGCAGTTGTTCGGTTTGCGCCAGGGCGCCCATATCGTGATTGGGACGCCGGGCCGGGTGATGGATCACATGCGCCGGGGCACCCTGCGGTTCAATGCTTTAAAAATGGTCATCCTGGATGAAGTCGACGTGATGTTGAACATGGGGTTCCGCGACGACATCGAAACCATCCTGGAGGCCACGCCCAAGGAGCGTCAGACGGTGTTTTTCTCCGCCACCATTCCCCGGCCGATCCAGCAGTTGATCGAAAAATTTGTGCGCGAACCGCAGCAGGTGCGCATCGAACAAAAAGCCATGACCGTCCCCACGGTCGAACAGTGCTATTACGAGGTGGACCGGCGTTTCAAGATCGAGCTGCTGGCGCGGCTGATTGACCTGCACGATTTCAAGCTGGGGATTGTCTTTTGCAACACCAAGCGCATGGTGGATGACCTCGTGGACGCCCTGAACGCCCAGGGGTATTCCGCCGACCGCCTGCACGGGGACATGACCCAGGCCCAGCGCGACCGGGTGATGATGAAGTTCCGCAAGTCCGGCCTCGAATTTCTGGTCGCCACCGACGTGGCGGCGCGCGGGATTGACGTGGATGATGTGGAGGTGGTGTTCAATTATGACCTGCCGTATGACGGCGAGGATTATGTGCATCGCATCGGGCGCACCGGCCGTAAGGGCAAAAGCGGCCGGGCCATTTCGTTCGCCTCCGGGCGCGAGGTCTTTCAAATCCGCAACATTGAACGCTACACCAACATGCGGATTCAACGGGGCAAGCCGCCGACGGCGGACGAGGTGCATGAGGCGCGCGCCAATGTGTTCCTCGACAAACTGCGCCTGACGCTCAAGAGCGGCGAATACAAAAAACAGGATTCCCTGATCGAGCGCCTGTTGGAGGAGGGCTTTGCCTCCACGGATATCGCCTCCGCCCTGTTGCATCAATTGCAGCACGGTGAGGAAGAGTCCGCCGCCCACCCGCACAAGGAGACGGAACACGTGAACTTCTCCGCCACCGGTCCGGAACGGCCTGAGGACCGGCCCCGCTACGAGGAACGTCCTCGTTTTGACCGGCCCGGCCGGTCGGATGACCGGGATGACCGCCGGGCGGCTCCTCCAGCTCGCGGGTTGCGCCCGGCCGTGCGTCCGGTGATCCAAAGCTCCATCAAGCGCGCGCCCTCGATGCCCGCGAAAAACATGGTGCCGCCGCCCGCCGCCGCGCCGGTCGCTCCGGTGATTCCAACGGCGGTTGCGCCGGCGGTTGAACCGGTTGTTAATCCGGTGGCTTCACCGGCTCCAGTGGCGGCCCAAACGGTTAAACCGGTGCCCACGGTCAAGCCGGCGGCGGCCGCCAAGGTTGAGAGCGCGGTCAAGCCGGCCGTGGCGGTCAAGGTTGAGAGCCCGGTTACGCCGGCCGCGGCAGACAAGCCGGCGGCGGTGGTGGAGACTGATCTGCCGACCCGGGCTGAGGCTCCGGTCAAACCAGTGATTTCAGAGGCGCCGCCCCTGGGCAAGGCGGTCAAGCCCCCGCGTCCGGACCGGCCCAACAAGAAGGAACCTTGGCTGGCGGCGAGGCCGAAGGTCAGCCGTGCCACGCCGAGCGATCAAACCCGGCTCTGGATGAATCTGGGGGCGGAGATGCAGGTGACGCCCATTGACGTGGTCAATGCGGTGGCGGGCGAGACGGGGCTGCCGGGCAAGGTGGTGGGAACGGTGGATGTGCGGGAGCGCCATTTGTTTGTGGATGTGGCCGCCGAACACGCCAACGCCATCATCGCCAAACTGAACCGCAGCGAGATCAAGGGCCACAAGGTCAAAGTGAAGCTGGCGTAGCCGGACGGGATTTTTTAACCGTACTTTTGCGGTTCATCCGCAAAGTTTGTACCTGGACTCATGCAAACCTAAGAGCTTGAGAATAAAGAACTCCTCATCGCGGTACCCGTAAGGCGGTGGAAATAAATAACATTTGCAACTAGGCAAGGCGATGCTATTTTTTTGTTCATGGTATTGCTGTAAGAAGTGCGGCGGAAGTTGCAGCGTCTTTGGCCGCACCTCGACGAACGATCGCGGCGGATGCTGGCCGCCGCCGAAGCCACCCAACTGGGCTGCGGCGGGGTGTCCTTGGTCAGCCGAGCCTGCGGGTTGTCGCGGGTCACCCTCATGAAGGGCATTCAAGAATTGGACCTGCCCTCGTTGCCTCCGGAACGCATCCGCCGCACGGGCGGCGGACGGCGTTCGTTGGTCCGGTACGATCCCCGGTTGCCTGGTTTGCTGGAGGCGTTGGTCGAACCACTGACGCGGGGCGACCCGGAGTCGCCGTTGCGTTGGACCTGCAAAAGCACGCGGACGTTGGCGGACGAACTGACCGGCCGAGGACACTGCCTTAGCCACGCGAAGGCGGGGCAATTGTTGCGGCAAATGGATTACAGCCTGCAGAGCAACCGGAAGACCGAAGAGGGAATTGAGCATCCGCACCGGGACGCCCAGTTCCGGCATGTCAACCGGCAGGTGCCACTGGCGTTGCGGCAAGGCCAGCAGGTCATTTCGGTGGACACCAAGAAGAAGGAGTTGGTGGGGAACCTTGAAAACAAAGGCCGGCAGTGGCGTCGCTTCGGGGCCGCCGAAAGGGTTCAGGACCACGATTTTCCCGACCCGGCGATGCCACGGGCTTATCCTTACGGCATCTACGATCTGGCCCGGAACGCGGGCTTTGTCAATGTGGGAACCGATCACGACACGGCCAGCTTTGCCGTGGCCTCCATCCGGGGTTGGTGGTGCCACGAAGGCCGGCGCTTGTATCCGCAAACCACCCGCCTGCTCATTACGGCCGATGGCGGGGGCAGCAACGGCTACCGCGTGCGGCTGTGGAAGTGGGAGTTGCAACGCCTGGCCGACCAGACGGGCTTGGAAATCGCGGTCTGGCACTTTCCGCCCGGGACCAGCAAATGGAACAAAGTCGAACACCGCCTGTTTTCGTTTATCTCTTCCGACTGGCGTGGCGAACCGTTGCGCGACTATGAGACAATCGTTGGCTTGATTGCCTGCACCACGACGGCCAAAGGACTGCGGGTGAACTGCCGGCTGGACCGCCGCCGCTACCAGCCGGGAAGAAAAATCACGCCGGAGCAGATGGCGAGCATTCATTTGAAACCGGGGCGTTTTCACGGTGAATGGAACTATGTCATTTATCCCGCTAACAAGTTGTAAACGTTATTTATTTCCACCGCCTAAAGTGAGGATCCCGATCGTGAAAAAGACAAGCCGCGCCCGCTGGCGGCTGACCGGATTTACAATCATTTCGTCTTTCTGGGCCACGGAAAACGTTTCAAAATGATTCCCGATGAGAATCCGACCGGCTCCGTTTGAATAAACCAGGAAATTTCCGGTGGTGAGCACATCACCGGCGGGGATGAAGTCCTTGTAGTCGTACCCGTTGGCACCAAGTTTCACGAAGCCAACAGCCAGATCAAGGATGGTATTTGTCACTGCCAGCGAATTTTGCCGTTGAGTCCGCTGCGGAGAACTGGCATATAATAGAATGACATGCGGCATCCAAGCCGGGCGCCGTCCGTCATTGTCGTAATGATAAATTGCTTTATACTGATAATCCTTCATCCCGGAATAATGGAAATCTAGTGATTCAGGCCGTATGCCATCACCGCCACTGATATCACCTGAAATCATCCCCCAGTTCACATCCCGGGTTTGCGCTTGGAAAGTATTGTTGGACCATGAGATTGTTCCGCGGTCGAGATATAAAATGCCGAGAGCCAGTATGTCCTCGACAATCTTAATGTGATTTTCAACTTTCTTTTGAACCGGGTCGCTTGCTGCCTCCTCTCGCGGGTCAGGCCCCCCAACTGCCACCTGCCCGTTCCCGTCAATTGACCAATCGGACGTGCGTCCGGCCCCCACTGTTTCCAGCGGCGCTTCACTGAGAGGGGCGAATCCATCGCCAAACATTTTTATATAGAAAGTGCCGGGTTGCACCGCCCCCTCATGGGGCACGTCATATTTTGCCCATTTGCCCTCGTTTACATACATAAGGGCCGAATGAGTTGCTTTAAATAGTTTTAGAGGCGGCCTTTCTGACGACAAGAACGCTTTGAATTCAGAGTATTCTGTCTGCCGGCCGGTCTCGGCGTCATTTGCCGCCATCACTGGGCAGATTATCAAAGAACCGAGGCAAATAGATATCAATAGCGGGCTTTTTGAAGCACGCTGCATCACCCGCCAGACGAGAGGAATTGCAATTGAAATGACCAGGATCGTGACATGGTTGCTCATGATGTTAAATTGCTTTTATCCCTCTGATTCTTCTGTTTGATCAGTTCCAACTAATAATGTTTATGGAACCGCCACGCGCAGGGTCAGCGGGGCCAAACCAAAAGTGGCGGGCAGTTGGCCCACCCATTCGCCATCCAATTCAAAGGCGGCGGGCGTGGGGCTGGTCAGCGTGAACCGGTCGGTCGAGAGGCGTTGAACGGCGCTGTCCGGCAGCTTGCGGCGGAGCAGCAAATGCGGGGCGCAGTGCCACAGCGTCCACCAGTTCATTTGTCGCAGCACACACACCTCCAAGCGGCCGCCGGCCGGTTGCGCCGCGGGGAAAATATTAAACGGTCCGCCGTAGAGCCGGCCATGGCCAATCAGGACCAGTTCGCCCGCCGCCGTTTTTCCGTCCGTCCGCGCGGTGATCATTGGCTTGGTTTCCCGCAGTGCCTGCAATCCCGCCAGCAGATAGGCCAGCGGCCCGAATCGTTTCTTGAGCGACCAGCCCACCAGTTCGATGGCGCGCGCATCCAGGCCGCCCCCGGCCAATTGCGCGAAATACTGCTTTTTCCCCCCGCCCCCGGCGGTGAATTCCACCCAGGGCAGGTCCATTTTCAATTCATGATCCCGCTGCAAAACCTCCCACGCGCGCTCCACCTCCATCGGGATTCCCAGTTCGCGGGCGAAGACGTTGATGGTGCCCAGGGGCAGCACCCCCAGCCGGGCGCGGGCAAACCCCTCCGGCACATCCCCCAGCCCGTTGAGGGTCTCATTGACCGTTCCATCGCCCCCGGCGGCGACGATCAGGTCAAACCCGTCCCGCACCGCCTCGGCCGCCAGGCGCCGGGCGTCACCCGGACCCGAGGTCGCCTTGAGCGCGCCCTGTGCGGCAATCAAGTCCAGGTGTTGGCGGAAATGCCGCGCCTTGTTGCCCCGGGCCGCCGGATTGAAAATCACACAGGTTTGCACATCCTTGGGAATGTTGCGGGCCACCGGGCCGGAGTCGAGGAGAATTCTGTGTTCTTGCCAGATTTGGCGGGTTTTTGCGCCGCGCCCGCCCGCCGCCGTCACGACCTACGCCGGCTTGACCGTCAACTGCGCCGTCCCCGTCCCTGCCGGCAGCGGCTCGGGTTCGGGTTGAAAATGCTCCAGCTCCTCGCCCTTGCGCACCAGGCGGGCGCTGTTGAAGATCACAATCAGCGACCCGACGTTGTGCAGGATGGCCGCCACAATGGCGTTGATGTAACCAAACGACGCGGCGGACAACCCGACCACGATGAAGACCAGACCGAACAGGAAATTTTGGTTGATCACCGTCCGCGTGCTGCGGGACAGTTTCACGAGGAATGGCAAACGGCGCAGATCATTGTTCATCAGGGCGATGGTCGCGCTGTGGATGGCCACTTCGCTGCCGGCCGCGCCCATGGCGATGCCAATGTCCCCCGCCGCCAGCGCCGGGGCGTCATTGACGCCATCGCCGACGACGGCCACTTTATAACCTTTGGCCTTCATGGCCCGGACAAATTCGACCTTGTTTTGTGGCAGGCAATCCCCCCGCGCCTCTTCGCAGGCAATCTCCCCCGCCACCCGGGTGACCACGGCCTGGCGGTCGCCGGACACCATGGCCACGCGGCGGACACCCGCCGCCTTCAATTCTAACAACGCTTCTTTTGCCTCGGGCCGGGTCTGGTCCTGCATGCCCACCCAACCGAGGCAGACACCGTCGCGGGCGACAAACACCAGGCTCCAGCCTTCCGTCTCATTCAGGTCCACCGACTTGAGAAAATCACCGGTCACGCCATTGTCCTGCAGCCATTGCGCCCGTCCCACCAACACGGTCCCGCCATTGATCTGCGCCTTGACCCCGCGCCCGGCGGTTTCGGAAAAGTCCTTGGGTTCGGCCAGCGGCACTCCGGCTTCACCCGCCAGTTGGGCGAGGGCCCGCGCGGTGGGATGGTTGCTGTATTTCTCAGCGGAGGCGGCGATCAGCAGCAATTCCGCCGGCTTGGTTTCGCCCAGCGGCATCAAGCGGCTGACCGCCAGTTGGCCGGTGGTCAGCGTGCCGGTTTTATCAAAGACAAAGGCGTTGATCTTGGCCGCCAGTTCAATGTCCGCGACGTTCTTGATCAAAATACCCAAGCGGGCGGCGGCGGACAGGGCGGCCACCATTGCCGTGGGGGTGGCCAGAATAAACGCGCACGGACACGACACCACAAACACGGCAATCACCCGGCCCAAATCATGAGTAAACGCCCAGACCAGCGCCCCAATGACCAGCACCAGGGGCGTGTAAAACCCCATGTACTGGTCCACGATTTTCATCATGGGCAGCTTGGTTTTTTCCGCCGCCAAAATCAGTTCCCGCACCCGCCCCAGCGTGGTGTCGGTGCCGGCCCGGCTCACCTTGATTTCCAAAACCCCGGTCAGGTTCTGAGTGCCGGCAAACACTTCGTCGCCCGCCTTTTTATCGGCCGGCAGGGATTCGCCCGTGATGGTGGCCTGGTTGAAGGAACCCTGGCCGGACAGAATGAGCCCATCCGCCGCCACGTTGTCACCCGGACGAATGCGAATGACATCGCCCACCGCGAGTTCGCTGGCGGCCACTTCCTCCTCGGACTTGTCCGGGCGGATGCGGCGGGCCTTGGTGGGGGTGAGCTTGATGAGGGATTCGATGGAGTTGCGCGCGCCTTCGGCGGTGCGGGTTTCGATCAACTCACCCATGAGCATGAAGAAGGCAATGATGCCCGCCGTTTTATAATCGCCCAAGCCAAAGGCCGCCGAGGCGAACGCGGCGAGCACGGCAATGGCGACCAATTCATTGATGGTCAGGCGGCCGTTTCGCAAATCCTTGACGGCCGTCACGACAATCGGATACCCCAGAATGATCGCGCCGACGCACCCGCTGACACTGGCCACCTGATGGCCCTGCTCAAAGAAATAGTCAACAATGAAGGAGTTCAGGACAAACACCGCACCCAGCACGGCCTGCCAGAGGTGCACCGTGGAATGCTCATGATCGTGCCCGCAACCACACTCCGGCCCGTGTTCGTGGTGGTGATGTTCGTGCTCGTGCTGACTTAAAAGGGAGGTGACTTGCATAGGAGTTACGGAGTGGAGGCCCCCGTTTTGGGCTGGGGCGGTTCACGGTTCAACATCAGCCTGAGTTCGCGCGTTTTGCCATCCTCGCGTTCCGGCAAAAAGATTTTGTCCTGAACGTTCGTCAGCACTTCGGTCATGGCCTCCGCCACTTTCTGCTGGGCAAACAGGCCGGGATATTTTTTAAATTGAGGGAGCAAATCAGTGAACCGCCGGGCCTCGGCCTTCAGGGATTTGACGTAATTGTCCCGGTCGGTGGCCGCCAGGTTGGTGATGGCCACCGACTGGGCGCCGGCCGAGCTCAGCACCTGGTTGGTGTAACTCTGGGCGTCGTTGAGCAGTTTGGTGCGGTTTTCCCGCGCCGTGGTGACTTGGGAGAAGACATCCTTCAACTGCCGGGGCGGCACGCTCTGCACCTCGCAGTTGTCTATGGTGACCCCCAGATTCTCCTGCTCGGTCAATTCGGTGACCTTCATCTGGACCGCATCGCGGAAACCGGCCTGGTTCTGCAACAGAACATCATCCACGTTGAACCTGGCCGCGCTGGAAATCAGCGCATTGTTCAGCGCATTCTGCACACTGTTGGAGGCGGAGGTGAAATTGAACACATAGCGCAACGGATCATCAATGTGATAATAGAGCGTGGCCCGGGTGTGGATGATGTTGCGGTCGGCCGTGAACACGTACCCGTCAATCGCGGGGTTGAGCGACTGTCCGGCGGAGAGATCCTCGCCGCTTAATTCCTGTTCCGGCGTGATGAAGTACCAGCCGACCGTGGAGGAAATCTTCTGAATTTCCGTGATCGGGATGTGAACCACTTCATCAATCGGATACGGAAAGGACCAATGCAGGCCGGTGGCGAGCAGGGCCTTCTGCCCCTCCCCAACCGGCTTTCCAAACCGCAGGATGACCGCCTTCTCCTGCGGCCCCACGGTGAAAAACCCCGAGCCCAAAAACACCACCACCATCAGGACCATCGCCACTTTGACGATGATAAAACTGCTGCGCAACGCCTCTTCCAAGGCCTGGGAACCAGTGTCCACCGCCAGCCCCGGCTCCGGCGGCGTGGACGGGTGGCCGTGATCCCCGTGACCCTGGTCCTGGTCGAGATGATGATCGTGATCGTGCTTCATGTTACTGTCCGGGCGGATTAACCGGCAAATTGCGGAACAAATCGAACGGGGGCGTGCGTTCGTCGAAAATCAGGGTCGCGCGCTGGTTCAGCGAGGCTTTGAGCGCATCCACGCGAAGCAGAAAATTCGCCAGTTCCGGGTTTTGCTCAAACACGGGCAGCGTTTGGGCGGCCTCGGCTTCGCCCTCGGCCCGGATGCGCGTGGCGGACGCCACGGCGTTGTTGATCATCTCCGAAGCCTGCCGGTCGGCGGCGGATTTGATGATGGCCGCCTGCGCCACGCCGTCATTTTGAAACCGGCTGATCAGCACCTGGCGCTCGGAGGTCATGCGCTGAAACACGGTTTGAACCACATTGTCAGGCAGGCCCAGCTTCTTGATGCCCAGGAACTCGATTTCAATGCCATAATTATTGGTGTGCAGCTCGTTTTGCACCGACAGTTCAATCTCGCTTTCAATTGCCTCAAACTTCAGTTCCTGCGGGTTGGCGTTCACAAACTCGGACAGCGGGTGTTTGCCGATCACCGCGCTCTTGGCGCTGCGCAGCATGCTTTCGAGCATTTGTTGCGCGGCCGGCACGGAGGCCCCGGGAATTTTGCGGAAGAACGCCGAGGCGTCATTGATTTTCCAGCCCACATAAACGCTGGTCAGCAGACTGTTTTGATCGGCCGTCAGCGTGGGACTGAATTTATCCTCAAAATTTTGGACGCGCTGGTCGAACTTGTAAACGTTTTGAACCGGCCAGGGCCATTTGAGATAGGCCCCCGCCTCGGTGTGATTGGCCACCGGACGACCGAAGGTGGTGACCACCGCCACCTCGGACTGGCGCACTTGGAACACAAACAGCAGCAGGGCAAAGATCACCACCAGCACTGCGCCGATAATCAGGGTCAGGACATTACGTTTCATGGCGTGGAATTATTTTGGACGTTCAAATTATTCAGAAGATCTTCGCGGATTTTATCCTCCAGATCAAAAATCACCACGTCCTGGGTGTTCGTGACCAGCAGGACGTATTTTCGCGCATTGGCGGTGGCGCTGGCAAACACCTGGTAATAGGCGCGCTGCCGGTAAACCGACGGCGCGGCCGCAAAGGCCGGAATCTGGTTGGTGAACAGCGCCGCGCGCGCAAAGGCATCCACTTCAAAGCGCTGCCGCGTGGCCTCCGCCACATTGGTGGTCGTAAAGGCCGTGGCCCGCGCCAGGGCATTGGTGCGGATGGCCTCGGCCTGGGCATTCAGAATGGCGGCCTGCCGGGTTTCGCCGGCCCCCACCACTTTTTCGTAATCGCCCGCCACTTTGGTGGGGGGATGAATGTCCTGCAAACCGACAAAAATGATTTTAACCCCGAGTTGGTGCTGGTCGGCTGCGGCCTGAACCCGGTCGCGCAAAATGCCCGCCGCCTCCAGCCGCGTGTGCGACATGATGTCGCTCATGTCCACCGAGGCGAGATAGCGCACCACTTCGCGGGTGGCCAGGTCGGCCAGCAGATTGGTGGGTTCGTTGTTGTTGTAAGCCCAGTCCAGCACGCTGGCAATCTGGTAATGCACGGGAATGCTGACGGTGATCAGGCTTACCGGCGGCGCTTTGAGCACGTCGTTGGCGTCGCCGGTGTCGTTTTGCAGAGTGGGCGTTTCGCGGTTGGCCACCAGAAAGTTTTGTTCATTATTATGGGCTTTCGTCCACAAAATGACGGACTCGGCGTCGCTGGCGGCATCGGGCGTGAAACCGATGGAAAATGATTGGATTTGATCCGTCCGGTAGCGATAGACCCGGTCCACCGGCCAGGGCAGTTTGAAATGCGCGCCCGGCGAGAGCACGCCACCGGCCACCCGCCGGCCACAGCGTTCCAGAACTCCTTGTTCCCCGGCTTCAATGAAAACCACGCAGGTGGACAATAACAACACCGCCAGTTGTGCGAGCAGCAGGGCCGGCAGGCTTTGCCGGACGAGTTTGAAGAACCAAGTTTCCGAGACTTTGAAGCCGAATTGATAATCCAGCGCCTGGGCGGCGGTGGTGAACAATCCCTCGGGCTGGCCGAGCAACCCGACCAAACGGCTGTCATACAACGGCCGGGCCACGCGTCCCTTCAACCGTGGCCGGTAGATTTCCAAAAGCAGGGTGATCAGCACTTCCAGCGAGATCAATGCAAGCAGCACGCACAGGACTCGTGCCAGGTAAAAATCCGCCCGGGGAATTTCCGCCTTGAATCCCGCCACACCCAGCGCAGCCAGAAAACAAAGATAGGCGCCCGCCAGCAGAAAACTGGCGCCGGGCCGCAGCAACCGCTCATTTTCCAAGCGGGCGATGGTCACCGAGAATCGTCCGAGCACGAACAGCAGCAGGGAAAAAACGGCGAGCAACGCCATGGCTGGCAGCGTGCGCTCCGCCATGATGGGGGCCGTGGGTTTGCCCGTCCAACTCCAGAACAACCAGGCCCCGGCAGCGGCCAGGAGACAAAAGAACACGGAAAAACACGGTACCAAGAAATGTTCGAACTGCTGGCGGGCCCGCCGTGCGGGAAACACTTCTGAATCCTTCGTTTCGAACAGGGTGGATCCGCCTTTGGCCCGGGCCAGTTCGTCCAGCTCAAGTTTTTCCAGGCGCTCATTCTCCGCGAGCCGCATCTGGAACCAACTGATGAAGGCCACCAGCGTGGTCAGCCCCAGAAACACAGCGGCCAGCCGGCCGGCTTGTGAGTTGACATAAGTGGCCACCGCCAGCACGGCAATGAACCCGATTGCCGCTGTCAGTAAATTGACCAGCCCGTTTTTTTGGACGTTGCGTTCCATTTTAACTTAATTCCCGTTCTTCAAACAAAGCCGCACCCACCGCCAGCGCCGCCCCGGCGTAGCCCGCCATATAGACAAACGCCTTGCCGACGTATTCCCACTGAAACGTGCTCCTGCCCGTTTCCAGCGCATCGGCGAGCCAGAAAATCTGCCAGTTTGGCACGAGCGTGTAAAGGGTGGAAGCCCACCAACTGCCGGATTCCGCCCGCCGGCCAAAAAAATAATCGGACATCAACCCCAGCAAAAAGAACGCCGTGCAGATGGCGAGGGTGGGGATTACGTCCATCCGCGTGGAACAGGCGGTCGCCAGCGCCGCCAGCATCCAGAGGGCGAACAGGATCAGGATGCCCGCCGGGAGCAGCCGCCAGTCCACCTGGGCCATCACTCCTGCGGTGACTTTCTGGATGGTGAATTGAAATATTACAAACGCCGCCAGGGTGACCATGAAGATCAGGGCCAAAACCGTGTCGCTGACAAAGTTCCGCCGCAGAAAAAAATTGCTGAAGGCGCCGAACAAATAAGAAACCACCACCGCCACGCCCAAAATGACCAGGGCCAGCAAATCGGTTTTCCCGTAAGCGTCAAACGACATCCAACTGGCGAGCAACACCCCCGTCAGATTGACATACGCCAGCAGGGTCAAAGCCGCCGACAGACCGGCGTATTTGGCCAGCAAAAACCGCGTCCGGCCCACCGGTTTGGACAAGACCGCCAGCGCGGTGCCCGTGCGAATCTCCCGGGCCAGCGAGGAGGAGGCGCTCAACACCGCCCCAAACAACCCGGTCAGAAACATCACCGCCAGCGCGCTGTTTTCCACCAGCTTGGGTTCGTCCCCGAAGGCAAAGTAATAAGGCACGGCCAGAAAGATTTCAAACAACAGCGACCCGGTCATCAGCAGCAGGAAGACCGGCTGCCGGACCAACTCCATGAAGGCGTTTGCCGCAATGGTTAAAAATTGTCGCATGTCTGGTTGTTAAACGCAGGAGAATACCGGGTGCGCGCCTGAAATCAAACCGATAATTCCAATAAACGGCTTGGCCTCATGCCACTGAACCGATGATCGTATTCATATTGATTGGAAAAGTTGGTTTTTGTTCAATTTGATCCGCAGACATGAGCAAAAAGGGAAAGCCCGCAAAAGATGACAATACCATTAACGGACGCCTTTCTTTTCTGAAATGACGACCTTAATGATAGATAATTGATTGGCTCAGATTGGGGAAAGAACCGCCAGAATCAGAGGTTTGACCGGCTTTGACCTGGTTTGACCCGGATCGGAGGCGGAGCGGAGACCTGTTTGTGGGTAAAGTCCGCTGGTTCAAGGTCTTATCCCGGTGGGGTGGTCTCCAGGGTTCCGGCGGCCCCGCTAATTTGAAAGGTTGGATTAGGTTTGACCAGGTTTGACCGGGTTTGACCGAACCCAAGGCGAAAAAAGGA
>Ga0181520_10007620_pt1 | contig 15850 bp, 22 predicted proteins | sample PEATcosm2014_Bin_29_FD_132451 | JGI IMG/M metagenome (GOLD analysis project Ga0181520, IMG submission 132451) | Peatland microbial communities from MTU Mesocosm Facility, Houghton, MI, USA - PEATcosm2014_Bin02_30_metaG | ecosystem: Environmental > Terrestrial > Soil > Wetlands > Peat | place...
ACCGTCGGTCGTATATGCGTCGGCGTGGTTGATTGCCGCGGTTGCCCCACAAAACCGTTATGCGTCCAACTCGACGACGTATTAGTCGATCATGTCAACCGCCGCTTTAACGACGTCGAAAGCGCCCGCATACGCCTAAACAAAGATCGCTTTCAAAGGGCTTATTTACGCGGCTTAATGGTCCAAGAGGTCGCCCGAGCTATCCACGCGTCCAAAGCTTTCCACGGGGGACACACCTAAATGTCGGAAACATGCACCCATGAACATGTCAAACGACTAAACTTTTGGACCGTGGAATGTCTTGATTGCGGCGCGGTCATTCAAGCCCGAGCAACACGCCAACAAATAAGAGACCTTGGAGATGATTTGTTTTGACAACGGACGACCAACGCGAATACATAGTCATTGAAACCCTTTGCCCCGTCGTAAGAAAGCAAGTCGAAATAAACTTGGAATGCCACAAGCCGCAAAACGCCGATGTCGTCACGGGGTACCCGATGAATTGCAATTACTTAGACGGTCCTTGTCGAAACCGCCCACCATGCCTTTTGAATAGTGAAGCGATAACGTCGGGGCGACTAAAAAAATGAAGGGACTTAAGCCCGCTTGCCTAAATTGCCCAAAGACAAAGCCAACATGCACCGCGGAAATTGAACGCCGCCGCCAACCCCGCGCCCAAAACCCATACAACATAAACGGGCGTGTTCGTTGGTCGGCGTTTTGGGACCGTCACGTCGTCGGCTTTTGCTACATAAAAAACCGCACCGTAACCCCTGACTTTTGCGAAAGCCAAGTATGCGCTTTCTGTTATCACTACCCGTTTAAAACGCCTTGGACCATAACCCCGAGCCGCCCAAGGGGGACCCGCTAAAAATGTTCGCCCCGCGCCGGTGTAAATTTCCAAACTGTAAAAACCCCGTCGGACCCGAAAGCAAAACCCACTTTTGCAAACCCCACGCCCTAGCCAACACAAACGCCCGCCTAAACCGAAAACAAATCAAACAAGTTTCCCACGTAAGCCGACGGGGACCGCGCCCGCGTCGCCGATCTGAAAGGGGACCGCCGCCATTATGAAACACGCCGACAAAAAGAAAGCGCCTTGCGGGAATTGCCGCAACAAAGCCCACGGTAAAGAGGGCGACCCATTGAACGTATGCGACGGAGCTAACGGTTGCTATCATCTTGACGAAAGCAAAGGGACCTTTTCGAATTATGTTCCCTTGCAACGCGGGCTTTTTGATTCTGCTTTCGTCGATCGGGGACCGACGCTTTATTGCTCTCAATGGCGCGACACCCGCCCCCTTGACTATTGCGAAAACCATTGTACCGCGTCGGTTTGCCTAAACCCCGAGAACGTCGCCGCCGCCCAAGCCGAACAGAAAGCAAGGGGGACCCGCTAAACATGCCCGTCACAGTCCGCAACAAGCGCCCGATCGCCCGAGAAAAAAAAATCGATCATAAATCGCTTTTAGTCCGTGACATAACCGCAAACCGTACGCGGGCAAAGCGTGAATTTATCCATTATCCCGAAGGCGAAACCTTGCATTTAAAAAAATCCGAAGTCGATCTTTTGAAACGCTTACATAAAGGGGGCGGTTAAAATGGTGTTGCGATCTTGGAAAGACAAGGACATACCCGATTGGGTCATGTGGCTAAGTTTGATTTCGACGCCGCTTTGGGGACCCGTCTATATGCTTTACCTAATTATCCACGGAGAGGACGACGCTTGACTGAATGCCCAACTTGCCAAGGCAAAGGAAAAACCATAAAACGCCTAACCGACTTCGAATATAAACAAGCCGTCTTTGACTATCAACACGAATACACTTTCAAATTTCCCGCCCGCCTAGAAGTTAACACTTGCCCAACTTGCCAAGGCAAAGGAAATTCTAACGCTATTAAGGGGGGCCCTTGACGCCGTCGGGCAAATACGCTTTAAAATGTCGTTGGGACCGCCGCTATAATTGCGGACGCCCCGCCCAACCCTGTGTAACACGCCGCACCCTTTCGGACCGTGCCAAACGCAACGCTGAAAAAACCAAAACGGAGATCTAGCTTTCTTGCCGACGCCAACGCGCCGACGCCGCTTTGACGTCAAACTATTGTCCCGCGTCACAAAGATGTGTTTTGAGTTGTTGGTCCCCGCGATCGACGAGGACGACGCCCGCGCCCGCGCCTATCGTTGGGTCCGCAAAAAAAATTTTGATTGGTTCGTCATAAAAATAACCGAGATTAAAACAGAAAAAGAAAGGCAATCGGACGCATTCATAAAAGCCTTGAAAGGTTAGACGTTTGTTTAGCTCTTTTCTGTCGGTCCCTTTTTGATTGGTTGCCCGCGCCTTTCTTGGACCTAACCTTATTGGGTGAAACATGCAAGCCGCAAAGGGGGCATTTATACGTCGAAACGTCAACCCTAACGAGCTTGGCGGCTATTTTTCTTTTGTAGATGCACACGGGGCAATTTGTGTATTTGAGAGCCGCGCCCATTACGCCGACGCCGCCTTTGGGGGAAATAACACAACCGCAACCAAAGCCGCGGCGACGCCCGCCGCGATCGCAAGCCAACCGACGGGGAAACCCCGCGGCAAATCCCACATTAAATTATTGACGGGTCCCCCAAAGTTAGCGCCGACAATGAATATGGCGAAGGCGACCAAAGCGGCGGTCCTTTTGAAAGCGTCTTTTGTTACGACGTGCCCCGTGCCTTTGTCTAAGTCCACGTCCTTAAATTCATGGACCGCTGTTTTATCTGAAACCGTTTTAATGATTGCCCACCAAGAAAGCGACGCCGCGGGAAAAGCAAACGGTAAAACCGTGTGAAAGCGGTTAAGTTCGACCGCGCCGTGTGCTATTCCCCAATAGGACGTTAAGACGTCAAGGGTTCCCGCGGTTAAGACGAGGACCGCGACGATCAATGAGCCTTTGTTCATGGGGACGCCCCAACAATTTTATATAATTTCCTTAATTGCCGCCGCTCAAGATCAAGGTCGGCGCGTAATTTATCGACGTCGTCCCTTAATTTTAAAACAACCTTGTCATATTCGGCGGGCGTCATTGGGTCGCCCCCCGTCGCCAATGTTTCAATCTCCGCGAAGGTTTCCTAAACGGGTTGTCAAACAAAGCAATACCGACCATGGCACCGATTAGCATGGCGGCGAGGGTGTCCAAGGCTACGGTTACGAAAAGCGGCGGTTGGGTCCACGTTGTTATTTGCGGGGCGGGCGCGTTGCCTAAGTAATAATCAAAGACGACGAGGACCGCGAAATATACTTCGATGAAAATAAAACCAATCTTCGTCGTCATAGCTTAAGCGACCTGTTGGGGGGCGGGGACCTGTTGGGCGGTCCCGCTGTCGTTGCGTTTGACTAATGCGTCGGTTAACTCTTTAATCCGTTGCGTCAAGTCATGGATAAGTTTGTCTTTGGGGTCCATTTCGATTTCGCCTTGGACAACTCCAAGTTTAATCATGCGTTCGCGGGCTTGCTTTTCGGCTTTCTCTCTCTGTTCGCTTTCGATCGTTATGTAATATTTCATAAGGACCTGCGGATTGTCCCAACCGACGCCAAAGTACCCGTCGGGGAATATTCCGCAAATCTGCTCTATTGGCACATATAATTTAACGAGCCATTGGGCGTGTGTCTTTCTTAAGATGTGAGGTCGCAAAGTTTCTTTCGTGCCCGCTATACGTCCGTTGCATCTTTTCCTTGTTTCGGTAAATTGCCTAAGATATGAGCCGTAGAGGACTTTAAAGCATGGCCCGCTTTCGTGGCGGTCGTTGGTCGGTTCGTACCCAAAAGTCTTAATGTGGTAAAGCATTAAACAATGCCAACCATTAAGCCAAGGGAAAAGGTCAAGCGGTAAATGTTCCCATACCCGCGAGCTTTTGCCTTTACCGCCTTTTTCGTGAAGCTTCGCCCGCCGCGCCGTATAATCAATGTTGTCCCAACGCAAACTAAGAATTCCGTTGCGAGTTTCCGTTTCGCCCGCGGTGTTTTGCATGGAACGCGCCCCTTCGCGGCAACCCATGTTTATTTGTGCAATAAACAAAGCTTTCCAACCCTCTAAGCTTAACATCTCGGTGTCCGTGACGTTTTGAAGAAAAAGATCGACTTCGTCAAAAGTGAAGTAGTCCTTTAAACTATCTTTCCGAGTGTAAGCCGTGTACCAACCCTTTGCCATGATCGTCGGAAACATTGTATTAACCGCTGAAAGCAACGTCCGCACCGCCCCGCGTTTATCCCAAGCCATAGCGCCCGTTTGCTCGTCTTTCTTGAAATTGTATTTTTTGCCGATCGCTGTTAAGATGCTTTGATACGTCCATGTGTGCGGGTCCGTGTAATCGTTTAATTGCCACACCGTCAAAATGCTTGCCTTTTGTCTTTCAATCTGTTCTAGCTGGACGCCGCTTTGACTTGCTTGAAACTCGTATTTTTTGATCTCGTCATAATCAAAAATATGTTTCCCGATTTCCTTTCGTTCAACGTCCACGGCGATTTTGTCCCGCGCTTCTTTGTTGAAACCGACTTTTTTACATGCTTTGCAATAATTCGACAAGGTCCTAATCTTAGCTTTCGGAAAATCCATTTCATAGCTTGCTTTGATCTCCGAGGGCATACTATAACCCGCTTCGATTTTTGCTTTGCAATATTCTTGGATTGTTGGCGGCTTGTTTCTGATTTTAGATTTTATTTTCAAACTTGACATAACTTTATCCCAACCCTAATTATGGAATATTACCATGCTATCGCATATAAGCTTTGTCATACAAACACGGGACCGCCCCTTTCAACACTAAACCCCCCTGCTTTCGGACATGCAAAAACCACGGTTGCAACGGGTCCATGCAACATATACATACCCGCGGCAACTAGTGACCCCGCGATCAGCTGACGCATTAACATTTAGCTGTCAACGCCTTTTCGCCGCTTTCGCCTTGGACCCCTTGTTTTCCCATGGAAACCTCGCCGACGGGCGAGGGGTACCGCGGGGGCGTCCATGAACTATATAAAAGAAAAAACCTGAAAAAACCCTTACGTTTCCATGAAAAAATAAAAGAAGGGTCCCGCGGGTCGCGGGCTTGTTACTTGTGTTTGCTTATCACGGGAATGGCGGCGCTAAAAGCGGCTAAGATCATCGGCAAAAGAATGTAATACCCTATCGGCATTAATTGGTAGTACGTGGTCGTTCCTAACGTGTATTGGCTAACGATCAATGTTTGTGCGTCCCAAAAATACGCCGTGCCAACGATGCCAACGAAACACATAGCAAGCCCGAGCAAGGGAAAGAACAGATAAGCGATTATATCAAAGACAATAAGGACAACACACACAAGGGCAAACTCCATAAGGGTCGCTTTCGGGGCGGTTGAAACTTGGTAGATCGACGTCGGGGCGGTCGTGGTCCCGTTGTCGTCGTCGGTTTGTGCATAAACTAAACTTAAAGCCATACTTGCCAACAAGAAAAACACAAGGACCAAAGCAATCGTTTTAGGTTTCATTTTTTCACTTTCCTTTTGTTGTATATTCTCTCTGTTTTTACTTAAGGCTTTTTTCCTTCATTTTAGCGTACAACGCTATACATGCGATTATAACAAAGATCGCCGCCCAAAGCCACGCTTGCCCCGCTATGTCGTTGTTACTTGTTTCGGTCGGCGTCGCCGTGGTCCCGATCGGCGACGGCGTCGGGGTCGGCGTTGTTGTCGGCGGGGACGTCGGGGTCGGCGTTGGTCCGTTGGCGCTTGCGTACAAATAGATCGACCCGCCCGTCCACGCGTTTAATCCATAAACAAGAGCTTGCGTAATAACAAGGTCGCTAAAACTTGCAAGTCCCGTTATACCTGTGAAGGTATATTCATGTCCCGATTGCCAAACCGCAAGATCGCCCAAAGCAGTTATGTTCAAATAAACGTCGGGGGGCGGTGTGTTATATGTCGGACTAAAAGCCGTCAAACTTACCGACGCGGTTTCACTTGAATTCAAAACCGAAACAATATAGTAACTTTGCCACCCAAATTCAACCGAAACCGCGGACGCTGAAATTTCAATCGCGTCTTGGTTGGGTTCGCCGTAATTGGCAAAGACAAACGCGAAGGTCGTCCCGCCCGCGGTGTTGTCAAATTGCGCCCCCGATGTCGTGTTAAAGTAAATACTTGTCGGGGACCCTGAAAGCGGGATATCTTCGGACGCCGTCGGGGACCCGCTGAAATACGGTATTGTCATATTGTAACCTAGCGTTTGACTATATGCGGACGCGACCAAACATAAAACCAAGATCGCAGCAAGGACCCCCGCCGCTTTGATTTTGCTTTTCATTTTTAGATCGCCCCTATAAGACTTTGTTTTCGACTTGCAAAAACGCAAGCCATGACAACCGCGGCGATCAAAATAAATATGATTAGCAAGTCAAGAGAGGACGCGTCGCCAACGTCGTTTAAGTTGTCGCCCGCGGCGCTTGGGTTCGGGGTTACAGTTACCGATGTTGTGATGTATGCGTAATCTGATTCGGGAAAGCCGCCGTTATTCTCTGTGTAGTTCGGGGGCGGTAGCTGATAAAAGGCGGCGTCGATCGTACTGTTTCCCGTGCCCACGTTAATTGTCACGGTGTCGCCGTTGGTCGCCAGGACTGTTACATTTCCCTGTGTGGACACACCACTTAAGGCATATCCCGCGTCGGGCGCGAATGTGACGTTATAGGTCCCCGAGTTAAGCGGCAAGGTTATGTTTTCCGCGGGGCTTGGCAAAGTGCTAACCCCTGTAACCGAGCTTATGGCGGCGTTGTTCGTGTTGATTGTTACGGCGGGCCGGGTCGTGGTTATTACTAGATTTAGGTTGCCCCCTGTCAACGTGTTTAATGAGAAGTAACTAAACGCCGACGGCGTAAAGCCGCTTTCAAGTTGCAAGCTTTGTCCGTCGCCAAGGGTTAACAGGTCCGACGCGGTTATGTTGAAAGTCGATTCAATGTTGTAAGACGACGGCGAAAGCTGTTCGTTCAATCCGACGGGCGCGTTTGCAAGTGTGTTCGTATAATTATAATAAACGATCGCTAAGTTTCCTTCTTGCGGGGTTAAACCCGCGGTTGCATACAGATTGCACAAGAAAAGAACTAAGACTTCGTTTGCGCTTGACGGCGGCGAAAGCGGCGTCGAAACATAGTTTGCTAACCCGAATACGGTCGCATGATTGAGCGCGTCGCTTAATGAGTTATCAAAGGACCCGTAAAACGGCAAGGACCCGTAAATATTCGAATAATCATAGTCGCCGCTTACCTCATAGTTATCGATGTTGCTGTAATTTACCGTCGTGTTAAATGGGACCGTTAAAGTAGATTCATAAACCGCGCCCGCCGCGGGTACGGGGGTCGGCGCGGGTGTTGGCGTCGGGGTCGGGGTTGGTCGCGGTGTTGCTGTTGGTCGCGGTGTCGGCGTCGGCGCGGGTGTTGGCACCGTGGACGGGTTAACATAAATTTGCATGTTGCTAAACCAACCCGAGCCGCAACCGTTCGGGTATTGCGTCGCACTATCCGCGCCCCATGACCAAATTTGACACCAAGGTATCACAAAGGCGGGCGTGACATGTTGCCCGACGCTATAATCGCTTGAATATCCCGATTGTGCTAAGATGTAAGCGGGCACCGTGAAGGACCAATAAACCGCGGTCCAACCTTGCCCCCAATGGACATATCCGTCGTCGCTAACCCCTGACGTTATTTCGTTCGGCAAAACGGCGTTTGGTGTCCCGTCGATCTCGGACATACCCGTCGCGCCCGCGTCGGTCCAACCCGCCCCCGTACCGTACCAATCGACGCCCAAACGTGCCCCCGCCCAATCGCCCGAATAAGTCCCCGACGTTTTGATCTCGCATTCAATAACCACGGTGTCGCCCGCCGCCAAGGGAATATTATAATAATCCATGGCACCCGCTTGTAAAGCGGCGTTTGGGTCGATTCTTAAAGTATAGTCCCCGTCGTAAGTGGTTGTCGTGTCTTGATAAATTCCATACGTGGACGTGGGCACCTGATAACCCCAAGGCGTATCAGTGACCCAACCGCTAGGGAAACCCGCTAAGTTGCTGTTTGTTGCTTGTGCGGTTGGAATATGGACCGCGCCTAAAGCCAAGGACAAAATAAACGCCGTAGCTAAGACGGCGACAATTAACTTTCTGCTTTTCTGTTTCATTTTTGGTGACACCCTTTATTTTTCCATAATGATTAACCCGACGCCTAACCCAAAGAATAGGACCGTCGCTATTTCTAAATAGCTGTCGAAAGGCGCGGGAATTCCCATAAGCGGAAATTCTCCGCTGATAACCGCGTAATAAGTAACCATGACGGCGGCAACAAACGCGATCATGGTTCCCGTGGAATTTAAGCCCGTGTCAAGGAAATTGACGCCCGCCAAGATACCCGTCGCTATCGCGCCCGAGATCGCCAACCATAAGTTAAGCCCGCTGAAAAAAGCAAAGTTGCCCGTGACAATTACAAAAGCGATCGAAGGGACCAACGTAATCAAAAGAAAAGCCGCGCCCAATGTTAAATGAAGTTCGGTCGGCATGGCTAAGACCTGACTATAAGCAGAATGATTAGAGCCATGACCACGATTAAAATCGTATAAAGCGGAAAGCTGAACGCGATTCGGTCAATAACTATGGCAATCGTTAGTCCCGCCATGTAACCCGCTTGGCTATTTCTTTTTCGCATGACGTAAGTTGTCGCCAAGGGCAACGCGGCAAGAACGATTAACCCGTAAAGGATAACGGCGCTTGCGGTCCAAAGGTCCACGGCTAACCAACCAAGACCCAAACCGTATAACGCCGCCGAAAGCCACGGGAAATTAAGTACGCCCGTTGGACCCGCGTTTGGGTTGGGGGTCGTGGTCGCCGAGGGCGTCGGGCTTGTCGCGGCGGTTGTGTATTCGGGGTTTTCCCAATGCAAGACATATTCGGGCGAATTAAAATTAGTATTATACACGGCGTCAAAGATCGTAACCTCTAAACCTTGATATTGATCGTACGTATGGACGTTCGCGCCTTGGACCGTTACGGAAAAAACCCCGTTTAGAAATTCGTTGTTTAAAACTCTCTGTTGAAAGTTTCCTTCGGGTACATGGGCGAGATCAATAACGGGCAAGCTTACCACGGTGAAAGCCAAGGCGGGACCGACCGCGGCGTCGGCGGCTTCGGACGTGTCAAAAACGGCGGGCAAAGTCGTATAGACGTTGGTTGTGCTTAAATTGTATTGTCCGACGGCGACGGGGGAAAATAGGTACGTAACATTAAACGTGAAAGTGTACGCGACCCCGTCGGTTAATTCAAAGTTTGTTGTGTTGGCGTTGACAACTCCATAAGGCGCGGGCGAAACCGAAACCGAAATATCGTCTTTCGCGTCCGAAAGGCTAAACACCGCGGAAATATTGAACGCTTGATTAATAACCAATGACACGACGGGCTGATCTGAAACCCCAATCTCGCCTAGCGACGCGATACCCCATGTGGAATATATCCCATGGAAAAACCAACCGTTGTACGGGGACGCGGTGAAAGTGACGCGGTCGCCGATCGTAAAGTTTTGCGTCCAACTATCGTCAATAATCCCAAGGGTTCCCGATGTGTTGGCGGTCGTGTCATTAAACATGAATTGCCCGCCTTTCGTTGTGGACATGCCCACCGCGTATTTAGTGGACGGCGCATAAGTAAAATAAGCCGTGACTGTTTCGCCGCCCGTCGGGACCGATAACTCAAAGGGGTTTTCCGTTTGGGTCGTGGTCGTTGACCCCGCCGTTATGGAGAAATGCGAAAAAGCATAACCCGCAATCGTGTTGGGGTACGCTTGGACGTAAAGGTTTTCCCCCGCGGGAAAACCATATTCACCGTTGCCCCCGCTGTTAGGATTAAGCGGCGGGACGGGTCCAAGTCCCCAATCTGTCCAACTGATACCGCCGCCCGTTTCATTAACAAAAGTCATAAGCTCGTCGGTCGCGGAGATCGGCGACGCATAGACACTTATTGTGTGGTCGTTGCTTATGTCGTTAAACGAATAGGACCCCGAGATCGCGGCGTTTGACCCGTCCACTACAACGCTTGTTATTTGATACCCTGACATAGCTGAATAAACATAAGTTTGCGATTGTCCCGCATAAAATTCTATAACGCCCGTCGGCGTCATTAAAACGTCGGGTCCCGCATACGCGGCGATCTGATACGTCCCCGCGGGGGCGGCGGCAAAATCCGCGGTTATGGTCCATGTAAAAGACGACGCGACGATTTCAAAAGACAAGGGGTTACTAAACGATTCGCCGATGATCTCGCCGTTTGCGTTGTCCGTAATATACCAACCCGTGAACGTGTCGCCCGTGTTGGGGCGGGCGTCGAAAGTTATGTTTTCGCCAACGGGAAACCCAAAGGTCCCCGCGTCCCCTGACGACGGCAAAGGCGGGTTATTGTTTTCCCATAAAACCGACCCTTCGCTAGCTGGATAAGCCGCTAGTGTGCATGATTGGACCGTTTGCGCTTTCACCGCGGGCAACGCCGCGAGTAATGGACTTAAGACAAATAAAACCACGGCTAACGCCGTGAAGATTTTTTTAAATGACTGTTTCATTTTGAATGCAACCCCTTTGGTTTATATTCTGTTGATTGGCGATTTAAGCTTTAAAAAAAGAAAAGGGGTGAAGGGTTGAAAGAAAGGTCGCTTATGCGGTTGGGCGGTGTGTGTACATTTCAAAGACGGCGAAAACGACTAGCAAGGTTAGCAACGAGGGCATACCCACGGTCCATAAGGTTTTCATTGTGCTGGACCAACCCGTCAAGTTTGCGGAGAACACGAACGACATAGCGATAGGGTACCCGACACCGATTATGGCGATTGCAAAGATTAGCTCAAAGATTTCCCCGACCCTAGACGCGGCTTTGCTGTTACTAACGAAAGCGGTTAGCCCCAACATGGCAACGATTCGCGAGATTGCGGCGTTTGCTTTCTGTACTTCGATCGGATTCTCTGCTCTGATTGCGGCGGATTTTTCTTTCAAAGCGGCTTGAAGTTTTTTAATTGGATTCATGCTTTTTTTCCCTGAAAATACATAATGCGTTGTCACTGAATATATAATTTGGGTGACACGTTCGCCGCAAAGCTTTTCAATGTTCGCCGCCTTAATTCATTTCCATTGAAGGGTTGGCAGATTGGAAAGACAAATTAACGGTTTTAACGAGGGCGATATCCGCGTCGTTGTCCTTGCGAACAAAAGGCACCAAATTGTGCGTTGTCCTGTGAAAGAAAATAAAGCGTACTTGACCAAGCGGGTTTTTATCGGTTTCACCGCCGACGATGTCGGGCAAGTGAAAGTTCGGTCGCGGCGTCCCCCTTTCCGTGTGGATTGGTTTAACGGAATCTTGTGGCGTCAAGGAATGACGAACGCGATTGCGTGGGACCCAAAGCCCGATGAACCCCAAGACACCGAGGTCGAAATCGGGAAAGCGACTTCTTGGGGCAATAAAAAAGACGAGTTGCCCCCGTTGACCATGGAAGAAAACGCATCATTTATCGACCGCTTAATCGCGGCGGGTAAAGCCAAAGACAAGAAAGTGATAGGCGGCGTCGAATTGATCGTTATCATGGGTATGCTTGGAATAATTTTTGTCGCGGTCGTGCTTAACTTGTTCGGCGTACATTTCGGGGTTTCGCAAATTCACACGGTCGTAACAACCACGGCGACGCCGACGCCGACCCCGATCGTTTTACCTTAAGCGAGGTTTGAACGTGACGCAAGAAAAACAAAAGCCCGCGGGCGAGGGGAAAGTTGGCGACGACGCGGTTAACTCTCTCGTTTTCTCTACCGCCGCGCCGAAGTCCGTTAAGGGTGTTGAAGCCCAACCCAAACCCCTTAACGAACAAACCCCCAAGTCGCCCGCGGGCACCGCTGAAAAGAAAACCGAGCCAATGCTTTTAATCGATTCTAAAAAGCTTGACACTGCTTTCGCCGTCATAGAACGCATTATAGACATTGTCAAAGGCACCAAGGACGTAAGAAACCGCTTAAGTGCGATCTTGGACCCTAAAAACCCCAAAACGTCAAGCAAACTAAACGCCGAACAGGTTAACATGCTCATAGATTCTTATTGGTTTTATAATACCTATGGCGATCTGTACAAAGGCGTTAAGACGTTAGCTGACGAAATGGTTTTGGACATGTTGAGCTTGGACGGGCACGGCGTCGAAAAAGCAATCCAATTAACCGCGGCGATCGAACAGTCCAAACTTTTAAACACGCTTTACGGGTCCACGCAAGAACAAAGAACCCGTTTGCCTTCTTTCAAAAAGGAAGCGACTAAACAGTGATCGCCCCCGCCGCTTTACTTTTGCTTATCCCATGGGGCTTGTTTTGTTTGCCGCCAATGGTTGCAACGTGGCAAACCCGCAAGATCGCCAAGCTTCTCAAAGACATGGGGTTGGACCTAAAATATTATTGGTACGTGGAAAAATGATTAGCCGCCTTAAACCTTTGTTGACGAAAGCGGGCTTGCTGTTTTGGTCCTTGGTCCGACGCTTAGAACGCGTCATATATCCGACCGAGGTAAAGACGCGGGGCTTTGTCGCCGAGGTCCTTTTGTTGGCGGCGTCGATCTTTGTCTATACCCCGCTTGTCGTTGATTCATGCGTCTTTTATACGGCGGGCGGCGTAACCGTGAATAGTTATTTCGGCGGGTCCGCGCCCACGTCAACCAATGGGTTATCGATCATAACGGGGTTGCCGCCCGATGGCGTGATCGGCGCTTACGTGATCGTGACCGCCTTAATCTTTTTGGACCTGTTCGTCGGGGTTCGCGCCTTGGTCCATTTAAGATTAATGTGCTTGGAAACTTTGAAGGAATTACGATCAGAAAAAAAACAGTTTAGCGAGTTTATGGAGTGTGTTAGTGTAGAATGAAATACCCTTTTAGCAACATGAAAGAACGCGTCGGTATATCGGACCGCGCTTTTTTTGCGATCGTCGGGACCGCCGCGGCTTTATTTGTCCTTGGCGCTGTTGACCTTGTCGCCTTGGTCGTTGTCTTTCCGTCGTTCGCCGCGGGGTTAATACTTGGGTCCAAGTACCCCGCCAAAGTCAAAGCTTTCTTGTCGCCGCCGCCCCCGACCAACAAAACCAAAGAGCTAGAGGACAAAATCAAAACCCTTGAAACCGAGCTAGAGAAATACAAACCAAAGGGGGACACGCCGAAATGACAACCCCCGAATACCCTTTTGAAAAACCCGCAACGAACGCCGCCGCGCCGAAAACAAAACGCAAGTTTCCCAAGCTTTCCCTTAAACGCCTAAAAGAAATCGTGGACCTTGCAAGCTTAATTCTTTTGTTCTACGGTTGCGGCGTCGTCACGGGCGTTTTTGGCAACCCCTTTTTTAAATCGTTTTGGTTCCTAAGTCGCGCCGACGCTTTCACCGTCGGGTACTGTTGCATTGTTTTCTTTATCGCCGTTGCGATCGTGCGGGGTACGTCGCGGGGGTCCAAGAAATGACGGGGGGCGTTATGCCCGTGTTGGGTTGCATTGATCGGCGGCTTTATCTTGAAAAAGTCGCCGCGGGCAAACGTGACGCCGTGGACCCGTGCCTTATGTGCGATCAACGCGGCGAACATTACAAAGTGGTTATCTGCTTTGGGGACGGCGTGAAAGCATGACGAAACGACCGACACGTTTCATGCCCCGTAATAAGCGTATGAAATGCCCCGCCCACACAATCGGGCTTTTCCGCGACAAAAGCCTTAACTTGCAAAAGCGTTGTTACTGCTTAAAGACGGGCAAAACCTGTAATGTAATTAACTGTTTGGGGCGTGACTAAATGAGTGATACGGGCAACAAAGGATTTTATTCGGCGGCGTCCTATCTCGGGCAAGACCACCGCATAAGCAACGGAATTCTGAAAGAAACGGCTTGCATGGCTATTGAAGAAAGGGTTTTGATCGCGGACCTTGAAGCCATTAAAAAGATTTTTCCCTTGCTTGACCAGATCGGCGACATGGATATGAAAACCTTAATCGACAAAATCATTTTACCCTTGATTAAAAACGAGGGTTATGCAAAATGGCAACGCGACGTCGTCACGGATATGGCGATTAAGAAAGGCGAGAGTATGCCTTCGGACGGTTGGAAAAAGAATAAGGGACATGAAAAAGCCGACGACGCGGTCGAAGGGGACGACGAGCCATAAATGAAAGTCCGTTTTGCAAAGGTCCTTTCAAGCCCGATCTTTCTTTCGGGCGTCGCTTTTGTCGTGTTGGTTGTGTTGCGTTTGTTGATATGGGGGTTTTGAACTGTGACGTTTAGCGAGCTTGAAAAATACGTCGCCCACGCGGACGCATTGAGAAAAACCGACCCGTCCGTGGTTGATCTCCGCGACGTCCCGCCAAAGCTCATACGGCTTTTAGCTCGGGTGTACCAAAAAGAAATGTCGGTTACAGTGATAAAGGGAATTCCCCAAAGCGGAAAGACAAACACGGCTTTATTATTCGCGGAGATTCTACGCGCCATGGGCGTCGTTAACGAGTTTGCGACAAACTCGCCGATCTTGCCTTGCGTGACTTGGATTAAAAAAGTCGAAGCGTTAAACACGTTGACGCTTTGGGGTTACAGTAACCCGAAGAAAAAGCTTTTCGTGTACGACGAGCTTATTGAAAGCTCTACAAACCGCCGCGCCATGTCCGAGTTAAACGTCGCATGGGTGAAAAATCTCGGTCAAATCTCGCACCAATCCATGCACATATTGGCGATTGTCCAAGAGGAACAGGGAGGTAAAAAGTTTTATGAAAGCGCCTTTCTTGACCCCGCCTATTTGCGGGGCGTATGGATTAAGGAAACAAGGCAAACCGCTATTTTCAAAAGCCGCTTTTACGACGAATATAAAGACGGCTTTCGATTAACGACTATACCTAAAACAAAGGTCCCATACGACAAACATGTCCATGCGTTCTTTCAATTAACCGCGACCACCGCCCTAGACCAAATAAACCTTTTACCGCTGACAATGCAAGTCGCCGTTTTATATTCTAAGCCCGAGATCGGTTACGACGAAATACAGAAACAATGTAGTTTGCCGCATAAGAAGCAAGTGCAAAGAGAAATTAAAAAGGCGTTGCGGTTGCTGTTGCAAACCGAAGCGGGGCGGTCGGCGCTTGCCCAAGTTTCTTTAAGTAAAAATTCGGCGGGTCCCGACGTTGACGAGGATAAGCCCGAAAAAAAAGCCGTAGCTTAAAAAAGAAAAAGGTTTATGATTTAACTTCTTCGATCGTTGCCGCGACGCACCTGAATATGTCGCTTGAACTTGCCGACCCCCACTTGAAATTAAGCTGTATGATTAACGCCGAGGTTGACGGGTTCGCCGTTCCCAAGGACGCGCCCGAGTAACTCGTTGTTTCTGTGTATGAATAAGCCGCCGATGTCCCAAGATCGCCTTCTATTTCCCCTGAAAAATAAACCGTCGGGTTTGCCCCTGTCGAGCCAACTGTAACTAAGCCTTGCATATACCAAGGTTCGTTAGTTATTGACGTCGCGATTGTTGGACCTAAAACTATTGTCGTCGTACCTGTTAACGTCGTCACGCCTATTCTAACTATCCAACTAGACGCGTCTGTGGTTGACGCCGTGCTTACGACGCCGCCCGCTGTGATTCTGTAAGTTTGCCCCACGTCCATTGTGTTTGCGGGTATTGTGTAACCAACTATTTGTGTTTCTGTTGCGGAATTATATATGTCGTCGGGCGCTTGCTCTGACGCTAACCCCGTTATCCCCGCGGGTCCTTGTGGTCCTATGGTTCCTTGTGGTCCGATCGTTCCCGCGGGTCCTTGTGGTCCGATCGTTCCTTGTGGTCC
>Ga0181520_10007621_pt1 | contig 15846 bp, 10 predicted proteins | sample PEATcosm2014_Bin_29_FD_132451 | JGI IMG/M metagenome (GOLD analysis project Ga0181520, IMG submission 132451) | Peatland microbial communities from MTU Mesocosm Facility, Houghton, MI, USA - PEATcosm2014_Bin02_30_metaG | ecosystem: Environmental > Terrestrial > Soil > Wetlands > Peat | place...
AGCGCCGTCGCCGCTGGCGCTTTGCCGGCGCAGTCCAAGACGCGAACCGACTTGCTGGGCGCGTCGGAATTGCGTGGGGCGTCATGGACCGCGGCTGTGTCCCGCGCGGGGCGGGATCAGCCGCAGCGCGTCGGGCCTTCAAGCCGGGTTGAGTATTTTCGACGCGGTCATTCCTGCGAAGCTGCTGCGGCTGGTCTGCGACACAGCCGCGGTCCGGGCGCGGGGCGTCACGCCGCTTTCGTGCGGGCGATGGTCCTCAAAAGTTCGCGGCTCGCGCGTGCGGGCGAAAGCGCCGTCGCCGCGCGGACGCGGATTTGCCAGACGGTGTCTGGCAAATGTTTTCCGCCGGTTTGACGACGACCATGAACTGAGCCACGCATGGCTGGTGATGTCAACCGCGAACGCGGACAGACCGCCGTTGTCGGCGCCCGGCTCCGGTGAAAAGTCAGTCCGGTGGTGGGTAAACATCTTGCTCCTCTCTCTTCAGGCGCATCGCCTTCCGGTTAAAATGCCATGCTGCTGCCAGAATAAAAAGCGAAGCCGGGGCGCCCAAAATATAACGGCTGAGTGGCGCATTATCTCGACCGGAATCCAAGCTGAACTGCTCCGAATTAAGGATCGGATAATAAACGGCAACCAATGCAACCGCTCCAACCAGAGCTAAGACAGCCGCGATACTCTCATATTTTGCTGATGTCTTCATACCATCGGCTTAAAGACAATGAAGTGAGCCAAGCCGGGCTGACATTGTCAACCGCGACAGCGGAATCCAAAAACGTACTTGGCGGCAGCTCCGGTGAACGGTGGGCGGGATCATTTGATTACTCTTTCAAAACAGTGAACTTCTGTGTGCCTATTGTCTGGCCTCCATACTGAATCTCGAACTCCCAATCACCCGCAACAAGCTCATAATCATGATCGAATCCATATCCAGTAAATCCTTCGACTTTGCCTCCGAGAACAGGCTGCTTCTCAATAGATGTAAAGCCGTCTGTGGTCGTTCCGTCAGGTTTGGTAATTCGCGGATGTCTCGCAATCTTGGTGACATCAATAACTCGGTCTGGCCCTGGAACATTTGAAATCTCGTATGACATTCCAAAGAGAATTCCGATCTTAGCGGGAATTATGTTGGTGGCACAGACGAGAATCGGTCCGCCCACATCAACCCGTGTAACACCTGAAGGTGTCTGTGGAGACTTTATGACTTCCTCTTTTGAGGCGGATCTAAATATTCCGAAGTTTGTAATCTTCCCTTGAATCCCCTGAGTGCTTGCTATGGCAACACAAGTGATGGCAAGAAAAACAAGTGTGTAAAGTCGTTTCATAGTCATGTATTTGCTGAACGTGTGTGATGCGGTTTAACCTGTGATTGAACAAGTGCTGAATTCGACATTGATCGTAGGCAAAACCGCACCGGAGGCAAACGCAAAACCATCACAGTTGCGCCGTGGACGCCGCCGCTCCGGCGCGTTCCGCGACGGGCGGCCGGGCGAACCACTGGGCGGGACGCGCAAAGGTGTCCGTGGGCGTCCCGAGGTCGTGTTTCATCAGCACGTCGCGGTCCCAGGGGTTCGGGGTGCGCCAAATGGCCCATTTCTGGCGCCAAGAGAGGTGGAACGAATACCAGGGCGAGACGAGCGCCGTGTTGATCAGCGGGTAATCCGTGCCATAGACCAGCCGACCGGTGAATTCAGGCCGGGTGAGCGCCTCGCGCAACACGGCCGGCTTGTTGAATTGCGTCAAGGCGGAGATGTCGGTGTAAAGATTCGGATATTCGCCCATCATACGGGCCAGGCGGTCGGTGCCGCGCTCGCCGTGGTAGCGCTCCGACGACGCCAGATGGGCGGCGATGACGGTGACCCCCAGGCTCAAAGGCAGCCGCAGCCGCTCCGGGTCGCCCAAATCCTCGTCGGCGTGGCAGAACGATTTTTCCTCGCCGGTGTGCGAGAGCAGTGGCAGGTGCAACTCCACCAACTTTTGGTAAAAGGGAATGAATCGCGGATCGTCGGGCGAGAATCCCATAATGTTCGGCAGCCATTTCACCAAGACGGCGCCCGCGGCCTTGGCCCGTTCCAGGCGCTCGAGCGCATCGGGGCGGAGGGGATTCACCGAGGCGCCAAACAACAGGTTCGTATGCCGCGCGCAGGCGGCGGCCACGAATTCATTGGGCACATAAACCTGGGTACGGTTGGTGTCCAGTTGTCCATCCGCCCCGACGACGCCGTCCAGCGCCAGCACCACCACCTGGCTGACGTAGCGGCTTTGGGCCACCGAGGCGGAGATGCGATCCGCCACCAGCGCATCGCCGTGCCGCCGGATTTCCGCCTCCGAGACGCCGAAGCTGCGCAGATAAATATGGAAGCGCCAGTTCCGTTGGAGTTGCGGGGAGACGAAGCAACCGCTGCCGTCCGCGCCCAGACCGGCGATATGGCAATGCATGTCCACGATGCCGGCCGGCAGCGGTTCCACGGGCCGGAAGGGTCCGGCGGACAGGCGGGTGCAGGTCAGGGCCAGGCCGGCCGCACGCACTAACCAAGCTATGGGGCGCGGACCGGGACGTTTAGGCGGATCAATTTGCATGGCCCCACCGTAGCGGGAAACCGCCGACGTCCGTGAATTGATAAATCCGGGCGCGGTATTGAAAAAACGAATGGTCTATAATGGGTAAAGCCAAGGCAGTGGGTTCTCGAAGAGCAGACTGCGGCTGGGCCGTTGGAGACCCCCTTCCCCCTCATCCTGGCCTTCTCCCTCGGGGAGAAGGAACGCGGGTTGTGGCCGGCGTGGAAAGCGAAAGCGCCTCTCACTAATCCCGTCGCAGGTTTTCCTGCCAAGCGGGGAGCGTGCCTCCTTCCATGAACCCAAGAAACATTCAACATTCGACATTCAACTTCCACGAAGGCGGTCCCTTCAATATTGGGCGTCAAATGTTGAATGTTTCTTTTGCGGCTCAAAGGTTCAACCAAAAGAGTGGGATGGAAGCCCGGTTACCCGATGAAATTCAGATCAAATCACGAAATCCACCAGTTGTTCCCTGGCCGCCTCCACGAGTTCATGGCAGCAGGTTTCAATATCTTGCATGCCGGTATCAATGAGAATCCGGCTTTCCTCGGGGCGGGGCGCGTCGAACGGGTAGCTGATGAGATTCTTGACCTGGCCCGCCGCGGCGCGCTTGTACAGGCCTTTCGGGTCGCGGCTCATGCAAACGTCCAGCGGGGCGTGAATGTAGAACCAAAACAGTTTTTCGCCCAGGATTTGCGCGACCAGGTCCCGCTGGGCGTACTCGGGGGCCATCGTGGAGACGACCACATTGAGGTCTTGGCCGGCCAAATGGCGGGCGATTTCGGCGATGCGCCGGTGGTTCTCCAAGCGGGCCTGCGGGCTGAAACCCAGGTCCGAGCAAACGGTCGCGCGCAGTTCATCCGCGTCCAGATAAACCACGGGAATGGCCAGGTCTTCCATGCCCCGGCGCAGGCGGCGGGCGAGGGTGGTTTTGCCCGCGCCGGAACGACCAAAAAGCCAGAATACCTTCGTGACGGTTTTCATCCTTGGTGGCAGAAGCAGACCTTGGGCCAGCCACACAATTCATTGATTTTGTTGAGCTTCAGCCCTGCCTGGACCGGCAAGGGGTGCAAACCAACTTCGCGGGGCAGTAAAGCAGGTTTGCTGATGCGCGAAGAATCATGGAGCTTCCCCGATGGCCCGGAACCGCGCCGAGACCGTTTTGGAGGCCATCACCAGCGCGCGGAAATGCCACTCGGCATGCGGGTCCAGTACGGATTGATAGTCGGTGGCCGAGCCCACCGGGGTGTCGTTGGCGTCGAACAGCCCAAACTCGACCTTCACCCCGAAGCGCTGCTGGTCGCTCAAATTTCGCACGGTGCCGGTCACATAGACCAGGGAACTGCCCGGCGTCTGTTCCAGGCCGAATGGCAGGATGGCAAAGTCGTTGGTCTGAGCCTCGATCCGCGGCGGCGGCACGACCGGCGCCACCACTGGAACGTTCGTCGTGACTGGCGCATTGGTGGGCTCCGGTGACGCTGGCGGCTTGGCTGCGGACACCACTCCGGGGGCAGCGACATTTGGCCGGGCGCGTTGCTTCCACAGAAACGCCGCCGTCACGCTGGCGGCCGCCACCAAGACGGCCACGGTCACGCCCAGCCAGGCGCGCCGAGAGGTGACAGCCCGATCCGGCGCCTGGACGGGCAGGGGACCCGTGGGCGCCAGGGCCGTCGGCTGGCCGCAGTGGGGGCAGGGGACCGTGCTGCCGGCGGCCGCGGCGGGAAACTCAATATGGCCGCCGCAGCGGCGGCAGGCCCCCTTCACAAATTCAGGGTTGGACATCTTGGAGCGATTTCCACAATTGGACGAAACCAACGATTTGCACGTTACGTCATATCAACTAAAATAACACTATGAATCAATTCGACAAATACAAAGAGGAGCACTCTTTCCGGCTGGAGGACCGGTTTTTGACGCGCCGGCAGTTTCTGCAACGGGCCGGGATGGGCTTTGGCGCCCTGAGCCTGGCCGCTCTTATGGGCAACGAATTGTTTGCGCCGGCGGCCCGGGGCAGCGAAGCCGAGGCCACCCTGCTGCCCAAGCCGTCGCCGTTTCCCGCCAAGGCCAAGTGCGTCGTCCACATCTTCGCCCAGGGCGCGCCGTCGCACGTGGACACGTGGGACCCCAAGCCGTCGCTGGCCAAGTACGACGGCCAGGCGCTGCCGGGCATGGACGGCGTGGCCATGGCGTCGCCCTTCAAATTCACTCCGCGGGGCCAGTCCGGCATCGAGGTCAGCGAGGTGTTTCCGCACCTTGGCGAACTGGCGGACGACCTGTGCGTGATCCGCTCGATGTACACGGACATCCCGGCGCACGAAGTGGCGACGATCATGATGAACACAGGCTCGCGGCTGGTGCGGCCGAGCATCGGCTCGTGGGTGCTTTACGGGCTGGGTTCGGAAAACCAGAACATGCCCGGATTCATTTCCCTGCGGCCCGGCGGCGCCCCGCCCGGCGGCACGGCCAACTGGCAATCGGCCTTCCTCCCAGGTATTTACCAGGGCGTAAGCATCAACACGCGGGTGCCCACCCTGAACCAGTTGATCGAAAACATCCGCAACCCCGTCACCCCGCTGGCCGAGCAGCGACGGCAACTGGACCTGGTACATAAGCTCAACGAATTGCACAGCCAGAACCTGCAAAAAGACGCGCAACTCGAATCGCGCCTCCAAGCCTTCGAGATGGCCTTCAAGATGCAGACCGAGGCGACGGACGCCTTCGATTTGAACAAGGAACCAGCCGCCATGCGCGACATGTACGGCCGCAGCCAGCAGGGCAACCAGATGCTGATCGCCCGGCGGCTGATCGAGCGCGGCGTGCGGTTTGTGCAGGTTTGGGCGGGCGGCTGGGACCACCACCAGGACCTCGAAGAGCGCCTGCCCGAACGAGCCCGGGACATTGACCAGCCTCTGGCCGCCTTCATCAAGGATTTGAAACAGCGGAACCTGTTCGATGAAACCCTGATCGTGTGGGGCGGCGAATTCGGCCGCAAACCCACGCGCGACCGCAACGGCGGCGAAAACCCCGGGCGCGACCACAATTCCAAGGCGTTCTGCACCGTGCTGGCCGGGGGCGGCGTGCACGGCGGCATGACTTACGGCGCCACGGATGAATTCGGCGCGGCCGCCATCGAGAACAAGGTCCATGTCCACGATTTGCACGCGACGATTCTGGCCCTGCTCGGCTTCGATCATAAACAGCTCACCTACCGCTACGACGGCCGGGATTTCCGGCTCACGGAAACGGCGGGCGAGGTGCAGCAGCCGTTGATCGCATGAAGAACGCCCTTTGGCTGGCCTTGATTCTGGAGATGCTGGCGCTGCCGGCCGCGCGGGCGGCGGAGCCCACGGCCGCCCAACTGGATTTCTTTGAGAGCAAGATCCGCCCCGTGCTGGTGGACAACTGCTACAAATGCCACAGCTCGGTCGCGGAAAAAGTGAAGGGTGGCCTGCTGCTGGACAGCCGCGAAGGCGTCCTGAAGGGCGGCGACGACGGCGCGGTGATTGTGCCGGGCGATCCCGACGCCGGCCCGCTGATCAAGGCGGTGCGCTATACCAACCCCGATTTGCAGATGCCCAAGGACAAGAAGCTGCCCGACGACGAAATCGCGGACCTGGTGACTTGGGTGAAGATGGGCGCGCCCGACCCGCGCAGCGCCACGGCCGACCAGAAGCGGTGGGCGGACAACAAGACGAACCACTGGGCCTGGCAGCCGGTCAAGCGCGTGGCAGTACCCGAAGTGAGCAACCCCGACTGGTGCCAGACGCCGGTGGACCGCTTCATCCTGGCCAAGCTCGACGAGCACGGGCTGAAACCCAATCCGCCCACGGACAAGCGCACGTTGATCCGCCGCGCCAGCTTCGATCTCATCGGCCTCCCGCCCACGCCGGAGGAGGTGCGGGACTTCGTGAATGACGAGTCCACCAACGCCTTCGCCAAGGTGGTGGACCGGCTGCTGGCTTCGCCGCATTACGGCGAGCGCTGGGGCCGCCACTGGCTGGACGTGGCGCGCTACAGCGACACCAAGGGCCAGCCGCGCCGCAACACCGAGGACAACGCCAATCCCTTTGCCTGGACCTATCGCGACTACGTGATCCGCAGTTTCAACGAGAACAAGCCCTACAATATTTTCATCCTCGAACAGATTGCCGCCGACCGGCTGTTGGAGATGCCCACCTGGGACCACAACCCCACCAACCTGGCGGCGCTGGGTTTCCTGACGGTGGGCGACCACTTCATGGGCATGCAAAACGACGTGCTCAACGACCGGATTGACGTGGTGACCAAGGGATTTCTCGGTCTCACGGTCACGTGCGCGCGCTGCCACGACCACAAATTCGACCCGATTCCGCAGAAGGATTATTATTCTCTGCGCGGCATATTTGACAGCAGCGTGGAGCCAAAGGTGGAACCGGTCATCGGGAGGATTCCGAACACGCCCGCCTATCTTGACTACTACCACCAGCGCGAAGACCTGGCCAAGGCCGAAGCCACCATTGAGGCCAGCCTGCCGGCGCTGCGCAAGGCCAAGGACCTGCCGAGCATCCGGAAGGCGCAAAAGGATCTGCGCGACACGGAGCATGCCATCAGCGAATTGGAACTCACCAATCCCGCCGCGCCGCCCCGGGCCATGGTGCTGGAGGACGCGATGCGCGGGCACGATTCGCCGGTGTTCATCCGCGGCGAGGCCGGCAATCGCGGCGAGCTGGCGCCGCGCCGGTTCCTGCAAATTCTCTCCGGCCCCGTCCGGCCCGTCTATACCAACGGCAGCGGACGCCTCGAACTGGCCATGGCCATCGCCAACCGCAACAATCCCCTGACGGCGCGGGTCATGATCAACCGCATCTGGCAGCACCATTTCGGCGTGGGCTTCGTTTCCACGCCGGATGATTTCGGCATGATGTCCGAACCGCCCAGCCATCCGGAGCTGCTCGATTACCTGGCGCTGGACTTCATGACCAACGGCTGGAACATCAAGCAAATCCACCGGCTCATCCTGCTCTCGAGCGTCTATCAGGAAAGCAGCGTGGACAACCCGCGCTACGAGCAGACCGATCCGGGCAACCGCCTCCTCTGGCGCGCCAACATCCGGCGCCTGGAGTTCGAGCCCCTGCGCGATTCGCTGCTGGCCATCGGCGGCACGCTGGACACCAACTTGTTCGGCCGCCCCGTGGACTTGCGGCAGAAACCGGATTCCCCCCGGCGCACGATTTACAATTACGTGGACCGCGCGAATATCGCCGACGTGCTGATCAATTTCGATTTCGCCACGCCGGACATGGTCACCGGCATCCGCCACGTGACCACCGTGCCGCAACAGGCGCTGTTCCTCATGAACAGCCCGCTGGTCATCAACCTGGCGCGGCGGCTGGTGGCCATGCCGGCCTTTGTGGATAACGCGGACGATGTGAACCGGCTGAATTTTCTCTACGAACGCATCTACCAGCGCCCGCCCAGCGACGAAGAGGTCCAGTTGGGCCTGGAGTTTGTGAATCAAACGCCCATCCGCGAAGACGTGTCCGATTTAGCGAATGGGGACACGGGCCGGAAGCCGGCGCCGGGCAAGGGCAACGGGGGGCGGAAGCGCGCGCCGCTCACCTCGTGGGAGGAATATGCCCAGGCGCTGTTGCAGGCGAATGAGACGTCGTTCGTGAATTGAGGCTATTGGGCGGGGGCGCCGCTGCGCCAGCCCACGATTTGCCCGTCCGGCAGGTGGACGGCGTTGGTCTGATTGGCGCCCCACTGTTCCGGCCAGCGGACGCCTCCCTCCAGGTGCACCACCGTGGTCCTCCCCGGCTCAATCGTCACCGGCACGGTCACCAGCCCAAAGCCGTTGGCCGCCGCCGCCACGCGGTAACTGCCCGCGGGCAGGGTCACGGTCAGGGCCCGCTGCAATACGGCTCCGGTATTGTTGTGCACCGTCCGCTGCAATTTCCCGTCGGCGTCGAGGATCCGGTAGTCGGAATACTCGTGCCGGTGGGGATCGCGGCTGTCGAAGTCGGCGTTGACCCGGTAGGCGGAATACACCAGCAGGTTGCCATTGGTGGTGTCCAAGCCGGGTGCGCCCGGGCCGGGGCCCACGCTGTCCAGCACCAAGCTGTTGCCGCCCTCAAAGCTGGCGCAGCCGGCCAGCCCGGCGCAGAGGCCGCCCACGGTTAGAATAACGTTTAATTTCATGCCTAACCATTGCCACAATTTTCCACCCTGTAAAGCGTCCCGCCGGCCGGCCGCGCCCGCCGGCTATTTCACCGCGGTTTTGCCGCCGCCGGTCAATTTGTTCGCCGGCCAGAAGGGTTTGGTGAACGCGTCGGCGAAATCGTAGCCGTGCTGGAAATCCGCGCGGGTGTCGGTGTCGGTCTTGGCCAGCAAGCCGCTTTCCACCATGTTGAAGACGATCTCGCCAAAATCGCGGCAGCCTTTGATGCCCCATTCGGCCAGCACCGTCACCGTCATGGGGCCGTATTGTTGCAGCGCGTACTGCCGGATGCCTTCGAGCAGTTCCTGGCCGGTCACATGGCGCACCGTGCCGCGGTTTTCGCGGCTGATGAGTTTTTGGGTAAAGTCCAGGGCTTCCCGGGTGAACCCATAGGCGTCCCGCGCAAACCGCGAATCCTGCGCCACCAGGTGGTCCACCACTTCGTCAAAATCAATTTCTTGCATATCAGGGTTTTGCCGGCTGACTCACGACGGTCGCTGGCGTGGCACCGCCCGGTTGGGAACCCGGCGGCTGGGCGGCTCGATAACATCGAACCGCGGCGCCCGTCAGCAACAATATCACGACCATCCACAACACCCGTCGTTCCTGTTTCGTCAGGCAATCCACTGCCGTAATGTAGCCGCCCAGCTTCATTTCGGCAAGGGGCGTGCGCAGGGAGGCTTTTCCGCGCGCGGCCGGCCAACAAAAAAGCCGCCTGCCTGGGCGGCAGACGGCTCGTGAGAAAGACCGGCGTTAACGGTTGTGATGCGTGCCCGCTGTGGAGGCTTCCGCGCTGCCCGCAGTGGCCGTCTTGGTGACGCTTTGATCCAACGCCTTCTGCCCGGGGGCGGAGGGTTTGGCAGGTTCGGCGCCCAGATTCTCGTCCGGGATGCGCATGGCATAGAAGGAGCGATAGATAAACACCAGCGCCACGATCAGCAACACGCCGCCGATGATCGTCTTGATGCTCTGGCTCTGGATCGTCACCGCGATTTCCACCGCGAGCAGGCCGAACAGCGTGGTGAACTTGATCACCGGGTTCAACGCCACCGACGAGGTGTCCTTGAAAGGATCGCCCACCGTGTCACCCACCACCGAGGCTTCATGGAGCGGGGTGTTTTTCATGCGCAGATCCACTTCGACGATCTTCTTGGCGTTGTCCCACGCGCCGCCCGCGTTGGCCATGAAGATGGCCTGGAACAGACCAAAGAACGCGATGGCGATAAGGTAGCCGATGAAGAAGTAGGGATTGAAGAACGCCAGCGCCAGCGCCAGGCAGAAGATCACGATGAAGATGTTCCACATGCCTTTTTGCGCATAGACGGTGCAGATGCGCACCACTTCGTTGCTGTCCGCTTCCGAGGCCGTGGTGGCGTCGAGCTTCATGTGCTCCTCGATGTACACCACCGCGCGATAAGCTCCCGTGACCACCGCCTGGGTGGAGGCGCCGGTGAACCAATACACCACCGCGCCGCCCATGAGCAGGCCCAGGATGATTTCCGGCTGCACGATGCTCAACGCATCGACGACTGGCTTGAAGGGGCCGCCGACGACGCCGGACGCCACCTGGGCGTCATACAATCCCTGGAGCAGCATGATGATGCCGAACACCATGGTGGTGGCGCCGACGACCGCCGTGCCGATGAGCACGGGCTTGGCCGTGGCCTTGAAGGTGTTGCCCGCGCCGTCGTTCTTTTCCAGAAAATGCTTGGCGTTTTCAAAGTCGGGCTTGAAACCGAAGTTGTTCTCGATTTCGCGCGCGATGTTGGGTTGCGCCTCGATCCGGCTCAGTTCATACACGGACTGGGCATTGTCGGTCACCGGTCCATAGCTGTCCACGGCGATGGTCACCGGGCCCATGCCCAGGAAACCGAAGGCGACGAGGCCGAAGGCGAAGATCGGGGCGGCGAACGTGAATTGTGCGGGCATGAGGGCAACCACGGGTGAACCCGCGAAGGTGGCGAGCATGCAGGCGCAGAACATCAGGCCCAGGATCACAAAGCCCATCCAGAACGCGGAGAAGTTGCCCGCGACGAAGCCGGACAGGATGTTCAGCGAGGCGCCGCCGTGCTTGGAGCAGTTGACCACTTCCTTGACGTGCTGGGAATTGGTGCTGGTGAAGACCTTGGTGAATTCGGGAATCACCGCGCCGGCGATCGTGCCGCAGGAGATGATGGACGCGAGCACCCACCACAGCCGGGAATCGTCAATGCCGGTTTGGTTGTGCAACAGCAGCCGGCTGGCCACGAAGGTTACCGCGATGGACACCAGCGAGGTGATCCACACCAGGTGGGTCAGCGGCTCTTCAAAGTCGAAATCCTTTTTGCCGGCGTATTTGGCCTTGGTCAGGGCTTCATTCAGAAAATACGAAATCAGCGAGGTGGCGATCATCAGGGCGCGCATCGTGAAGATCCAAATGATGAGCGTCGCGCACAGCGGCGCGTTGCCCGCGAGGGCCAGGGCCAGGAACGCCACCAGCGCCACGCCCGTCACTCCGTAAGTTTCAAAACCGTCCGCCGTCGGTCCCACCGAGTCGCCCGCGTTGTCGCCCGTGCAGTCGGCAATCACGCCCGGGTTCTTCGGGTCATCTTCGGGCAGCTTGAAGACGATCTTCATCAGGTCCGAGCCAATGTCGGCGATCTTGGTGAAGATGCCGCCGCAGATGCGGAGGGCGCTGGCGCCGAGCGATTCACCGATGGCGAAACCGATGAAGCAGGGGCCGACGAGTTCCTTGGGCAGGAAGATCAGGATGGAGATCATGAAGAACAATTCCACGCACACCAGGAGCAGGCCCACGCTCATGCCCGAGCGCAGGGGAATGCTCACCGTGTCAATGGGATTGCCTTTCAGCGCCGCGAAGGACGTGCGGCTGTTGGCGGTGGTGTTGATGCGGATGCCGAACCAAGCCACGCCGTAGCTGCCGAGGATGCCCAGCACCGAAGCCATCAGGATGATCAGCACATCGCTCAGCTCCTTGTGCTGCAGGATCTTGAAGTAGCCGAAGATGCAGACCGCGATGAGCACCCAGAGGATGGCGAGGAATTTGCCCTGCTGGAATAGATAGGTTTTGCACGTGCCCCAGATCGTGTGGGAGACGTCGGCCATGGACTTGTGGACCGGCAGCGCCTTGGTCTGCTTGTACTGCCAGATGCCAAAGATCGCGCCGATGGCGCACATCACGATGCCCATGTACATCAATTGAATGCCGGTGACGCCCCACAGGCCGTCAAACTTCACCGTCGTCAGCGGGGGAATCTGCAGGTCGGCGTCGCCTGCGCGTGCCGCGGCTGCGGCTGACAGGCATAACAAGAATGTGGTGAGTTTGGCAGGGAGTAATGTTCTCGCGTGCATATATTTCGTGAGTATGAATAATTGTTATTCTGGTGCGAGGCTTTGTGGTCTATAAATGGTATTTAAGAATACCACAAAGTCCGCACCTTAAAACTGATACAAGCGCCCTGGGAATTCTTCTCCAAAATTGACAATAGCTTCGCATTTTTTGACAACGCCTCCCCTTCGGCTGCTGCCCGACTGCCTCCGGCGCCAGCGCTCCCCAACATCCAATTGGGGCCGCCAGCGTTAGGTATTTGAAGGCCAATCGCTTGCAATTGTCTCATGGGCGGGGCAAGGGTGGTTGGGGCGCGTCGGTCTTGGGTGACTCGCGAGTTGCGAGCGGGGTGCAAGTGACCGGTGCCGGTGGCGCAGTGCCCCGTTGTCAGAAGACAATGCAGATAACCGGGCGGCCCGGCCGAAAACCAAGCAAAACATTATCTCCGCGGGGCGGCCCGGTTTCCGCGGAGGGCGGCTACTTTTTCAGGATTTTTTTCAGCGCCTGCAACACCGTTCGCACGTTCTCCTGCTTCGAAGTCTCGCCCATCAGCCCGATCCGCCAGATCTTGCCCTTGAGCGGTCCCAGTCCCGCGCCGATCTCGATGTTGTAATCCGCGAGCAACTGCCTGCGCACCGCCAGTTCGTCCACTCCGGCGGGCACGCCCACGGCGTTGAGCGACCACACCTGGTGCCCCGGTTGCGAGACGATTTCCAGGCCGAGGGCCGACAGCCCGCGCTTGAGCGATTGATAATTCCGCTCGTGCCGCTTCCAGCGGTTCTCCAGTCCCTCCTGCAGGATGAGGCGCAGCGCCTGGTGCAGCCCGTAATTCATCGTCACCGGCGCGGTGTGATGGTACACGCGCTCCTGCCCCCAATACGCCGCCAGCAAATTCACATCCAAGTACCAGCTTTGGACCTTCCGTTTCCGTTTGGACGCCACCGCCAGCGCCCGCGCCCCCAGCGAGACCGGCGCCAATCCGGGCGGACAGCTCAGGCATTTTTGCGTGGCGCTGTAGCAGGCATCCACCAACCAGTCATCCATGCGCACGGGGCAGCCGCCGAGCGAGGTCACCGTGTCCAGCACGAACAGCGAGCCCGCCGCCCGCACCAGCTTGCCGATTTCCTCCGCCGGCGTCAGGGCCCCCGTGGACGTCTCCGCGTGGACGATGGCCACCAGCTTGGGCTTGGGAACTTTCTTCAGCGCCTCGGCGATTTGGTGCGGCGTGATGATGTGGCCCCACGGCGACTCCACCTTCGTCACGCGCGCGCCGCAGCGTTCGGCAACGTCGCACATGCGCATTCCGAAGACGCCGTTCACGCCGATCACCACCTCGTCGCCCGGTTCAAGCAAATTTACGAAGCAGAATTCCATGCCCGCGCTGCCCGTGCCGCTCACTGGAAACGTCAGCTCGTTCCGCGTCAGAAACAGCTGGCGCAGCATCGCCTTGACTTCCTCCATCAACTTCACGAACGCCGGGTCCAGATGCCCCACCAGCGGACGCGACATCGCCTGCAAAACGGAAGGCGCCACGTCGCTCGGTCCCGGTCCCATCAGCAGCCGCGGCGGCGGGTCAAAAGCTTTTGGAATATCCATGATGTAAAAGAATAACGGAACGTGCCGGCAATACAAGCCGCCGCGCCGGGCGAATTCCGCAGGGGCGCATCTTGACACTGTCCCTGAGCTGAAACGGCTTTTGCCATGGCGAAAAGCTGGGAGCGTTTCTCACTCGCCGCGTCTTGCGGAGCCGGCGGAGCAAAATGGGGAGAGAATTTCCCGAACCATTTCGCGCATTGACCCCATGAACCACTCGCAAATCCAGCGTCGCGCCATCGCCAAAACGCGGAAACCGTTCCTCCCTCTCCTCGGGGGAAGGCCGGGGTGAGGGCGAGCTTCTTAATACTGACATTGCTTTGAGGTTCATGGAGAGGGCAGGCGTGAGGTGCTTCGTTTATTCAAATGAAAGTAAGAACAGTGTTCATCTGTGGTTGAACTGAATCGTTCCTGCGGGCGTGAGACAGAATCCAGGACGATACTGAAAAGGCCTTAAAAACGCGGTTCGTTTATTTGGGAAACGCAGATGCAAGCTGGGGCCGGACCGCGGCTGTGCTGAAAGCCGGCCGCAGCAAGGTTCGCAATTCAATGGCCCGCGCCACTCGGCAGGTTTTCTGGCTGGCCGCCTTGCTGCGGCTGGTCTGCGACACAGCCGCGGTCCGCCATATTGGAATATGCTCAGCCATTCCAGCTTTGGACACCCCTGAAGGATTTTGTCCCCACCCCGTTCCGGCTCAGGGGCGCGGTTTGCGTTGAATCCGTCCGCGGAACCTGTTTTCATTCCCGCACCCATGAAACGCCTTTACCTTGCCGCCTGCTTCGTGGCGCTGTCGTTTTGGTCCGCCGGGGCTGCCCTGCCGGAGGCTGCGCAGCCGGACCTGACGCTCTGGTATGAACAGCCCGCCGCCAACGACAAACCCATGGACGAGGCGCTGCCCATCGGCAACGGGCGCATCGGCGCGCTCGTGTTCGGCGCCCCGGCGCGCGAGCGCATCAACGTCAATGACGACAGCCTCTGGACCGGCGGCGAGAATATTTCCGGCGAGGATGGGACCATGGGCTCCTACCAGGTGCTCGGCAATGTCTATGTGAACCTGCCCGGCCACACCAACGTCACCGCCTACCGGCGCGGCCTCGACCTGGCGAACGCGGTTTCCCGGGTGAGCTATCACACCGGCGGCGCCGGCTTTGGGCGCCAGTTTTTTTGCAGCCACCCCGCGCAGGTCATGGTGGCGGATTTCCAGACCGATGATCCAAACGGCTACACCGGCAGCATCGAGTTGCAGGATTCCCACGATGGCAAAATCATCTTTGCCGACAACCGCATCACTGCCTGCGGCACGCTCAACAACGCGCTGCGCTACGAATGGCAAGTGTTGGTGCTGGCGGACGGCGGAACGGTTTCGGCGGAGGGCTCCCGGCTGGCGTTCAGCCATTGCCACGGCGTCACGCTGCTGATTGGCGCGGGCACGGATTACGTTTTTGACTATGCCAGACATTATCATGGCGAGGATCCGCATGCGCGCATCACGGCGCAGCTTGACGCCGCGGCCAAAAGCACGGTCGCCCAACTGGCGGCCGCGCATGTCCAGGATTACCAGTCGTTGTTCCGCCGCGTGGGCCTGAGCCTGGGTGCGGCCAGCGATGCGCAACGGGCTCTGCCCACCGACCAGCGCAAGCTCGCCGCATTTGCCGCGCCCGACCCCGGGCTGGCCGCGCTGCAATTCCAATATGGCCGCTATCTGCTGATTTCCTGTTCGCGCCCGGGTGGTTTGCCGGCCAATCTCCAGGGCCTGTGGAATGATAACAATTCGCCGGCCTGGCACAGCGATTACCACGCGAATATCAACGTCGAGATGAATTACTGGCCGGTGGAAGTGGCCAACCTGGCCGAATGCCACGAGCCGTTTTTCGACCTGATTGCCAGCCAGCTCCCCGCCTGGCGCCAAGCCACCGCCGCCGCGCCGGAGTTCAAGACCGCCGACGGCTGCTTCACCCGCCGCGGTTTCGCCATCCGCACCTCGCACAACATCACCGGCGGCATGGGCTGGCGCTGGGATAACACGGCCAACGCGTGGTATTGCCAGCATTTGTGGGAGCATTACGCCTTCGGCCAGGACCGGCATTATTTGCGCGCCGTGGCCTATCCCATCCTGAAGGAGACCTGCGAATTCTGGGACGACCACCTGAAGACGCTGCCGGATGGACG
>Ga0181520_10007623_pt1 | contig 15839 bp, 28 predicted proteins | sample PEATcosm2014_Bin_29_FD_132451 | JGI IMG/M metagenome (GOLD analysis project Ga0181520, IMG submission 132451) | Peatland microbial communities from MTU Mesocosm Facility, Houghton, MI, USA - PEATcosm2014_Bin02_30_metaG | ecosystem: Environmental > Terrestrial > Soil > Wetlands > Peat | place...
AGTTGACGGTGGAGCTGATTACGCCGGTGGCCCTGGAAAAGGGACTTCGGTTCGCGATCCGCGAAGGCGGGCGCACGGTGGGCGCGGGCACGGTCTCGGAGATTTTGAAGTAGCAAGGATGAGCGAGCAGTACGGATTGCGCGAATGGGGAGCCTTCGGGCTCCGCCTTCGCGGGGAAGATGGACAGGCATGGTAGGACAGAGGATTCGCATCCGGTTGAAGGCATACGACTATCGCGTGCTGGACACCTCGACCGGCGAGATCGTGGAGACGGCCAAGCGCACCGGGGCAACGGTGGCCGGCCCGATTCCCTTGCCGACGATGAAGAACAAGTATTGCGTGCTGCGTTCGCCGCACGTGGACAAGAAGTCGCGCGAGGCCTTCGAGATCCGCACGCACAAGCGGCTGATCGATATTCTCGAACCGACCCAGCAGACGGTGGACGCGCTGATGAAGCTCGACCTGCCGGCTGGTGTCGATGTCGAGATCAAGGCCTTTGAAAAGTAGCTTTCAGCCACTAGCTTCTAGCTCCTAGCTCGTAGGGTGTGGGGCAAGGTTGGAAAGCGAATTGGAAGTTTCGTTGAACTTGAGGAGCTGGCAGCTGGAAGCTCATCAAAGATGTCCGGCAGTGCGATGCATTCAATGTCGCATGATGAGGTGAGGAAGACATGGCAGTTACAGGAATTTTAGGTAAAAAGATCGGCATGACGCAGGTCTTCGACGAAAAGGGCGACGTGCACCCCATTACGGTGCTGCAGGCCGGCCCCTGCGTGATTACGCAGTTGAAGACGCTGGCCAAGGATGGCTACGAGGCAGCGCAGATCGGCCTGGTGGAATTCGTCAAGGCCAAGAACGTGACCAAGCCGCAGGCTGGCCACTTCGCCAAGACGGAAGCTCCGCCGGTGAAAGTGATCAAGGAAGTTGCTCTTGAGCTTGACGCCGATGGCGCCGAGGCTACCAAGGCAGGCGACCGCGTGCTGGTGGACATCTTCGCCGACGCCAAGTTTGTGGACGTGATCGGCACCTCCAAGGGCCGGGGATTTGCGGGCGTCGTACGCCGGCACGGTTTCGGGGGCGGTCTGGCGAGCCACGGGCATATGTTCCAGGTGCAGGGCTCGATCGGGGCTTCCAGCTATCCTTCGCGCGTGTTTCCAGGGCAGCGTATGCCCGGCCACATGGGCGCGGAGCAGGTGACGGTGCGCAATCTGCGCATTCGCGGAATCGATCTGGAAGAGAACCTGTTGATGGTCGAGGGAGCGGTGCCTGGATCGCGTGAAGGTTATGTGCTGATCTCGAAGGCCAAGATTCCGCCGCGCGAGCGTCGTGGATTTGCAGGATCCGGCACGGTCGATCCGTTGAAGGCATCGAAGAAGGCTGGCGGCAAGCGCAAGTAGCACCTCCGGTGCGGGTGATCGCGCCTTGCGGCGCACGAGAGATTCAGACCAGGGAAGTCCCTGGCGGAAGAAGAAGACGATGGCAAACGTGGATGTATTGAATTTGAACGGGGACAAGGTGGGCTCGATCGAGCTGGCCGACGCGCTGTTTGCGCCCGACCAGGTGAACGAGGCTCTGCTGTGGGAGGCGGTGAAGCACTACCGCGCCTCGCTGCGCCAGGGCACGGCCGCCACCAAGAGCCGCACGCAGGTATCCGGTTCCGGCAAGAAGCTGTGGAAGCAGAAGGGCACGGGCCGCGCTCGCATCGGTTCCGTACGCTCTGCACTGTGGCGCCACGGCTACACGGTGCATGGACCTCAACCGCGCAGCTACGATTACGCCTTCCCGCGCAAAAAGCTTCTGGGTGCGTTGCGCTCGGCTCTGGCCGCGAAGCTGGCGGACGGCAAGCTGACGGTGGTGGATACGCTGGAGATCAAAGAAGCCAAGACCAAGCTCTATCGCGCGGCGCTGGACAAGCTGGCCGTCACGCGCACGGCTCTGCTGGTGGAGAACGTCAAGACGCTGACCCAGGGACTGCTTCTGGGCGCGCGCAATCTCGCCGGCGTGGAACTGGTGCTGAACAACGAGGTGCACCCCTACGATCTGCTGCGCTATGAGCGGGCCATCTTTTCCAAGGCCGCCTTCGAGCAACTGGTCGAGGTGCTTGTGAAAACGGCGTCGAAGCGCAAGCTGGCCGCCGAAACGGAGGCCGCATAATGCCGACTCTCTATACCGTGATTCGCCGCCCGCTGATTACCGAAAAGGGGTTGGGCGTGAAGGAGACCGAGGGGACGCTGGTGTTTGACGTAGCGCCCGAGGCCACTAAGACCGAGGTTAAGCAAGCGGTCGAGAACCTCTTCAAAGTGAAGGTGTCCGCGGTCCGCACGGCCAATGTGATTGGCAAAGAGCGCCGCCGCGGCAAGTTTGCAGGCTTCCGCGCGGACTGGAAGAAGGCTTACGTCCGGCTGAAGGCCGGCGAGAAGCTGCCCGAGTACGTGAGCAACCTGTAAGAAGTAGCTTCGAGCTGCCAGTTCTTAGCTTCTTGCTGATCCATTGCGGGAGCAAAGTCAGCAGCGGGACGCGAAAGTTTGATAAGCAAGACGAGCTGGAAGCTGGCAGTTAAAAAGCTGAAAGCTGGTCAAGGACAAAGACGATGGCAATCAAGACATATAGACCGGTAACGCCGACGCTGCGCTTCCAGACCACGCAGGTCAACGACGACCTGACGACGGATACGCCGCACAAGCCGCTTTTGGCGGTGAAGCAGCGCACGGGCGGCCGCCGCAACAAGGGCGACTTGACGATGCGTCACCAGGGCGGCGGCCACAAGCAGATGCTGCGGCTGATCGACTTCAAGCGGGAGAAGTACGGGGTGCCGGGGCGCGTGGCGACCATTGAGTACGATCCGAACCGCTCGGCGCGCATCGCGCTGGTGCACTACGCCGACGGCGAGAAGCGCTACATCCTGCAGCCGGTAGGGCTGAAGGTGGGCGCGACCGTAAGTTCGGGACCCGATGCCGACATTCTGGTGGGCAACGCGCTGCCGCTGAAGAACATTCCCTCCGGCACTACGGTGCATGCCATCGAATTGCGGCCGGGCAAGGGCGCGCAGATGGCGCGTTCGGCCGGAACGCAGGCCCAGCTGGTAGCCAAAGAGGGCGATTACGCCCTGCTGAAGCTGCCCTCGGGCGAGACCCGCAAGGTGCTTGTCGAGTGCCTGGCGACGATTGGCCAGGTGGGCAATACAGACCATGAGAATGTATCCATCGGCAAGGCGGGCCGCAATCGCTGGAAGGGCATTCGCCCTGCCAATCGCGGCGTCGTCATGAATCCTGTGGATCACCCGCACGGCGGCGGCGAGGGCAAAACCTCGGGCGGCCGTCATCCGGTGACCCCGTGGGGCCAGCCAACACGCGGCTACAAGACACGCAACAACAAGCGGACCGACGCCTTCATCGTCAGCCGCCGGGCGAAGTAGAGGAGCGGAAGATTTATGGCACGTTCGACAAAGAAGGGCCCGTTCGTGGATGCGCACCTGACCGTAAAGATCGAGGTGCTCAACCAGGCCAACGACAAGAAAGTGGTGAAGACCTGGTCGCGGCGCTCGACGATCTTTCCTGAGTTTGTGGGCCACACCATCGCCGTTCACAACGGCAAGAAGTTTGTACCGGTGTACGTGACCGAGAACATGGTGGGTCACAAACTGGGTGAGTTCGCGCCCACGCGCATCTTCAAGGGGCACACCGGGGGCAGCAAGGCCGCCGAGGCCGGGGCCAAGCCGCGGTAGAGACAGGGACTAGGGACCAGGGACTGCAAGACAGAACCATCCCCTGGCGGAGATTGAGGAAGACACAATGGCAGTCGAGACAAAGGAATACCGGGCCGAGGCCAAGTTCCAGCGCGTGTCGCCGCAAAAGGCGCGGCTGGTGCTCGACCTGATCAAGGGCCGGGGGGTTCAGGAGGCGCTGGAGACGGCGGCCTTCACCAAGAAGCGGATCGCCCCGGTGATTCACAAGCTGTTGACCTCGGCGGTGGACAACGCCAAGTACGTGTCCGGCGAGCAGGGCATCGATCTGGACGTGGACAACCTCTACGTCAAGCTGGCGCTGGCCAACGATGGACCGCGCATGAAGCGCATCCGCCCCGCACCCATGGGCCGCGCATTTCGCTACCAGCGCAGGTTGACGCACATTGTGCTTTCAGTGGCCGAGCGCGAAGCAGCCGCAGGTCTGGTGACCAAGGTGGACGAGCCGAAGCCGGTGACCAAGGCAACCAAGGCGAAGGTCGAGGAGCCGAAGGCGGCCGTCAAGACGGCTGGGGCAACCAAGAAACGGGCCAGCAAGAAGGCCTAGAGGGTTTGAGAGGAAAAGCATGGGACAGAAAGTCCATCCTTACGGATTCCGGCTGGGAGTGAACAAGCCGTGGCGTTCGCGCTGGTTCTCCGAGCGCGACTATGACAAGCTCCTGGTCGAGGATGTCAAGCTCAGGGCCGAGCTGAAAGACAAGCTGAAGGCCGCCGGCGTCAGCTCGGTGGAGATTGAGCGGCCAGGCAACAAGCTGCGCTTTCTTATCCGCACCGCCCGGCCGGGTATCGTGATCGGTCGCAAGGGCGCCGAGATCGAAAAGCTCAAAACGGAGCTCGGCAAGCGCACCAGCCGCGACGTGTTCATCGACATCATCGAGGTGAACAAGCCGGAGCTGGATGCGCAACTGGTTTCGGAGAACATCGCGCTGCAACTGGAAAAGCGCGTCAGCTTCCGCCGGGCCATGCGCAAGAGTGTTGACTCGGCGCTGCGCTTCGGCTGCAAGGGAATCAAGGTGAGTGTCTCGGGCCGGTTGAACGGCAACGAAATCGCCCGCTCGGAGTGGTATTTGCAGGGACGGTTGCCCCTGCACACCTTGCGCGCGGACATCGACTACGGATTTACCGAGGCGAATACGACCTATGGCGTGATCGGCGTGAAGACCTGGATCTATCGCGGCGATATCTACGAGCAGAAGCGCCGTCAGACGCCCGCGGTAGCCACGTCAGTGTTCTAAACGCAGGGATCCGAGATCAGGGGCCAGGAATCGCTGGCCGGTGGTCTTGAGAGGTTTGGTTGTAGAGATTTGCAATTGGCCCGGGATGTGGGTTGGGGCGGGATCGAACGGATCCCTGATCCCTGATCCCTGACCCCTGGTTCTTCGAGGTTTTTCGCTATGTTGATGCCAAAGAAGGTGAAGTACCGCAAGCAGCAGAAGGGCAAACGCCGCGGCAAGGCGTGGCGCGGCTCATCGCTGTCGTTCGGGGAATACGGGTTGAAGGTGCTGGAGTGCGGTTACATCACCGACCGGCAGATTGAGGCCAGCCGTATTGCCATGACCCGCTTTATCAAGCGCGGCGGCAAGATCTGGTTGCGCCTGTTCCCGGATAAGCCGATCACCAAGAAGCCGGCCGAAGTCCGTATGGGTTCGGGCAAGGGCGCGCTGGATCACTGGGTCGCCGTGGTGCGGCCGGGCAAGATCCTCTTCGAGATGGAAGGGGTGGCTCCGGAGATTGCGCAGGAGGCTATGCGTCTGGCGTCGAACAAGCTGCCGCTCAGGACCAAGTTCGTCATGCGGCCGGGCGCCGAGAAAGTTGTAGCCGCGGCGAAGTAGGTCGGGACTTGAAGTTTGACGCACTGTGCATCTCAAAAGGATGCGCCGGGCGCCGGAGAGAGAAACAGAGATGGAACTGGAAAAGATTCGCAATTTGAGCGACGAAGAACTGGTGCACCAGGAGAAGACAGCCTCCGAGCAGCTTTTCCGGCTTCGCTTTCAGGTCTCGCTGGGGCAGAACGACGGAGTGAAGAAGCTCCGCCAGTTGCGCCGGGAGATTGCGCAGATCAAGACCGTGGCCAAGGAGCGCGAGCTGGGAATTCGCGGCGCGGCTAAAGATACCGCTGGGAACGCCTCGGCAGCCACGGATGCCCAGGTTGGGACGGGGAAGGGAGCCCACTAAATGACGGCGACTTTAGATGCAGTGCAGGCGCCGGCGGCTGGCGCACGGCGTAATGAGAAGGTCGGCCAGGTGGTTTCGACCAAGATGCAGAAGACCATTGTGGTCGAGGTCGAAATGCGCAAGGCCCATGCCAAGTACAAACGGATCGTGCGCTCGACCAAGAAATTCTATGCCCATGACGAGCAGAGTTCGGCGCGGCTGGGCGATGTGGTGCGCATCCGCGAGACACGGCCGTTGAGCAAGTTGAAGCGGTGGTCTTTGGAAGAGATCGTGCGGCGTTCGTCGCTCGGCCAAATTGAGGACGCGGCAATCCGCAACGAAGTCCCGGTGGCCAACTAAAGCTGGCGAGTAAGGAGAAGAACCATGGCAGTGCAAATGAGAACCATGCTCGCGGTGGCCGACAACTCCGGCGCGCGCAAGCTGCAAGTGATTCTGCCGCTGGGCGGCGGGCTGGGCAAGAAGGCCGGCCTTGGCGACATTGTGACCGCCGCGGTGAAGGAAGCCTCGCCTGACGGCACGGTGAAGAAGGGCAAAGTAGTGAAGGCGGTGATCGTCCGCACCCGCAAGGAGTATCGGCGCCGCGACGGCACCTACATCCGCTTCGACGAGAACGCGGCCGTGGTGATCGACGATGCGCACGAGCCGGTGGGTACGCGTGTTTTCGGGCCCGTGGCCCGCGAACTGCGCGAGAAGAAGTTCCTGAAGATCGTTTCGCTGGCCCCCGAAGTCGTTTAAGGGCAGCTTCTAGCTCTTGGCCTCTAGCTTCTAGCTGATTTGGTGGGAAGATGGGCGGCGTTGGGAGAGCAAGGACAGAAAGCTGGAAGCTAGCGGCTAGAAGCTGGTAGCTGTTTTTGGAGAAGAGATGCCGAGTTTGAATATTCATCGCAACGATACGGTCAAGGTCCTCACGGGCTCCGACCGCGGCAAGACAGGCCGCGTGCTGCGCGTCTTTCCTGACAAGGGCACAGTGCTGGTGGAGCATGTGCGGGTGGTCAAGAAGACGGTTTCGAGCAAGCAGGGGCAGCGGACCAAGGGCGGCATCGCCGAGCAGGAATCGCCGATTGACGTATCCAATGTTGCGCTCGTCTGCCCCAATTGCGGGCCGGTGCGCGTGGGTTACAAGGCCGAGGGCGATACCAGGGTGAGGGTCTGCAAGAAGTGCGGGCAGACGCTGCCGACGAAGAAGTAACAAATCCAAGTCCGGCATGGTTCGAGCGAAAAAGCTCCTCCCGTGCGGCAAACACCCTTCCGCAACGGTAAACGGATCGCTACTGCGATCCACTCCGGGCGCCGGAAGAAAGAGAGCAAGGAACATGGCGGCAAGGCTGAAAGAGAAGTATCACAAGGTCATCAAGCAGGCTCTGCAAAAGGAACTGGGACTTGACAATCCGATGGCGGTACCCGCGCTCGAGAAGATCGTGATCAATATGGGCTTGGGCGAAGCCACGCAGAACACCAAGCTGCTGGACCCGCTGGTGGGTGACCTGACGGCGATCACTGGCCAGAAGCCGGTAACCACCAAGGCGAAGAAGTCGATTGCGGCGTTCAAGGTGCGGGCCGGCATGTCGATTGGCGCCATGGTCACGCTGCGCAATGACAAGGCGTACGAATTTCTCGACCGGCTGATTTCTACGGCGCTGCCCAGGGTCCGTGACTTTCGTGGCGTGTCGACGAAGAGTTTTGATGGGCGTGGCAACTACACGCTCGGCCTGCGCGACCAGCTGATCTTTCCAGAGATCGACTACTCCAAGGTGGAGAAGCTGAAGGGCATGAACATTACCATCGTGACCACAGCGAAGGACGACAACCAGGCGCGGGCGCTGCTTCGCCACTTCGGTTTACCGTTCCGGCAGGGCGCGTAGGACAAAAGGGGATTTGAGGGTTTATGGCAACCACTGCAAAAAGGGTAAAAGACGCGCGGAAGCCGAAGTTCAGCTGCCGCAAGCACAACCGGTGCCAACTGTGCGGACGGCCGCGCGGGTTTCTGCGCAAGTTCGGCGTTTGCCGCTTGTGTTTCCGCGCGCTGGCGCTGAAGGGCGAGATCCCCGGCGTCGTGAAGTCGAGCTGGTAAAAATGCAGCTTTGAGCTGCTAGCTTCTGGCTCCCAGCTTTTCGAGGAATGGCGAAGAGCTTCACCGGGCGAGATGAGCTAGTAGCTGAGAGCTAAAAGTTGGAAGCTGTTTTGAACATTCCCGCTGGTTCTCCCTGAGAAGTGAGACCGGGAGCGAACGGGGAATGAAGGAGAAGGAATGAGTCTGACCGACCCAGTAGCGGATTTTCTGGCGCGGATCCGGAATGCGATCCGGGCGCGTCATCAGAAGCTGGATGTTCCGGCTTCGAAGCTGAAGACCGAGATTGCCCGCATCCTCAAGGAGGAGGGGTATATCTCGAATTACAAGACGCAGGAAGAGGACGGCAAGCTGGTGCTGCGCGTGTACCTGAAGTACGGCGGCACGGAAGCGGCTATCCGTGACCTGGCGCGTATCTCGCGTCCCGGCTGCCGAGTGTATATCGGCCGCGACGAGATCAAGCGCGTTCAGGGCGGTCTCGGCATCGCCATCCTCACTACGCCCAAGGGCGTGATGACCGGCCGCCAGGCACGCCGCGAAGGCGTGGGCGGCGAGTTGCTCTGCGAAGTTTGGTAAAGGCAGCTAACGGCTAGAAGCTGCTGTCAGGGCTGCAGTGGAACGCATGGGCGCTGGAAGGCGCCTTGGCGGGACTCGCAAGCCACAAGAAGGATTGAATCGATGTCGCGCATTGGAAAGAAACCGATCCCGCTTCCCGCGGGCGTCAAGTACAAGGTCGAGGGCAATACCGTTCTGGTCGAGGGGCCCAAGGGCAAGGTTTCGGCGTTGATCGCCGAGGGCATTTCGCTCGAGACAGTCGGCAAGGAACTGCATGTAAAGCGCGACACCGACCAGCACGCTGCGGTGCACGGGCTCACGCGGGCGCTGGTCTTCAACGCCGTGCAAGGAGTGACCCAGGGCTGGAAGCGCGAGCTGGACATTGTGGGCATTGGGTATCGCGCCGAGATGAAGGGCAAGGGCACGGTGGTGTTCACGCTGGGCTACTCGCACCCCATCGAGTTTCCGCTGCCTACGGGCATCGAAGTGGCCGTCGATCCGAAGCAGACTCACCTGACCATCACCGGCATCGACCGGCAGAAGGTGGGCCAGGTTGCTGCCGATATGCGTTCGCTGCGCAAGCCCGATCCTTACAAGAACAAGGGCGTGCGCTACTCGGACGAGAAGCTGAAGAAGAAGGCCGGCAAGACGGGCTCGAAGTAAGAAGACAGGGACCAGGGAACAGAAAGCGCTGCCTGCTGACCTGTTCCCACATCAACCGAACGGGGCCGCAGGGCGGCTCCGCCGATAGGAACGAGAGAGACCATGATTACGCAGACCAAGAGGAACGCAATCCGCCAGCGCATTCATGCGCGCATCCGGCAAAAGCTCGCGGGCACCGGGGAGCGGCCGCGGCTGAACGTCTACCGATCGCTGAACCACATCTACGCGCAGGTGATCGACGACCAGACTGGGCAGACGCTGGTCTCGGCCTCAACCATCAAGATGAAGACCGGCGGCAACGTCGCAGCGGCCAGGGAGATCGGCAAGGCAGTAGCCGAGAAGGCCGTCGAAAAGGGCATCAAGAAGGTGGTCTTCGATCGCGGCGGCTACCTCTATCACGGGCGCATCAAGGCGCTGGCCGACGCGGCCCGCGAGGCGGGTCTGGAATTCTGAGCTCCGCTCTTTAGCGTTTTGGTTGAGTGCATACAAAGGTTTTCCGAGGGCGCGCACGGTATGAGCCGCCCGGAAGGACAGACGAGAGAGCAATGACGATCTTGAAGAAGAAACTCGATGCCAACCAGTACAACCTGAAGGATCAGGTGGTGGCCATCAATCGCGTGACCAAGGTGGTAAAAGGCGGCAAGAATATGTCGTTTGCCGCGCTGGTGGTGGTGGGGGACGCCGCCTCGGGTGTGGTGGGTTACGGTTCGGGCAAGGCCAAGGAGGTTCCCCAGGCGATTCGCAAGGGGATCGAGTCGGCCAAGAAGAACCTGTTCCGGATCAACCTGACCGAAACCACGATTCCGCACCAGGTGCTGGGCCGCTACGGCTCAGGCCAGGTGCTGCTGAAGCCGGCTCCCGAGGGCACAGGCGTAATCGCCGGGGGCGCGGTGCGTGCGGTCATGACCTCGGCCGGGGTGCAGAACGTGCTCACCAAGAGCCTGGGTTCTCCCAATCCCCACAACGTCGTCAAGGCCACATTTGACGCACTCGCGCAGTTGCGCGACCGGGCTGAAGTGGCCAGCATGCGCGGCAAGACCGTGGAGGAGATGTAGACCATGGCGGAACCGAAGAAGATTCGCATTCAGTACTACCGCTCGTCCATCTCCACGCCCACCAAGCAAAGGCTGGTGCTGAAGGGTCTTGGCTTTACACGGCTCAACCAGATTGTCGAGCGCGTGGATAATGAGTCGGTCCGCGGCATGGTCAAGGCGATACCGCACCTGGTCCGCATCCTCGAAAGCTAGAGGCGGCTGGACCCCTTTCAAGCCCGCCCGGGCGGCAAATCCCGGAGAACGCGAGTCGGCAGAATTTCAATCTCTGCCGGCGCTACAGCGAGGAAATCATGGCAAAGAATCTATCAGATTTGCGCGCGCCCAAAAAAGCCAATACCGGGCGCAAGCGTGTGGGCCGGGGTATGGGATCCGGCATGGGCAAGACCTCGACCCGCGGCCACAAAGGCCAGGGTTCGCGCTCCGGCTTCAGCCTGATGCGTGGTTTTGAGGGCGGCCAGATGCCGTTGCACCGCCGTCTGCCCAAGCGCGGCTTTACCAACATTTTCCGCACCGAGTACACGGTGGTGAACCTGGACCGGCTCGTGGAACAGATCGAGGGCAAGGCCATCACTGAAATCGGTCTGGACGACTACAAGAAGCTGGGCCTGGCCTCGAGTAAGAAGGCACTCATCAAGATTCTCGGTTCGGGCGAGTTGACCTCGGCCATTACCATCCAGGCGCACAAGTTTTCCAAGTCGGCGGTCGAGAAGATCGAAAAGGCCGGCGGCAAGGCCGTGGTCCTGGGTGGTCCGGCGGCTCCGGCGGCGGCCTAGGTGGTTTTGCTCTGAGATGGCAGGTATGGAAGGGGATGTGCATTCCAGTCAGCCCTTCCATCGACTTCAGTCCCTTGGGCCGGTCCTGAATGAACAGGTGTGACCGGCCGCATAGGCGGCATTTCCAGCTTCCAGTATGCTAACCCGGAATCGGGGAATGCTCTAAGATGGAGTAGACAAAAGATTCAAGTGGCGTGAAACGCCCTGAAGCGGATAACCCAAAATGCTTGAGAAGTTTCTCAATATCTTCCGGATTCCTGACCTGCGCAAGCGGGTGCTTTTCACGCTCGGCATACTGGCCGTCTACCGGCTGGGCGCGCATATTCCCACGCCCGGCGTGAATGGCCAGCAGTTGGAGTTGCTCTTCAGCCAGCAGACCGGATCGGCCCTGGGGCTGATGGACCTGTTTGGCGGCGGCAACCTGCGTCGCATGACCGTATTTGCACTGGGCATCATGCCCTACATCACGGCTTCGATCATCTTCCAGCTTCTCACCGTGGTCTACGAGCCCCTGGCGCGCATTCAAAAAGAAGGCGAACTGGGCCGACGGAAGATTACGCAGTGGACCCGCTATATGACGGTGATTCTGGGAGCCCTGCAGTCGATCGGCATCGCGGCCATCCTCACTAAGCAGCCGGGTCTGGTGCTGAATCCGGGCATCGGTTTCACCCTCATGACCGTCCTCACGCTCACCACCGGCACGGCCTTCATCATGTGGCTGGGCGAGCAGATTACCGATCGCGGCATCGGCAACGGCATGAGCCTGCTGATTTTTGCCGGCATTGTCGCCGGACTGCCGCGCGGCGTGGGCGAACTGGTGCAGAAAGTTCAGACCAGCGCATGGGGCACGTTCACCATTCTCGTGGTGATGATCCTGCTGGTGGCCATGGTGGCGGTGGTGGCCTTTATCGTCTTCGTCGAACGGAGCGAGCGGCGCATTCCCATCCAGAGCGCGCGGCGCATCGTCGGCCGCCGCATGATGGGCGGGCAATCCAGTCATCTGCCCCTCAAGGTGAACTCCGGCGGCGTGATGCCGGTCATCTTCGCCAGTTCCATCCTCTCGGCGCCCATGCTGTTCGCCAATGTGGATTGGGTGGCGAACAACCGCTTTCTCCAGCCCATTGTTCAAGCGCTCGCGCCCGGCTATCCGTGGTACGTGATCCTCAATATGCTGGGCATCATCTTTTTCGCCTACTTCTACATCTCCATCGTGATGAAGCCGGACGACATCGCCGATAACTTTCGCAAGTCGGGCTCGTTTATTCCCGGCATCCGTCCCGGCAAGCGTACCTCGGACTTCATCAACGACATTCTCACCCGCCTGACCCTGGTGGGCGCGCTTTATCTGATCGTGATCACACTGGTGCCCACGTTTATGATTTCGGGCATCCGGTTCGACAAGTTGTGGCTCATCGGCCGGTTCTTCGAGAGCCTGCCGGCGTGGACGACACACGGTATGGGGGTCAACTTCTACTTTGGCGGCACCTCTCTGCTCATCGTGGTGGGTGTGGCCATGGATACGGTCAACCAGATCGAATCGCAGCTGATCATGAGGCACTATGACGGCTTTTCCCCGCGCTCCGGTCGCATTCGCGGAAGGAAAACCTGGTAATGTCTTCATTTGCAAGTGTGGCGGAAAGCGGCCGGGCAGCGGGGCTGAAGACCGTTCCCGGCCCGATTCTTTTGTTGGGTGCGCCGGGTGCGGGTAAAGGAACCCAAGCCAAGGAACTGGTGAAACTGTGGGGAATTCCGCAGATCTCGACCGGTGACCTGTTGCGCGGCAATGTGGCCCAGGGTACGCAACTGGGCAAGGTCGCCAAGGAAATCATGGGGCGCGGCGAACTGGTCCCCGATTCGCTGGTCAATGAGATGGTCGCGGTGCGCCTCAAGCAGTCGGACACCGCCAACGGCTACATCCTGGACGGTTTTCCACGCACGTTGCCGCAGGCGGGCTGGCTGGATGGCCGTGTGGCCGGCGAGGCGAACGCGATGCCGGTGGTTGCCGTCAGTATCCATGTGGATTATAATCAGTTATTGCGCCGAATTACCGGGCGCAGGAACTGTCCTGTCTGCCAGACCATCTACAACATCTACGTGAATCCGCCCAAACGGGATGGATTCTGTGATGTTGAGGGCGCGGCGCTGGTCCAGCGAGCCGATGATACGGAGCCGGTCTTCCATGAGCGCATGCGCGCTTACGAAGCGATGACCGCGCCTGTCGTCGAGCACTACCGGGGCCTGGGACGTTTTGCGGAAGTGGATGGAGACCGGGCGATCGACGTGATCGCAGCCGGAATCGTTGCCGCCGTCGAGCGGTTACGCAAATAGCGTAGCCGGACGGCGTGTTTGTGCGCGTATGGGCGCAGGAAAAGCTGGTTGCCAGTCGTCAGCCGTCCGTCTGAAGAGACGGCGGCTCATTGCTGACGGATAGCATTCGATAACGGAAAGCTGGTTTGCCAGGTGGCAGTGGTACTGAAGTCGTCCCAGGAGATCGAAAAGATGCGTCGCGCGGGCCAGGTGGTTCGCGAGGTGCTGGAGATGCTGCGCAGCCGCGTGAAGCCGGGCGCTACAACGCTCGATCTGGAGAATGCCGCCGAGGCCCGGCTCAAGGAGTTGGGCGTCAAGGCCGCCTTCAAGGGGTACCACGGATTTCCTTGTGTGCTGTGTGCCTCAGTCAACAGCGAAGTGGTGCATGGCATACCGTCACCCAAGCGGGTCCTGAACGAAGGGGATATTGTCTCCCTCGACTTCGGGGTATTTGTTGATGGTTACTGCGGCGACGCGGCCATCACCGTGCCGGTGGGCAAGATCGATCCGGAAGCCGAACGGCTTTTGAAGGTGACGGAAGCATCCCTGCATGCGGGCATTGCGGCGGTACGGCCGGGGGCAACCCTGGGCGATGTCGGAGCCGCTGTGCAAAGGGTGGTCGAGGCCGAGGGGTTTTCGGTAGTCCGGGAATTTGTGGGCCATGGGATCGGGGTCCACATGCACGAGGATCCGCAGGTGCCGAACTTTGGCCAGGCGGGCCGCGGCATGAAGCTGCGCAAGGGAATGGTGATCGCCATTGAGCCCATGGTGAACGCCGGCAAGCCGGAGGTTCAGGTATTGGACGATGGATGGACGGCGGTTGCCAAGGACGGAAGTATGAGCGCTCATTTTGAGCACACGGTTGCGGTGACCGACACCGGCGCAAGAGTTTTAACCGATTAGCCAACTCGGGATAACAGGCCGAAAGCGCAAAGGCGCACCGGCGGAATTGGAAACAGTTTGTCGAAGGAAGACGCGATTGAGGTAATGGCGGTGGTCATCGAGACATTGCCCAATGCCATGTTCAAGGTCAAGCTCGAGAACAATCACGAGGTGCTGACCCATGTCTCGGGACGGATGCGCAAGAACTTCATCCGTATCCTGCCCGGTGACCGCGTTGCGGTGGAGTTGAGCCCCTACGACCTGAATCGCGGTCGCATCGTTTACCGCTATAAGTAGGTTTCTCTTTATTACCCGCGCATGGATTTTGAGCGTGGAGAAGGGCAGCAGCAATGAAAGTCCGTGCATCGGTCAAAAAGATTTGCGTCAAGTGCAAGGTCATCACCCGCCGTGGGGTGGTCAGGGTGATCTGCGAGAACGCAAAGCACAAACAGCGCCAGGGCTAGTTGGCCTGGCAGTACGCGGAATCTCCACGGTACGAGGCTAGTTAGCCTGAGTCAAGGCTTGCGATGAACCTCAGGAGACGCTCCGCACACACCGTGCGAACCGGTTGAGGCCGGGGGCACACAACCCGAAGCAGCAAAGGAATTCGAATGGCACGTATAGCTGGCGTCGATCTGCCCCGCAACAAGCAGGCCCGGATCGCGCTCACTTACATCTTCGGCATCGGCGATCCGCGCGCGCTGAAGATTCTGGAGAAGGCGAATGTTGATCCCTTCAAGAAGATCCAGGATCTGGGCGAGGACGAGGTCAACCGCATCCGCCAGGTGATCGAGGACGAGGGAAATGTGGAGGGTGACCTGCGCAAGGACACCCAGATGCATATCAAGCGTCTTATCGACATTCAGAGTTATCGCGGCAACCGTCATCGGCGGTCGCTGCCGGTGCGCGGTCAGCGCACCCACACCAATGCCCGCACCCGCAAGGGCCCGCGCAAGGGCACAGTTGCCGGCAAGAAGAAAGCGACGGGTAAAACCTAATGGCGAAACCAGAGCAGAAGGCTGGAGCCGGCAAGGCTGGCAAGAACAAGAAGTTCAAAAAGCGCGAGCGCAAGAATGTGCCGTTCGGCATTGCGCATATTCAAGCCTCGTTCAACAACACCATCGTCACCATCACTGACCAGGTGGGCAATACGCTGAGCTGGAAAAGTTCGGGTTCGCTGGGCTTCCGCGGCTCGCGCAAGGGAACGCCCTTCGCGGCGCAGCAGGCTGCATCGAACGCCGCCAGCATGGCTCGGGATCACGGCCTGCGCGCGGTCGATGTCCGGGTTGCCGGTCCGGGTTCGGGCCGCGAGTCGGCCATTCGCGCCCTGGCTGCCGCCGGCATTGAAGTGCGCTCCATTCGCGACGTGACGCCGGTTCCGCATAACGGCTGCCGTCCGCCCAAGCGGCGCAGAGTGTAAGAGAAGCAGGGAATAGGGATCAGGGAACCGGCTGAGATTCACGGCCTGTTTCCTGTTTCCTCGTATCAACCGGGCCGGGACGAAGTCCGCCGCAGTGGACGTAAACCGGCCGTCATCCGAAGTCAGGAGAAGAAATGGCTCGTTATACCGGAGCAGTCTGCCGCCTTTGCCGTCGCGAAGGCACCAAGCTCTTTTTGAAGGG